>Ga0116114_1001206_pt1 | contig 14328 bp, 12 predicted proteins | sample June2015DPH_10_5_FD_89823 | JGI IMG/M metagenome (GOLD analysis project Ga0116114, IMG submission 89823) | Peatland microbial communities from SPRUCE experiment site at the Marcell Experimental Forest, Minnesota, USA - June2015DPH_10_40 | ecosystem: Environmental > Terrestrial > Soil > Wetlands... | reverse complement strand
TCAATACTCTTGGAGGTTTTCGCCCTTCCAGGCGAAGACGGGAATTCCCTTGGGATACTGGACGGCGCCGTGGGGTCCGACGGCGACGGCGGCGGCGGCGTGATCCTGGGTGCTGAAAATGTTGCACGAACACCAGCGCACGCGGGCGCCCAGGGCGGCGAGCGTTTCGATCAGGACCGCGGTTTGGATGGTCATGTGCAGCGAACCCATGATGCGCAGGTTTTTCAGGGGCTGTTTGGCGGCATATTCCTCGCGGACGGCCATGAGGCCGGGCATTTCCTGCTCGGCCAGCATGATTTCCTTGCGGCCCCAATCGGCCAGGGAAAGATCGGCGACCTTGAAGTCCGGGGACGGGGCCTTTTGCGAGGTTGCGGGCGAAGTCATCAGACGAGTCATGGGAAGCTCCTTTTGAGGGACGTTAAGAGAATACGGGGATTGTAGAGGGAAAGGTCGGAAACTCGAAATTCGAATGACGAATCAAATTCGAAATTCGAAATTCGAATTTCAGACTTCGAATTTGATTCGAGTTTCGAATTTCGAGTTTCGAGTTTCCGCGCAGCGGTTCTACTTTATGCTCACTTCCTTCCCCGCCTTGGCGGAGCGGTAGACGCCGTCGAGGATTTTCTGCACCGCCAGTCCCGCTTCCCCCGGGGCCTTCAGGGGCGAATCCTTCAGGCAGCCATCGACGAAGTTCCGTAACTTCAGGGAAAACAGGTAAGGGAAATCGGTCTTGGTGCCGACGAACGCGGGGGATTCGTTGACCATGGTGCCGGCGCGGTCGGTGAAGATGGTCGGCGGGTCCCACTGGCATCCGCCCTTGTCGCCGAACACGGTGAAATTCCAAACGTCCTCCTTGATGTGTCCCGCGAACATCGACTCGATGTGGAGGATCGCGCCGTTGTCGAAACGAATTTGCCCGATCGCCAGGTCCTCGACCGTGTAAGTTTTGTAATCCCAGTTGGGCCATTGGGAAACGACGTCGGATTTCTTGTCGCCCACGTAGGTCCAGGTGTTGCCGGCGGCGGCGACCGGGTTGGGCGATCCGATGAGGTAATGGGCCATCTCGATGACGTGGACGCCGATGTCGATCATCGGCCCGCCGCCCTGGAGTTGCTTCTGGCCGAACACGCCCCAGTTGGGAATTCCGCGGCGGCGCAGCGCCTGGCATTTGACGAACATCACTTTTCCGAACCGGCCGTCGTCGCGGGCGCGGACAAGAAAATCCGTGTTCGGATGATAGCGATATTGGAAACCCACCGTCAGCTTCCGCTTGTTCTTGTGGCTGGCGTCGACCATCTTCTGGCATTCGCCCGGATTCATCGCCATCGGCTTTTCGACGATGACGTGGCAACCCGCGTTCGCCGAGTCGATGGCCGGGGCCGCGTGCACGCCGTTGGGCGTGCAAATGTTCACCGCATCGGGCTTGATCTCCTTGAGCATCTTCTTCCAGTCGGTGTACAGGTTTTTGAAGCCGTATTTTTCCTCCATCACCTGGAGTCGCTGCGACTTGATGTCCACGCCGGCGACCAATTCCACGTCGGGGAAATTCTGGAGCACGCGGATATGTGTTTCGCTGATCCCGCCGCATCCGATGATCGCCATGCGCAGCTTTTTGCCGGTGTATTCGCTTTTGGATTCCGTCGCGAAGGATTCGGTGGAGACGCTTTTCTCGGACATCGGAGCAGGTCCTTTCTAATGGATAATGGACAATGGACAGTGGATAATGATTAATTACCCCCAAGTTTGCCAAGTTCCCGCTGCGCTTCCGCCAACTGATCCTTGGTTTGTTGCACGAGATGCGGCGGGGCCTTGGAAATATAGGCCTCGTTGGCCAGCCGGGCTTGGAGGGTTTGAATCTGGCGAGTTAATTCGTCTGTTCGCTTGGCGGTCCGCTGCAATTCGGTGTGCTGATCCTGTAAACCCTCGATAAATATATCACAACCGGCGGCCGTCACGCGCACGGCGCCGGGAACGGGCGGGAAATTGGGCGAAAGGTCCTTCAGCCGGCAGGTCGCCAAAAGCTCGACGATCCCGCGATTTGATTTGAGATTGCGGGAAGAATCGCCGGGCGCAAGGATCGAAACGTCGACGCTCTTCTTCACGTCCACCTTGTAATCGTTGCGCAGCTTGCGGATGGCGGAGATGATCTCCTGGATCGCCGGGAACAGGGACTCCGCGCCATCGTCGAGTTTTCCCTCCGCCGGCCAGGCGGCGAGAATCAACCGTTTGCTAGGGGGACACTCGATTTTTCCCGGCAGTCCGCGCTGGGGGCGGACTTCGTTCAATCGCCACCAGATCGTTTCGGTGATGAACGGAACCATCGGATGCAAAAGTCGCAACGCCCCGTCTAAAACGGCGGCCAGTACATTGGCCGTCTGGCCGGCCGTTGCGGGAGCCTTCAACGCCGGCTTGGATGCCTCGACGTACCAATCACAAAAGTCGTTCCAGAAAAAGTCGTAACATATCTTGGCGTATTGATCGAAGCGATATCCCGCCAGGGCCGCATCGGCCTCTTTGACCGTCCGGTTGAACCGCGACACGATCCACCGATCGGCCAGCGTCCATTTGCTCTGGTCCACCGGCTCCGGCGCGACGTTGGCCAGGTTGGCGATCACGAAGAAATTGCCGACGTTCCAAATCTTGTTGCAGAAATTCCGGCCGATGTCGAATTTGTCCGAAGTATTTTTCCCCTGCGCGTTCTTCTTGACCGGCAATCGCACGTCCTGCGTTTCGGTGGCCATGTGCGTCAGCGTAAATCGCAGGGCGTCCGCTCCGTGCGTTTCGATGACATCCACCGGATCGACGCCGTTCCCCTTGGATTTGCTCATCCGCTCGCCGTGGCCGTCGAGGATGGTCGTGTGAATGTAGACGTGGTGGAACGGGATTCCCAGCGAACCCCCGCAAAGCGGGGGGCTAATGGATGATAATTGCGGTCGATTTTCCCCCGTTAGCCCCCCGCTCTGCGGGGGTTTTTCTTTCCCCATGTTGTACATGCCCATCATGACCATGCGCGCCACCCAGAGCGTGATGATTTCCCGCGAAGTCACCAGCACGCTGCCCGGATACCATTTCCGCAGTTCCGGAGTATCCTCCGGCCACCCGAGCGTGCTGTGCGGCCAAAGGGCGGAGGAGAACCAGGTGTCGAGAACGTCGGGGTCTTGCCGGATCGCATATATTTTATGCGCCAACGGAAAATAGGCTTTAGTTGCTTGCGGGAATCCTGGGACTTCATTAAGCACATAACTGCGCTCCGCACCGCTTTTGATTTCTTTTAGTTCATAGCTTTCTGCCATCTGGTTAAACGCATTAAGTGCATCAGTCGCAAGTTTTGTGCGAACACTGAACGGAATAATGAGGTCACTCACGGCGTCATCCAAGTTGACGTCGCGCGAAATGAATACGTCCGATCTCCAATCAACCCCCGCCATCTCCAAAAAGTCGCGTAATAGCTCGATGGATTCGTTCGCCCTTAGCCGTTGGGCAGCTCGGTGCTCTTGCAGATTATCTGCGGCGCGGAGGGGTTCGGTCTGAATCAACATTGTCCACACCGGAATCCGATGCCCCCACCAAAGCTGGCGTGAAATCGGCCAATCGCGCTTTTCGCCGAGCCAGCTTAGGAATTGCTGGGCATGGCGTTCGGGGAAGAATTTGATGATCTGCTTCTCCACCACCTCCAGGGCCGGCTCGGCCAGCGGGGCCATTTTCACGAACCATTGATCGCTCAAATATGGCTCGACCGGCGTTTTGCTGCGATCGCTGTGGCCGACCGGCGATTCGTACGGCTCTTCCTTTGCCAGCAATCCGAGAGCCGTCAGGTCTTCGACGACTTTCTTTCGCGCGGCCTCCCGCTTCATGCCGGAATATTTCCCGCCGTTTTGGTTGATCGTGCCATCCGGATTGAGGATGTTCAGAATTTCGATCTTTCCCTGCTGGCGCTGCCAGACGGCGTAGTCGTTGGGATCGTGGGCGGGCGTGACCTTCACCACGCCGCTGCCGAATTTCGGATCGACCAGGATGTCATCGGCGATGATGGGGATTTTCCGGCCGGTCAGGGGCAAATCGACGCTCTTGCCGATGGCCCAGTTCCAGCGCGAATCCTCCGAATGCACGGCCACGGCCGTATCGCCGAGCATGGTCTCGGGGCGCGTCGTGGCCACCACCATCGACTTGTCCGTTCCCTCGATGGGGTAACGGACGTGCCACAGGCTCATCTTGACCGTTTCGTGATAGATTTCGTCATCGGAGATGGACGTTTGCAGATGCACGTCCCAGTTCACGAGCCGCTTGCCGCGGTAGATGAGGCCGTCTTTGAATAATTTGAAGAACGTTTCGCGGACGGCGCGGGCGCACTGCTCATCCAGCGTGAACCGTGAGCGGTCCCAATCGCAAGAACAGCCCATGCGTTTGAGTTGTTCCAGGATTCGGTCGCCGAATTGCTTCTTCCAGTCCCAGATTCGCTGGACGAGCGCTTCGCGGCCAAGATCGTGACGGGTTTTATTTTCCTTTTCCTTGAGCTGTTTTTCCACCACCGCCTGGGTGGCGATGCCGGCGTGGTCGATCCCGGGAATCCAGACGGTGTTGAATCCCCGCATCCGATGGGCGCGGATGAGAATGTCCTGAAGCGTGTTATTGATCGCATGGCCCAGATGCAGCGCCCCGGTGACGTTGGGCGGCGGGATGACGATGCAATACGGCTCGCCGGGCGAGGCCGGGTCGGCCGCGAAACACCGTTCCTCGAGCCAAACCCGATTAGCCTCGGCTTCGATCGACGCCGGGTCATACGTTTTGGGGATTTCTCCGGTCATAAGCAGGGGTGGATAGTAAGCATCCGTTGGTCATTTGTCATTTGTCATTGGTCATTGGTCATTTGCAGGCAAATTCGGAATCGGCCATGCCAATGACAAGTGACAAATGACCAATGACAGATTTTGCTTTTTTCTCCCGCTGTCCTACGCTATTGGTCAATGATCGTGCTGATCGACAACTACGATTCGTTCACGTACAACCTGGTGCAGAAGCTGGGGGAGGTGGACCCGAGCCGGGAAGTGCGAGTTTTCCGCAACGACAAGGTGACGCTGGAGGAAATCGAGGGGCTTTCGCCGACGCACATCGTGATTTCGCCGGGTCCGTGCACGCCGAGGGAGGGCGGGATCAGCAACGACGTCATCCGCCATTTCGGGCCGAAGTTGCCGGTGCTGGGGGTTTGTCTGGGCCATCAGTGCATCGGCTTCGTGAGCGGCGCGATCGTCGAGCGGGCCGGCCGGCTCATGCACGGAAAGACCGACCAAATCCATCACGATGGCAAGAGCATTTACGTGGGGATGCCCAACCCGTTCACGGCCACGCGATACCACAGCCTGATCATCCGCAACGGCACGCTCCCGCCGGAATATGAGGTCAGCAGTTGGACCGATCACGACGAGATCATGGGCGTGCGGCACAAGACCTGGCCGCTGGAAGGGGTGCAGTATCATCCGGAAAGTTTTTTGACGGAGCAGGGGGAGAGGCTGCTGCGGAACTTCTTGCAGAAATGACCGGGCAATTCTTTGGAAGGAGGAGTTCGTGTCGCTTTTGTCGCGCGCTGGGACCGATTGCCTGAGAAAATTGGAAGGTGCCGCCAAACAAAGATATGCTGAGGCCCAGGAATTCCAGTCGAATCGACCCCTCATAGCATTATACTTATTCGGTTACTCGATAGAAATGCGATTAAAAGCAGCGTACTATCGCCTGATTGGTCTTGCCGGCGATTCTCCGCTGAATAACCCCCGCGACACTGCGGAAGCGAGAATAAAGCAGCTTATTAAATCAGGATCCATTACCACGCCGCCCGTCTCCGCTGGTCATAACATCATGGGATGGGCATCCATATTGGAGGAAAAGCGTCGTGACCTAGGGCGAGACCTCCCATCCGACTTTTGCCGACAAATGCACCGACATGCCAGGATTACTGCGGAAAATTGGAGTATCATACTCCGGTATCGCGCAAATAAGCCGACCGCGAAAGAGTTGAAAACTGTGAGTGGCGCCGCAAAGTGGTTCAGCCAGAATGCCGGTAAACTCTGGAGGTAAGATGAATACAAAGACAAGCGCACCCATGCAACGCAATGGCCATCGCCAAGCCGTGGATTATTTAGCTAATAAATTATCGCAACCGATTGACAACCTTTCAGAGCCGTTCGTGGTTGAGAACAGCATCTCGCAAACCAACACCCTGCATTCATTGGTCATCTGGGATCGATGGTCAAAGATGAACAGCGCGGAACGGTCTAAGCTCATCCTCGACGCATACCGCCAATCGAATCGAGCCCCGGGAAAAAGCATAACTGTGGCCATGGGGTTAACCCAACGGGAAGCGCTCGAGCTTGGTTTCCTGCGGTATAGCGTCATTTCCACTCACCGCAAAGGAGACCCCGTTTCACTCAGCGAAATAAAACGCGCCTACGAAAATGCGGGCGGTATTATTGAAACCGTTGGTTCCAGCACTGTTCACCGATATCCCACGCAAGAGGCCGCTGAAACAGCCTACCGTGAGCTGACAAAGAAGGTACCTGGGCCCTATTGGGCGCTCGTGCTAGCACGCGGAACTACAGGCGCAGAATAATAGACATCGGATTGTATCCCGGCTCATGTCTGAATTGGCTCCGACACGCTCATTTCAGCCTACCGTCGAACAAACGCTCGCCATCTGGGAGAACATCGCTTCCTGGTGGGACCAGCAGATCGGGGAAGGGAACGAGTTTCAGAAACAACTGATCATGCCGGCGACGGATCGATTGCTCGATTCGCGAACGGGGGAAACGATCCTTGACGTGGCTTGCGGGAACGGGAATTACTCGCGCGTGCTTGGCCGGCGGGGCGTGCGGGTGGTGGCGTGCGATTTTGCGGAGAACTTTCTGGCGTGTGCGCGGAAGCGGACGAGGAGCGAGGATGGCGACATCGAATATCGTCGGATCGACGTGGCGGATGCGGCGGAGCTGATGTCGCTGGGGGCGGGGCGGTTCGACGCGGCGGTTTGCAGCATGGCGATGATGGACATCATCGACATCGTGCCGCTGCTGGAATCCTTGCCGAAGTTGCTGAAGGGCGCTGGGCGGTTCGTCTTTTCGTTGCCGCATCCGTGTTTCAGTTCAAACGACATGAAATTCACGGCCGATCTGGAGGTGCGGGGCGAGCGGGTGGAGCAGACGTTCGGGGTGGAGGTTCGGAGATATTTGACGCCCCAGGCGGGAAAGAGCGTGGGGATCATCAATCAGCCGGAGGCGCACTATTTTTTCCATCGTCCGCTGTCGGCGGTGCTGGGGTCGTGTTTTTCGGCGGGGTTGGTGGTGGATGGCCTGGAGGAACCGGGGTATCCGGGGCGCGGCGGCGGGAAGAACCCCTTTTCCTGGGCCAAACGTCCGGAGATTCCGGCGGCGATCGTAGTGCGGGTCAGACCGGTATCCGCCGCTTGCGCCGAATAAAGCGGCATCAATTCGGCGCGGGCGTCCGATCCGCCAGGGCTTTGCGGATTCGGATCATGAGGTCTTGGAATCCGAACTTGGCTTTGGAGACGATGTCTTCGACGCCGAGTTCACGGGCGCGGGCGATGAGTTTATCGCTGTCGCGCAGGCCGGTCAGGACGATGATGGGGATTCCTTCCCATTGGGGATGGCGGCGAATCATGCGGAGCAGTTGGATGCCGTCCATTTCGGGCATCATCAGATCGAGAAGGACCAGGTCGGGTTTTCGGGAATAGAGGGAGGCGTAGGCCTCCTTGCCGCTGGAGGCGCCGATGGTTTGGAAGCCTTCTAATTCGAGGAGGCGGGCAACGGTTTCGCGCTCCAACGCGGTGTCATCAACGACGAGGATAAGGGACATGGGCAATACCTTCCATGGCTTATGCGACCAATTTGCATTGTGTCCGCGGCCGCGTCAAGAGCTTGCCACATTGTGAAGGAATTGTACAATCCCCCGGCTTTGACAAGGGAAGGTGCATGGCAGCCACCGGAAAAGTCACGCAGGTGATCGGCTCGACTTTCGACGTCGAGTTTGCCGAACACCAGCTTCCGCAGATTTACAACGCGTTGAACATCGACCTGTCGGCATACGGGACGACGACCCGCCTGGTGGGCGAGGTTCAGCAGCATCTGGGCGGCGGGCGGGTGCGCGCGGTGGCGCTGGGGAGCACGGACGGGCTTCGACGCGGGACGGATTGCGTGGACACCGGCTCGTCGCTGACGGTTCCCGTGGGCAAGGAAACCCTGGGACGGGTGTTCAATCTGCTGGGAGAGCCGATCGACAATCGCGGGCCGGTGAACATCAAAGAGCGCCGGCCGATCCATCGCGATCCGCCGCCGTTTGTCGACCTGACCCCCAAGGCCGAGGTGTTCGAGACGGGGATCAAAGTGATCGATCTGCTGACGCCATTTTTGCGCGGCGGCAAATCGGGCCTGTTCGGCGGGGCCGGGCTGGGCAAGACGGTGGTGATCCAGGAATTGATCGCGCGAATCGCGCAGCAGCATGGGGGATATTCGGTCTTCGCCGGCGTGGGGGAACGCACGCGCGAGGGGACCGATCTGTGGCTGGAAATGCAGGAGGCCCAGATCGGCACGACGGGCAAGCACGTGATCGATCAGACGGTGATGGTGTTCGGGCAGATGAACGAACCGCCGGGGGCGAGGTTGCGGGTGGCGCTGAGCGCGCTGACCATGGCGGAATATTTCCGCGATGAAACGGGCGCGGACACGCTGCTGTTCATCGATAACATCTTCCGCTTCACGCAGGCGGGATCGGAAGTGTCGGCCCTGCTGGGGCGCATGCCCAGCGCCGTGGGATATCAGCCGACGCTGGCGACGGAAATGGGCGAATTGCAGGAGCGGATCACCAGCACCAAACACGGTGCGATCACGTCGGTGCAGGCGGTGTACGTGCCGGCGGACGACCCGACCGACCCGGCGCCGGCCAACGCCTTCGCGCACCTCGACGCGTTCATCTACCTGGAGCGTTCCATCGCCTCGAAGGGAATATATCCGGCGGTGGACCCGCTGGCATCGGCCAGCCGGGCGCTGGACCCGCAGATCGTCGGCGAGGACCACTATCGCATCGCCCGCAAGGTGCAGAACATGCTCCAGCGCTACCGCGACTTGCAGGACATCATCGCCATATTGGGCGTGGACGAGCTGAGCGAAGAGGACAAGCTGATCGTCAGCCGGGCGCGCAAGATCGAGCGATTCTTCAGCCAGCCGTTCTTCGTGGCCGAACAGTTCACAGGGAAGAAGGGCATTTACACGAAGATCGCCGACAATCTCAAGAGCTTCGACGACATCTGCAACGGCAAGGCGGACGATCTTCCGGAGCAGGCGTTTTTGTACGTTGGAAATCTGGACGACGTGCGGGCGCGGGCGAAAGAGATGGCGAAGTAGGGGAATTGTCATTGGTCATTCGTCATTTGTCATTCGTATCGCTGATTCCGCATTGTCTTGCTAATGACAAATGACTAATGACAAATGACCACGATCAATCCCTCTGAAAATAATCGCGTACAAGATCGGCGTCGGCGTCTGGGATGCGGCCGGTGGTGATGGAGTTCTCGGCCGCGGCGGCGTCGGTGGGCCAGCCGGGCGTCGTCCAGGGGGCGGGATGTGCCACGGCAGACGCGGACGATGCGATGGTTGAATTCGTATCGCCCGGGGCGCGGGGGTCGGATTGGCCGGTGCCGGCGGCAACGCGGCCGGCGTGGGAAATATCGCCGTTGACGTTGTGGGTTTGCGGCCATTCGGGGGGAAGCATCGGGGCGGGGATGACGGCGATGCCGCCGCCGGGGGTTGAACCTAATCCATTTGCAGAATGCGATTGCACGTTTTGCCGGGGGACTGAACCGCCGGTGGAGTCATCAGAGCGGTTCCGCGGGAAGGCGCGATTGGAATCATCGTCTGTGCCACCGGGGCCTGGGGGGCGAGCGGCGGTTCGTGCGGGTTCTTCATTAATGTTTGTCGGGGCCGCGTCGGGGGGCTGGGACGAATTGGCCGGAACGTAGGCCAGGGCCGAGGAAGAGGCGGCGGTGACATCGGCGGGCCGGGCGGTCAATGCGGCGGAAGTAAGAAGCAGTGCGCCGAGGATTCCGATGCCGGCCCAGGCGCGCAGGCCCAGGCGAGAGACGATGACGGCCGAGGGTTTTAGTTTTAGCGATCGGCATTGGTTCTCGGCGAAGGCGGCGACGGAATCTCGCCATGCGGATTCGGCGGGGCTGGCGGCGAGTTGGAGAATGGTGCCGAGCAGTTCGTGCAGATCGAGTTGCCGGTCGGCTTCGACGGCGGCCTGGAGAACCGTGGGACGGCGGGAGATTCCGCGGATCAGTCCGCAGAGGAGTCCGAGCAGAAAGAGCGCCGAGGCCATCGGCAACGCGGATTGGCCGCGCCACCACGCAATGGGTAGAAGCGCCACGCCTGCCGCCGAGGCGATGGCGGTTGCAACGGCGATGGATTCGGCGATGCGAATGAGCAGGATTCGCCGCCGGACGGCGGAGATGAACTTGCCGGTCAAGGGAGCGAAGGGTTTCACGACTGGCTCAGGTGCTTTTTGAGTTCCCAAACCGTTTCCTGAACGCAATGCAAATGCGGGTTGATGGCCAGGGCCTTTTCGTAACATTCGATGGCGGGCGAGATTTGTTCGAGATGGGCATGACAATGTCCCATTCCCGCCCACGCGCCGAAATGGCAGGGCATGCGGCGGATGGCCCGGCGGCAATCGGCGATGCTGAGTTGGTAATCCTCCGACAGGTAATAGGCGATGGCGCGTTGGTTATACGCCTCGGCGAAATCGGGGTCGGTATGGATGGCCTGGCTGAAAAGTTCGATGGCGCGGGTGAAATTCCGGGTGTTGAGGGCTTCGGCGCCGCGGCAGACAAGCTGGTTGGCCTCGGGCGCTTTTCCGCTTCGGAACCAGATCGCCCAAAGCGCGTGTTCGGCCAGTTCGTTAATAACGGGATCGGGGTCCTTGAGGTGGTAAGAGAGTTCCTGGGTGCAACAACATGGGCCAACCAGCGCCAGGGCAAGAAGGGCAACCTTCTTGGCATCGTTATGCGGAGAACGGAGCAGATCGCGGATTTGCTCGGGCGCCCAATTCGTCTTGAGCAACAGGAGCAGGCCCGACAGGTCCTTGCGGACGAGCAGGGGCTCAACCAACTGAACGAAGTGGGAAGGATCAATCGCGGTCAATTTGCCCGTCCCATCATGGAACATGCTATGCCGCCAGGTTAAGTCGTTTCCAGTACAAAGTTAATCTCATGGCGCGCCTGGGCGATGCACTTCCGAGCCTCCTCCGGAGTCTTTTTGCTCCTGCTGTGCCTGCATGGCCTGCTGGCTATAGGGGTCGGAATAGAGCGCCTGGCGCTGGGAAAGGGGCATATCCAGGCGCTTGGGCTCATAACCTGTTTCGAGCTTGGAGGAACCGCAACCAGACGCCAAAACCGACAGAAATATGACCGTCAAACGCCGCATAATTGTGGTTTTAACAGACGATAGACGCAACCGCGGGTGATGTAAAGCGGACGGCTTGGGGCTTGGCGCCGTGGTAACAAAACCCCCGATTTCGATATCACGGCGCGGGGTTTCGTTACCGTTACCGGCGGGGGTTAGTTGAAAATCCCGCAGACCGGCCAGTTTGTCACCGTTTGAAGAGGAAATGAAACCACGGATTTCGCGGATACCACGGATAAGAAAATGGCGTGAGTTTTTGTTCCCATCCGCGTCAATCCGTGCAATCCGTGGTGAATCTGAATTTCCTGGGGTAGTGGACATAACAAAACTACGGTTGAAGAACTGGCCCGGATATGCCGTCTACAAAACCCTCGTTTTCGACAGCGCCGCGCGGGGTTTTGTCTACGTCTACGGGGGGACCCACTTGGAAAAGCATCGGTCGGCTACGCTGCGCGAGAAAATGGAACAGTGGATAGTGGAAAGTGGAGCGGACAAAGTGGGCTCCTCTATATTCTTAGCCGGGAGGTGAAGGTTTTGGACGTGTTTTTGGAAATCGGCGGATTTTTTGGAAATATTTTTTTAAGGGGAGAAGTCAAACGGGGCAATTGGCCGGGGCCGCGATTGCCGAGATGGCGGGAGACCGCGAACTTGCCGAGGATCGAGGTGGAGGAGAAAATGGCGAACGAGGCGATAGATCGCGGTGGTTGGGAGAGGAACAAGCCGAGAATGGCGGAGAAATATGGATCAGGGCGCGCGCCACTTTTCAGTCGCCACTTTTAATTTGCCCCCATTGAATGAACGGCACAGAAATCCGTCCGGAAAGAAGCTGTAATGAAGATCGACGTAGCTGGACGCGTTCGCAATGTGGTTTTGCCCAAGAGCAGGCCCCTCCTTCCACTCTACGAGGCGATCATCAACTCGATTCAGGCCGTCGAGGATGCCAAAGAAAGTCATGGCGAAATAACGATTAGGCTCCAGCGCGATACGTCACCCGAGATGTTTGAAACGGAAAAGCCGGTGCGGGACGTCACATCGTTCGAAGTCGTAGACAACGGAATCGGATTCGACGACGAAAACTTCGAGGCTTTCCAGACTTCGGATACGACCTACAAGGCGGATCGTGGCGGCAAAGGCATCGGACGATTCTTATGGCTCGTCGCATTTGACTCCGTTGAGATCGCCAGCACCTTCAAAGAAGCACAGTCATGGAAAACGCGGACGTTTAAATTCGTCGCGGAGGGCAAGGGGGTTGCGAGCGAAAAGGTTACGGATGCCACCGTGGAGAAGCGGTCTACCAGTGTGCGGCTACTTGGCTACAAGAAGAATTTTCGGGAAACTGGGCCGAAGAAACTCGACACCATTGCCACACACATCGTTGGGCACTGCCTCGAATACCTTATTCGGCCGAACCCGCCTGAAATTGAATTGGTCGATGAAACCAACTCAGAACGCATCGACTTGAACGATGTCTATGACAAGGAAATGGAGGCCAATGCCACGCGGGTCAAGTTCAAAGTCCAAGGCGTGCAGTTTGAGATTCTTCATGTGCGATTGTACTCAGCGCACGTTGAGGAACACCTGCTTCATTATTGCGCAAACAACCGGGTTGTGAAGACTGAAAAACTGGCGGGTAAGGTTCCAGACTTAGCGAAACGACTGACGGACGAAGCAGGGCGGTCGTTTGTCTACGCGTCAAATGTCGATTCGATCTTGCTGGATCAGACAGTGAATGAGGAACGAACGGATTTCAATGTCTCGGCGGATGACAACGGGATGTATGCCGAGAACCTGACCTGGGCACAGATTCGAGACGGCGTTGCAGCGCAGGCGGGTAGGTATCTCGCGCAATACACCAAGCCTGTCCGCGAGGCCAAGGATAAGCGCATCGGAGATTTTGTCGCGACCCAGGCTCCCATGTACAGACCCATCCTGAAGTACGTCGAACAGGCAGTGGGCATGATCGACCCCGAAATTGACGACGACAAGCTCGACCTGGAACTCTACCGCGCCTCTCGCGATTTTCAGGTCAAATTGCGCGAACAGGGCCAGGAACTGCTCCAAGCACAATCGGCCAGCGATTCAGAATTCGACCGATACGCGGCTCAATTCGATGAGTATCTGACAAAAGTCAGCGACGCGAACAAAGCGGATCTTGCAAGGTATGTGCTCCACCGGCGGCTCGTTCTCGACTTTCTCTACAAGCTGCTCGGCCTTCAGGATGATGGCAAATATCCATTGGAAAACCGTGTGCACCAGCTTATTTTCCCTATGGGTCAGACCTCCAATGAGGTGTTCGCGGACAACCACAACCTTTGGCTCGTGGATGAGCGCTTGGTCTATCACAAGTTCCTCGCTTCGGATCAGCCATTCCGAAAACAGGTTCCACTGGTCAATAAATCCGGCAAGGAACCTGACATCATCGTCTTCGATTCGGCGTGCGCATTTGTCTCTCAGCCGGATGGACCCTTTCAGACGGTCACGATTCTCGAATTGAAACGGCCGCGACGGACAGCTTACGATGACAAGGAAAACCCGATTCGACAAATCCGAGAGTACATCCAGATAATCCGGTCAGGGAAGGCGAGAACACCGAGCGGGCACGAGGTACCAGTATCTCTCGCAGTCCATTTTTACTGCTATATCATTGCTGACAAGGCAGAGCAGTTGGACGACATTGCCAAAGAAGCTCAGCTTGATCCGACCCCCGATGGACAGGGCTATTTCGGCTACCTAAAACACGAGAATGCCTATATCGAGGTTTTTTCCTACCAACAAATGCTGTCAAACGCGAAGCAGCGGAACGCCGTTTTCTTCGACAAGTTAGGCGTTCCATCCAACATTCCAATCACGCCAATGATTGATGAAACCAACT
>Ga0116114_1001204_pt1 | contig 14342 bp, 9 predicted proteins | sample June2015DPH_10_5_FD_89823 | JGI IMG/M metagenome (GOLD analysis project Ga0116114, IMG submission 89823) | Peatland microbial communities from SPRUCE experiment site at the Marcell Experimental Forest, Minnesota, USA - June2015DPH_10_40 | ecosystem: Environmental > Terrestrial > Soil > Wetlands >... | reverse complement strand
GAATAGTTTTGCAAGCACCTTTATATCGCCACCTGCAGCAGGCATAAGCCTAAGCATTACATCTTTATTGGCAGGATGACCTTTAACATCTTTTTCATACGAAAGAAAAACAATCCATTTCCCATCCGGGGAGGGGTGCGCAAACCAATTATTGAATTCATCCGAAGTTACTTGTTTCTGATCGCTTCCATCGGCATTCATCCGCCAGATTTGCATAGTTCCAGTTCGTTCGGAATTGAAATAAATATACTTCCCATCGGGAGAATATTCAGGGCCATCATCCAGACCCGGGGCTGAAGTTAAGCGTGTTTCAGTACCTCCATCAACAGGGACGGTATATACGTCAAAATTACCGTTTCTTTCAGCACAATAAGCAAGGGTTTTTCCATCCGGCGACCAGCCGTGCCAATAAGACGGTCCAACCGGAGTAATTTGTTTAGGAGTTCCGCCGGTAACAGGTACAATATAAATAAGCGATTTGCCTTCTCCCTTTGATTGGTCGCTGATAGCTAACTGACTGCCATCGGGAGAAATACCATGATCATTGTTACACTTAACAGCAAACCCGGTATTTATTAATTCCGGTTCACCACCACCAGTAACAGGTATTTTAAAAATTTTCCCATCACGATTGAATAACAAATACTTCCCATCCCGCGACCAATTAGGCGCTTCGAAATGACCTACAGTATGATATAAAACTTTTCTATCTGTTGATTCAATTGCCATAGTTTCCAGAGTGCTTTCAAGTATAGTTCCCATTGTAGATTTTTCCTTAGTATTAGTAATTACTACGTTCGAAAAAACAGCTTGCTCTATTGCATTGCTGTCATGAGCGCTTACACCTAAACCGATATAATACGGTTCATCAAATTTTATTCGAAATGAACCTCCTGCGGGATGCAGTTTTTCATCTTTTCTTGCTATGGACATTGAGACGTAATCTCCTACCTTCTCTATTCTTATTCTGACGGGAGCATTAACATTAGATTGAATCTCATGAGTCATATCACCTTTTACATCCCGATATTGTAAAGAAGTAAGACCGCTGCCATGGAGGGCGGCATCGGCATAAGGCGATTCAGCATCAAGAGTTTGCCTGATAATAACACATGCTTTCCTATGCGGGTCACCGCCTTTACCAATCCATTTTATATCTGCTGCAACTGAAGCATCCCCGGATACTTTCTTCCAGACAAAATGATAAGCATCCTTGTCAAACCACATATTATAGCCGCTTCCTGAAATCAAATAAGTTTTCTTAGCACTATTATATTCAACGGAACCGGTTTTAAGTACATGGCCGATATCTCCATGTCCTTCAAACAGCCCTAATCCCGAATCCTGTGCAAAAGAAATACTTGTTTGAAATAGCAGGCCAAAACTTATTAAAGTAAGAATTCTTAAAGTAACATTATTCATTATAATTAACCTCAATTTTTTTATAGGATATTTTTCAAAGATTTTTTTTATTCATGTTTACCAGAAATTATATTTCTTCGCAGTTAAAATATATCTATCCATAAACATTTGCTAATATTAAATTAAAATTTTAAAGGGAAATGTTTCAAGTTGTTTATTATTTCCCGGCAGAATATTATTTACTCACTCAAGTTGATTGGCGAATTACTAACCTTGAATTTAGTTTAAGTTCCTTAGAATTTAAGTGTATAGCCTGACCTGTAATTTGATCAATCAATAATTTTGCCGCTGCTTTGCCCATTTCAAAAGCAGGCTGTTCAATAGTTGTCAGAGGCGGGTCTACCAATTCAGTAATGGGATTATTAGAAAACCCCATAATTCCGACCTGACCGGGTATTTTAATACCCTGTTCTTTCAATCTTTTAAATGCGCCTATTGCTACAGGATCGTTTACAGCAAATATTGCATCTGGCATTATATTATTCTCCAGCAGTTTATCAATACTTTCGTATCCGTCCCTTTCGTGCATACCTCCTTCAATAATTTTTGCACCCGGATTTATGTTCTGATCGCGCAGAGCCTTTTCATATCCCATTTTCCTTCTTTTGCAAGTTTCTAAATTCTGAGGGCCTGCAAAATGAAAAATATTTTTATATCCCTTTGAAAGGAGGTAATTGACCGCATTGAAGGAACTTTCAAAATCATCTATAACAACTTTATACACATCCAGGTCTTCACATACTCTATCAAAGAAAACCATTTTCACTCCGTTCTTTAACAATTGTTTAAAATGCTTACTGGTTTTTGTAGATTGCGAAATAGATATAATTATACCTCCAACCCGACTTAAGTACATAGAGTTTAAATTTATTTTTTCTCTATTAAAATCTTCATTAGATTGAGATACAATAACCGTATATCCTTTTTGGTAGGCTACTTCTTCTATTCCACTTATTGCGCTTGCAAAAAAATCATGACGAATTTCCGGAACAATGACACCGATCTGATTAGAGTGTTGTGATTTCAAGCTTCTTGCAATAATATTAGGTATATATCCCAATTTTTTGGCAAGGAGATTTATAGTAGTTTTAGTATCATTATTTATGTCGGGATGATCGCTTAGAGCCCTTGATACGGTTGATACTGATAGCCCTAATTTTGAAGCGATATCCTTTAATGTTATTGGTTGCATATTTTGTGTATCAATTAATAATAATCTTTAAAATAACCAGGATTTAATCTCTTTTGATTTTAGCAATTATCTTTTCGACAATTTCTATTATCATTTGTTCATCTATTTCTGCTTTGACTGATTGTGAATTTTCCGAATGTAATTTTTTTAAAACCGGCATTGGCGCAGCATCGCATTCAGCAATTCTACCCGTTAAGTTATACTTATTGCGCAAACCGGTTAAACGATCCCTTTCATATTCAGACAATACATTGACATTACCCAATTGTACAGCCTTCCAGATTATATTTGCAGTATGTTCAAGCGTTTCCATTTTATAATAAGCATCTAAAAGATCGCTTCCCAAAGTAATAGCCCCGTGATTTGCCAATAAAATAACGTCTGAATTTTTTATATGTTCACGAATTGAATCGGGAATTTCCATTGTTGACGGTAATCCATACTTAGCAGTGGGCACACCGCCGATATTAAGAACAGATTCCGGCAGAATGCACCGGTTTAATGGTATACCCGCTACCGCAAAACTTGTTGCATAAGGAGGATGAGCATGTACAACAGATTTAACATCAGGGCGTTCATTATAAACTTCAATATGCATTTTAAGTTCACTTGACGGTTTGAACTTCGGATTAGCCGAAATTACTTTGCCCTGAATGTCGACTTTAATGATCATATCAACGTTCATAAATCCTTTACTTACCCCGGTTGGAGTAGTAAGTAATTCCCCGTCATTTAATTTTATAGTTATATTGCCGTCATTGGAAGCGACAAACCCGCGTGTCCAAATTCTCTTTCCAATTTCGACAATTAGTTTTTTTAGTTCCAATTCAGTATTCATTAATTATCTCCCGGTTTAAAATAATTCAATTTTAAATCAATTCTATAGATCTTTTCACTAATCTTTCGAAATTATCTTTAACTCCAACAGCGGTTTCCATAACATCGGCATGTGAGAGCGCCCGGGAAGAAAGCCCTGCAGCAAAATTTGTTATACATGAGACAGCGGCAACCTTCAAGCCCAGATAAGATGCATAATATGCTTCGGGAACGGTTGACATTCCTACAGCATCCGCCCCGTATTTCCTGTACATATTTATTTCAGCAGTTGTTTCATAACCCGGTCCCATCGTCATCCAATAAAGGCCTTCGCACAGTGAAATTTTTTCTTCAAGAGCAGCAATTCGAATTTTATCATACATCTCTTTGGACGGTAAGTCCAGAAATGAATTTTTCTGTTCAAGAGTTACCAGCCCGATTAGATCCGCAAGTTTCTTTCCGATTATGGTACCATTGAACGAAGAAGCAAGCATTAAGCTGCCCGGTTTAAAAAGCGGATTAACCCCGCCCGCAGCATTTGTCAATAATACTTTCTTACAACCTAACCTTGCTGCTATATGTACAGGAAGGACACATTGCGATATAGAGTATCCTTCATAGAAATGAATCCTTCCCTGGAGTACAAGAAGTTTTTTACCCTCATACTTTGAAAAATGTATATACCCCTGATGTCCCTGAACCGTCGAACCCGGATAATTAGGAAGAGAAGATGCGGAAATAGATTTTATTATTTCAATTTTTTCAACAAAATCACCAAGACCACTTCCGAGAACAATGCAAATTTCAGGTTCAAACGGCACCTGTTTTACAACTTCATTTAATATATCTGAATATTTGGCGTTCATATTAACCATTAAAAAGGATCCCTATCTCATTATATAATTCAAATCCCGAACAAGTCATCACTCTCTCCAAAGGAGTCCTTTGGGAGCGGCTCTGATTGTTTTGTCAGGTGGTATTTTTCTACTTTTAATTATAACAAATGGTTTAAATAGTCATCAATTATTTCAGCGTAAATTTTCTTTTGGGCATTTTCAAGAAAACTTGCTCCGATTGCTTTTTTTGTAAGCGCCACAAGATCTTTCATTGGATAATTTAACTTTTCATGCAGCAGCAATAGCTCGCCGGTAATGTTTGCGCCAAACATAGGCGGGTCATCGGAGTTTACGGAAACATTCAATCCCTTTTTGTACATATAATCAAAGGGATGTTCCTGTAAAGTTCCGAATACCTTTGTTTTCAGATTACTTGTAATACAGACCTCCAAGGGGATTTGCTTATCCAGGAGATAATTTATCAACTCAGTATCTTCAATTGCCCTAACTCCATGTCCGATTCTTTCGGCGTGCAGATCCGAAATTGCAGACCAAACAGACTCTGCTCCTGCAGCTTCACCGGCATGAACGGTTGTTCTGAATCCTCTTTTCTTTGCTTCTAAAAAAGCATCTTTGAAGAGAACCGGCGGAAATTCTTTTTCACTTCCGCCGAGCCCTATACCAATAATTCCTTTATTTAGATATGGAGTTATTTGATTTAATCTTTGTATTGATGTTTCAGCGCCGTAATTCCTAACTATATCGGCGATCAAAACACATTTTGTTAAATACTCTCTTTCAGCCCGTCTAATCCCTGAAATTGTAGCTTCCGTAATCTCTTCAATTTTTGACCCGTTTGAAATAAAGTCCCATGGTGAAAAGAACACTTCGGCATATATAACATTTTGCAGAGCTAAATTTTTTATTGTCTGATATGCAGATTCTTCAAAATCTTCCGGTTCCCGGTAAAATTTATTTTTCCAAAGCCAAGTCCGGATAAAATGCGAAAAGTCTTTGAAGACAAACTTTTTTCTAAGATCTTCAATACTATCAATCTCAGAATCGCCTCCATATTTCTGAATAAGACTGAATAAGAAATCAAAAGTAAATGCACCTTCCAGATGAAGATGGATTTCTGCCTTTGGCATTTCTATAATCATATCTGTAATTTTTTTATCTTTCAGCATATTAGCGCCATGTCACCGCGATGCGGTTTTAAAGTTTAACTTTCATTCAATCTTTGCTCCGCAGATTAAATTTGTAATTTGAAAATTAAGGAATTAATCTCATAAGCAATATCATTAGATGAAAAAATAATTTTTTTTATCATAGTATTGAATTATAATTTTTCTTCTTATTTTCTTATCAACCTTTTTTAATATTATTTTTTCTAAGGCAGAAATTCATCATTGAAAAGCAAATAAGAAAGTATTAAATGACATGAAAAATCACTCACTGTTATTTTTAATGTTTTGCCTCTTTTATTTTATGCAGGTTACCGCTGTTATACAGGCACAAAACAAATCAACCATAATTTCAGAGAACAGTTCTTATATTATAAATTCAGGGAATAAAAATATGACGATTGACCCAAAAAAAGGCGGACGGATAGCTTCTTTTAAGTTAGGCAATTATGAATTTCTTGCGGGAAAAGATATAGAACCGGATAATTACGGCTCAACATTTTGGCCCAGTCCGCAGTCAAATTGGAATTGGCCTCCTCCTGCCGTATTGGACCATGAACCTTATCAAGTTGAAAACAAGGACAAATCAATTAAGGTGACAAGCGAGAAAGACCATTCGACCGGATTTCAATTTATAAAAGAATTTTCTGCCGGTAAGAAAAACCGGTTAGATATAACCTATTCAATTGTCAACATATCACAGGAAGTTAAAAAAGTTGCCCCGTGGGAAGTTACAAGGGCACATAAAGGCGGTTTAATCTTTTTCCCTAACGGAGAGGCTTTTACAGGTAAAAAAGCTTTTGCACAGGCGCCTACAGAAACTATCAATGGGGTTGTCTGGTATAAAATTGAAAAAGAAAAATTAAAGAGCAGCCTGCTGAATATAGCCGACGGCTCCGAAGGATGGATAGCTTATGCAATAGACGGCAAATTATTTATAAAGAAATTTGAGGATATAAAACCGGCGATGTTTGCCCCCGGAGAAGCTGAAATAAGTTTTTACATAAGCGGTGAAACAGATTATATTGAAATTGAACTACAGGGAAAATATGAGTCACTCAATCCAGGAGAAAAATCTGTCTTTAAAGTTGAATGGACTGCTGCGGATATTCCTGCAGACATAAAAGTAGAAAAAGGCAGTAAAGAGTTGGTGGAGTTTGTGAGAGGGATTATTAAGTAAATTTTCTATATTACTACCAACATTACAAGGTTCTGAAAAACACCGGCAAATGCGGCAGTGTGAAAAAATTGGGGCAAAATCCGCCTTGCGGCGACAGGTATTTCATCCCTTCGGGATTAAGAAAATAATTATTCCAGATCTTTACTGCCGAATTTATTATGGCTGGCGAAATCCTTAATATCACGGCGTACTCTTAAGTATTCTGCCGGAGCAGAAATAGGATAACCTAAACGGCAGGAAAAAGCAATATCTAAATTACCGGGAATATGAAGTATGTTTTTTACTTCTTTCCCTACAGCGCCGGAACTGAGCGAACTTACTATGTGAAAGCTAATCCCGAGGGAGTTTGCCATTAGCCACATATTTTCCATTACACACCCTAAACTTAAAATACCGAGGAAATCACCTTCCGAAGCAGGGGCTCTTCGAGCGGGATCATAAACGATAACCAGCATTACGGGACAGCCCTGAATGGGCCTTTGCATTGATAAATCTGCTTTCTCATCACTTATATCCAGCCTAAAATCAGGGTTTCTCCACGATGGTGGAAACATCGCAGCCAAAACTCCGGATTTTTTCTTAAGTAACTCCTCCTCCGAAAATGATAATTGCAGGTAATTTTCCCTGACAAATGTTTCTGAAACCGGCCGTTTTATATCTTCTATTGACTCCAGAAGCTTTTCGTCATCAACTACAATTAATTCAAAGTTCTGCATGTTGTGCGCAGTAGGCGCCCAGCGTCCTGCTTCCAGTATCTGCAATAAATCGTCCTTTGTGATAGGATGTTTAGTATCAAACGGCAACCTGACAGACTGCCTTTCCTGCATAAGTTTTAATAAATCCTTCATAATGATATCCTGATCTTAAAAAAATATTTTAAATTTGTTTAGTTACCTGTCTTTAGCACCGATCTGAAATGCACTTTAGCCATCATCATTTTTTCATAAGCCAGTGCCGCTTGTTCCAATGGAAATACTTCTATCATTGGAATAACCTTTGTAAGTATGCTGAAACTGATAGCATCTTCAATATTTCCGCTTACAAATCCGCGGATTGAACGCTGCCCGCCAAGTAACAGCATTGGAGGTATCTGCATCATTTCCCTGGCGCCTGTTACAATAATTGCCTGCCCGTTACGGCCAAGTCCGGGAATTAAATCAGAGATAGCTTTGCTGTTTGGAGCAGTACAAAGAATTACCCGCGCACCGCCTAATTTCATTAATTGCTTTGCTGCTTCGCCGGAATTGGTATCAATATAAACATGAGCGCCAAGTTTGTAAGCGAGCGCTTCCTTTTCTTTGCCGCGGGATAATACAACTGTTTTAAATCCTAATTTAACTGCATATTGCACAGCCAGGTGTCCCAATCCTCCCAGTCCATGTATAGCAACCAAGTCCCCGCCTTGCGCACCGCTCAGCTTTAACGCTCCAAAAGTTGTCCGCCCTGCGCATAGCAGAGGCGCTGCATCCACTGAGCTGAGTTCACCGGGAATATTTACAATTGCTTCCGGCCGTGCTATCATATATTCGGCATAACCGCCGTCAAGGTGAATGCCGGTTGTTAAGGAATTCTCGCATGCCCCGAATTCGCCTTTCCGGCATGAATTGCATTGATTACAATGGCCGCCGTGCCATCCAACGCCAACTCTTTGACCGGCTTTCCAGCTTGTTACCACCGGTCCAGTTTTATCAACTATACCTACCACCTCATGGCCAGGGATAATTGGATATTTAATCCCGGGATAATGCCCTTCCTTTGCTATGGAGTCACCATGACATATCCCGCATGCTTCAACTTTTATTAAAACTTCATTATTCACCGGTTCGGGAATTTCTTTTTGAATTAACTCAAAACCGGCGCCGGGTGAACTTACCTGAATTGCTTTCATCAACTGCATAAGATTATTTTTTCCCGATTTATTATAAAAGAAAATTTAATTGTTGATGGGAATATATAATATTTATCAGAATAAACAATTCTACAGCTTGTCTTGGCGCATTAGTTAATAAATATATTAACCTACAAATTTATTATTAAACTTTCGGCAGAGTAAATGGAATATCTGTTCCTTTGCCGATTCTGCCAGTAACCGGATTTCGTCCGGAGTTACGGCATTGGGCTTTGAGGAATAAATCTTGAGAACGCCGAATACTTTTGCGCTTTCGTCTTTAAGAGGCAGGGCAATACTGGAGCGATAACCGCGCTATACTGTTGTTTTGGTTTGTAAGACTTGTTTCATAAAAAATATTTATTAATTTTCCGTAAGTTTTTTCAATTCAATTGATTTTGTATAAAATTCATCTAATGAAAGCTCTTTCAAGTAAACCATACCATGTGCCGCTCTTACACGGGGAATTTTATGCTTTATGAAAAAGTCTCTTCCCAGGCACAGCCTCAAGGTATTATATTGGTCCGCCAGAATTTTTTGAGCAAGCGCTGAGAACGGTCCATCAAGTTCCCAGCTTGGAAAGCTTGCATTTTTCTGCGAGCCATAACTTTTCACAAACATACTCTCAAGCAATGCGAAACTATTCAAACTAACCGGCACATAAATATTTGCCTCGGCTGGATGAAAACGGTACCAGACATTCCGGTATCCCCAGATTCGTAAATTTGAAATATCTGTTTCTTTTTCATAAAGGCGAAGGGCCTCCGAGATGGTTTGGAGAACTTTATAGTGTGTATCCGGCCCGCTTCCTTCAGGATCTAAAGCAACAGTAATTATAGTTGGATTAAATTTTCTGAAAAGATTTAGCACAGGCAAAACATCCCGGTTGATTTCGGGGTTTTCGGTGAAAATTTCTCCCTGGTAAAATCCAAGCCTTAAATGTGAAACTCCATCACTGTTGAACCCCAGGTGCGCCCATAGAATTTCTTCCTCCCATTCTCTCAGCATACCCTTAATTTTTTGAACCCCGGGAATATCTTTTTTACCCGGGTAAAGAGTTTGAAAGTAAACTATAAGATCCTTTATCTTTTCATTCAAATAATCAAATTCATTATTACCGTATATTTCTATTAAATTTCTAAGCGTTCTCCTCGCTTGAGCTTCGCGTTTTGTAGTCGCACTCTTTGATGCAATTCCATCAAGATATAAATTAACATCCCTGTTCTTTCCTTCTTCAAAAGAAGGATCAAAGTAATTTGTATTTAACCTGGCTTTAAATTCTTCGCTTGAAAAATGGTTTTTAAGATTTTCCATAATTTCCAGCATATATGAATTTGTAACGGCAGTAAACCCGCTGGTCATTATCGAAAAATGATGTTGGTTTGAGGCATTGCGGACAAGATGAACAATATAAGGCAGGTAACCGAGCATGATATCGTCATGATGCGGACCTGTATGAAGTATCCTCTGATTTTCTACCGGTGCGATTCCGCGGTTAAATCTTTCTAATGCCGAACCGTGAATTTTTTTATTAATCTCATCAACGTTAAAACCGGATTTATTTAGAATGTATTTACCGAAATCATCGCTTTGATAATCAGACTCACTCAAATTCAGAACTTCTTTTTGTTTTTCAACGGCAAGATTTATAACAGCACGCTCGATTGAAAATTCAGAGAGCGGTTCTTCATTCTTCATATCATCCAATCTTCTTTCCTTCAATCTTAATGCAGCGCCGTCTGTAAGATAAAAATGAGCTTTGGGCAGCTTTTGAAGAACCGAAGCAGGATATTTGTTGCTTTGAATACTTTCTATTGAATCTCTTACAATACTCGCTTTTGCTTCACCGGAGGCTATAATTATTGCAGTTGCATCTTTGTTATAAGTAATTGTATCAAGCCCGATAGTAATTACAAGTCTTTTTCTGGCAATTTCTATTCCGCCCAGATCAGAGGAGGCTGCCGCTTGAGTTTCGTAGTTTGTTTCCGTTAAACGCGTAGTGGAAAAATGATCACTTCCCTGAATATTAAAACCAATATGCCCGTCAGGCCCAATACCGCCCAGGAAGAATCCTATTCCGCCAAGCTCGCGTATTTTTCGTTCATAATTTGTACAGAATTCATCTACCATTTCTATCGTCCGTTTTTGCAGCCGTTCCTGCCTTGTTTTCGCGTACCTGTAACGAAGAGACAGGTCCACGCTCTTATCGGGGAATATTTGATTAAGAGGAAGTTTCTCAGCCGTTGGAATTTCATTTATATTTATCTGCAGTGCTTTCGATGGGTCCAATTCAAAATTCTGAAAGTAATACGTCCGTATATAATAGTAAAAACTATTATGCTGAAACGAATCTACCGGGTAAAATTCGTCAATTTGTACAAAGTGAAGATTTCGCATATCCGGTTTTAATGAAGAATCTATTCCGGCATTAGTTATAAATTCGCGTACATTTTTTTTATTCCAATTCTTCAAGTAGTAAGTCACCCATTTAATAAAATGTTCCGGTGTTTTGCCTGTCGGTAAGGATACAACTCCGCCGGGATTAGACAAAACCCATTCTATAAATCTTAAGGCTGTTAAGCGTCCTAATTCCGGAAAATTTTCAACCTGTATAATTCCTATTTTTTCCGTTGGAGAATAAAGCAATTCTTTGCCTGAATGCTGTAAATATATTTTTTCAACATTAGATAATTCTGTTTTTTTATTTACATCCATATTTCTTCTTTCAACGATAACTTTTTAATAAACAGCATTTTAATTTTTTAATTCCATATGATATCGGATAAATTCTTATAAATAATTCCTATAGAAACTAAACCGGCACATAGGCAGCATAAAGCCGATATATAATCGCCGAAAATTAATTTACCGATTCCAAACAGAAAAGAATAGACCAGCACAACTCCGAAAAGCCAATTCATAAACATTTTAAAGAATCCCGTATCACTCTTAACGCCGGGCAGTTGATCGGAAATTTTTTTCCATAAAATTCCACCCGGGTGAATTTTTCTATAAAAAGAAAAGAGCACTTTCTCATCAGTGGGTTTGGTTAAAAATGTAACTATTAACCACGTAACCGTTGAACCTGCAACCAGATAGTACAGTGAGATAGGAAATTCTATATTATAAAGTCTAATAAAAGGCAAAATTATAAACGGTGCGATAAGAGCAGAAATTTCCGACCAAGCATTTATCCGCCACCAAAACCACCTTAAAATTAAAACAAGTCCGACCCCGGCACCGGTTTCCAATATAAATCTCCAGGCGCCTGAGATACTTTGTATAAAAATGGACGCTATTACAGAAGCAACCATAAGCAGTATGGTCAATACACGAGAAGCTTTAATGTAATGTTTTTCATCTTTGCCGGGCTTCATAAAGCGCCTGTAAAAATCATTAAGAACGTAAGAACATCCCCAATTGAGCTGGGTTGCTGTTGAACTCATATATGCGGCAAAGAAAGCTGCAACAAGCAGTCCTTTTAAACCGACGGGTAAAAAGTCTCTCATCGTATAAATATATCCCATGCGTTTTGCATCAGGCCCCAAATGAGGATATAATACCAGAGTGCATAATCCTACCAAAATCCATGGCCACGGTCTAATGCAGTAATGTGCTATTTGAAAGAAAAGTGTTGCAAACAAAGAATGCTTTTCATTTTTGGCAGACATCATTCGTTGTGCAACGTACCCACCGCCGCCGGGTTCTGCACCGGGATACCATGATGCCCACCATTGAATTCCAATATATGCTAAAAATGCAGCTACCGTGAGAGCAAATGCACCTCCTGCCGATTTTACATTTGAGACGTTAGGAAAAAAGTTGAATACAAAATTGGGAAGTTTTTGCTGCAGCCCACTAATGCCTCCTATAGAAGAAGAACCAACAACTATTACAGCTAATAAAATTGTTCCGCCCATGGCTAAGATAAATTGAAATGAATCGGTAACTACAACTCCCCACAAGCCTGAAATAGCCGAATAAACAGCAACTAAAGCCATACAAGCAAAAACATAGAACATTACCTGAGCTTGAGGAATGCCAAACATACCGACAAGGATGGATTCCATTGCGACATTAATCCATCCCATTATAATAATGTTCATAAATATGCCGAGATATAAAGCCCTGAAGCCTCTTAAAAATCGAGCCGGCTTGCCTGAATATCTTATTTCCACGAACTCCACTTCCGTCATTATTCCCGCACGACGCCAAAGTTTTGCAAAAAAGAAAACCGTTAACAAGCCGCCAAAGGCAAAATTCCACCAAATCCAGTTTCCTGCTATACCATTTTTTGCTACCAGTTCAGTAACAGCCAGCGGTGTATCGGCTGCAAAAGTTGTTGCTACCATCGATAAACCGGCTAAATACCAGGGTAAGCTTCTTCCTGAAAGAAAAAATTCTTCGGTATTTTTACCCGCACGCTTGGAAAAATAAATTGCTATTCCTATTGAAAAAAGGAAATAGGTAAGAATTATTAAATAATCTATTAAATACAATTAAACCTCTGCATTTTTTCATCTACGCCTTGTCATAAAGCGATGGCTTTGCTAAAGGGTGTAGTTATTAATACTAACTCCGTCCTTTGGACGGAGATTATAAGAAAGACAGGCTTTATTATAATATTGGACGACATCCCGGCTTATGGCATAAATTATTTTTTCCTTTCCTGTCCGGTTAGTTCGAATACTTTTTGAAATAGTTTTTCATCCGCTGAAGTCATCTCTACATTTCTTCTTTTCATTACTCTTTTTGCTGTCTCTATGCTTTTTTGCAAGTTATAAGTAATCATTGATCCGGAACCTCCCCATGAAAAAGAGGGAACATATTTATCCGGAAAGCCAGCGCCAAATACATTACTTGATACGCCGGCAACAGTGCCGGTATTAAACATTGTATTTATCCCTGCTTTGGAATGATCGCTCATAATCAACCCGGCAAACAAGGACCCGCTGTCTATTTTTTCTCCATTTATAATTACCTTAACAGTGCTGTAATTGTTTTTTAAGTCGCTGTTGTTTGTACCGGCGCCCAAATTTACCCATGAACCTAAATACGCATACCCCAGAAATCCGTCATGCTGCTTGTTGGAAAATGAATGAATTATAGATCCCTCAACTTCTCCTCCGACTTTACAAGATGGTCCTATTGAAGTATTCCCATATATTTTAGCTCCTATTTTTATTCGGGAACTATTTCCGATATAAGCTGGACCCTCAATAACGGCATTAGGATAAACCAATACGTTTTTACCAATGTAAATTGGACCGGTTTCTGCATCAAGTACCACACCCGGTTTAATCTTAGAGCCTTCATTAATGAAAATATTCTCTTTGTTTAAGAGAAAGGCGCCCTCATAAACAGTCCCTTTTATATTTTTCCCATTACTTTTAGAAGTAAGTAACTTAAAATCGGAAACTATCTGTTCGCCATTGTTATTAACCAATTCCCACGGGTAATTTATGAATTTTACTACAATGTTTTTTTGAGGAAGATTTTTGAAATTTAAAGGCGTAAAATAATCCGGGGATTTGTGTCTTATCAATTCAAGATTTTTACCGCTTAATTTTACTGCGGCTAATATGTTCCCGCTGAAATATACGATATCCTCATCATCTAAAGATACCTGGTTTACAAAATTATTATCAACTATTACTTGTCCATTGATAAATAAACAGCTATTACCGCTTATTTGATTTACCTGAAGATGGGGGTTCTGTTGATTTATGACCTCTTCAAGATATATTCTGCAAAACAGTGAAAAGGGTATTCCGGGATAGCACAACCCGGCTTTTTCCCGTAAAGTCAGTATTCCGCACCGAAG
>Ga0116114_1001197_pt1 | contig 14401 bp, 13 predicted proteins | sample June2015DPH_10_5_FD_89823 | JGI IMG/M metagenome (GOLD analysis project Ga0116114, IMG submission 89823) | Peatland microbial communities from SPRUCE experiment site at the Marcell Experimental Forest, Minnesota, USA - June2015DPH_10_40 | ecosystem: Environmental > Terrestrial > Soil > Wetlands... | reverse complement strand
TCACCGGGCGATGGGCCAGGCATTGGGCGGGGTCCACCTCGAAATGACCGGCGAGAACGTGACCGAATGTATCGGCGGTGCGCGTGGCCTGAGCGAAGAGGACCTGACGCGGGCCTACGACTCCGAGGTGGACCCGCGTCTCAACTACGAGCAATCGCTCGAGCTGGCCTTCCTGATCGCCCGCAAGATGCAGAATGGCGCCGCGGGACGATAACATACGGCTGCTATCCAAAGTCAACTTGTCCCCTTGCGGAAGCGGGCGCTAGGTTCCAATTAACGTTCCTTTCTACTGACCTAGGGCCCGTTCGGCGGCGATTTTCCGGCGGGCCCACCCGAAAGCCGGCAGGTGCGCTTCTGTTTCTGCAAGAAATATGAGATTCTGGAATCAGCCCGGCACCATTTTATTTATGAAGATGGGCGATCGAAGCCGGGCCGGGAAGGAGCACATGTCCCCACAATTCCTACTCCCGGAAACCACGGTTCGCGAAGACGGAGCCGGGCCGGAAATCAGCCTTGGCAATCAGCAGGGTAGGGCGGTGGTCCTCACCCTCGGCATCATGCGGATCATCGAACAGGAGAGCCTCGACCTCTGCATTTGGGGCTCGGCGGACGGGTCGGATTGGGGCGCCAGGCCACTGATGTCGTTTCCGCAGAAGTTTTACTGCGGCACGTACCAGACGGTTGTCGACCTCTCGCAGCATCCGGACGTGAAGTACCTGCAGGCGAAATGGCAGGTGAATCGCTGGGGCAAGGGCGATTCCAAGCCGATGTTTGGCATCTACCTTTTCGTGCAGGCTATGGAACGCGAGATGGCGGCCGTCGGCGCCTGAGATCAATCCAGCGCCTTCTTGTGCATCGTTAACAGCAGGACAACCGCCGTGCGCGCGGCGATTCCGTGCTGAAGCTTGGGCGGCATGTGCACGAAGCACCCCGCGCCGACTTCGCGGGCGTCTTCTCCGAGCGTCAGTTGGGCGTCGCCGCGGACGAAGTAGAGGGACGCGGCCATTGGAGCGGTATGCGCCGAAAGCTCCTGCCCGGGCGCGAAACCGAAGATCACGACCTTGAGGTTATCGTCGTTGTAAAGGGTGCGGCTGAGGATGCCGTTTTCCGGGATTTGCACCTCGGATTCCAAGTTGGGATAGAAGGCGTAGCTCATAATTCCATGATGTCACCGCCGAGACGCAAAGACGCAGAGAAAAGACAATAGCAAGAAGGAGCGCTTGGTCAGTGGGGATGGCGCGTCTTCCCCAGGTTCGCGCGCAGAGGAGGCAGAGAGCGCCGAGGAACGTAAGATCCCGGCGTCTTTGCGCCTCCGGTGGGACACTACTCCCAGCCTGTAATCCGGCGATAGAGAAGTGCCTGTCGTCGTTCCCCCCTTGCCGAAAAGTCCCGAGTTCCGCCCCCTCGGCTCCGTTGTTCTCCGCTTCCTCTGCGCGCCAACCCCGGGAAGCCACGCCGTCCCCATCAAACACGTACTCCTTGTTGCCCTTGTCTTACTCAGCGTCTCGGCGTCTCGGCGGTGGAGAATATCTGGTATCTTGGAATTACCGCCTGGGTTCCGGTATGATCACTCGCCAGGAAGCACTGGAGTTGTTCCGGTCGGATGACCTGATCGGCATCGGCATGGAGGCCGATTCCGTCCGCCGCAAGTGGCATCCCGAGGGCATCGTCTCTTACATCATCGATCGCAACATCAACTACACCAACTTCTGCACCGAGTATTGCAGCTTCTGCGCGTTCTACCGCCCCATGGGGCACGCGGAAGGGTACGTGCTGCCCAAGGAGACGATCTTCGAAAAAATCCAGGAGACGCTCGACCTGGGCGGGACCGGCGTGCTGATGCAGGGCGGCCTGCACCCCGACCTCAAAATCGAGTGGTACGAGGACCTTTTCCGCGGCATCAAGGAGCGCTTTCGCATCCACCTGCACTGCCTCTCCGCGCCGGAAGTCGCCAATATCGCGGAGGTGAGCGGGCTGAGCCTGCGCGAGACCATCCGGCGGCTGATGGCTTCGGGCCTCGATTCCATTCCGGGCGGCGGGGCGGAGATTCTGGATGACGCCGTACGCCATCGCATCAGCCGCCTCAAGTGTTCCACCCAGGAATGGATCGACGTGCACCGCACCGCGCACCAGCTTGGCATGCGCACCACGGCGACGATGATGTTCGGCTGCGGCGAAACGCTGGAGCAACGCATCAACCACCTCGAGCTGGTTCGCAATTTGCAGGAGGAGACGGGCGGGTTCACGGCGTTCATCCCGTGGACGTTCCAGCGCGCCAACACCGCGCTGGGCCACTCTGTGAAAGAAGAAGCCTCGGCGGTCGAATACCTGCAAACGCTGGCCATTTCGCGGATCTATCTGGACAATATCGAGAACGTGCAATCGTCGTGGGTGACGCAGGGGCTGAAGACCTGCCAGTTGGGGCTGCGCTTCGGCGGCAACGATGTGGGCAGCATCATGATCGAGGAAAACGTGGTGGCGGCAGCCGGTGCGCACTATTGCACCACGGAAGAGGAACTGCGGCGCATCATCCGCGACGCAGGGTTCATTCCCAAGCAGCGGGATACGCTCTACCGCACCTATTTCCTGAATTAGAAACGGGCGAGAATTTACGCGTTCGGGTGCGTGTATATCCTGCTTTTTACTTCGCTCCCTGGATCGCGAAATCCCAGGTCTGTATGTTCAGCTTGCCCTCGGTGTATTCGACCACCGCGTATTCGCCCGGCTCGAAGGGCTGCTTGGGCCAGATTTTGTAGAGGCCATCGGCGAGCTGCGTCTGGAAAGTCTCCACCATGGTGGGCTCCTCCACCACCTCCTTGGTGACCGGCACGAAGGTGAGGTTCTCGACGATCCGCACGGCGCCCTTGGAGGTGAGTTTGGCGATGCCGAAGCGCTCGGTCTCGGCAAGCTGGATGTACAACTCCTGCTCGGGGTTGGTGAAGACGTTGGACGAGTGCGCTCCGCTCAGTTCCAGCGTGCCTTTGCCGGCGACCGCCGGAATGGGCGAGAGGGCTTTCAGGACCGAGCGGCGCTTGTCGTTGTGGATGGTGGATTGGGCAACCTTGATGACCCTGGCCTGGTTGCCTTCCAGCCAGTAGACGCCGGGGTCCTGTGGGATGCGGCTGGTTTCCCTGGCCAGATCGCGCTCCACCTTTTCCTCTTCGGCAACCGCTTGAACGTCTTTTTCCGATTGGGTCTGGCGTTCGGCGGCCTCGGCTTGGGTGCGCTTCAGGTCCACCAGATCCAGGGGAACGTCTTCCCACTGGCTTCGCTCGACGCTGTAGAAGTGCACGCGGTCGGACTGCACCTGGTACTCGCGGACAATCTGATAGCTGCCATCCTTCAAGTACAGCTTGAGGTTCGCCGCCCAGGCCGTGAAGACCAGCAACAGAAGCGCCAGCAGGTACTTGCGCATATCTCTAATGACTACTGTAACGCGCGCCCGGTTTCACGGAGCTAATTTCAGGCGCGGCCAGCCGTCATAGAATTTATCGAACGCGCGCCGGGGTTCAGACGTATATCAGCCATAATGGTTTCTTGAGGTTTTTGACGATTATGCCCTTTGCCAGACCAGTGGTCGTTATTCTACTTTGTTGCGCGGTGGCCCTGCCGGGCTTCGCACAGACGCCGGAGGTTTCGAGAGGCCCCAGCCACGGCATCATGGGGTGGTTTGAGGGGAACTACGTGGCCCACCAGGTTCCCAGGATCAGCTTCGAAGATTCACCGCGGATCGAGAAGCTGATGCGCGCCGGCAACATTTACCTGTCGCTGCGCGATGCCATCGCGCTGGCGCTGGAGAACAACCTCGATATCGAATACGCCCGCTACAACCCCAAGCTGGCGGACGCCAACTCGCTGCGCGTCAGCGCCGGCGCGCTGCTGCGCAATGTCTCGAGCACCGTTTCCAGCGGACCGTCCTCGGCCACCCTGGGCGTGGCTGCCCAAGCCACGCTGGGCTCCGCCGGCACCGCTCCCAGCGTTAGCAGCGGCGGCCAGGGCGGCGTGCTCAGCGGGCTGAGCGTCCAGTTGGCCGGCACTACCATTCCCAACCTGGATCCTCTGGTCTACATCGCCGGCCAGTTTTCGCACTCCACCACCATCGAGACCGCCACCAACATCACCGGCACGAACTACCTGGTTTCACAATATAAATCGGCGACTTATGGAATCCAGCAGGGTTTCCTGACCGGTACCACCGCTACGTTGTACATGGGCGACACGCTCGGCGTCACGCAGAACTCACCCTACAATATGTTCAACCCCTACAGCCAGGCCACCCTTCAGTTGGGGGTCACGCAGAACCTGTTGCAGGGATTCCGGCCGTCGGTGAACAACCGCGCCATTCGCGTAGCCAAGAACCAGCGGCACATTTCCGACCTCACTTTCAAGAGCCAGGTGATGACCACCGTCGCCAACGTGGTCGGCCTCTACTGGGACCTGGTCACGTTCAATGATGACCTCAAAGTGAAGCAGCACACCTTCGAACTGAACAAGAAATTGTATGAGGACAACCAGCGCCGCGCGGAGTTGGGGGCCATCGCTCCCATTGACATCATTCAGGCGGAAGCCGAGATGAAGTCCAGCCAGCAGGACGTGGTTACCGCCGAATTACAGGTGTTGCAGCAGGAGATGATCCTCAAGAGCGTGCTCACCCGCAGCGGGATGGACGACCTGGCGGTGGTCGGCGCGCGCATCGTGCCCACCGACCATATCGACGTTCCGGAGCAGGAACCTGTCCGGCCCATCCAGGACCTGGTGGCGGAGGCCCTGGCCGAGCGCCCCGACGTGGAGCAGAGCACCATTGGCCTGGAGGATGCGCGCATCACCACCCTGGGTGTCAAGGACGCCATGCTGCCGCAGCTCCAAGGGTTTGCGACGTTCAGTAACAGCGGCCTGGCGGGCCAGATCAACAGTCAAGGTGTCCCGACCACGCTGGCCAACGGGCAAACCGTACTGGAGACCCGCACCGCCGCGGACGTGAATCCATACTTCCTGGGCGGCTTTGGCACAGCGGTGGGCCAGATACTCGGGCGCAATTTCCCCAACTACAGCGCCGGCGTCTCGCTCACCATCACTCTTCGCAACCGGTCTACACAGGCGGACTTCATCACCGACCAGTTGAATTATCGCCAGCAGCAGCTCCAGGACAAGCAGCTCCACAACAACATCAAGCTGAATGTGATCAACGCCCAAATGGCGGTCCGCCAGGCGCGGGCGGCGTGGGAGACCAGCGTGGAGGCCCGCAGACTGCAAGAGCAGACGCTGGCCGGCACCGAGCGCAAGTACGAGCTGGGCACTTCGACCATTCTCGACGTGGTGATCACGCAGCGCGACACCACCACGCGCCAACTAGCCGAAGTGGATGCGCTCAGCCAGTACAACCGCGCCAGGATCAACCTGCAGAGCGTAATGGGCACGGTGCTGACAGCCTACGACGTGGACATCGAGCAGGCCAAGACCGGCGTGGTGGGACGCGAACCGGACCCCATTCCCGTGGTGACCGGCGCCACCGGCGCAGCGCCGGCCAGCTCCCTGGCCGTCGGGCGCTAGGGCTAGAGCAAGCCCCACCCAGTTGCTACAATCGCAGTGATGGCCAACCACATGTACGCCGCATTCGATACCACGGAAGGCAAGTTCAAGATCGAGCTTTTCGCCGCCCAGGCGCCGCGCACGGTCGAGAACTTCGTCAGTTTGGCGGAAGGAGCCAAGACGGGGAAGCCGTTCTATGACGGCACCATTTTTCATCGTGTGATTCCGGATTTCATGATCCAGGGCGGCGATCCCCAGGGCACCGGACGCGGCGGCCCAGGATACCGTTTTGCGGATGAGTTTCACCCGGAGCTGAAGCACTCGAAGCCGGGCATCCTTTCCATGGCCAACGCCGGGCCGAATACCAACGGGAGCCAGTTCTTTATCACCGTGGCCGCCACTCCGTTCCTGGACAACCGGCACAGTGTCTTCGGGGAAGTGACGGAAGGGTACGACGTAGTGAAGAAGATCTCGCAGGCGCCGCGCAACGCACAGGATCGGCCGCTGAAGGAAGTTCGGGTCAATTCGGTGAAGATCGAGAGGGTGTAGGAAGCGGGCCTGCCGCTGACATGAAACTGGCGATTTTTGGAGGCACGTTCGACCCCATTCACAAGGCCCACCTGGCCGTTGCCAGGAGAGCGGCGGACCGTTTCCAACTGGACCACGTGCTCTTTGTCCCGGCCGCTCATCCACCCCACAAGGCCGGAATCACCCACACCCCTTACGATCACCGCGTGCGCATGGCCGAACTGGCCTGCGAGGGCGAGCCGCGTTTCGAGGTGTCCCGCTTGGAAGAGGGCATCCAGCGCAGCTACTCCATCCGTACCATCGAGAAGGTGCAGGCCCGGATGGCGCCGGCGGACGATCTGTTTTTCATCATTGGCGCGGATGCCTTCGCCGAGGTCCGGACGTGGCGCCGATGGGAGGATGTCGCCCGAAGGGTCTGTTTCATCGTGGTGAGCCGCCCCGGCCATCTCTATGAAGCGCCGCCGGGAGTCCGCCTGGAACGGCTCGATACCATCGAGCTACCGGTCTCTTCCTCGGAGATCCGCCGCGCCCTGGCGGCGGGTGAGCGCCCCGCTGAAGTTCCCGAACCGGTTCTCGAGTACATCTTCAGGCACGGGCTGTACGGCGCGCGAGTGCCCGCCTGAATCGTGGCGCCCAGGCGCAAGTGGCGGTCTCTGTGCAGTAGGGTGCACCACCTGCGGGCGGGTTGGCAGGCGAAAGCGCCTGCCCTACCCCACTACTTCCAGAAACGCTTTAGCGGCATGGCTCAGCGCCCGGCGCGTCGGATAGACCAGGCGGATCTTCCGCTCCACGTGCAGCTCCTTGATCTTCACCTCGCACAATGTCTTCTGCTCGATCTCCTGTTCCACGCACATGCGAGGCAGGAAAGCCACCCCCATATTGTTCTGCACCAGCTTGCGGATGGTCTCGATGGTGGGCATTTCCACGGGCATCTGCAACTGCACTTTGTGGGCTTGAAACTCGCGCAGCACCACTTCGCGATAGGGAGAAACCACGTTGTGGGCGATGAACGTCTCCGCGCCGAGCTCCGTGATCGAAACCGTCTTGCGGTGCGCCAGCCGGTGCTTCGGCGAGACCACGAAGGCCAAAGCATCGGTGTATATGACCTTGGATTTGAGCCGCTCGTCGCCGGGGTCGTAGCTGATCACGCCCAGTTCCAGGTTGCCATCCAACAACTCGTTGGGGATCTTGCTCGAGAGGCTGCGGCGAACCTGTATTTTCAATTTCGGGTGGAGCTCGCGGTAGCGCTCGATGTGGCGCAGCAGGTAGAGGCTGGTGGATTCGTTGGCGCCGATGATGAGGCGGCCGGCGGAGTTGTCGCGCAGCTCGGCGAGCGCATTGTCGAGCTCCTGCCGAAGGCTCTGAAAGCGGCGGGCGTAGTCCAGCACGGTGCGCCCGGCGTCGGTCAGCAATAGGTCTTTGCCCGTGCGGTCCAGGAGCTTCTCTCCCAGCTCCTGTTCCAGACGCTGCAACCCCAGCGACACCGCGGGCTGCGTGCGCAGCAGCTTCTCCGCCGCGCGCGAGAAGCTCTTTTCCGTGGCTACCGTCAGAAACACCTGAAGCGAATAGAGTTCCATGCCGAAGTCGATTATAACATCTGTTAATGCAGACCGCGAAAATTATAAATTTGCCAAATCGAACACCGGACCGGCATAATGCTTGTATTGGTGATGACCATGAGCGACCGCGTATTGATTTTCGACACGACGCTGCGCGACGGGGAGCAGTCCCCCGGCTGCAGCATGACGGTTCCGGAGAAGCTGCGCATGGCGCGGAAACTGGTGGACCTGGGCGTCGACATTCTGGAAGCGGGTTTTCCCATCGCTTCCGAGGGCGATTTCGAGGCCGTGGATGCCGTGAGCCGCGAGTTCCCGGAGGCCCGGGTGGCGGCGCTGGCGCGCTGTTGCACGCTGGACGTCGAGCGCGCCGCCAGGTCTCTGGCCCACGCCCAACAGCCGCGCATTCATACCTTCATCGCCACCAGCGAGATTCACCTGAAGTACAAGCTGAAGAAGTCCGAGGAGCAGGTGCTGGAGGAAGCCATGGCCGCCGTCGAGCTGGCGCGGCGATACGTGGACGACGTGGAGTTCTCGGCCGAGGACGGCGCGCGCACCGCGCCCGGGTACCTGGACAGGATCTCGAAGGCCGTGGTCGAGGCCGGGGCCCGCACGGTGAACATTCCGGATACCGTGGGATACTCGGTGCCGCATGAATACGGCGCCCTGATCGGCCATGTGGCGCAGACGCTGGGCGACTCCGCCATTGTCAGCGTGCATTGCCACGACGACCTGGGGCTGGCGGTGGCCAATTCGATCGTGGCCATCGAAGCGGGCGCACGGCAGGTGGAGTGCACCATCAACGGCATCGGCGAGCGCGCCGGCAACTGCTCGCTCGAAGAGGTCGTCATGATTCTGAAGACCCGCTCCGATTTCTACCGCTGCCACACCGGAATTCACACCGAGCATCTGTTTTCGGCCAGCGAGCTGCTGAGCTCCATCATCACGTTTGGCCCGCAGCCCAACAAGGCCATCGTGGGCCTCAACGCGTTCGCGCACGAGGCCGGCATCCACCAGGATGGCTACCTCAAGGAGAAGTCCACTTACGAGATCATCGATCCGCGCTCGGTGGGAGTGCCCGAAGGCCGGTTGGTGCTGGGCAAGCACAGCGGCCGGCACGCGCTCAACCAGCGCGCCAAGGATCTGGGTTACAATCTCACGAAGCAGGAGCTGGATGGCCTCTATCATCGTTTCATCGCGGTGGCGGACCATCGCAAGAAGGGCCTGATGGATAAGGAGATTGTGGCGCTGATCCGCGACGGCGAGGTGGCCTTGCGGGCGGCAGCGGATTAAGCGCATGGATCTGCCAGTGCATGGCTCGGCGCCCGACATCGCCGGGCAGAACGTGGAAGCAGCCATAGAAGCGGTGCTTCAGAGCGGCAAGGTTACCGCGGATCTGCGGCCTTCGGGCGCACCCGTCACTACCGAACAGGTGAGGGAATCGGTGTGCGCCGCGATCGGTTGAGCGAGGGGCCTACCAGCCCCCGCTCAACCAAAATGAATTAAAGTGAAATATAGCCTGAACGTGCCACGGTCCGGCCTCTAATCCCCGGCCTCTGGCCCCGATTTCTTGTGCCTCGTACCATCATCGAAAAACTCTGGGACTCCCACGTCGTCCACCAACAGCCCGGCGCTCCGGGGCTGCTGTTTATCGATCTGCATCTGGTTCATGAAGTCACGTCGCCGCAGGCGTTTCAAGGCTTGCGCGAGCGCGGTCTGAAGGTCCGGCGTCCCGATCTCACCATCGCTACGGCCGATCACAGCATCCCCACTACCGATCGCTCGCTGCCTATCGCCGACGAGATCGCCGCCAAACAGCTCGCGCAACTGGAAGCCAACTGCGCCGAATTCGGCCTTCGCTGTCTCGGCGTTCGCAGCGACTGGCAGGGCGTGGTCCATGTGATCGGGCCGGAGCTGGGCTTGACGCAGCCAGGCATGACGGTGGTCTGCGGCGACAGCCATACCGCCACGCACGGCGCTTTTGGCGCGCTGGCTTTTGGAATCGGCACGAGTGAAGTGGAACATGTGCTGGCCACCGAATGCCTGCTGCAGCGCGAGTCGAAGACCTATCAGGTGCGCGTGGATGGGCGGTTGAAGCCCGGTGTTTCGGCCAAGGACATCATCCTGGCGCTGATTGCGAAGATCGGCGTCGGCGGCGGCACGGGTAGCGTCCTGGAGTACACCGGCAGCGCCATCCGCGCCCTGGACATGGAAGAGCGCATGACAGTGTGCAACATGTCCATCGAGGCGGGCGCGCGTGCCGGTCTGGTGGCGCCCGACGACACCACCTTCCAGTATCTCTGCGGGCGCCCGCACGCGCCAAAAGGAGCGGATTGGGACGCGGCTGTCGCGCGTTGGAAAGAACTCCCCACAGACGAGGGCGCCGCGTATGACCGCGGCGTAGCTCTCGATGCCGGCGCGCTCGAGCCCATGATCACCTACGGAACCAGCCCCGGCATGGGCGTGCCGATCACGGCGCCCATTCCCGATCCAGCACAGGTGACTGACCCGATGGCCCGGGATTCCATAACCAAGGCGCTGAAGTACATGGGTCTCGAAGGCGGAAAGCCGCTGCTGGGGCGGCCTATCGACGTGGTCTTTATCGGAAGCTGCACCAACGGGCGCATCTCCGACTTGCGCGCGGCCGCATCTGTGTTTAAAGGACGCAAGGTCAACCCCAGGGTGCGCGTCCTGGTGGTGCCTGGTTCCCAGGAGGTGAAGCGCCAGGCCATCGCCGAGGGGCTGCCGGAGATCTTTCGCTCCTCCGGTTGCGAATGGCGCGAGCCGGGCTGCTCCATGTGCATCGGCATGAACCCCGACCAGCTCACGCCCGGCCAATACAGTGTTTCCACCAGCAACCGCAACTTTGAAGGACGGCAGGGAAAGGGCGGGCGCACGTTCCTGGCCAGCCCGCTGACCGCCGCGGCCAGCGCCATCACGGGCGTGGTCACCGATGTGAGGACGATGCTATGAAGCCATTCTCCAATTTCGAAAGCCGGATGGCGCCGCTCGCCATCAACAACATCGATACCGACCAGATCATTCCGGCGCGTTTTCTGAAGACGACCACCAAGCAGGGCCTCGACCGGCAGCTTTTTTGCGATTGGCGCTATGACGCCCAGGGCAATCCCAAGCCCGACTTCATTCTGAACCAGCCGCGGGCTCAGGGCGCGCAGGTGCTGCTGGCGGGTGATAATTTCGGTTGCGGCAGCTCGCGCGAGCATGCACCGTGGGCGCTGACACAGTTCGGCTTCCGCGCCGTGATCAGCACATCCTTTGCCGACATCTTTAAGCAGAACTCGCTGAAGAATGCGCTCCTGCCCATCGTGGTTCCGCCTGACGTCCATGCGGAGTTGTTTGCGGCGGCAGACGACCCGGAAGCCACCGTTAAGGTCGATCTCGCCAGCCAGACCCTCACCACGCCCGGCGGGCGGAAAGTGGAATTCCCCATCGATTCTTTTTCCAAGCACTGCCTGCTGGAAGGCGTCGACGAACTCGGCTACATTCTCCAGCACGAGGCGCAAATCGCCGCCTATGAGGCTCGCCGCGTGGGGTCCATCAACACGCTGGGCTAGCCCGTAGGGCAGACCATCGCTCTTGGTGGTCTGCCAATCTTGGGATCTTGACAGACGACAGGGCCCAGAGGGCGCCCCGATCGTCCGTCCTACTTGGAGGCACGATATGAAGACTCACCCACTGGGATCGGCAGGGCCGCCGGTTTCCGCCCTTGCGCCGGGCTGCATGGGTATGTCCGACTGGTACGGGCTTGCCGATGAAGCAGAGAGCATCGCCACCATCCACGCAGCCATCGACGCTGGAGCCGCAGGTTTAACACACGGAGGCGCCCGCCGCGTGCGCCAGCAGCGCGGCAGCGGTCGAGGGTCATGTTGAAAGCGCTGCAGGCCAACCGGGTCGTTCTTACCAAGCGCCGACGGGCCGGGCACTCGAACGCTAGAGCGACGGGTCTTTACGTCCGGCACAACGATGACATCAGCGTGAGGGAAGTCGAGCGGATCGGGATTTGAAAGGTCTTGCTATCATCGTTGTTGATAACATGGCGACAAAGCCGAAGGAGAGGCTGATCGAAGAACGAACACTTGAACCAGGCGAGTCAACACAGTTTGGGGCACCGTTCAACGCCATCACGCAGCGACCGCGACTTGACGTCAGAATTGAGGTTCCGGGTCATGTCAAAAACCAAGTCGAACTTGAAGACACACTCCTCGGAAAGCAGGAGGAACCAGCGAAGGCGTATCGGGTGTTCCGCGTAAAGAACAAGAGTAGCTGGCGGGCATACGTAAGGTTCGTCGAGTATATTGAGGGCTAAAACGCCGCGTGCGGTTCTACTTTCCCATCGGTCCCAAGCGCTCCAATCAGCCGGATGCTCAGCCCTGATACGCGTCAGTTCCGGTCAGCCGCCCAAGTTTCGAATTCAATAGTCGGGTTCGGCCTGACGTCCCGGAAGCCACGACTACTGAATTCATTGGCAACGCGCTCGCTGTGCCCTTTGCTGAAAACATGTACTGGACTCCGGTGGTTGATATTGTCCAGGAGGAGCATTCGCGCGCGGTCGTCCGCCAAGGGCATGCTATACCCATGAATGAATACTTCCTCAGCGCTGCGAAGCCTCTCACCAGCACAGCGCCACAAATGCTCCCACAGGGGCTCCCAGGAAAAACGCTTGTTAGGACTTGGGAGAATCAGCGTGCTGCCGTCCACCGCGACGCCGTCGTTTGGGATTCGTCCATCGCTTAGGTCCCGGTATCCGAGCAAATCCAAGTCGCGTTTGAACACGAGCGGAGGCAGGACTTTCTGCATTGGCTCTCTGAACCAGTTGACGCTTCCATGCAACTTCAGCACTGTGACTGGCGTTCTGGGCCTGTTCGGGAAGAGCTCGAAGCCGTACCCTGAGGCGATGTCCCACCCCCGGTTTCGTCTTAAGGCCCGCTCCACCGAAACATCAAAGTTGAACGTGATCACCGTGTCTCCGTTGCGAGCACGGTGCTCGGCAAAGTTGTCATATGCGCCCTCAAACCCGCCGGACGCAATTTCGTAAAAGAACTCCCGAACAGCACTTGCCAGGTCATCGCGTAGATATTGGGGATAAAAACCGCGTACTTCGCCATCCGGCTCTTGTTGGCCCGAATCGAGGCTACGACTGGCGTCCTCAAGAAGATCTCGGGCACACTGCACATCAGCTCCCACCGACGCGATGCCGATTCTGTCCTGTCCGCAGAAATCCAGGTTTCGCAGAACTTCCTCGAAATCGTCGACCCCTGGGAACTCAGCTCGAAGTTGCTGGATACGAGTCCGAAAATCGGAGATCCCAGGCTCGTCGGGGCATTTCCCGTCGAGCCATCCAGCAACAGCGCTCAAGAGGTCGGGTGCTAGTGGGTACCGCGCGTGCGCGGAAGCGCCTGCGCCGAGAACGTAAGCAATCATTTACGAGCCGTATAGTGCGGCTAATCCCCAATCTTTCCAGGCCATGCGCCAAGCGATCATTCCTTCGCCCTGCCAATCGGTTTCCAAGTACGGGCAAGGCGCTGCGCCTCAGCAATCTCCAGGGGAGTCATCCGCTCGGCAACTGTGCTCCGGCCTCGGGAACCTCCAGTTTCACCCGCAGCGGCGGCTAGGTTGAACCACATATGCGCCTGAACATAGTCCTGCTCGACCCCGTGGCCCTCGGCATACATTTCGCCGAGATGGCATTGCGCGCCGGAGTGCCCGTGCTCGGCGGCCAGGCGGAACCACTTCACCGCCTCGGCGTAGTCTAGCGTCACCCCTTGGCCTGCGCCGTACAGGGCTCCGAGGATGGCCTGGGCGTCAGCGTTCCCCTGGTCAGCGGCTTTGCGATACCACCGGGCGGCCTCAGGGCAGTCCTGCGATACCCCCTGGCCCCCGTGGTAACTGACGCCGAGATTGAACTGAGCGCAGGCGTTCCCCTGGTCCGCTGCTTTTCGGTACCAGCGGGCGGCCTCGGCGTAGTCCTGCGTCACCCCTTGGCCGTGGTCGTACATGACGCCGAGGCTGAGCTGGGCGTCAACGTTTCCCTGGTCGGCAGCTTCGCGGTACCAGTGCGCAGCCTCGGCGTAGTCCTGCGGCACCCCTTGGCCTTTGTAGTACATGTAAGCCAAGTGAGCCTGGGCGTTAGCGTGCCCCTGGTCGGCGGCCTTGCGGTACCAACAGACGGCCTCGGCGTAGTCCTGCGGCACCCCTTTGCCCTCGTCGTACACGATGCCGAGGTTGTACTGGGCGCTCGCGTGCCCTTGCCCGGCGGCTTTGCGATACCAGCGGGCAGCCTGGGTGGAGTCCTGCGGCACCCCTTCGCCGTTGTAGTACATGACGCCGAGGTTGTACTCCGCGCTAGCGATTCCCTGGCCGGCAGCTTCGCGGTACCAGCGGACGGCCTCGGCGTAGTCCTGCGGCACCCCTTGGCCTGTGTAGTACATGTAGGCGAGATGTTCCTGGGCGTCGGCTTTCCCCTGGTCTGCGGCTTTGCGATACCAGCGGGCGGCCTCGGCGTAGTCCTGCGGCACCCCTTGGCCTGTGTAGAACATGCCGCCTAGTTTGAACTGGGCACCGGCATGCCTTTCCTCGGCGGCTCTACGATACCAGCGGGCGGCCTCGGCGTGGTCCTGCGGCACCCCTTCGCCATTGCCGTAACTGACGGCGAGGTTGAACTGGGCGCTAGCGCATGTTTGCGGGTTTTCGAGCCTCAGCGTCCGCAAGTGACTGAAAACACAAGAGCGAGTTGTCGTTTTAGAGAATTTGTGGTGACACACTTTTTG
>Ga0116114_1001195_pt1 | contig 14412 bp, 7 predicted proteins | sample June2015DPH_10_5_FD_89823 | JGI IMG/M metagenome (GOLD analysis project Ga0116114, IMG submission 89823) | Peatland microbial communities from SPRUCE experiment site at the Marcell Experimental Forest, Minnesota, USA - June2015DPH_10_40 | ecosystem: Environmental > Terrestrial > Soil > Wetlands >... | reverse complement strand
ATGTTTCCGCCGGTCTGGGTGAAGGACGCGGCGCTGCCGGAACTGTTGCCGACGTAAAAGTCCAGCACATTGAAAGTACCGCCGTTTTGCGTCATCGCAGCGCCGGGGGCAATGGAAAAGTTATAGCCGGTGACAGTCCCACCGGGTGAAAGGGTCAGAAACTCGGTGGAACTCAAAGTAAATGGCGCGGCGGTGAATGCTCCGCCGGAATTGACGAAGATCGAACCCAGCGAATGCGTACCGCTTTGGTAGTTGAATAGGCCGTTGACGGCCAATGTGCCGGTGGAAATCGAGCCGCCGGACTGGATGAGAGTGGAGTTGGCGTTGACCGTGGTCGTGTTGCCGACCACCAGTCCCATGGGCGAGCCGATTGTGAGAGTCCCGCCGCTCACGCCCAGAGCGATGGAAGTGGGGCCGACGGTGGGATCGGTGAACGTGTCCGTGCCGCTGGTCCAGGAACTGGGATCGAAGAAACGTTGGATACGGTTATTGCCCGCATCGGCCACGTAAATCATTCCGGTCGGCGCGACAGCAACGTCCATGGGATCATCGAACTGTCCGTTGCCAGTACCGCTGCTTCCCGAGGTGCCGATCGTGCTTTGATAGACGCCGGAGGAATTGAAGACCTGGATTCGTTGGTTGAGCGTATCGGCGACGTAGATGATGTCGGTGGGGCCGACGGCCACTCCGTAAGGATAATCGAATTGCGTGTTGCCGGTGCCGACGCTGTAGGTGGTACCAATCGTGCTTTGGTAAACCCCGGAGGAATTGAAGATCTGGATTCGTTGGTTGCTGGTGTCGGCGACGTAGACGTTGCCGGAGGAGTCGACGGCCGCGCCGCAGGGATACCAGAACTGCGTGTTGGCGGGGCCGGAGACGCCTGTGGCGCCGATCGTGCTTTGATAGACGTTAGAGGAGTTGAAGACCTGGACGCGTTGGTTTTGTCCATCCACCACGTAGACGGTGCCGGTGGGACCGACCGCCACACCGAAAGGTTCGTTGAGCTGCGTGTTGCTGCTGCCGGGATTGTCCGTGGAACCAATGGTGCTTTGATAGACGCCGGAGGAATTGAAGACTTGGACTCGATCGTTGTTGTTGTCCGCGACATACACGGTGCCGCTGGGGCCGACCGCCACGCCGGTGGGGGATTCGAACTGCGTGTTGCCGCTGCCATAGCCAGTGCCGATCGTGCTTTGATAGACGCCGGAGGAATTGAAGACCTGAATTCGATTATTGCCGGAGTCTGCGACGTAGACAGTGCCTGTGGGGCCGACCGCCACGCCATCGGGCCCGTGAAGCTGCGTGTTCCCGCTTCCGAGACTTCCCCAGGTATTCATAAAGGTGATCTGTGCCCCGGCGACCGCGGGGATCAAGCTGGCAGCGGCCGCGGCCGCCAATGACAAACGCGCTTGGCAATGCTTCAAAGAGGGTGAGGCATTTTTCGCGGGTTTCGTTTGCTTGTCGGCCGGTCGAACGCTCAATGGAACCGGAGGAGATGCAGAACGGACGTTAGACAACATTCGATGAGATATTGGATTTTGGTGGATCATGGGCGATTCTCCTTTCCTCTTGCGTGGCGGGGTGAGCACCAAAGGTTTATCGGGAAGAAGTGATCTGAAACTACCCCGCTCCCTCCGCTAGGCTGTTATGTTCCAACACCCCCCTCGGTTTATCAATAGGGGAATTACCTACTTTTCTGTAAATGACGTGGCAACTCGAACTGTCAGCTATTCGGGGGACAGTGCCCCGACGCGCGATTGTCGCAAATCGGAGGCATTGGACCGGGCGCTCGATATAGGGAAGAAATCCAATTCGCTTGGCGGCGCTGGTCATCAATGGTGAACAAATTGCCGACGCACAGATCATGCTCGAGAAAGCTGAGCGGCGTGCCGACCGTCCGCATTGACGATAAACGAAGGGATGCCGAGCTTAGAGTTTGGGAATTTTTGAGGAAGAACCCCTCCAAAAGTCGCGAATATCGAGCGTCGAAAACCAAAAACTCACGGGCTCGCAAGTCGGCTCGGGAACATTGGCGAACGTCGGCAAGGGCAATCCATTGGCCGCGGCGAAGGCGTGCAAGGCCGCAACGTCGCTGGCCGACACCCGATCGGGGCACAGGTCAGGTTTCCGCCAGAGTCGAGGTAGGCGGCATGATGTTCGAGATAAGGGACCTCTGAATAACCCCTTGCTTCCGGAACAACCGGGCGCTAAAAGCGAGGGAAATAACACGGAGGTCTTTTATATGCAACGGAACAATGCTTCGCCGACGTTCACGGATGCCGCGGTGGTGGACCTTGGAGGTCCGCGGACGGTACGGTTCCTGCAAACCTGTGAGGAATTGGTTCCATGGAAGCAGTTGGTGGAGGCGGTGCTTCCGCTGTTTCGGGCGCATGAAAACGGGGGCCGGCCGTTCTGGTCGGCTCTGGTGATGATCAAGTGCGTGCTGCTGCAAAAGTGGTTCGGCCTTTCCGATCCGCAGTTGGAAGAACAGTTGCGTGATCGCCTCAGCTTCCGGCGATTCGTGGGGCTGAGCATTCAATTGCTTCGGGCGCCACTGGGTTCGACGGTGCCGGATTCACAGGAGGGTCCGCTCCTGGATACGCGGATCAATAAGGTGTCACCGATCCATCGGTTTTGATCGAGGGGCAAATCCAGATACCGGGGGTCGGCCCTGGCAAGAGGATGATCCTGAATCGTTCTGGGGTAGTTCTGGAGCACGAGAAGGTGCGTAGCTCCGGTCTTCTTCCAATTGTCCCAGACGGGGTCGTTGCCGGCGATCATTTTTGGCTGCTTGTCGTTGGGGCCGAATTCAAGAACCTTATCTCCGCCCCAGCTTAAGACGTCGGCTCTGAGACTATCCGGTTTGCCAGGATCAAAGTAGTCATCCAGGAAATAATTTTGAAACTTCTGAAGATTGGCCTCATTAACGCCAACGACGTGCACTTCAATGGCGGGAGCGCTATCGCTCTGGAGAATCGAGTTCTCGTACTCGACTTCAATGGGCTTGGTGCATCCGAACAAGACGACAAAAGGGCATATTCCAACAGCCAGAAAACGCAACGCAATCCGATTCATAGTCATACCTCGCAATAACGTTTGGTCGTGATCACATTGATCTTAGCTTTTGCGTCAACGGTGGCGAATGTTTTCGATGACCAGTTGTATTTCGCGATTGGAAGTCCAGTCGATGAGCAAAAGGCTTCGGGAGCGAATCAGCAGAGATTCAAGCTCGGCAAGAGCGGAGTCGAAAACTCGATGGAGCGCGGAAGGCCGGGCGTCGCCATAGTTTTTGCAGAACCCGTCTCGGGTGCATTCGGGAGACATTCGAATGATGACGGAGAGCAGGTCATACCAGAGTTCGTCGGGCAGCATTGCGAACGCCTGATCCGGCGTAAGCTCCTCGTCGACGAGGCGATGGGGACCAAGGGCATCGCGAAATCTCTGCTGCTGAGGGTGATTCGTGAAGATGTTTCTGAGACGCTCGCGGCGTCGAATAATCGCGTCCGCTTCGCCGGCTGGAGCCGGGGCTTCGCCCACGGGAGCGGCGGCTTGTTTAGCGGGAGGCGCGGCGGCAGGTTCGGCGGAATCGGGGTTGCTGCTGAAGCAGCGTGCCAACGCGGCCACCTCGCCTTTGGCCACATTCAAGCTTGTCGATCCCGATCGGTTTTGGGGGTTGACAAGGAACAGACGCGTGGCCAGCACCCCCAGCGAGTAAAGATCGCAGGGGGTGCTGAGAAGCGGCAGGATTTCAAACTGCACTTCCCGCAGTTCAACCCCTTCGGCATCCTGAAGCTTTTTGGAGAGCTCATCGCTAAACCGTTGAGGCATGGTCCGAAGTTGCAGCTCGCCGAATTGAATTCCCGATTGCGATATGCAGCGGGCGTATAAACTGAGTTTCGCACCGGAAATCCAGGGCGCCATGCAAATCATGTCGCTGATCGAGATGGTGCTGATGTCTTCGTTGGTGGAGAATCTTCCTTCGATGACCGTCATTCCCGAGGGGTTGGGGACGAAGCGTTGGATTTGAAATGTTCCGCGGCCGCTAATGATCTGGCCGGCGGCCTGAGGTCTGTACGTGCTCATTCGTGGCTCGGCAGGCAAGTAGTAGGTTGTATCGCCGAATGGGATCTTGACTTCTATGGCATTCCCACCGTCCGTCAGATTGGCTCCGACGGTCCAGAGGAAGGGCATTCCCCGGTAGCCGTTGATTACTTCGACTTCGAAGCTGTCGGGTGAGAGATTGAACAGTGGACGCTGGCTGCGTTTGACGAAGGTGCGAACGCTGTCGACGAGCTCAAGGAGAAGGCGTATTTTGAGATGGAAGGTTTCGCAGAATCTACCGATGCGGCCGTGGTTGCCGGCGAACATCCACCCCGCGCCCAGGATTGCCTGGTCATCTTCCATGGACAGGGATCCAATTTTCAACTTGGTTCGTCCGTGAGGGATTCCGGTCCATTCGACGCCGCCAAGTCGGTCGATTACGTTCTCCAGCGTAAACAGGGAACGTCGTCGAACCAGCAGGTGTCCGGCGGACGGGTTGAACGGGATGAGTTGCTTTTCGGAGAGGATCGATTTGAGTTCAAGCGTATTGCCGTTTCGCGGACTGTCGGGATTGACCGGGATGAAAAGCGCCTTGTCCGCATGACTCGGCTGGTGAAGATACCTGTGGACCGTCATGGAATAGGTGGGAAGACCGTGGGCGGCGAGAAGAGAATCATCTTTGCATAGAACCCAGGGATCGGAGTCGGTCGCCGGAATTGGAACCAAGCAAAGCGAGTCGAGATCCAGATAGGTAGGGGGCGGATTGCTGATCTCCCAGCCTGTAATGTAGAGGGTGCCGCGGTCGGCGGAAGAGAATTGTTGAACCAGGAGTTTCCATCGCTCGTCAAGGATTCGGTTGTTGAGAACTTCCAGACGGCTGCCCTGGGCGGCGCCGAGAAGGAAGCCGGGGATGTCTTGAATCCAGATTTCGAGCCATTGATGAACCCTTCCTCCGTGATCGAGGAGGCAACCGAGCAGAATCCTGGCGTCGAGGGCGCTGCGAAGGACTACGAAATGGCCAGCGACCGGGTCGGGTTTGCGGGTGACGACGGCGCAAATACTCAAAGGAGAGTCGGACACGCCGTGGATTGGAACCGAGGCATATTCCTCGGGCAGTTCAAATGCCGCCAAAGCTGTATCCGGCAGGGCCATAATTTGGTTTCCGAGCAAAGAAATGCCAAGCGGGGATCGCGCTCACCACAGAATCACCACGCTGAGCTTCAAACACCGAGGAGGACTTCCAAACCCAAGCAGTCCCTATTAGTCGATTGTCATTGGGGCTGGTTCCACCGGCGTCACCGCATTATGGGGCCAACTTGCGACGATGCCGCAAAGTCCGTTCATACAGAATCTTGAGCACCATTAGTGCCAGAGCGGAATAATCTTCGATCTTTGCGGTGTTTGTCAAGTTTAGTCCGGTTTTCAATCACTCGTGCACTCGGTCTACTGATGCGTAACGTCGGCGGCCGAATGGCGCGATGCTAAGCAGCGGAGCACGGAAATTAATTGACATCGCAGGTACGTTTCTGGTAATTAATTACTTGCTTTTTGGGACCGCGCCAATCTCCGCAGTCAGATATGCAGACGATGGGATTGCAGTCGGTGAGCGCGCTTTTTGTCGCGCGTAAATGCGCTTGGCATTGGGTAATTTTGGGATGCAAAATCTGATCTAATGGGATTTTGCGTTTGAGAAGCCGAACGCGGAATTGGATTGTTATGTCAAATGCCACGACAGTTGCTCAAAGGCTCCGAATGGTGGTAGCTCGATGTGGGGATGACGCGAACGATCGGCGCGTGACGGTTCGCGCGGCTCTTGAGGATGAGACCAAGGGGATGTTACCGGACGAGCGGGATCGATTTTTGGAAACGGTGTCGAGGCATTTCCCGGTTTGGGGGGAGATCGTCAACAGCGAATCAAAGTCTTCAAACCGCATTGACCCAAACGATATTCCGGTATTGGTTACGGCGCTGGTCAGTGGGTTCTTGCGGTTGTCCAACGGGCAACAGAACGAGATCAGACAGATGCTGGTGAAGGGGGGAGTTCTCGGTTCCGGCGGGGTGGGACAGGAACAACGGGTCCGGGAAGTCGCCAGCGTATTCCGTCGCAATGGGACAAATCTGAAAGACTCGAATTTGGCGATCCAGCGGCTCTTGGACGTTTTTCTCATGTTGGCGGAACAGGTTATAGCCACGGAGGAATTCGTTTCGCCATGCTGGAGGAATTACCGCAGCGAAGGGGGATCTCCGCTAATCAGGGAGTTGATCGGCCGGTATATTTGGGCTGGGGAGAATGATGCGGCGCTGGGGAAGTGCAAAGTCGACCTTCAGGATCAGTTGGTTTTGCTGAAAAACCGACTCGTAAAACTACTAAGCAGTATCCCCGCGTTTGCGCGAAGATTTTCCCAAACTCGATGCCCATCGGCGATTGAGGAAGGCGTTCAGGGCAAATGGGGAATGTTTCCAGGTAAATTCAAGGATGTCTGGGATCGATACATTGAATTGTGCGGCGGTCGGGATCAGGAACAATTTGACGATCAGATTGTCGCCATTTTCAGACAAATCTTAAAGGATTTGTAGTCGAGATAGACCAATGGGCACACCAGTTGCCGTGCATTGGCATGAGGGATTGTTTCTTCGCCCGCAGCATTTGCAGGCGATGCAGAGGTATATTCAGGACTCGTTGGTGACGGAGCGGCGTCATGGCTGTTCATACCCATATGGGGTGATCAGCGCGCATCTGGACGAAGAAGCATTGGAAAATCTGTCGGTTCGATTTGAGCAGCTCAGGGCGGTAACGCCGGGAGGCGGATTTGTTTCGTTCCCGGAAAACTGTGATTTGCCATCGCTTAACATCGAGGAAGCATTTAACACGACGACGGAGCCGCTGACGATTTGCCTTGCGGTTCCGTTGTGGCAATCGGCGCGCGCCAATGTCATCGACTTCGGCGGACGAGAGGATTACCGCACGGCACGGATGTTTCGCGTGGCGGAGATCAACTGTCTCGACGAAAACAACGGAAGGAATGAGCAACCGATTCATGTCCGGAAAATCAACGCCAGACTGCAATTGAGCACCGACGAAATGACGGACCTGGACGTGTTGCCGTTACTGAAGGTTCGACCCAATCCGACGAATGAAGGCGGGCTATCGCCCCGTCGGGATGCGGACTACATTCCACCATGCCTGCTTGCCAGCGGTCATCCACCGCTTCAGGAATCGGTTCGAGACATTGTCAATTTGATCGAAGTATCACGTCGGCAATTGTACGCGCAACTGAGGTCATTGGGCGCGAACATCAGCAACCTGTCATTGGGGATACAGTTCGAGCGGTGGGAGCGATTGAAGATACTGAATTCATATTCCACGAAGCTGGCTTGTCTTGCGCGAGCTCCGGCGGTGACGCCATTTGATTACTACCTGGAATTGTCGAGCCTGCAAGGTGAATTGGCGGCGTTTTATCCGGGCCGTCCTGAATACGCCGACTGCGCCGGTTACAATCATGACAATTTAGGCCTGAGTTTTCAGGGCCTCTTTAAGCAGTTGAGAAACACCGTGGCGATGTCGGGTGACCGGGAGCCGCTGGTTGCTAAGTTCATCGCGGATGGGAGTCGACTTCGGATCGCGGAGCTAAGCCAGGACCATCTGACGAAGCCGAATGAGTATTATCTGGTGATAGATACGAAAGTGGAACCGGCGGTGCTGGAGCGTTTGGTGACGGACCGGAGCCGGTTTAAGTTGATGTCTCGCGAAGAATCCAACAGCACATCCTGGGGACTGAAGCTGCAATACGAAAAGTTTCTGCCACCGGAGTTGTCGTACAAGCCGAATCGTCATTTTTTCCGGATTTACCGGGGCGCGGACGACCCACCGGCGGCCCGGATGTGGGATAAGATCCGGACGGAGCGGAAGATGGTGGCACGTTGGCCGGACATGACGACGACGGATTATGAGTTGGCGTTGTACATGACCTTGCCATCGTCAGAGTAACAGAATCGAAAGATGGCATGATTGCCGGGATTCCGACCGCGCGGTTGGCGGATTGATTTCGGGCATATCGACGCCAATGGCCATCGTGTCTAGGAGTTCTGCAATGGGTCTGCTTGAATTGTGCGAGCCTTTATTTTTGGAGGTTTGCCGAATCAACCGGTCGACGCGGAAGGGGGGTCCGGCGTTTGATCCGCAAAGAGAACGGGTGAAGATCCGGGCGATTTTCGAGGAGATGGGGGAAGCGGCCGCCGGCAATCCCGATTTAACCGAGCAATATCAAAAGGTCAGACGGCATCTGCTGTTTTTTGCCGATGGATTGATGGCGGAGTGCATGCCGAAATGGGCGAACCTCGCCGAGGAAGAAAAACCGCCCCTGTATGGCGGGGGCAGCGATTTTTTTCGCGGATCGGGTGGATTGGAAGATACGCTGGCGGATCCCTCGCACTCGGCGACGGAACGGTTGAGCATTTTTTATACCTGCCTCGGCCTGGGGTTTACCGGTGAGTTCAAAGAGGATCCGGATTACATCCAAAGGAAGATCAACGAAGCCGTGCAGCGACTGCACGGATCGATTGACATGACAGAGCGAAAGCATGAGTTCGAACAGGCGTACAAGAATGTCGACACCCGTGAGTTGGAAGTGCCGGTAAAATCCAGCCTGGTTGGGGTTACCATCGTCATGTTGGGCCTCATCGTGATCGTTTTGGTTTTCAACTGGGTGTCGTATTACGAAAACACGAAAGATCTGAAAGCGCATGTTCACCACGTGATCGATTATTTTAAGACGCATTAGAGTCTCGGCGGACCGTCGAGCGGCCGAGATCGAGTGACAAGAGGTGTCTGTTTATGCCGTCCACACAGGGCATTGGCCAATTACTGAGCGGGAGAGCGTCGGGCGGCGGCGTCGTGGCTGTGGGCGGCGGCGTGGCGGCGCTGGCGTGGGTTTCACGTAACTACCGGTGGATCGCGCTCGGGCTGGGCGTGGTGGTGCTTGGGCTGGTGCTGCTGGCATTTTTCGAATACCTGAGATGGCAGCGAAGCAGAAAATCGGCTCACCTGGCGGCATCGCTGAAAGGCGACGTCGGATCAAAATTCCAAAGTGGAATGGAGGTATTTCGCAAGACCGGGAAAAATCTGTATGACATCCCCTGGTATCTCATGGTTGGCGAGCCGGGCGCGGGGAAGACTTATGCAATCAGGCACTCCAACATAGGATTTCCGCCGGGCATGAATGACCTGGATGCTGGCGAGGGTGGAACGGCCGGAATGGACTGGTGGTTCGCCAGCAAGGCTGTGCTCCTGGATACGGCGGGTGCGTTGCTGACTGATCGCGACAAGGCGGACGAGTTCCAGGATTTTCTGCAGAGGATTCGCCGGAATCGGCCTTCGGTTCCCATCAATGGAATGGTCCTGGCGATTCCGGCGCTTTCACTGCTCACGGACAGCGACGATGCGTTGAAGGAGAAGGCGGAACTGATCGCGCAGCAATTCGAATTCATTCAGCGAATTCTGTCGATCCGCTTTCCGGTATATGTGATCATCACCAAGAGCGACACGATTGACGGGTTTCGCGAATATTTTTACAACTTTAGCGATACCTCATTGCCGAATCAGATATTCGGATGGTCGAATCCGTCGTCCTTGAATGCGCCGTTTGAGGCGGATCAGGTTGAAAAATATCTGGAGACGCTGATCGCGACGGTGAAGAAACGGCGAAGTTTCCTGCTGACGGATCCGAAGACACCGGAAGATCGGCCCCGGCGGATTGACAAGGTTGACTCGCTGTATGCGTTTCCGGAACAACTGGCGCGGCTTGGTTCGAAGCTGCGGACGTACCTGGAAACGGTTTTCATGCCGAGCGACTGGTCGGCGAATCCGCTTTTTCTGAGGGGGATTTACTTCACTTCGGCGGTACGAGAAGGGCCTCCGCTGGATTCGGACCTGGCCAACGCGTTGGGCGTATCGCCGGCGGAGTTGCCCGCGGAAAAGCGAGTCTGGGAAAAGAACAAATCGTATTTTCTGAAGGATTTGTTCATCGAGAAGATATTCCGCGAGAAGGGCTTGGTGACGTCCAGTACGACTAAGAACCCGGACCAGCGCCTGCGCGGACAAAAGATCGCGGTTCTCTCGGCAGGGTTTGCGGCGTGTGTGGCGGTCGGCGTGTTTACCGTGTTCGGCTATCTGAAGCTCGATCAAAGCGTTGGCAAATATGAGGATTTCTGGGACAAACAGATTAAATGGGATGCGGAGGGCAATCCCAATGTGGATTCGCTTCGATGGAGTAGTGCGGACGGGGATGACTCCATTAAACTTCCGATCTTCCGAGAAAACCTGTCCCTCTGTAAGACAAAAGTCGGCGATTCGGTGGTGTTCGCAATTCCGGCGAGCTTTCTGGGAGACGTCGATACGGACCGGAAGCTGGCGCATCGGTTAATTTATGAACGATGCTTCGTTCAGCCTCTGTTCGAGCAATCGCGCGACAAACTTGAGGAGAACCCGTCGTGTTATTGGCCGCAAACGGCCGTTCACGAGCCGGCAAATTCGGATGCGGCACAAAGCATCGGTCTGGATGGACTGCATCAGATCATCGTGTTGGAGGCGTGGCTGAGCAAAACCCAGGGAAACATATCGGACCCTGAGAAGTCCAAGCCGGACCTAAAGGCGCTATTTTCGCTTTTGCGATTCGATGGAACCGCCAAACGCGATTTGGGCAACGATCCGTGGTATCAGGTTGCGCAAGAATCGTGGGATTATTTCTGTTCGGGGGACTCAAAAAGCGGGGTATGGAATCCCGCGGGTATTTGGCGTGACGGTGGGCCGAGGTTCGCTCAGGCCGCCAACTCCGCGATCGTGGCTCTGGAACTCTACGCGGAGCAGACGTCGATGGTTCCGATTCAGCAGCTGGACGATCTCATCGGAAGTTTGAATGAATTCGAGACGAGGGAGCAGGCGTTTCTCCATTCGCCGGCGGGCGCGGTGTCGGACCCGAAATCCCAATTGAATTCGTGGACGCAGTTTTCGGGGAGCGTCGATGCGTTGACGAAAAAGCTCGATCCATCCCTGAAACTTCAGCCGCAACTGACCCCCAAGGGCGGAGGCAATTCTTTGTGGAGCGTTTATTCGGGCTGTCGGAATCAGGCGAATCAGACCGCGGCGTGGCTGAGCGATTCGTTGGCATACACGGGCGTGAACGGAACTTCGTCGAGCAACGATGTGGCGGGCCAGGACGTTCGGAGTATCGCCAAGCAAATCGAATTGCAATTGCAGACCTTGAAGGATAAGCAGGCCAAGTCGCGGTATTCGGATCAACAGGGGATGCTTGAAACGCTGGACAGAGATTTACTGGGTCCGCGGTCGGCGGAAACGGCGAATTGGGAATTCGAAATACGCGACGCATGGTACGCTCAGACGCTCGCGTTCCTGGGAAATCCCGTGCATATCGCGACGACGACGATGTCGCAACTTCCCAAAGCGGTGAAGAAGATACAGGACGAGCGCGCCAAGACGATAAAAAATCTGAATACGAATTGGGCGTCGGACGCTCCGTCGGTGGACAAATCGGCGAACGTCGTATGCCAGGCCGCGGTTGACGGTTGGGCGAATCAGTCGCTGGTGAGGCTTTTTGCCAGTGCATTGCCTGACCCTTCCCCGACGGCGGAGACCTGGGCCCAAATCGTCGGGGAGCAGGCAATCGATACAACGCAGGCGCCGGTTCTTTATAACGATCCTCTGGCTGATGACGAGAACCCGTTCCAAAACAAATACAATTCTCAAGCGGTGAAAGGGGTTATCCAGTGCTGGTCGGATTTAGTTGCTGCGGAGCCTTCCTCGACGGAGTTACCGCCTTCCGACAACGACGATTTGCAGTCTCGAATCAGGCGGTATCAGGAGTCGCTGACGAAGTTTCTTCGCAATTATGCGCACGCCTGGGAGTCCGCGCTGAGAATAAGGCCCGGACAAGCGCTTGTGGGGGAGATCAAGGCGCCCAAGGGAGCGGACTTGTCGGCGGACATCAACGGCGCGCTCAAAATTCTGGGCAGGCAGGTGGACGGCGCGTTGAGTCCTTTGTCGGCGGACAATTCACCGAACTGGCTGGCATCTCCGATCAATGTCGAGCAGGACGCGACAAAAGCGGGCGAAGAGGCGTTGACGGGAGATGTTTTGCCCGGGAGGACCAAGAAATTGGTTCAAATATGGGAGGCGATTGACGGATCAGGCAGCGTTCGCGACGCGGCAATCAACAAATTGAGCCCGGAGGCATGGAATGTTCTGGAATCGCCGGGGAAGGACCTGAGCGGAAATGATTACGCCTCGGATTATTGGCTCGCGGCGGCGCGGGTGCTTAAGGAAGATTTCCGCCAAAAGTGCGAAGCGGAAGTCGCCGACAGGAAGGCAAGCATTGCGGAAATGAAATTCCCGATAAGATTCGGGGCTGATCAAACCACGGAGGCCTCGCAGGAGGACCTGACGAATTGCGACGCAATTCTAAAAAGTCTGACTGCGCAGGTTCCGGACGACCATCCGCTGAAGGATGCCTTGACGAGTCTTCCGACGGACGAGGTGGCCAGACTCAAGCGAATGTTGGATTGGGTGGAATTTCTCGAGGATCCGAACGCCCAATGCAAGATCTCGCTGGCGAAGGACAACGACGGGAATATTCCCCCCGGTCTGACGGACGAAATCTCCAAGGATGTTGGATTTCTGCGGGATCAGTTGAATTACGTCTCGTTTGGGCCCGGCGCCAAGACTCAAACGATCGACGATCCGGTCACTGCTCCAACGCGATTGAGGGGGGGGCAGATCAAACTTCAATTTTACGCCAATTTGAACGATGCGGATAACGGGAACGTGGCGGTAAGTCTGACCGAGAGCGGTGGCCCGTGGCATATCCTGGAATTGGCGCGTCAACAGAGGAACAAGGGGATCGGAGTCAACGGCGGGAGTTGTTACTTTGTAAAGCTGCATTCGCCGGGAGACGCCTTGAAGCCAATCAACAAGTTTGATGTTTGGCTGAAGGTGGAATTTGACCGGGCTGTTTTCGACGAATAGCGGCGGTTCGTCTCGCTCACGGGGCCTTTTTGCGTGGTGATCCCGAAGCTACGACAATTTCTGACGGGGAAGCGGCCGACGGCAATTGTGGCGGCATTTGGAAAACTGCGCGGATATCCGGATCACATCGATGCGGGGTCAGAATCTCCGGTCATCCTGAAGCTCCGGCAGGCGATCTACTTTGGCGGCATCGCGAAATGCGCCGGAGAGTGGAAGCGCCTCAGCGAGGCCGGGAAGGCAATCCCTTTTGGGCATTTGGTTGTGTACCGGAACGGCAACGACGCGGCGGCGTTGCGGATTTTGCCCTCCGTTGACGCGGTTGGACGCCAGGATTTCCCGATCGTCGTTTGCGCCCAAGTCACGGGGCTAGAGCCGTTGGCCGCGGCGGCGGCGCGGGTTGTCGCGGTGGGGGACAAAATGCAATCCCTGAAGACGAGATCCGATCTTACGGAAATGATTCGGCAATTACAGCAGCAGCTCGAAGTCGATCTATCGAAAGAGGAATTGCAGGTATGGCCCAGTCGGGGCGCGGCGGCGGCGGCGGCGCTATTCAAGGATGGGTCGATGGGCCCCGACGGTGAGAAACTGATCCAAGTCGTCGAAACGCTACAGGATTACATTTCGTTTTCCAACGGTCGATCGCTGGTGCGGACGGTCATGGATCGAGCAGAGTGGGTCCGGGTCCCGGCGACAGGTCGGAACACGCATTTTACGGCCGGACTGTGGGCTGAATTACTGGGGACGATCGTGGACACGTCTCACGTGTCGTACTTCGTGATTGTGCCGGACAACAACCAGTGGGCCGATTTAATTGTAGGCGATCCTTCGGATAGGCAGTTCTGGTGTTTGCGAGCGGGCCTGGAGGAAATACCGTTGTTCCCGAACAAATCAAAGCACACGGACCCGAATTTTCGCGCGGTCGTGCGGCGATTTCTCGAGGACCTGATCGCCAAGGCAAGCCATGCGGAACCCGCAGCCGGTATTGCGGAACCGGCGGCCGCACCGGCTGCTCTGGTTGCTGAGACGGCATCGGCGGAAAATTCGGATCTCCCGGTTGAGAGAGGAAGTTCCCCGGCCATCGTTGCGGGAAGTCCGTCTCCGGTGAGCGGCGAAACGGAAACCATTGCAAAAGAGCGCATGCCGGAAGCGGCGAGTCGCCCCCTGAAGGGCGCCGAGGTCGATAAGGATATCACGGAGGGCGGGGCGAGCGTTTGGCCTAATCGTAGATTTATGGCGATCGCGGGGGCGGCGGGAATCCTGGGAATTCTATTCGTGGGGACGCTGATTGTGTTATTTCGCCATGCGGCCAACGAGGCGGGCAAAGTGACCGTGGT
>Ga0116114_1001194_pt1 | contig 14418 bp, 9 predicted proteins | sample June2015DPH_10_5_FD_89823 | JGI IMG/M metagenome (GOLD analysis project Ga0116114, IMG submission 89823) | Peatland microbial communities from SPRUCE experiment site at the Marcell Experimental Forest, Minnesota, USA - June2015DPH_10_40 | ecosystem: Environmental > Terrestrial > Soil > Wetlands >... | reverse complement strand
TGCCGAACTGGTCGTATCCAATCGCGGAGAATTGCTGGGTCTGATTTTCGTTGAGCGATGGAGTCCCCGGCGAGACGGCGATCATCGCCAGGGTTTGATCGACTGTCACGCTGACCGAACTGGTGGCGGAAAGTCCGCCGGCATCCGTGATGGTGGCCTGGAGCAAATATGTGCCCGCCTGGCCGAACGTCACGGTGGTGTTCTTCGCCGCGTTCGAGCCGTTCAGGCTGAAGCTCGGAGCCGGCGCGCCGGTGGGCTGGGTCAACACCGACCAGGAATAGGTGAGGTTGGATTCTCCACCATCATCCGCGCCAAGCACGCTCAGCGCCGTGCTGGCTGCCGTCACAGTGCTCGGCGTGGCTGCAGCCACCGTGGCGACAGTGGGCGCTGCGTTAATCACGGTGATCGAAGCCGATCCACTCACGGAGCCGCTTGTGGCGGTTATCCCGACTGAGCCGACGCCGTAAGGCGCTGTGTACAATCCGCTCGAGTCGATCGAGCCAATACCGGAAGCCTTGGACCACGTGAACGCCGGCTGGACGGACATCGCGCTGCCGAACTGGTCGTATCCAATCGCGGAGAATTGCTGGGTCTGATTTTCGTTGAGCGATGGAGTCCCCGGCGAGACGGCGATCATCGCCAGGGTTTGATCGACCGACACGGTCACCGAACTGGTGGTTGAAAGGTTTGCTGCATCGGTGATCGTCACCTGGAAGTTGTATGTGCCCGCCTTGGAAAATGTCGCGATGGTGTTCTGGGCCGCATTATTGCCGTTGTCGCTGAACACGACCGCGGCGGGCGGTGTGCCGGTGGTCGCCCAGGTGTATTTGAGATTTGCTTCGCCGGCGTCGTCGGCGCCCAGGACGCTCAGTGTGGTGGCGACGCCAGTCACGGGACTAGGGCTTGCCGCAGCCGCGGTGGCGACCGTAGGAGGAGCGGGAGTCACCGTCATTGAAATGGTGTTGGTCGTGAAGGTGGTCGGAAAGCCCAGGATTTGATGAGCGGTGATAAACGTCAGCGGGTCCGAGCCGGTGAAGTTCGTTGTCGGCGTAAAGACAAGTCCATTGAGTGCCGCGTTCATTGCCGGCGCGGTTCCCGCGAATTCGACGGTGCTCTGACCGTTGCCCGTGCCGTTGATGAACGACAATCCGCTGGTTGTCGAAAGCGTGAGCTTGCCGTCCGCGACGCTGAGCCCGACATCGTTCGATGATGCACTGGCCTCAATTTCGTTATTTTTTTGAGAGGAAAATGTCAGCGGAACATTCTCGGCGGTCGTTTGTGGGCCCGGATATACGTCAAAGAGCGGCACGTTGCTCATCAAAAACCGAGGCTCAAAGGCTTCAAGCGAGCGCGGTGGTTTGGGACTCTTCCGGGAATCGACAGCCTTATCGGACGGAGCCCCGCCGCGCAGCCGGTTCAAGAGGCCACGACATCGCTGCTTTAAGTTGGTGCATCTCTGGAAGACAACATCCACCCGACACTCCTGGCCATTGCAATCGATACACCCGCTTTTGATTCTCAATCGACGAAACAGGATGCAATCTGGAGCAACAGCGTCGGATATAAGCTCTATTGCCACACTTTTGATGGGAATCGAGCTAGAGAAGAATACCCCTCGTTCGATCGAAGCAATTCGAACGCCGAACCGACTCTCCTCGGCCCGTTTTATCGGCCTTGCAGCTAACAGAACTGTCGGCCATGCAGACACTGCACCGCTACCGTGAAGGAACTGGATTTCGCCGCGGCCAATGATCCGGCAACCAGCTTTCGACATCACTCATCAGCGTGGCTGGCAGGTTCGTCAGTAGGTGAGTCAAATATCGTTGAGGATCAATTCCGTGCCGGCGGCAGGTGCTCGTCAGGCTGGACAGGATCGCGGCGGTCCGGCCGCCTCGCTCATTCCCAACGAATAAACTGTTTTTACGATTAAGGCAGATTCGCTTCATTTCTATCTCGCAAATGTTGTTATCCAGCGGCTGGGCGCCATCAGTCGTGAAGACGCTCAATTCATTCCATTGGTTCAGAAGGTAGCCCACCGCCTCGGACATCGGATGCTTGGGAAGCAACTGGTCGCGCCAGATGAACAGCTTGTCCTTCAGCATGGACAGGATCGGAATCGATTCGCGCTGGCGCAGCGCCAGCCGTGCTTTCACATCCACTTCCTTGCCGTGATCCTCGACGGCGTATAGCAGCTTGATGATCCCCACCGCCTCGGCGGCAATGGCCGGATGCGTCTTTTCGGCATCGACGAACTTTCTTCTTCCGTGGGCCCAACAGCCGGCGCGGGTAATGTCGTTGCCCACTACTACTCCGTCGTAGCCGCCATAGGCGTCGGCAAGCAGGATTTGCTTGTAGTCCTTAAGAAACGTCGTCGGCCCGTGGCGACCCCGGCCAAGGGTAAAATCGAAGACCTTGTACGGATTGTGCTCGTCGCCGACGTACACCCAAATTCTGGCCTGCTTCGTTTTCTCCGGCCACAGCATCGGCATCACCGTGTCATCGGTGCAGATGAAGCCCATCATGAAGTCGATGGAACGTGAGAACGACTGGGCGCAGCTCGTCGATGACATTCGGCTTCGGCACCGCAACCGGCCTCGCTTCATGGAGATTGTGGAGAGACTGGGGAACCGGACGATTCTCGCAGCCCAGAAAACTCGGCGATAAATGTGCAACCCGAATTTCTGGATCACTGATTGGCATTCCGATTCGATAAGGCGCGCAGGATCGCATCCAGAACCGCGTCAAGGCGCTTTCCAACGTCTTCCGCCAGAAATCGTAGCACGAGATAGCCATTTTCTTGCAGCAGCATGTCTTTGCGGCGATCGCGCCTGTAGGCATCGGCGTCGGCAAGATGCTGGCCTCCGTCCAACTCGATCGCCAAGCGAGTTTTGGTCGCAAGCAGGTCGACTTCCATTTTTCCCCAGCCATCGAAGGCAATAGGCAATTCGACATTCAGTCGGAAACAGCCGGCCGTTTCCCGCAGGGTCTCCAGCCGCCGAAACAGAAATGCCTCGGTCGCGCTTCGCGCGCGATCGACGCTCTCCGCGTTGGAATCGGGGCTTTTCGCAACATGAACAAACAGGTTGGCCAGCGGCGGGTCCACTCCATCGCGCACGAGCCGGCGGACGCTGGCGGCGTATTGGCTTTTCCATTCGGGATCGACCGGCAGCGGAACTTCTGCGGGCCAGCCCGGCACGGCGCTGCCAGGAAGTTGAATCGTGTATCCCACAGCCTCGTAACCGTGGCACCTTCGATCAAACATCCGGGAAAGCATCGGCACGTTAAGATCTGCGTAGTCGTAAACGCGCACTTCGCGCTTGGTATCGTAAAGCCGATGCAATCTGCCCACATATTGTGCGATTGTTCCATGCCAGGAGACGGGCAACGTCAGGAATAATGTGTCCAACCTCGCATCGTCGAACCCTTCGCCAACATACCTGCCCGTCGCAAGCAGAACTCGTTCCTCATCGGTTGGAATCCCCGCCAGTTGGCCACTGGCCGCATCAAGTTTCTTTCGGGTCATCCCGCCGCGCAGCACGACGAGGTGACGAATCTTGGATATCAATCGGCTGGCGAGGTGATCGAGGTGATCATTTCTCTCCGTCAATACAATCGGCGAGCGCCCGTCTCGAACTGCCTGCATCACATCACGGCAAATCAGATCGTTGCGTTCCTCGTCAGCGGTCAATTCCGCATAGAGTTCCTGGAACTGCATTCTCGCGTCCGGGTTGGCGGCTCGCAGGGATCGAAAGTCGGTCGGTCGCACGATCACGGCATGTTCAAATGGACGCGCGGCTGCCTGTTCCTTGGCATTGACGCGATGGCGCACCGGTCCACACTGCATAAAGATGATCGGGTGGTGACCGTCCTTCCGTGTCACCGTTGCCGACAAGCCGGTGACATATTTTGCCTTGGCCTGCCGAGCAACCAGCTCGAAACTGTGCGCCGAAAGATGGTGGCACTCGTCGACAATCAGGTGCCCATATTCTTCAACAATATCATCGACAACGCCCTTGCGGACCAAACTCTGGATCACCATTACATCTACAATACCAGTCGGTTTTCTGCGCCCTCCCCCGATTCGACCGATCGAGCGGGTCGGCAAATCGAGGAAGGTCGACAGTCGGTCGATCCACTGCTCTTGCAATTGTCTTCGATGCACCAGGATAAGCGAGTTGACGCCCCGCTTCGCGATCAACCATGCCGCGATGACGGTCTTGCCAAACGCAGTTGTTGCCGACAATACGCCCGTATCGTGCGCCAGCATAGCATAGGCAGCTCGCATCTGTTCAGGCCGCAGTTCACCCTGAAAGACAGCCTCGATCGGCTTGCCCACGTTCCGTTCTTCTCGCACACACACCTTGATCTTCAGCCCCGACAAGAGTTCGATCAATTCATCCAAGCAACCGCGCGGCAGACCGATGTGTTTGGTATGATCGACGGCACACGCAACGATTCGAGGCTTGTCATAAGTCGACAATCGCATCGCCTGCGCCTTATAGAATTCCGGATTTTGGAATGCAGCCAACCGGATCAGCCTGTTGCGCAGCGCCGGAGATAGTGGTTCCTTCTCGATGAATATTTCGTTGCCAAGCACGAGTTCGAGTTTCTCGGGCAACGGACCAACCATTCCGATTTCCCGCCGCCGGCGCGACGGAGGCGCGCTCCACGGCGCCGATTCGCTCTCTTCTTCGTCGTCCGGAGCAAACCGTACCCCAACAACATGTCCCGTCGCTTCCGCGCGCCGCACAACCTCCTCCACTTCACGACGGCTTAGCTTGCGGATCGAAGATAAATATGTCCACTGGTCTGGAAAAGGTTCAAATTGATCGTCGAGGAAGACGGTATTTCCCCGATCCCGCGCCCGTTTCTGCAAAGGCAGAGCGATCCGGTTTCCGAAACCACCATGCGGCAGCGTGTCTTGATTGGGGAAGAAACGGTCATATGAGTCGAGCCCTATGTCTGGGCGTCTCACCATCGTCTCTGTCAGAAGGTACGCCCCCAATTTGCGCGCCAAGGTAGCTGGGATCGGTTCGTTAAAATACAGCCAGATGTGCGCCCCACGTCCCGAAAGACTTCGCTCCAGTGCGGCAGGCAGTTTCAGTTGCCGGCATGTGTCGAGAAATGCCGTCGCATGCTCCTGCCACCTATCCTTGTCAAAATCGGCGGCTAAAAAGAAGCACGTCTCATCAAGGAGCATCGGATAGACACCCATGACGAAATCGTGGCCATTGTTATCCTGGCCGGAGAGATGCCAGCGAATTACTTCGTCTGTGATTGCAAGAAACTGCCGGTGTGGGCATTCAGCGCATTTGATTCGGGGCTTCTCGCAAACACCTCGGACCCACTCGTTGGAGCAGGCGGGCGAATAGCCGGCCTTGCCCGTCTTTCTGCTCTCAAATCGCCGGGGATAGATGTCATCGCGCCCCCGAAAGAGCGACCGGAATAGCGCGATCTTCGCGTCAGGCGACGATATATGATTCACGTCGGTCGCTGCAGCCGAGGCTGGCGCGGAGGGAAGAACCATCGGTAGTGGTTTGGACCCGGTGGCGGGAAGAACCTCAAGGCGGATGGTACGCATATCGGCCTTCGAAAATCGCGTGTTGTAAAACTACCGGAATCGCGCCCACCGATTCCGCCTACCCGAAGTATCACTGACTGTCGTCGGCGCTGCCAGAGCTCTAACCAGGAATCCATTTCCAGATTGCGTGATGCAGAGGCAGCCCCAAAATCAAATCGATCACTTCAACTCACCTTGCCGGCGCTTCAGTGTACGCGACCTCGTCTTTGCGATTGTCAGAATTGGTAACCGCCTGATAACACACGAGATGCCACGCCGGCGACCTCCGGGGTAAATTCGGCGGCCCTCAAAACAGTTCAGGCCAGCCATAAATGGCTGGCCTGAAACGATTTCCAATAGCGGGGGGAGGATTCGAACCTCCGACCTCCGGGTTATGAGCGTTATAAGCTCAAAATCTGGAACTTTTTGCGAAATCAGTAACTTATGGTCACCGCGCCGTTTACGACGACGCGCCTACGGTCAACAAGTATACCATGTAACCCATGTTTTTCAATCCGTAGTGTACGCGCCAGTGTACGCGCAAAACGCTCGTAAGTCCTTTAATTTCGTTGGACCTCCGGGGTGCGACGTCGATCGTGGTCAAAAAGCTATCCAAGCTGTGCCTTTCTCATGCGTTTAGTGTACGCGCCAGTGTACGCGCAGAAATGGCAAAACGCAGGTATGAGCGGCGTGTTTTTCGACGCTGGATCGAGTTAGCGTAAAGGTGTCCTCGACTCATGACGATAACACTTGAAATGCACGGTAACACTCTGTATGTTATCGTGCAGTTTTAATGTGATGTCAGCCATGCAGACGGAACTCCACCAACTCGAACGCTACCTCCACGATGACCTTGGCGTCGGCGTGAACACCACGCCTTGGCGCGGCAAAGAGCGCCTGCCCCATTTCCTCAAGGAACTCTACGGCTTTGCAGAGCTGAACCTCCTGGGGCGGCATTGCCTCCTGGTAATCGACACGGCACCAGCAGAACAATCACCCGCCGCCTTGCGCAAGCACCTGGATCTGATCCAGACCAAGCAAAAAGCTGACGTGGTCTATGTACGCGCTCGGATAACGGCATACAACCGGAAGCGCTTGATTGAGCACAAGGTGCCTTTCATTGTTCCGGGCAACCAGATGTATCTGCCCACGCTGGCGATTGATCTGCGGGAACATTTCCGGAGCTTGCGTTCGGAACTTCCCAAATTGAGTCCATCGACTCAGGCTGTGATTATCCACACGCTTCTCCGCAAAGTCGAAGTGCGTACTCCGTTGGAAATGGCTCAGCGCCTGGGATACTCCGCGATGACCATGACCCGCGCGTTTGACGAACTGGAGGCCGCGAACCTCGCAGAGGTAACGGTTCGCGGCAAGGAGCGCTGCCTTCGATTCACCGGACGCGGTCAGGAACTATGGACCAAAGCGCTGCCGTTACTTCGCAGCCCGGTGAACAAACGACTGTTCATTCGCCGCACCGAAGGCAGGGCCGCCGGCCTCCGTGCCGGACTCTCGGCTTTGGCACAATATTCCATGCTTGCCTCGCCGGCGTATACCACCTACGCATTGACCCGCGAGGACTGGAAATCGTTGCGGCAGAAACACAAGTCGACTACGGTGCCAACCCGCGACTCCGATACGGATGAGATCGAACTTTGGAGCTATCCGCCGGCTTTATTCGCCGATCGCGATGTGGTTGATCCGTTGTCGCTGTACCTTTCTCTAAAGGATGACCGCAACGAGCGCATTGAAGCGTCCCTCGAAGAGATGATGAGGAAACTGGAATGGTAAAGGGCCTGGACATCTTCCGCGCGCATTTTCGTGATTACGCTGACCGTTACGTGCTGATCGGCGGTGCCGCCTGCGACATCGCCATGACCGGCGCCGGGCTCGAATTTCGTGCAACCAAGGACCTCGACATCGTTCTGTGCGTCGAAGCGCTGGATGCTGCTTTTGTCAATGCGTTTTGGGTGTTCGTGCGCGCCGCCGGCTACCAGGTCCAGGAGAAATCAACCGGCCAAAAACAGTTCTACCGCTTCCAGAAGCCCAAGAATGAGAGCTATCCGTTCATGCTCGAACTCTTCGCGCGGCAACCCGATATGCTGGAAGTTGCCGAGGGCAGTCACCTGACACCTCTTCCGATGGAGGAAGACGTGTCTAGCCTTTCGGCGATTCTGATGGATACCGGCTACTACGCATTCATCCAGTCCGGCAGGCGGGAAGTCGATGGCCTTCCCGCGGTGGGCGCTGCGCACCTCATCACGTTGAAGGCGCGAGCATGGCTCGATCTCACCCAACGCGAGGAGAAAGGTGAGAAGATCGACAGCAAGACGATCAAGAAACATAAAAACGATGTCTTCCGGCTGTTCCAAATTCTCGATCCCACGATTGATCCGGCGGCTCCCGAAGCAGTCAAAAAAGACCTCCGCGATTTCATTTCCCGCATGGCCGGCGAGGATGTTGACCTCAAGTCGCTCGGTTTCCGCAGCGGGACGCGCGACGAGGTTCTGGCGGAGCTCTCAAAGGTGTACCGTCTTGGCTGATTCCGCGATTGCCCGGGACCGGGCGTCCAACAACCGCCCAGGTCGTCGGTGAGACGTTCCAAGTGTCCGGTGCCGCTCAAATTGCCATTAAAAGCCGGGTTCTTGTGCATAGCCGTTTCTTCCCGAATAACTTCAACTTGTCTGTTTGGTATCTTGCATACCGTCGTATCCATTGTAGAATGTGTGCATTATGGCTAGCGCCCGTTCAACTCGTGGAGCGTCGAAACCGGAACCACACCCTAAGACCGTCCAGCGGACGTATCGCTTCGACACCAAGACGTTCACTGCTTTTGAAGATGACTGCGCGCAGCACTTGTCCAATCCGAAAAGGGTCATTGAGGCATTGATACTGCACTGGTTGGATGCGAGCGTGGAAGATCGTGCCGCCATGGCCCAAATCCATCGCCAGCGAATCGGTGCAGGATCGCACGATGAGGAATAGGTCATGCGGTGTGCGCCGTCAGTCCGCCATCTCGATCAGCGGAGCCCAATTGTTGACGGTCAACAATCACCTATTGATGCCATCGTAAAAGTCTCATCGCTTCGGAGGGTTGAGACTAGAATACGAAACAGAAGTACAGCAGTTCCCAAAAGTTAGACGCGGCAGTCTCAAAGTCTCACGTTTTTTCGATTCTCCCCCCACAACCGCCGACTCCGATTCGATTTCGTCACTCGGTGCGTAGTGAATCTCCGATTCTCGCGCGGCACCATCCCTGGCGTCACGAATCGTGTGACGGATTGGATTGCCAACACCCATTGAGGGTTTTTCTTCGCGCCGCGCGAGGCGGATATTTCGGCCAAATTGCGGAGTTCAACATGACCCAAACAAATTGCGAACATTTTTCTTGACTCGGATGTTTGGCATGTGTACGGTATTGTCCATACCGAATAATGCATCGCATTAGTCAATGCCATTCGGTAGTGAACAACAAAAGGAGTTATCCCATGAAAGGCCGAATTCTGAGTCGATCTTCGCTGCTGGTGCCGACCCTCATCGGCGCGGCAATTTCAGTGACACTTCCGAACACGGCTCGTGCCGCGGCCGCCAACGGTGGCCAGCCTCTCCCGTGGGAAGGTCCGCTCAATCAGGTGTTGGCGAGTTTCACCGGGCCGGTGGCCAAGGCGCTGTGCATCCTGGCCATCGTGGTCATCGGATTTGGTTTCGCATTCAGCGAGGGCGGCGGGCTGCGGCGCATCCTCGGTCTGCTGTTGGGTGTGTCCATAGCGGTCACGGCCACCAGCTTCGGCGTGACCTTCTTCGGCTTCGACGGCGGCGCTGGGTGGTAAGTGAGGCTTCGCTTGCTCTGTGGAAGGTGAGTGGACCATGGCGCGCCCGGAAGAAATCGAAGGCTTTGAAGTGCCGCTCCATGTGGCATTGACCCAACCAATCCTCATGGGCGGGGCGCCTCGGACGTTCGCCATCCTCAACGGGACGCTCGCCCTGGTCATCGGTATGGGTTTGCACCTGTGGTGGCTTGGATTCCCGGCGGGCGCGGCACTGCACATGGCAGCCGTGCTGATGAGCAAACGCGATCCGCACTGGTTTGACATTTTCCGCCGGCATGTCCGCCAGCCAACACATTTGGATTCCTGAATTGGAGATACGTTCATGTGGAACCTTGGCGAATATCGCAAACATCCGCAGCGCCTTGCAGACCATTTGCCCTGGGCGACGCTCATCGCGCCCGGCGTGATGCTCAACAAAGATGGCAGCTTGCAGAAAGCCATCGCATTTCGCGGGCCCGATCTGGACAGCTCAACACCATATGAGTTGGTCGCTGCGCGAGCGCGGATGAACAATGTGCTTCGCCGCCTCGGTTCCCACTGGTGCGTGCATGTCGAGGCGTCAAGGCGCCTGGCGCACGTCTATCCGGCTAGCGACTTCCCAAATACAGTTGCCGCGATGATCGATCAGGAGCGCCGTGATTCATTCACGGCGGACGCGATCCATTTTGAAAGTCAGTGCTTCATCACATTCACGTATCTGCCGCCAGCCGAAGGTATGACGCGGCTGGGCGATTTCTTTATCGATCGGCCCAACAACAAGGTGGATGGGCGGGTTTCATACCGGGCCCACTTCGATCATTTCCTGGGGCAGGTGGATCAGATTGTGAATCTGATGGCGTCTTTCATGCCAGAAGTCCATCCATTGGACGATGGCGAGACGCTTACCTACCTGCATTCGTGCATCTCGGATCGGCGGCTGAACGTCGCCGTGCCGGACGTTCCGTTCTATCTGGATGAAATGATTACTGACCGGCCCCTGGCCGGCGGATTGTCGCCCCGGCTCGGCCGATTGTTTCTCAAGAGCGTCTCGATCCGCGCCTACGTCAATCGCACGCTTCCCTGCCTGCTGGACCGCCTGAACGAATTGCCGATCGAGTACCGCTGGATCGGGCGTTACCTCCCGATGGATAAGACCGATGCCACGCGCCAATTGAACAAACTGCGCCGTCAGTGGTTCGCCAAGCGCAAAGGGATGGTGACCCTGCTCAAAGAAGCCATCACCAAACAGGAATCCAAGCTGGAGGATTCCGACAGCTTGAACAAGTCGGAGGATGTGGACGACGCCTTGCAGGAACTCGGCGGCGATCACTGCTCATTCGGGGATTTCACGCTGACGATCACGGTTTGGGATGAGGATGAGCAAACCGCGACGGAAAAGGCTCGCGCCGTCCAACAAGTCGTGGACGGTGTGGGCCTGGTCACCGAAATCGAGGACTTCAACGCGGTCCAAGCCTGGATGGGAAGCCTGCCGGGCCACGCCTACGCGGATGTGCGCCGGCCGCTCATGTCGTCGCTGAATGTGTGTGACTTGGTGCCGCTCAGCGCCGTTTGGTCCGGACCTGCGCGGTGCGCCCATCTTAATGGACCGCCGCTCCTGGTCACGCGCACGAAGGGCTCGACGCCATTCCGACTGTCTCTGCATCAGGGCGATGTCGGCCACACGATCATTGCCGGTCCCACCGGCGCCGGCAAATCAACGCTTCTGAATCTCCTGGCCTGCCAATGGCTGCGATACCCTGGCGCTCGCGTCTACATCTTCGACAAGGGCGCAAGCTGCCGCGCAATGACGCTGGCAATGAATGGCGACTTCTACGATCTCGGCGGCGACGGCACAGAGATTTGCTTCCAACCGCTTGCCGGCATCGACGAAGAATCGGAACTGGCCTGGGCGCAGGAATGGGTTTCGGACCTGCTGCACCGGGAAAAGGCGGAGGTTACGCCGGCAAGGAAACAGGAACTATGGGGAGCGCTGAGCAACCTGGCTTCGATGCCGCGGCCGCAGCGCACCCTCAGCACGCTCCTGGGTCTCGTTCAGGATGCTGATGTGCGACAGGCAATGCGGAGCTACACGCTCGATGGTCCGCATGGGCGTCTACTCGATGCAAATCAAGACACTCTGACTGACGATGATGGCGAGCGCGGCGCGCGCTGGCAGGCGTTCGAGATGGAACATCTGATGCACAGCCGGTCGGCGCTATTGCCGGTCCTGACGTATCTGTTCCGCCGTTTGGAAAAGCGTTTCGATGGCTCGCCCACGCTGATGATTCTCGATGAGGCGTGGCTATACCTGACTGAATCGCTCTTTGCCGCCAAGATCCGCGAATGGCTCAAGGTGCTGCGGAAGAAGAACGTCGCGGTCATCTTCGCCACGCAAAGCTTATCGGATATCGCCGATAGTCCGATCGCGCCGGCGATCATCGAAAACTGCCCGACGCGCATCTTTCTGCCCAACGGCAACGCGATGGAGGAGCGCACGCGAAAGGTCTACGAATCGTTCGGCCTGAACGAGCGCCAACTGCAAATCCTCCAGCAGTCGATTCCGAAAAAGGATTACTACTACCAAAGCCGCGAAGGCAACCGTCTCTTTGAGCTTGGCCTGGGTGAATTGGCGCTGGCCTTCTGCGCCGCCGGTTCGCCGCAGGATCAAGCGCGAATCACCTATGTGCTGAAAGAACACGCCCGCGAGGGCTTCGTCGCCGCTTACCTGAACGAACGGGGCCTCGGGCATTGGGCCGAGCGCCTGGGAACACTCAACACTGAAAGGAAAGATCATGACCAACTCATCCTTGAATTCAACGGCAATCCGGATGGTTCCGAAGCATCCGCCGCGGCATCGTAGGCTTCTGGTGGCGGCGTTTCTTATCACCGGCGCGGCGATGGTGTTTGTTCCGGCGCGGCGGGCGGATGCCTTCCTGTTCGATATTGTCTTGGACCCAGCCAACTTGGTTGAGCATGTTTTGCAGGTGGTGGACCTTGGCGAGCAAATCGACGCGGTGGTCCAGGAAGTGGAGAACCAAGTCAAGGAACTGGAGCATCTTAACCTCAACGCCGTACCGAACATTGCGGGAATTGTCTCCGGCGTGGAAGGGCAACTGGAATCCAGCCTCTACAGCACACCGAACCCGGCCAGCCAACTCGACACGCGCTATCCCGCGGATATGAGCAACGCCACCTGGGCGCAGTACCAGTCGGACGAATCGACGTGGACGGATAACCAGCGCCAAGCGCTGGTGGAGAACCGTCAATTACAGAATCAGGTTTATCAGGACATGGATACGACGACCCAACAGGTACAGGACATTGTTGATGCGTCCAATTCGGCTTCCGGCGAAACGTCCGCGATTCAGGCCCACAACGATCTGCTTGCGGTGGTTTCGGGTGAAATGGCCAAGCTGCAATCCCTGAAACTGGCCCGATCCCGACTCAAAACTGAAAAACTGGCTCAACAGCAATCGGAGTTGTCGTATGCGGAAGCGGAACGGCAGCGGGTGCGCAGCGGTTGGGATAACCCGGCACCGCCGACGGAGACGGTCGCCGATCCGTTTCAGAACTGATCCACAACAGTAATCGAAGATCGAAAAAACTTTTGAACACAGGAGATTCGCCATGACACGCTTGAGGAAACGAATTCTGATCGCGGCCGCCGCAGTAGCCGTGTTTGTGCCCGCAGCCGCCTTCGCGGATATCGTCTTTGATCCGACGAACTTTGCCGAAGCGGTACTCCAGGTGGCGGACGATGTGCAAATGGTTGATCAGCTCTACCAAGAGGTCACGAACGAAGTGGCCATGCTGAAAAGCTGGAACTTCACCCAGCTACCCGGAATTCTGCAAAGCATGAATATCTGGCAGCAGGTGTTCGGCCAGGCCGGTACAACCTACTCATCCACCAATCCCGGCAGCACGCTGAATAGCCAATATCCATCCGATCCGAGCAATTACGCGAATATGACGGATGCCAGCTTCCAGTCGATGGAAACCGGCTGGGACCAGGAAGAGCGCAACGTCCTGATTGAAAATCGCACGGTCCAGAACCAGACGTATCTGAACCTGCAACCGACCGCGCAGCGCATTCAATCCTATGTCGAACATTCCAATTCGGCGTCCGGCGCCACCTCCGCTATGCAGGCGGGCAATGAAGAAGTGGCGACGCTGGTGGCGCAGCTCCAAGCATTGCAGGCGCAGGAAATCACCGATGCTCGCGCCGAAGTGGAGCGTAATGCACAGGATCAGGCCGAACAAGCGTATGCGTTGCAGCAGCAACAGGCAGTTCGCGGTGATTGGGCGAATCCTCAGCAGCCAACCAGTTCCATGTCGAATGCTTTTCCCTTGGCAGGTCAGTAACCACGGATGGACAGCGAGGAAAGGTCAGGTGATTCCATGACGGCGATTCTGGCAGTTGATTTTGGCAACGGTGGTCCCGATCTCATCAACGATGTGGCCAACCAGTACATCAACGCGATCAACAGCGGCTTTGGGCTTATCAAGGGCGATGTTACGTGGGTTCTTAACGTCCTCATCATCCTGAGCATCATGTGGTCGGCGGCGCTGTGGGCGCTGAGCGATGACCATGTCATTGCCCATTTTGCGAGGAAAATCGTCTACATCGGCTTTTTTGCGTGGATCATCCAGAACTGGCAATCGCTGACGGACAAGCTCGCATCGTCCTTCATGAATCTCGGCCTCAAGGCCGGCGGATTCGAGGGCGCGAGCTACTACACGTCCCAGCCTGGGAACATCGCATACCTCGGGTACACGACGGCGCAGCCACTTATGGATCAGATCGCGCGACTGACCGGGCCGGTGGCGTTCTTCAAGAACATTGTCGAGATCATATTCCTCTTCCTTGCCGTCGCCGCGATCGTCGCCGCGTTCTGCGTCATCACCATTCAGGTCGTCGTCGCTGTGCTGACGTTCAAGTTCGGCAGCCTGGCGGCGTTCGTGCTGGTGCCGTTCGCCGTCCTGTCCAAAACAGCATTCATCGCCGAGCGCCCTTTGGGTTGGGTGGTCGGGTCCGGGGTGCGCCTGATGGTG
>Ga0116114_1001190_pt1 | contig 14433 bp, 16 predicted proteins | sample June2015DPH_10_5_FD_89823 | JGI IMG/M metagenome (GOLD analysis project Ga0116114, IMG submission 89823) | Peatland microbial communities from SPRUCE experiment site at the Marcell Experimental Forest, Minnesota, USA - June2015DPH_10_40 | ecosystem: Environmental > Terrestrial > Soil > Wetlands... | reverse complement strand
GGAATTTGATTCATCAAATTCCTACAGTAAGAATCATTCAAGTTACATTCTCTCCGGCGCATTTACACCAAGAATATATAACCCGTTCTTTAAGACAATTTTTGTAGCCATCGCCAGCGCTACTCTTGCCTCGGCAAGTTTTTTCTCTGTTCCCAATATTCTGCAGAATGTGTAAAACTTATGAAATGCCGCGGCAAGTTCTTCAAGATAACTGCATATACGGTGCGTTTCAAATAATTCAGCGCTTGCCAAAACTTCTTCCCTAAATTCATGAAGCTTGCGTAATAACTCTTGCTCTTCGTTTGATACAAGCAAATCAAGGTTCTCTGTAGAAGCTTTCAGTTCCTCTTTTTCAATCATCTTAAGAACAGAACAAATTCTTGCATGGGCATACTGCAAATAAAAAACCGGGTTTTCATCCGATTGCTTCTTTGCAACAGTGAGATCAAAATTCATGTGAGTGGAAATATCACGCATGTTAAAAAAGTACCTTACAACGTCCGAACCGACTTCATCAACCAACTGATCTAAAGTAATATAATTTGCTTTACGCGTGGACATCTTTACTATTTCCCCGCCTTGCATAATAGTAACAAACTGGTGAATGAGGACTTTAACTTTATCCGGATCATAGCCTAAAGCTTTTAATCCCGCAAGCACATCCGGATAAGTAGCATTATGATCAGAGCCGAAAATATCAATCATCAAATCGTAGCCGCGTTTGAATTTTTCTGCGTGATAAGCCATATCAGGCAGTCTATAGGTTGGTTCTCCTGTTGATTTAACAATAACTTTATCCTGCTCATTGCCAAGTTCAGTAAGTTTAAGCCATGTTGCTCCGTCTTTTTCGTAAGAAAGTTTTTGTTTTTTAAAAATGTCTATTATCTCGCGTATTTTTCCATCTTCGTACAAAGAATTTTCATTGAAAAATATTTTATGTATGATACCTAATCTTTCCAAAGATTTCTTAATGTCTTTAAATATTTCTGATTCAGCTTTGTCTTTAAATGCACCATCTGCAGGTTCATTCAATAATTTATCACCATATTCATACGACAAACTTTTAGCTATATCTTTTATATACTCACCCTGATAATAATCTGCAGGAAATTCAATGCTGTGTCCCTGTAATTCAAGATACCGGAGCCTGACGGAATCACCCAAAACGCGCATTTGTCTGCCGGCATTGTTAAAATAATATTCTCGATCTACGGAATAGCCGACCCATTCCAATAGATTTGCAAGTGTATCGCCAAACACGGCATTTCTGCCATGCCCAACAGTTAGAGGCCCGGTGGGATTAGCAGAAACGAATTCAATGTTAGCTTTTTTACCTGCATATTTATGAGATCTGCCGTAACTTTTTTCGGAAGCTAATATATCTTTAGTGATGCGTGTAATAAAAGACTTTGTAAAGAAAAAATTTATAAAGCCCGGACCAGCGATTTCAACCTTTTTGATAACTTCAGGGTCAATCTCCAATTTGGAAATAATTTCTTCTGCAATTTCGCGTGGTTTTCTTTTAAGCTTTTTAGTCAACAGCATTGCCGCATTTGAGGATAAATCGCCATGAGCGCTAATTTTGGGAACTTCAAAAGTAATATTGATATCGTTAAGATATCCTAAATTTTTAGTAATCTCATTAAATAACGAATAAAGGTAATACTTCAAAATCTTTCCTTAAAATAAAATGATATACAATAACTATAATTCCATTACGGCTGAATTTTTTTAGGTCTGCCACGTTTTTTTGGAGCAGGCGGCAATGAAGGAGTTAAGGCAGTATCTTCCATATTAATTATGTTTGCATCGCCCCATAGTTTTTCAAGATTATAAAACTCCCTTGCATCCTTCTTAAAAACATGGACAACCACATCAACATAATCCAGTAAAACCCAGCTAAGGCTTTTATAGCCTTCGGTATGCCAGCATCTTATGCCTTCATCACGAAGTTTTTTATCTACTTCATCTGCAATTGCTTTTACCTGAGTATCAGAGTCGGCGCTGCAGATGACGAAATAATCCGTCATTGTCGTTAACAGGCTGATATCTAAAATTTTAACATCGAAGCCTTTTTTATTAAATATAAGCTCGGCTATCTTATTAGCTAACTGCTTTGAATTCACGTTTTTTCCTTTTATTGATATGGTTTTAAACTATTAAAATCTTTTCCTATAATAAGAGAGACGTCAAGAAAATATTTACTGCTCATTTGCTGAACAACATTTTTATGGTCAATGCCTAAAGAATCAGCCACTCTGAAAGCATTTACCATATTGCCTGTTCTGTCTATGACAATAGATTTCTCAACGTCATACGAAATATAATTTCCAATCTGCACAACATCAAAACGGCACTGGCGCAGATAATCCGTAAACTTATCTGCACTACCTGAAAGGCCGCACCCGTTTAATACCTCTACTTGAATTGCCAGGGATGCAGGTGTCCGGCTTTCAAGTTCTTTTGAATTTTTTACTCTAAATTTGGAGTAAAGGGAATACGATAAATAAGCAATTATAATCGTAAGAGCTATAATAATGATATTGGAATAGAAATTTGCAGAGAAATTTTTAAGATTAATACTTTTGAAAATTTTTTTTTGCTGTAGTTTTCCCTTTATCAATTTTTGCCCAGAAGATATAAATTAAAATTAAACTGAATTTCACACAAGCGATTAACAGCCGCCGGATTCATGAAAATTTTTTAAAAGCCGTTAAAAAACCCGTAGTGGTAACTTCCGGAATAAGAAAACGGAGACAACATATTGTAAGGTAGATTTCTATACTGGACAGAAATATAAACATCTTTCCACGGCTGGTAGTTAATAGCAGCATTACTAATATAAAATCCATTGAGAGAATTATTAAACTGCTTGCCTAAAGTACTGTAAGGTGTATTTATAACGCTTGCATCAAGCTGAACATTTAAATTATCGGTAAACTTATAAGACATACTGTTGGTGTAAACGCCCATTGCCATTCCTTGTCCGCCAAAAGATGAATAGGACATACCTACCGACTGCTGCATATGGAAATTTTGAGGATTAATAAAACTAAACAAAGAAAATGAGCTTGAAGGCTGGGCAAGAATTCCGCTTTTAATATCAGGAAGTGGAGCATCCGAATCTTTAAACTGCGCAAAACCTGTCATTGTTAAAATTACAACAAACAGCATCATCATCTTTTTCATAATAACACCTTCATAATTCACTTGAATATTAAGCAAATAGTGGGGAAAAATCAATGAATTTACTACTAGGACTTTAAAAAATGCCAGTTCAGTTACATTATCCTGGTAATTTTGTTTTGTTTATCTACTGAAACAGTTTTGGGCTTATAATTCCGTATTTCATCGTCAGTCATTTGAGAATAAGCAATAATAATAACCTCATCGCCTACCGCACCAAGACGTGCTGCAGGCCCATTAAGGCATATAATCCCGCTTTTTGCTGCGCCTTCAATGGTATAAGTTTCCAGCCTGCTACCGTTGCTTAAATTAACTACCTGAACCTTTTCACCCGGTAATATATCTGCGGCATCAAGAAGCTCTTTATCAATAGTTATACTGCCTTCGTAATAAAGCTCCGCCATAGTAACTGTGGCACGGTGAATTTTTGAACGAAACATTTCTCTGTACATAATAATCTTTTTATTTTAGCAATTAAATATACTTAGAAACAATTTATAGTTTCAAGATATGATCCTTGATACATCAATCGCTCATTTTTAAGACGAAGAAAAGTTGTTATTCATAAAAAAAATATTAATTCTTTATTTTCTCACTTGACAAACAGAAAATCTGTTTTATATTTGTAATTGAAATATGAATAAAATTTTCGGGACATATTATTTTACCAATTCTCTTAACACCAATGCTTGGTGGTGGTGGTATAGTATGCAAAATAATATGACCCGGTGATCTAGAGATTTACATTTTATAATACCAAAACCCTTCTCAGAAAACTGGGAAGGGTTTTTTGTTTTTAAAGGATGTTATATGAATTTCAATCAATTTAAAGAATTGTCTAAGGACTACAATCTAATACCTGTCTACGAGGTAATTACGGCGGATTTGCTCACTCCGGTTCTTGCATATCTAAAGATACGCGAGAAGGGTAAACAGAACTTCTTGCTGGAATCCGTTGAGGGCTCATCAAGTCTGGCGCGGTATTCTTTTATCGGAAAGAATCCTGAAAAGACAATTCATAATAAATCTTTGGAAATTACCGAACGCATAAACGGTACAATAAACGTACTGCAAAAAAGTATCTTTGATTATATCCGTGAAGAGATTCAAAAATATAAACAGCCTAAACTTGATGGCATTCCTTACTTTACCGGCGGAATTGTAGGGTATCTCGGTTATGAAAATATTGCTCTTATTGAGAGCGTAATTAAATTTAATTCAGAAAGCTTTAACAATCCCGATTCTATCTTCGGAGTTTACAATACCATACTTGCTTTCGATCATTATAAACATCAGATAATCTTAATAACAAACGTAAAAATAGACAGCAATACAAACCTGGAAGGAGCATATGGCAGCGCAAAAAAGATTTTAGCGTCACTCAGAGGAGAACTTAAAAAACCAGTCGAATATAATTCCGACTTTAACCTTAACAACGAAGTAAAAGAATATTTTGATCCCGAAGAGTACTACCGCCAGGTAGAAGCAGGCAAGCGTAATATTGTTGAAGGAGATATTTTCCAGATTGTGCTTTCACAAAGATTTTCTTCCGGTTATCACGGCGATTTGCTGAATGTTTACCGCGCATTAAGGATTATAAATCCATCACCCTATATGTACTACCAGGAATTTGAAAATGATTTTACGGTAATAGGTACATCACCGGAAGATCTTTTGAGGGTAAAAGACAGGAAAACACAGTTATTGCCAATTGCAGGAACACGTCGCCGAGGTAAAACCGAAGCAGAAGATTCAGAGCTGGAAAAGGATATGGTGAACGATCCGAAAGAACAGGCAGAACACACAATGCTTGTTGATCTTGGAAGAAATGATTTAGGCAGAGTATGTAAATATGGGTCAGTTACAGTTACCGAGAATATGAGAGTTCAAAGATATTCTCATGTCATGCACATGGTTTCCAAAGTCGAAGGAGAGTTAGCCGATGATAAGGATTCCATCGATGCATTAAAATCATGCTTCCCTGCAGGAACAGTATCAGGTGCACCAAAGATTCGGGCTATACAATTGATTGACGAATATGAAAAAAAAGAAAGAAATGTTTATGCAGGCGCCGTTGGTTATTTTGATTTTTCCGGTAACCTTGATATGTGCATAGCAATAAGAACTCTGTTTGCAAAAAAGGATGTTGTTTATTGGCAAGCCGGAGCAGGCATCGTGGCAGACAGCCAGCCCATGCTTGAAGCTAAAGAAATAAGAAATAAATCTGCTGTATTGATTAATGCTTTAAAATATGCGGAGGTAATTGATGAAAATATTGGTGATTGATAATTATGACTCTTTCACATACAACCTTGTTCAGCTTCTGGGAAAATTTAACTGCGAGCTGGTTGTAAAAAGGAATGATGAAATTTCCGAAGATGAGATTAAAGCTTTACAGCCGGATAAAATTTTAGTCTCCCCAGGTCCCGGAAGGCCCGAAAATGCGAATGTATCTGTTACCGTATTTCAAAAATTCGGTGATAAAATTCCCATACTCGGTGTATGCCTGGGCCATCAGGCTTTGGGATACGTTTATGGAGGAAGAGTAATTAAAGCTCCTGTTCTAATGCATGGTAAAACCTCAAATATTATTCACGACAATAAAACTATTTTCAAAAACGTACCGCAAAATTTCAGAGCAACACGTTACCATTCATTAATTGTCGAAAGAGAATCTTTGCCTGAATCGCTTGAGATTTCCGCAGAAACAGACGACGGCTGTATAATGGGAGTAAGGCACAAAAATTTTTCTGTAGAAGGAATTCAATTTCACCCAGAATCATTTTTAACAGATGAAGGATATAAAATAATTAAAAATTGGTTGTTATTATGATAAAAGAATATTTGCAAAAAGTAATAGATAAAGAAGATTTGTCTTTTGATGAGTCATACACCGCAATGATTGAGATAATGAGCGGCGAGGTTAACAATTCCTATCTCGCAGGATTTCTTATAGCTCTTAAATCCAAAGGAGAAAGGCCAGCAGAGGTAGCGGGTTTTGCAAAAGCGATGCAGGAAAAAAGCATAAGAATAATCTGCGATGATGAAAATGTAATCGATGTCTGTGGTACTGGCGGGGACAATTCCGGCAGCTTTAACATATCTACAGCAGCCACATTTGTAGCAGCAGGAGCGGGAGTTAAAGTGGCTAAACATGGTAACCGTTCCATATCAAGCAAGAGCGGCAGCGCTGATGTACTTCAGGCGCTTGGAGTCAATATCAACCTGACGAAAGAACAATCGGAAGAGTCACTTAATAAAATAGGCATTGCATTTCTCTTTGCGCCGTTGTATCATCCTGCAATGAAGTACGCCGCACCGGTACGCAAAGAGCTAGGTATAAAAACCGTATTTAATATGCTTGGACCTTTAACAAATCCCGCAAGAGTAAAAAAACAGATTATTGGCACATTTAGTTTAAAAGCTGCAAGCATAATGGCGGAAGCAGCTAAGTTCCTTGATCTTCAAAAGGTATGTTTCCTATGCGGCAGCGATAAGTACGATGAAATTTATCTCGGTGATAATACCGATGTTCACGAATATAACGCAGGAAAAGAGATTAAATCGTATACGTTATCTAACAAATCATTTGACTACCCTTTAATACATTTTGATGACATTAAAGGCGATACTCCCGAAGTAAATGCACAAATTATTTTGAATATTTTTGAACGCAAAGTTCAGAACGGAGCATTTCACACTGTAACCGCAAATACTGCTTTAGCATTATATGCTGCTGATTATTCAAACAATCTGGAAGAATGCAAGAGGGCTGCAGAGAACTCTATACTAAGCGGTGCGGCAATGGCTAAATTAAATGAATTTAAGAAATTCGGCAGCGAATGTAAAAACTGAGTTACTTTCGATTTCCCCGGGTCAAAGCCCACTCCTCCATAGTAAGCCTGCCCATCCGGTGGGCGGGGAGGAAATTATAGGGCGGTTGTTATGTATTAAAATAAAACGACAATAAAACTAAAAATGAATTTTTTAACGGAAATATTAAATACAAAAAGAGGTGAAGTTGCAAAGCTTAAGAATAGGTTTTCCATTAATTCATTTAAGGATATGAAATTCTTTCATACGCAATCTCTAAGCTTTTATAACAATGCTAAAAATAGTAAAGACATTTCAATAATTGCTGAAATAAAAAAAGCCAGCCCTTCAAAAGGAATTATCAGAGAAGACTTTAATTATATAGATATTGCAAAATCATATTTTAACCGGTCGGTAAATGGTGTGTCCATCCTTACTGATAAAAATTATTTTCAAGGGAATATAAATTATTTATATGAGATAGCTAAAATTAAACAAGCTCCCCTGTTGAGAAAAGATTTTATTATTGATGCAATACAAGTTTATGAAGCAAAAGCAAACGGTGCTGATTTGATTCTTCTTATATGCGAAGCACTTTCTAAAGAACAAATAAGAGACCTTACCGGGATTGCAAACGAACTCGGTTTAGAAGTTTTACTTGAACTTCATTCCCTAAATCAATTAGAAAAAATTGATTTTGAATTAAATAAAATAATCGGTGTGAATAACCGTAATTTAGAAAGCTTTAATGTTGATCTTTCGGTAACACAAAATATTTCCGGGTATCTGTCAGATGACATTTTACTTGTTTCGGAAAGCGGCTTAAGCAGGAAAGAAGATATTGATTACATTCGTAATGCCGGAGCAGATGCAATTTTAGTTGGTGAACACTTGATGAAATCGGACAATATCGAAAATAAGCTGGCAGAACTTAAATCATGGTGTGCAGAAAAGCCAGGACAACCCAAATGATATCAAACTTTAAACAGAGGATTTACAATTGAAAGTTAAAATTTGCGGAATAACTAATATCGAAGATGCTTTATTATGCGAAACGCTTGGTGCGGAGGCTTTGGGATTTATCTTCTATAAAGGGAGCAAAAGATATATTTCCCCTGAAACAGCTCATGAAATAATAAAATCATTATCGGCATTTATTATGAAGGTTGGAGTATTTGTAAATGAATCACACGAGGAAATTAATAAAATTGCTTTTGAAACAAAGTTAAACACAGTGCAGCTTTACAGTGAAAAGTCTCCGAAAACAATCAATAATATTTCCTTGCCGGTTATAAAGGCCTTTAGAGTTGATGCTTACTTCGATTATGAAATATTAGAAAATTATCCGAATACTTATTACTTGCTGGATACATATTCAAAAACCCATTACGGCGGTACTGGAAAAATTTTCGATTGGGAAAAAATTCCGGGTAAATATAAAAATAAAATTATTTTGGCCGGAGGTGTTTCTATAGATAACCTTGAGGAAATATACACAAAAATTAAACCGGCAGCTATCGATCTTTCCTCGTCTCTTGAATCCGAACCCGGAAAGAAAGATAAGCAAAGAGTAAAAGAATTTTTTAACAAATTGAGTGAGCTAAGAAGAAAAGATTGCGCAATTGGTTCCAATTGTAGATAGAAAGATAAATTATTATGAACAAATCAGTTGAATATAATTTTCCGGATATAAACGGAAGATTCGGCAAATATGGCGGCAAGTATGTACCGGAAACTTTAATTACACCACTTAAAGAATTAGAAGATGTTTACTTTCAGCTAATAAAAGAATCGGCTTTTTTAGATGAACTTGATAATCTGAATAAAAACTACACAGGCAGGCCCACACCTCTTACTTTTGCGGATGGCTTAACAAAATATTACGGCAATGCAAAAATTTATTTGAAGCGTGAAGATCTTTGCCATACGGGAGCACATAAAATTAATAATGCACTGGGACAAATCCTTCTCGCAAAGAAACTCGGTAAAACCCGTATTATTGCAGAAACAGGCGCCGGGCAGCATGGTGTTGCAACAGCAACGGTATGCGCTAAGTTTGGGTTCAAGTGCTTCGTCTATATGGGTGAAGTTGATATTGAAAGGCAAAGTCCAAATGTTTTTCGAATGAAGCTGCTCGGCGCTGAGGTAATACCCGTGTCAGCAGGGAGCAGAACTTTGAAGGATGCTACAAATGAAGCTATCCGTGATTGGGTTGCAAATGTAAAGGATACCCACTATATAATCGGTTCTGTGGTCGGTCCACATCCTTATCCTATGATTGTCAGAGACTTCCAATCAATTATAGGCCGCGAAACAAAAGAACAAATAATTGAATTTGAAGGGAAACTGCCGGACTATATTGTCGCTTGTGTCGGCGGTGGAAGCAATTCAATAGGAATATTCTACCCCTTCATTAATAGTGATGTAAAACTTATTGGTGTAGAAGCGGCAGGCTATGGTATTAATACAGACAAACATTGTGCAACCTTAACACTTGGACGCGAGGGTATATTCCAGGGGATGAAAACATATTTACTTCAGAATGCAGATGGTCAGGTTTCGGAAGTTCATTCTATTTCTGCCGGGTTAGATTATCCCGGCGTTGGCCCGGAACATAGTTTTTTTAAAGATGAAGTTATTGCGGATTATTTTTCAATTACGGATGATGAAGCGATAAAAGCAACTGAACTGCTGTCCAAACAAGAAGGTATAATACCGGCCCTGGAGTCCGCGCATGCGATTGCATACTTAGAAAATCTTATGCCTCAGACAAATAAAGATGAAATCGTAATAGTTAATGTAAGCGGCAGGGGCGATAAAGATTTAAACACTATTAAAAACAGCTTAGGATATTAAATGTCAATCATTAGTGAATACATTAACCGGAAAAATAATTCGAATGAAAAAGTACTTTCAGTATTTCTTACATCAGGCTTTCCACATAAAGAAAATTTTCCCGAGCTCGCACTAAAAGTTCTTGAGTCAGGAGCAGATATGCTTGAAATAGGCTTCCCCTTCAGCGATCCATTAGCCGACGGACCAATTATTCAGAGTTCTTCATATAAAGCACTGCAGGCTGGAATTAATCTTAATGCAACATTCGATTATGTTAGTCAAATTCGTAAAGGTACCAATAAACCTATTATTTTAATGGGATATGCAAATCCTGTTTTATCATACGGAGTAAACTGCTTTGCTGAACAGGCAACAGCTTCAGGTGTAAACGGTATTATAATTCCCGATGTACCTATAGAAGAATATGAGAGTTTCTTCGGTAATTTTTTTACCGGACTTGACATCGTTCTTCTTGTTACTCCAACTACTTCGGATGAACGAATAAAGTTAATCGATGAAAAAAGCAGCGGATTTGTTTATTGTGTTTCCGTAAGCGGCACAACAGGCCTGCATCATCAGAACAAAACATCAGGAATTGAATTTATTAAACGTGCCCGTAATTCAATAAGCAAAAATAAAACGCTGGTAGGATTTGGCATTTCCAACGGAGATGATGCAAAAGCATTTACACCTTATTGCGATGGAGTTATTGTCGGAAGCGCTGTTATTAAATCTTTAACGAATGACGACAAAAACTACAGCAACACAATTGATTTGGTGATAAGTTTGAAGCAGGCATTAGTTTAATTATAAACTAAGTGATTCTGAGTGCTCTTAGTGGTCAAATGGTCACTTACCACCAAGTTACTCACATGCTGATGGCTATGCCAAGCTAGCACAAATGTAAACTAAATAAAAATCACTCCAGCATCTTAAGTATTTCTTTTGCAACAAATTGGTTGCCCGCATCATTCAAATGAACTCCGTCTAAGGTTAAAACACCTTTTTCTTTATCATCAGGATTATTAGCAGCCAAATAATCTATAAAATCTTTGTGCAGATCCAAAAGCTGTACATTTGATTCGGCAGCTACCCTCCTGCTTATTTCCGCATACTCATCCAGCATACCATCTATGGTATTGGTACCATTGCGTTTTTCCCCTATTACACTTGGAGTACAAAGTATTACTCTTGCACCCGCATTTTTAATCTTTTCGATAATTTCTATTAAGCCGACTTCATATTTGTCTTTAGGTGTTCCGTGCAGGCCGGGTGTAATTGAATGCCATACATCATTAATACCAATATAAATAAAAACAATACTGGGATTCTCAGAGATTACATCGCGGACGACACGTGCCTGCAGGTCTGTTACTTTATTACCGCTTATTCCCGCGCCTATTATTTCTACGAAAGGATTACTTTTTGAAAGCGAGTCTTTAATTAATGATATATACCCGTTTGGCTTTACTGCCATTTGAGTAATGGAATCTCCGAAAAATATAATCCTGTCTTTATCTTTAAGCATAAATTTTCCTGTTGAACATGAGAAGAATGTAAAAATAAACGGAAGAAGTAAAATCATTTTTTTCACTTAAGACCTGCAGATATAGTTATTAAATTTAGATTATTAGTAGTTATTATTTTTATATTGTTTCATTGAAATATAGTTACATTGATACATTGTTGAAAGGCTAAATAATAAACGATCTTTCAATTATTAAAATTTTGAATTATTAAATCATTTAATTTTTAACTTTTACTAACATTTCAATTTCTACAGGTGCATCAAGTGGGAGCTCACTGACACCTATAGCGCTTCTTGCATGCTTACCTTTATCGCCGAATATTTTAACTAACAGCTCGGATGCGCCGTTTGCAATCTTTGGCTGACTAGTAAAATAATCCGCACAGTTTACAAAAGCAGTAAGCTTTACTACCTGTTCAATCTTATCAAGACTTCCTATTACACCTTTAATAACGCTAAGGCAATTTAATGTACATATTTCTGCAGCTTTAATACCTTCTTCTTCATTTAACTGTGAGCCAATTTTCCCCTTTATTTTTAATACACCGTTTTCAATCGGCAATTGTCCTGATGTAAATACCAGGTTATCAACTTTAACAGCAGATACATAGGCTGCCAGCGGTTTTGGTGCTTCCGGGAGCTGTAGGCCAAGTTCTTTAATCTTATCTTCAACCATAGTATCTCCTTTTTTATCGAGTTAAATTTTTATTATTTTTATATTTTAAATGACAAAACGAAAACAAATATTTCAATTTTAAGGAATTAAATAATGACCGGAAGTAAATTTAATAAATTTGTAGAGATTGTAAAAAGACTTCGTGCCGAATGTCCCTGGGATAAAGTGCAAACAAATGAATCGATTAGAGCCGCCACGCTTGAAGAAGCTTATGAAGTTGTTGAAGCTATAGATAATCAAGACTATGATGAATTGAAAAAAGAACTCGGCGATCTTCTGCTGCATGTGGTTTTTCATTCGGTAATAGCAGCGGGAGATAACAGGTTTAATATTGATGAGGTAATAGACTTAATACAAGAGAAATTGATAAGACGCCATCCTCACATCTTCGGTGAAACTGTAGTATCCGGCGCAGACGACGTAAAACGCAACTGGGAGGCAATTAAGCTTAAGGAGGGAAGAATATCCGTGCTGGAAGGCATACCGGGTATGATGCCTTCACTGCAAAGGGCTTTCCGCCTGCAGGAGAAAGCATCAAAAGTCGGGTTTGATTGGGAAAAAAAGGAAGACGTTTGGAAGAAAGTAATTGAAGAAATTGGGGAGATGCATAAATCCGAGAAAGAAGAAACCCGAGATGAGCTTGAAGAAGAAGTGGGCGATGTTTTTTTTGCACTTACCAATTATGCACGGTTCCTTGGTATAAATCCTGAGATTGCTTTAAGAAGAACAAATGAAAAATTTATAAACAGGTTCCAGTATGTGGAGAAGAAAATTAATGAAAGCGGCAGGAAGATAAATGAATCAAATTTAGCTGAAATGGATAAGTTCTGGGAAGAGAGTAAGATAAACTTGAAAGGTGAAAAGTTAAATGGTAAAAATGAAACGAATGAGTTTGCTGAATAGACAAAAGTAGCCCCAGCTTTTGGCATAGCCATTCCCAAGGAACAAATTGGGATTAATAATACCAACACTCATAACACAGACTCCTGTCGCAAACGATAATGCTATTAGAATATAATTATAAAGTTGTACAACACTCTTTGCGGGTAGGCTCTAGTGGAACAACCATTAAGTGCAAATTATATATTAAACACCATTCCCGTTTTTGGATTTTTCATAAGCATCAATAATATCTTTTACCAGCTTATGCCTTACTACATCAGATTTTTCAAAGAACACAAAACCTACGCCTTCAATTCCTTTTAATATTTCTTTAGCCTGTACAAGTCCGCTAGTAGTTTTAGGCGGCAGATCAATCTGGGTTATATCGCCTGTAATTATTGCTTTAGAATTAACACCAAGTCTTGTAAGAAACATTTTCATCTGCACATCCGTTGCATTCTGCGCTTCATCCAGAATAACAAAAGCATTATTTAAAGTTCTACCTCGCATATAGGCAAGTGGAACTATTTCAATAACTCCTTTCTCAAGATAATTCTTTAACTTGTCCGAAGGCATCATATCATCGAGCGCATCGTATAAAGGGCGAAGGTATGGATCAATCTTTTCACGGAAATCACCCGGTAAAAATCCGAGGCTCTCGCCCGCTTCAACAGCTGGACGGGCAAGTACTATTTTGTTCACAATACCTCTATTTAATGATGAAACTGCAAACGCAACAGCAAGGTAAGTTTTTCCAGTTCCGGCAGGACCTATTGCAAAACAAATATCATTCTTCAGTGCAACCTGTAAATAATTAGACTGTCCCGGTGTTTTAGCCTTAATTACATCATTTTTTGTGTATAGAACAATAGAGTCAAATTCTTTTTCATTAATAATTTCTTTCCCTTCAACAGTAAGATTAAGAATCGTCTCTATATCCGAACTTTTTAATGTGCCGTTTGTATTAAGAACATATACCATCTCTTTGATAACTTTTTCGATAGTATTTACTTCTTCAATTACACCTTTGATAACAACATTTTCCCCTCTTACTGTAATGGAAGCATTAAATTTATCTTCAATCAATTTTAAATTACTATCATTCGTCCCCAGTAAAGGGAACATATCAACATTCTCAAGCACCATGCGTTTCTCTACAGCAGTCATCTTCCTCCTTAAAATAAAAAAAGCCCTTATCATTAAAATAATGACAAGGGCATTTATAATTAATTATAAACGTGAACATTAATCCGGGCAAATTACTTAACAGGAGCCGGTTTGTAATTCTTTTTAACTTTATCGTATTTAGCTTTTTCTTCTTCAGTTAAATTAGGAATCTTAAATATTTGTTTAGGATAAATTAAATTAGGATTTTTAATTTGGTCGCGGTTAGCTTTATAAATAACCGGCCAAGCAAAACCGTTTCCGTAGTAAACAGGTTTTTTAGCAATATTCCATAAGCAATCGCCTTTAACAACATTATAGTTCACTTCTTTTGGAGCTTCAACCCATG
>Ga0116114_1001187_pt1 | contig 14437 bp, 17 predicted proteins | sample June2015DPH_10_5_FD_89823 | JGI IMG/M metagenome (GOLD analysis project Ga0116114, IMG submission 89823) | Peatland microbial communities from SPRUCE experiment site at the Marcell Experimental Forest, Minnesota, USA - June2015DPH_10_40 | ecosystem: Environmental > Terrestrial > Soil > Wetlands... | reverse complement strand
TTCTGGAGCGGAACCAGACGGAAACCGAGCGGCAGCCGGACGTGATCCAGGCGGCGGCGGCGGCCACGCAGACGCTGCGGCGGCTGGGGCAGATATTGGGGCTGTTCCGGCCGGAGATTCCCGGCGTGCGCGCCAAGGAGCCGGGGACCGTCGAGCAACTGATGAGCCTGATCATTCAGTTTCGCAATGAGGCAAGGAAATCGAAGCAGTTCGCGTTATCCGATATGGTGAGGGATGGGCTGAAGAAGATCGGGATCACGCTGGAAGATAGGGCGGATGGGACGGGGTGGAGGAGGGAATAGGGATGGGTAGGAAACCCCCAGTGACGGGAAAAACGGGACCTGTCCCGTTTTCTGTTCGAAGGAGAAGCCTATGACGCGAATTTGCGCACTGATTCCGCTGCTGCTGTGCACGGTAATGGCCAGAGCGGGGAACCCCGTGGTGAAAGATATCTTCACCGCCGATCCTTGCGCCCGCGTTTTCGGGGATCGGCTTTACGTGTACGCCTCGCACGATCAGCCGGATGCCAACTATTGGGACATGGTGGATTGGCGGCTGCTTTCGACGACCGACATGGCCACGTGGAAGGACCACGGCAGTATCTTCAGCCTCAAAGGCTTTGCGTGGGCCACTCGCTGGGCATGGGCGCCGGACTGTGTGAATGCCAATGGGAAATACTATCTGTTCCTACCGGTCGATCGTTCCAAGATCGGCGTTGCGGTCGGCGATACTCCGGAAGGCCCGTTCAAAGACGCCATCGGCAAGCCGCTGATCGACAACGCCTTGATGCCCGCCGCGGGCGCCGAGCCGATTGACCCGGCGGTGCTCATCGATGATGGCGGCGGCTCCTATCTGTATTTCGGATGTCGCGCGCCGAAGGTGGTCAAACTGAACCCATCCATGACGGGACTGGCGGGGGAGATTCAGGACGTTGTGTTCCTGGATTCGCACGGTGCGCCGATCGAGCTGGCGCAGCCGGGCCAGAACCCGGTGCTTCCGCAAGGATACGGTGAGGGCCCGTTCGTGTTTAAGCGGGGCGGGAAATACTATTTCGTTTATTCGAACGGCTGGGCTCCCACTTCCACGCAGGTTTACGCCATGGCAGACAATCCGATGGGTCCCTTCACTTACGCGGGCAAGGTGATGGAGCATGCCGCATCGGTCACGCAGCACGGCTCGGTGGTACAGTTCCGCGGCAAGTGGTATGTGTTCTACCACACCAGCGAGCTATCGAACGGAAATTCCTTTCGCCGTTCGGTCTGCGTGGATGAATTGACGTTCGGCGAGGACGGGAAAATCAACGTGGTCACACCGACGCACGCCGGCCCGGCGCCTCTGCCGGCCCGGTAGGGGCAGCAAAAACGGGACAGGTCCAATATCTGCCGCCGTCGCGGAATTGGACCTGTCCCGTTTTTCTGTTCCGTCGCCAAGAAAAAACCCGCGTCCGATCTCGGATCGCGGGTTTCATTTTGGACGGCAGGGGTCTAATTTTTGCTTTCGTTCAGGCCTTCGCCAGGCGTGCGCGGCGACGAGACATTCCGACTAACAATGCCATACCCAGGCCGGCGAAGGACGTGGGCTCGGGGACGGTCGGAAACTGGCGCAACGTGAAAGTATAGCCGCCGCCGGCGGGATCGGCGTATGCCCCTGCGTTGGCCAAGGCTGTATCGGGGACAATGACTTGAACATCGAAGCCGTCCGTTGTGAGATTGGGGACCAAGCCGTTGGTCCAATCGACGGTGTACTCCGTCTGAACTCCAGTGAGGAAGACATCGTTACCAGCCGGGTTTCCGGGATCGAACTGGAGCTCGGAAGGAGCGGCGGCCAACGCGAAAGTAGGCCCGGTTCCGAAGCCCAATTGGAAATGGTAATCGGTCCAGTCGAAGCCGGTGTTATTGAGGACGGTTTCGTCGAACAAGTACGACGTGTAGCCGGGTGTGACTGGCGGTCCCGGATTCGGACTGTCAGCCACGTGGAAAGTAATGTCGATAGGCAATAATGAATTAAAGGTCTTGTCAATGTCGACAACGTTTCCCGACGGTCCGCCAGCGCCGCCTGGGCCGGCGTTGTTGGGGTCGGGAGTTTGGATGGATCCCCCCCCGTTGATCTGCGCGGTGCCCCCCTGATATGGGTCGTTTGGAGCCGGCGTCTGGTAACCGTTAATGACTCCGGCGCGGGCTCCGCCGGCAATGAGCAGCGCGCCCAAAGTAACGGCTGCGGGGCCGAGGGCGAGCAACTTGCTCAGCCTGTTCATCATTTTCTTCCCTTCACAAGCCAAGAGATCTGATTGCACAGCAACCTCCTTCAAAAAATGGCCTTTTGTCTTGACGCAAAATACGAATCCAAATTCGTATCTGAACGCGGTCATTTTAGGATATCCAGCACAAGTTGCAATAAAAAAACGGCAAATTTGCGCCGAATATGAGGACTCTGACGTTTATTGGGGGTAACTTCCGCCGTCAAAGCGATTTGTCGTCTGCGTTCAAAATGAGTGGTTTGAAAAAAGCGTGCCCCTGTCCCGTTATCTATATCGTGGCGTTCGAAGACCGCGGGATTACCATCCCGCGGCTTTCGGGGGAAAGGTGAACGCGGGCGTTCGGGGGATTGATTTGTTTCGGGGCAATCAAATCTGCAATGGGTGGGGCATCGTTGGGGGATCGGTGGGAATAGAATGGGGCTGCAATGAAGCGAGTGTGCGGCGAATATCCGCTGTCCGAGTTGCCGGGCGGTAAGGGGCGGGGAGCGGTCGGGAATCCGAAAAACCGATTCGTTCAACTGGAAGTGTTGCCTGATCCGGAGTTGGGGGATGGGCAGGATGCGGAGCCGCGCACGGCATTTTTCAGCGATAAAACGCGCAAGATCATTGCGACCAATGACAGCCCGGACGTCGGGTTTGAGGCGAGCATCAATCCGTATCGCGGATGTGAACATGGATGCATTTATTGCTTCGCCAGGCCGACGCATGAATATCTGGGGTTTTCGGCGGGGCTGGATTTTGAATCGAAGATCATGGTGAAGATGGAGGCGGCGAAGTTGTTGCGGGGGGAATTGGCCAGCCGGCGATGGAAGCCCAAGGTGTTGCAGATGTCGGGGGTGACGGATTGCTATCAGCCGGTCGAGCGGAGATTGAAAATCACGCGGGGATGTCTGGAGGTGCTGGCGGAGTTTCGCAATCCGGTGACCATCCTGACGAAAAACCATCTGGTGACGCGCGACATCGATCTGCTGCGCGAGCTGGCGTCACACCGGGCGACGGCGGTGATGGTTTCGATCACGACGCTGGACCGCTCGCTGGCGATGAAGATGGAGCCGCGGACGAGCGTGCCGGGGCGGAGGCTGGAGGCGGTGCGAATGCTGGCGGAGGCGGGAATCCCGGTGGGGGTGATGGCGGCGCCGATGATCCCGGGGCTGAACGATCAGGAGATGCCGGCGATCCTGTCGGCGGCGGCCGAGGCGGGCGCCGGGTTCGCTGGATATCAGGCATTGCGGTTGCCGTGGGCGGTGAAGGAGCTGTTCGAGGCCTGGCTGAGCCGGCATTTCCCGGACCGGAAGGAGAAGGTGCTGAATCGGGTGCGGGAGATGCGGGGTGGAAAATTGAACGATCCGAATTTCTCTTCGCGGATGCGCGGCCAGGGGATTTGGGCGGCGCAACTGAAGTCGATGTTCCAGTTGGCCAAGCGCCGCGCCGGGATAACGGGCCATTTCCCGGAGCTTTCCACGGCGGCGTTTCGAGGGCAAGTGACAATTGACAATGGACAATTGATAATGCCTTGGTGAATTATCAATTATCCATTATCAATTGATAATTGACGCCATGTCGAGCCAGGTTTCATTAGATCCTCGGACGCTGCTGAGCGCATATGCGCAGGGTTTGTTTCCGATGGCGAATCGGGAGGGGCGGATTCAGTGGTACACGGCTGAGCCGCGGGGAATAATTCCATTGGAAGCGTTTCACGTTCCGGGGACGCTGCGGGCGTTGGTGAGGAAATCGCCGGAGCAGGGGGGATTTGAAATCCGGATCAACCACGATTTCGAGGCGACGATGCGGGCATGCCGGGCCAATCGCGTTGGGGGCACGTGGATCAATGAGCCGCTCATCGCGGCGTACGTTGGCCTGCACGAGTTGGGATGCGCCCACAGCGTCGAAGCGTGGAAGGAGGGCAAGCTGGCGGGGGGATTGTACGGGGTGAGCCTGGGCGGGGCGTTTTTCGGGGAGAGCATGTTTCATTTGGTGCGCGATGCGGGCAAGGTGGCGCTGGTGCATCTTGTGGATCGGTTGCGCGAGCGGGGGTTTGAACTGCTGGACGCCCAGGCCACGACGCCGCATCTGAGGCGCTTCGGCTGCGTGGACATTTCGGCAAGCGAATATCTGAAACGGCTGAAATCGGCGATTGAAAAGGATTGCAAATTTGAGTGAAGAAGGGGAAGTGCAAGTTGCAAGGGGCAAGTTGCAAGCAAGGACACTATCCCTGCGCGCAACTTGCAACTCCTAACTTGCAACTTGCCGCTTGCAACTTGCAACTTCTTTTAATTTTCCGGTTCGATGGTGACGGTGAGGCCTTTGGACTGGAACTGATCCTGATAGAGTTCGGCGCGTTCCTTGTGCGTGACGACAAGAAGCGAAACGCCGCGGTCGTGAGCTTCGAGCATCCTGGTCAGGGCTTCCTGGCGATTGAGCGGAGTGAGTTCAACGATGGCATGGATGACAAAAACCATCTCGTTCTTGTCATCGTTGTGAAGAAGGACCCTCCAGGGAGGCAACTTTGCCGAGGGTGGGGTTGCAGGCGCGGTGTCCTGCCGGGGATTGGCCTGGGGCACAGCGACAGCGGTGCCGACGGAGCCGTCCACGGCAGGCGTTTCGTTTTGTTTCCCCTGGTCGGGCATGAGCAACCCATCCTGAACTACGGCGACATCAATAGGCTTCGCCCTAATTATACGATTATATTCCGCTAATGTTGCGGTGGGAAGCACATTTTTCGGCATCCGGGGAAGAAAATGCGACGTCCGGAAGTTTAATTTGGGGAATTTGGCGGCGGTTAGGGTTTATGCGGCTGGGACGGGTTTAACGAAATCGTGGGCGCGGTAAATTAGCGCCATGGGCGAAAACGTGCGGATCATCGCCGGCGCCATGAGCGGAACCAGCGCCGACGGCGTGGACGTGGCCCTGGTTGGCATTAGCGGATGCGGTCTGGAAATGTCGGCCAAACTGCTGGCGTGGCATGGCAGGGGATTCCCGCGGGAATTGCGGGAGAGGATTTCGCGCATTCGCATGGGAGAGGCGATGCCGATATCCGCGCTGGCCGAAGCCGGGCGCGAGATTTCGCTTTGTTATGCGGCGGCGGTTAACGAAACGCTGGTGATGGCGGGTATGGCGGCCGGGGACCTGGCGGCGGTTGCGGCGCACGGGCAGACGCTCTATCACGATCCGCCCAATACGATTCAGTGGCTGGATCCGGCGTTGGTGGCGGCGGAAGTGGGAAGCGTGGTGGTGAGCGACTTCCGGCGTGCGGATTGCGCCGCCGGCGGGCAGGGGGCGCCGCTGGTGGCGCTGGCGGATTATCTGCTGTTTCGGCACGAAGGTAAAAATCGAGCGTTGCTCAACCTCGGGGGGATCGCGAATCTGACGTACCTTCGCGCTGGTTGCGGAATCGACGAACTTGTCGCCTTCGACACCGGGCCTGGAAATTGCCTCAGCGACGATCTGATGCGGCAAAGCGATCCGCAGGGAATCGGCTGGGACGAGGGCGGAGCAGTAGCGGCCACAGGGTCGGCCGTCGATGAGATCGTCAAACACGTGCTTTCATCGGCTTATTTCGCCAAGCCGCCGCCGAAGTCCACCGATGGCCCGGCAATGATTAAACTGTTTGCCGATGCGCAGAAGGGCCGGCGATATCGGCTGGAAGACCTGGCGCGAACGGCGTGCCGGATCGCGGCCGATGCCATCGCGGATTCGATGCGGAATTTCCGTGGGGCATTGCCGGACGAAATCATCGTCAGCGGAGGTGGGACGTTGAACAAGACGATGATGGACTTGATTCGCCGGGGGCTCCCTCGTTGCGACGTGAGGACGATCGATGAGCTTGGGATTCCATCGGCGGCGAAGGAAGCGATGGCGTTCGCGCTGCTGGGAGCGGCGACGTTGGACGGGTTGCCGGGGAACGTGCCGGCGGCGACGGGAGCGAAACGGAGAGTGGTGCTCGGGGCGGTGACGCCGAGGCCGTGAGAAGAGAATGCCGAATGCCAAATGCCGAATGAAAAGGAACATGTTTTGGATCGATCGAGTTTACTGACTGAGCAGCGGCTGGCGGAATCGACGGAGTTGGACCGTATGTCCATCCTCGATGCGCTGGCGGTGATGAATGAGCAGGATTCGGTGGCCGTGAAAGCGGTGGCGTCGCAACGCGCGGAGGTGGCGCGGGCTATCGAGATGGTGGCGACGGCGCTGAAGGCCGGGGGGAGATTGATTTACGTTGGGGCGGGGACGAGCGGAAGGCTGGGCGTATTGGACGCGGCGGAGTGTCCGCCGACGTTCGGGGTCGATCCGCGAATGGTGCAGGGGGTGATCGCCGGCGGAGAGGGGGCGATGTTCCGCTCGGTGGAAGGGGCGGAGGACCGGGAAGACGATGGGGCGGCGGCGATGGATGCCAAAAAGGTGGGGCCGGCGGACGTGGTGATCGGGATCGCGGCGGGGGGGACGACGCCGTTTGTGCGCGGGGCGCTGGGACGGGCGGCGGAGTTGGGCACGAAAACGGTTTTCCTGTGCTGCGTGGAGAAAACGGATGCTGAGCCGAAGACCGATCTCGTCATTCGACCGCTGACCGGGCCGGAAGTGTTGACGGGATCGACCCGGCTGAAAGCCGGGACGGCCACGAAATTGGTGCTGAATCAGATCACCACGCTGGCGATGGTGCGGATGGGGAAAGTTCACGAGAACCTGATGGTCGATCTGAAGGCGACGAATCAGAAATTGCGGGACCGTGCGGCGCGGATCGTGGCGATGCTGACGGGAACGTCGCGGGATGAGGCGATGGAGGTTTTGAGGTCAGCCGATGGGGAAGTGAAGACGGCGATCGTGATGAAGAAGAGCGGGGTGGATGCGGGGGAAGCGAGGACCATCCTGCGTGAAGCGGCGGGGAATTTGAGAGCGGCGATGGAAACTCGAAATTCGAAATTCGAATGACGAATCAAATTCAAAACTCGAAATTCGAAACCAAGGCGTTTCGTCATTCGAATTTCGAATTTCGAGTTTCGAATTTCCGCATTCACCTCTGGTGAATCGGCACAACCTTCAACCCAAACGGTCCGCGGTAATCGTCCTGGGGTCGGATGATCCGATTATTCGCGTGCTGTTCCATCACGTGTGCGGTCCAGCCGGCGATGCGGGCGATGGCGAAAATCGGGGTGTAAAGATCGATGGGAATGCCCATCACGTAGTAGGCGCTGGCGCTGAAGAAATCGACGTTGGGGTCTTTGTTCTTCATCTCCTTGACGATGGGGATGAGCTGCTCGGACATTTCGTACCACTTGGTATTCCCGGCGACTTCGCCGAGATGGCGGCTCATCTTGCGCAGAAAGGCGGCGCGGGGATCGAAAGTTTTGTAGACGCGATGGCCAAAGCCGGGGATTTTCTGGCCGGCGTCGAGCAGTTCGCGGACGCGTTTGGCGGCGGTCGGGGCATCGCCGCATTCCAATAGAAGCTGCATGACTTCCTGGTTGGCGCCGCCGTGCAGAGGCCCTTTGAGGGCGCCGAGGGCGGCGGTGACGGCGGCGTGCATGTCGGCGAGAGTGGCGGCGGTGATGCGAGCGGCGAACGTGCTGGCGTTGAAGCCGTGCTCGGCGTGAAGGACCAGCGCCGCGTCGAGAACGCGCACCAGCGTTTCGTGAGCGCGTGAGCCGTTGAGCATGTGAAGGAAATTGCCGGCGATGGAGGCGTGCGGATCGGGGCGGATCGGCTTGCGGCCTCGCCGCAGGCGATCGAACGCCGCCACGATGGTTGGCAATTGGGCGGTCAAGCGGATGGCCTTGCGAAGATTGGCTGCCGGGTCGTTGTTTTGCAGATCGGGGTCGGAGCTGCTGAGAGAACTGGCGGCGGTCCGCAAAGCGTCCATCGGCTCGGTGGAGGGGGGCAAAGCCTTGAGCACCGCCAGGGTGTGGGGCGGCAGGGCGGCATGAACCCCAAGCTGGGCCTTGAGTTGCGTCAATTCCGAGCGGACCGGCAGCCTGGCCTTCCAAAGCAGGAAGGCGGTCTCCTCGAATGTGGCGTTTTCGACGAGGTCGGCGATATCGTACCCGCGATAGACCAGCCGGCCCTCGACGCCGTCGATAAAGCAGATTTCGCTGGGCGCCGCCACAACGCCCTCAAGCCCGGCCGGATTTTTAGCTGGAGACGAAACGGCTTGACTCATGACGCTCCGATGGGGGAAGTGCGAAGGCTCGGCCGGACTATATCGGTGCCGTATTTCCGCGTCAATTCTATTCCGGACTGCACCCGAAGTCTGGTAGTGTCCTAATTTGACTTTGTGCAGAGGAAAAGCAAAACGACCGTTAGTTACATCTCCGGAGTTACGGAGGTTACGACGATTCCCTCTAATTCGGCCTTGACCTTGGCGTTCGCCTCATTGTCCGCGATGCAAAACCAAGTTGTGTCCATCTTTGTCGCGCGATCAACACCCATAACCCGGAATTTTCTTTCGATAGGATAACTCAGAGATTTCGCGCGTGGTCCTTTGTATGAAGGGATCGCTTGTGGAGATTGGCCGCCGGCATACGACCAAACCACAAGAACGAACCAGATTATTACGTTCACCCCGCCAAACACGATCTGTCCAGCGGGCCAACGGAATGGTTCCAGGTAACCTATCGTCCAAATGGCGATAAACGGAAGGATAAGCCAAAGCCACCCTCCAACCGTGATCGCTATGGCTTGTGGATGATTCCGCATCCAGGTCGCGTTGTAACCCGGAAACCAAGCAAAAAGAATCACAAGAATGATGGCGGTAACTACCCATAAGGCCACTGCCGCCGTGTCGAGCTTGGCAACTGTGAGAACGATAATCAGCCCCGTCCATATCGCAAGCCATCCCCAAATCAATGCTCGCATTTGGCCTTTCGGCTAACGGCGCTAGTTTACCACAACTTGCCATCGTAAAATATCGAGCATCGGGAACGGCGGCCTAATTACCCGCCGAAGGTCCGGGCGGTGGTCTGGCTCTCACCTTCCAGATCATCGCCCCGGATCGGTCCCGTGAAAGGTGAGACGCTTGCGGCGAATGTGGCATCAAAAGCGCGGGGAATCGTCGGGAGATTTTGAGGAGCGGGTAAGCCGCGAAAGCCGGGAAGAGGACGCCCGCGAGCGCCAGCTTAAAATCGACGAAGAAGCCCTAAAACTTAAAGAACGCCAAATCAAGGCGCTGGAAGCATTAGCTGCCCAATCGCTCAAGCCACTTCGCGGAACTGCCAAGAAAATCGCTCAATACATAATTAAATATCCGGGCAAGCTCGGCGACATAATTGCATTGGATTGCGGGGTTACTCCAGAACACTTCCGGCGCGTGTTCCGCGAAAAGTTGCGTCCCGCTGGATTCACAAATTACGGCGATGGTGAGGGTTACTTCCCACCGACCGCGTAGCGCTACATCGGCGCTACATACAAATCCGCCCGATTTGAAATACTGGAATCCCGTTGTCGGCGCATGAAAAAGGCCGTGACCCGCGAGGTCCGGCCCGTAGTAATGCCCGTCACGGAAAGCGAGTGTTTTGTGAGATACCGGTTTCCGCTGGGGCGCTACATCCCCATCGTAGCACGTCCGCCACCAATTTCCAGTCCCGCGAAAGCGGGGCATCATGCCTTTGCCGCCAGCCGCTTGGCAAGCGTCATAAGCTCAAATCTCGCCCAGGTGGACGTTTCGAGGCTTTTTGAGGCCGCCGCCCGGTCGATGGTCTTTCGCTCATCCTCGGTAAGCCGGATGCGCAGCATGTTGGTTTTGGCCTGTCCAGCCGTTTTCTTTGGTCTTGCCATAAAATGACTGTAGCAACAAAAAACTCACAAATCAAGAAGAATTTTGTTGACTGTGGGGTTTTTGTTGCTACAATACAAATATAAACCCCGGCTGCTATCAACAACCGGGGAAGTGACAATCAGCGGGATACGCTAACTGCCGACTAGGAAACAGCATTTTAGCGAATTCCGCCCGGAATAGGAAAGGAATTCGCAATGGCAAACGCACTACCCCGATTGAAGCAACAGGCGATCATTCACCTTTTGGTTGAAGGAAACTCCATCCGTTCCATTGAACGGCTGACCGGCGTTCATCGCGATACAATCATGCGGCTGGCCGTGAACGTCGGCGGCAAGTGCAAGAAATTCCTCAACGCTTGGCTGCGTAACCTCAAGCTCCGGCATGTCCAGGCGGATGAAATCTGGACATTCGTGGGTTGCAAGCAAGAGACGTTAAAGCGGGCGCTGGTCGTTAATCCCACGATGGGCGATCAATTCCTGTACGTTGCGTTCGATCAGGACACGAAGCTCATTGCGACATTCGCCATCGGCAAGCGATGCACGGAAGTCACTCAGGCGTTCATGTATGACCTTGCTGACCGGATCGTCACGGATGCGCCCCAGCTTTCAACCGATGGATGGCAAGCGTATCCCAATGCCGTTAAAAACGCCTTCGGCGACGAAATCGCCTACGGCCAAATCATCAAGGAATTTGCCGAGCCGATTCAACCCGGCCGGTACGGCCCACCCGTTCTGGTGGCGTCTGAACGTCGCCAGATTACGGGCCTCGCTGATATTGATTTGAAGTCGATTTGCACCAGCCACGTTGAACGGAACAACCTCACGATCCGCACGTTTATGAGGCGGTTCACGCGGCTATCGCTCGGCTTCTCAAAGAAGCTCGAAAACCTTGCGGCAGCGGTTGCCCTCCACGTCGCCCACTACAACTTCTGCCGGGTCCACGGCACCACGCGGATTACCCCGGCGATGGCCGCTGGCGTCACAGATCATGTTTGGGAATTGGACGAGTTGCTGGCAGCGGTTTGATTCGCCTTGAAAAAGGCCGTTAGAGCTTCTTTGATCGTCGGGCGAATCGTATATGCGTCAATCCCGTCGAATTGCAGCCATCCAGTTTCTTTTGCCAACTCTGCAAGCGGATGCTCAGATACGTTCGAGAACTGCCTTCCCACCAGAAACTTCCTTGCAGAATATTCGTTCATTGTCCCCCCCAAAATAAGCATTTGCTCTAGAAGCAGCGTGAAGCTGGGAAGCAAGATCGAAATTTCGTATTTGATTTTGTCTGCTAGTTCTTTATCGAATGGATGCCTGTTCGCATCTCGGGCTCGTTTGTATTCTTTGACCCACAGGCGATACGACGCAAACAAAAGACCCAAGACTCCGGCCACGGAAAGAAGAAGCCCGATCCATTTCTGGGAGACAAACGGTCCTATAAACAAAAGGACTATTGCAATGACGCTACTGGTCATCACCGATCTCCATTCGTCATAAATCGCAATCGCGAATGGTTTGAGGTATGCCATTTCGGCGTTTCTCCGATTTTGATATCGGAAAACTGCCGCGATTCTCGAAAGTCGAAGATGTCAGGACGGAATTTCAGATTACCGCCTCCGGGCGGCTTTTTCGTGCGTGGGTGGTAGAATGCCCGCATGGCCGTATGCGCGAACTGTGGCCGTACGATTGGCAAACTGGAAACGCCCCATGATTGGCAAGGCCACATCGTTTGTGCGGAATGCCGCAGTCGGTTGTCACCAGTAATACGCGAAGAACCAATCGAAACTCGCCCGGTAATCCCCGGCATATTCAAGCTCCTGGCGTGGCTATTGGTGATAATCATCCTTTTGTGGGCAGTTTCCGCGATTCAAGATCATCTCAATCGACAAGCCGACATAAATGAGGAAATCCTGCATAATGGCCAAGGCCCGTAGGGGCCGGGAAAATTTCAAATTAGGACACCACCCGAAGTCTTTGGAAAACCCGTGTTGAAACGGCCGCCGAGACTTGACGCGGCGGGGCGAAAGTTGCAATCTGTCCGGGCATGGATGAAACACTTTTCAGCAAGATAATCGCCCGGAAAATCCCTGCTAAAATCGCCTACGAGGACGAATCTTATATCGCGATTTATGACGTCAACCCGCAAGCGCCGGTGCATTTGCTGGTGATCACTAAAAAGCTCATCCCGACGCTCAACGACGTGAAGCCGGCGGATGCGGGATTGGTGGGAGGGATGTTCCTGGTGGCCGGGCAATTGATGAAGCAAATGGGGCACAGCGAATACCGGACGATCTTCAATTGCGGTCGCGGGGCGGGGCAGACGGTGTTTCATCTGCACCTGCACGTCCTGGCGGGGCGGCCGTTTACATGGCCGCCGGGGTAACGACGACCGAAAAGGCTTCTGACCCCTTTTTCACCTTTACAACCTCTATGATCTCATTATGATATCATAATGATAACACTTCAAAAGAGGAGGTTGATATGAGCATGGCGGTTTTGACGCCCCATCGGGAAAAAGAGGTAACGGTGCTGCCGGGGTGGCTGATGTTTCCGTTGCTGTTCGTGCTGCTGTTGGGGGACATCGCCCTGGTGATTTACTCGCTGACGATCGCCGCGAGGCCGCACCACGAGGATTATGAATTCTGGTGCGCGTTTATCCCGGGGATGGTGGCGCTGGTGGCGATCATCATTTTGCTGACCGGGCTGTTCACGCTCCAGCCCAACGAGGCGCGGGTGCTGATCTTGTTTGGGGCGTACAAGGGAACGGTGCGGGAGAGCGGCTTTCATTGGGCGAATCCGCTGTATACAAAATTGCCGAAGGGGGGCGTTTCCCAGCTTCCGCGCGCGACCCGGACGCCGTACAAAATTTCGCTGCGGGCGCGGACGCTGAACGGGGAGAAGCTGAAGGTCAATGACAAGCGAGGCAATCCGGTCGAGATCGGGGCGGTGATCGTTTGGCGCGTGAACGACACGGCGCAGGCCGCGTTCGACGTGGACGATTACGAAAAATACGTTGCGACGCAGAGCGAGACCTCGCTTCGCCACATCGCCAGCGCCTATGCGTACGACAACGGCGAGCAGGACGAACTCACTCTGCGCAGCGGCGTTGACGAGATTTCGCAGGCGCTGCGGAGGGAATTGCAGGAGCGATTGGGCAAAGCCGGCGTGGTGGTGGACGAAGCCCGATTGACGCATCTGGCGTACGCGCCGGAGATCGCGCAGGCGATGCTCCGCCGCCAGCAGGCCGAGGCGGTCATCGCCGCCCGGCAGAAAATCGTCCACGGCGCCGTCAGCATGGTGGAGATGGCGCTGAAGGACCTGGCGGAGAAGCAGGTGGTCGTGCTGGATGATGAGCGCAAGGCGGCGATGGTGAGCAACCTGATGGTGGTGCTCTGCGGCGAAACGGAAGTTCATCCGGTGATAAACACCGGGACCCTTTACACCTGAGCAACCGGATGGCTCAGCGAAAGAGTTTAGTTCTTCGGATCGATCCTGCGCTCTGGACGGAGATCGAGCGTTGGGCGCAGGAGGAGTTGCGGAGCGTCAACGGCCAGATCGAGTATCTGCTGAAGCGCGCCGTCGTGGCGCGCGGGCGGAAGCTGGAAGAGGGAACTGACGACGCGCCGCCTTCTGACCAGAAAAAGGGGTCATAAGCCATTTCAATGGTCATGGCGTAGGTTCGCCGGCATTTTTCCCTGAATTTCAGCTTTCGAGCCATCCGATCCGAAAGGAAGTCGTGCGATAATTTTGAAATTGGCTTATGACCCCTTTTTTGGTAGGATGGCCGCATGGCGCGCAAACCTCGATTTGCTCCGGGCGGGCTGGCCTACCACGTCATGAACCGGACGTGGGGGATGATCGAGTTGTTCCAAGACGCCGGGGATTATGAAGCATTTGAGCGAGTGTTGGCCCAGGCCGTGGCGCGGGAAGAGACGATGCGGGTGTGTGCCTATTGTCTGATGCCCAATCACTTTCATCTCGTAATCTGGCCCAAGAAAGATGGACAGTTGTCGCGGTTCATGCAGTGGCTGACGATGACGCACGCGCAGCGGTGGCATGCTCACCGTCACAGCGGCGGCCGCGGCCATTTGTACCAGAGCCGGTTCAAGAGCTTTCCGATCCAGGAGGACCGGCATTTTTTGAGCGTGTGCCGATATGTGGAACGTAACGCGCTGCGGGCGAACCTGGTCCCACGGGCTGAAGAATGGCGATTCAGTTCGCTGTGGGTGCGGGGCAGGAATTCCGGCCCGATGAAGGATCTCTTGGCGATTTGGCCGGTTCCCCTGCCGCGGGATTGGATCCGGCGGGTGAATGAGCCGCAGGATGAGAAGGAATTGGCGTCACTGCGCTTTTCGCGCGATCGTGGCCGGCCGTACGGGGAGGCGGAGTGGGCAAGAATAACGGCCAGTCGCCTGGGGCTGGAGAGTT
>Ga0116114_1001183_pt1 | contig 14468 bp, 9 predicted proteins | sample June2015DPH_10_5_FD_89823 | JGI IMG/M metagenome (GOLD analysis project Ga0116114, IMG submission 89823) | Peatland microbial communities from SPRUCE experiment site at the Marcell Experimental Forest, Minnesota, USA - June2015DPH_10_40 | ecosystem: Environmental > Terrestrial > Soil > Wetlands >... | reverse complement strand
GTGGTGTCTTCCAGGAAGCCCTCGATGGCCTCGTTCTCGAGCTGCTCCTCGACCGAGATCACCGTTGCGTCCGCGCCGAACTGTCGCGCCACGTCCTTCACCAGCTCGCCGTCCAGCGACTGGTTCACCGTGACGAAGACGCCCTTCATCAGCAACGTCGCAATCAGGTCCTTGCCGCGCACGTCCAGCTTTTCGGCCAGGTCCTTCACGCTGATGCCCTCGGTCACCGTAATCGTCTTGGTGATCGGCAGAGGCTCCTGCGAGATCTGCGATCCGGCGTAGCGTGGCGGCGGCTGGAAGCCCTTCATCGGGCCTTCCTTGGTCTTCTCGTAGCGCTGGCCACCACGCCGCTGTCCAGGGCGCGCCGCCGGCCTCATCCCGTTTGGAGTCTCACCCGGACCGGGCATCGCTCCGGGAAGTCCGGGTCCGCCCGTCCGTGCGCCATAGCCCGGACGTGCGCTGCCCGGCGCAAAGCCCGGACGAGCGGGCTCGCCTGTCCCCGTCGGGAACGTGCGCGTCGGATGCATCGGCCGTCGTGCGCCCGGCGCCGTTGTCGAAGCAGGACGCGGGCCTGTGGCGCCCGGAGCCTGCGGGCGCGGACGCTCGAAGATGGGACGCCCGCGCTGGATGCCGTGGGCAGCGCCAGCCGGAGCCTGATAGATCGGTCGAGGCCCGGTCTGAGGCATCACCACGCGCCGAACCGGGGGCTCGGAAACCGCCTCGGCGGCTCCCGTCTCAACCGCTGCCTCAACGGTCTCCTGGTCAACGCCGTCAGCCGTGTGTTCCGCCGCCGCCATCGCCAAAGTCTCGGACAACACCTCCGAGGTCTCTGCGCCGGAAGCAACCGAAGGCGTGGCCCCGGCGAGTGTCGCCGCAGGCGCGACGGCAACTGGCGCAGCGGCAGGCTTCACGCGCTTGACCGCCGCGGGAGCCGCTGCAACTTCCGCCGAAGTCGCCGCCGCTGGCGAACGATCCGCCGCGCCGTGTGCTGCCGCCGGCTGCGCTGCTATTGCATGGGTTCCGGGCGGGGGAGCAACCACCACCGGCGGACGCGCGATCACCGGCCCCACCGGAGGCTTGCTCGCAATCGCAGGCGGTGGTGCCGCGGGAGTCACAATCTGGGTGTGCTGTCTCGGCTGGGGCACAACCCGCCGTGGAGCTGGAGCCGCCGGGGCCGCGGCCTCCGGAGCGCTCGCCTTCAAGACCGGCTTGGACGCCGCTTTCGGCGCACTGGCAACGGCTGGCGGGGCTGGCGTTGCCGCTGGACGGCGCGGCGCGTGGCGCGCCTCCTCTTCCGCCTGCTTGCGCGCCAGGATCGCCTTCACCGCGTCGCCCGGCTTGGAGATGTGGGCCAGATTGAAGGCCGGTTTGGCCTCCACCTGCGGCTTGGTCGCGGCACTGCTGCTGCTGCGCTTGCCACTCAGGTAGTTCCGTACCTTTTCGGCCTCATCGGCCTCGATCGAGCTGGAGTGCGTCTTCGCCTCGGTGACGCCAACCGCCGTCAGAGCGTCCAGGATGGACTTGCTCTTGACTTCCAGCTCTCGTGCAAGATCGTTGATTCGAACTTTGCTCATCCGTCCCTTTTCGTTTCCCCTGCGCGCTTAGCTGTTCATATCAGCCTCATCGAAGGTTGAATCTCGTCCAGCTCAATGTGGTAAAACAATCGTCCAGCTGATTCGTGCAATCCCGCTTAACTTCATTATCCCTGAAATCGCAATCCTCGAAACCGCCGATTGCGACCCAGGCAATTCGCCTGCATGCGTGGCCGGAAACCCTAGTCACGCTTGTTTCCATCCGTCTCTACGCCCTCGTCGCTGACCTCCTGGCTCTCGTTCACCAGACTGTCCACGGCGTCGTTCTGCGATTCAATCACTTCCTCGCGTGCGTCCGCTTCGCTTACCGCGTCGCTCTCCGAGTCCACTTCCTCCGCGTCCGCAATATCCTCGGTCGAAAGGTCGCGGACCTCCTCAACCTCTCCGGCCTCGTCCGCTTCCGTCTCCAGAATCTCCTCCGGCGTCTTCTCGTCCGAGCCCTCCTCGGAACCCTCCGCCGCGGGCCCTTCCGCTGTCTCCACGTTCGCGTGCTCTTCGCTCGCACCCGCTTCGGTCGTCAACTCCGCATCGGCCGGCCGTTCCTCGCCCTCTTCGTACTGGCCGAAGTAGTGCCGCACCGCAACCGAGATCTTCTCCAGCGTCTTCTCCCCGATCCCCGGAATCTCCTCCAACTGCTCCGGCGTCATGTCCGCCAGCGCCTCGACCGTTGTAATTCCCGCCGCGATCAACTTCACCTGGATCGACTCGCCCAGCTCGGGAATCTGCTCGATCGGCGTCGTCGGACCGCCGCCCATCTCCTGCATCTGCTGCTCCACCTCTTGCCGCTTCTCTTCCTCGCTCTTGATGTCGATCTTCCAGCCCAGCAACTTCGCCGCCAGCCGCACGTTTTGCCCCTTCTTGCCGATCGCCAGCGACAACTGCGTATCGTCAACGATCACCTCGATCTGCTTCTCCTCCAGATTCGTAATCGAGACCTTGCTCACCTTCGCCGGTTGCAGCGCCTTCTCGGCGAACGTCGTGATCTCGTCGGAGAACTCGATGATGTCGATCTTCTCGCCCCGCAACTCGCGGATGATCGACTGCACGCGCATCCCCTTCATGCCCACGCACGCGCCCACCGGGTCCACGTCTTTGTCGCGGCTCAGCACGGCGATCTTGGTCCGCTCGCCCGCCTCGCGCGCAATCGCCTTGATCGTCACCGTCCCGTCGTAGATCTCCGGCACCTCGCTCTGAAAGAGGTTCTGTACCAGCCCCGGCGCCGCGCGGCTCACAATCACCTGCGGCCCCTTGGCCGCGCGGTCCACCCGCAGCAGCACCACGCGCACCCGCTCGCCCACCGCAAACTGCTCCAGCCGGCTCTGCTCGCGCTTGGGCATGCGCGCCTCCGCCTTGCCCAGGTCGAAGATCACGTCCATCGGCTCCAGCCGCTTCACCGTCGCGTTCAGCACCTCGCCCGCGCGGTGGTTGTACTCCAGGAAGACCGTGTCGCGCTCGGCCTCGCGCACCTTCTGGAAGATCACCTGCTTGGCCATCTGCGCCGCAATCCGCCCCAGCGGAGTGGTGTCCTTGTAGAAACGCAGCTCGCCGCCCACCTCAACCTCCGGGGCCAGCGCGCGCGCCTGCTCCAGCGTCAACTGGTTGATCTCATCTTCGACCTGCTCCGGCCCTTCCACCACCGTCTTATAAACATAGGCGCGAATCTCGCCCGTCTCCTTGTCCATCTCCGCGCGCATGTTCTCCTGCGTCTTATAGAACTTGCGCGTCGCCAGCGCGATCGCATCCTCCACCGCGCCCACCACAATCTCGGGCTCGATTCCCTTGTCCCGGCTCAACGACTCGATCGACTGGTACAGAACACTCGCCATCGCTTCACTCACCTTCAAATCCGTCTAATTCCTCGAACCTCGAACCTCGAACCTCGAACCTCGAACCTCGAACCTCGAACCTCGAACCTAAAACTCAACCACTAAATTCGCCTTCTCCACATTGCTCAAAGGAATCTCAATCGTCTCCGCGGCCGCCGCCTTCTTCGCCTTGCCCTTCTGCTTCACCGCAGCCAGGTCGATCCTCAATACGCCGTCCGCAAAGCCCGTCAACCGCCCCCTCCACATCCGGCTGTCGTTGACCGGCGTAAACGTCTTCACCTTCACCAGGCTCCCTTGAAACCGCGCGAACTCCTCCGCGCGAGTCAGCTTTCGTTCCAGTCCCGGAGAAGAGACCTCCAGTGTGTACTCCGCTCCCGGGACCACATCCTCCACATCCAGCAGCGTGCCAAAGTCGGTGGCAAACGCCGCGCAATCCTCATGCGTCACGCCGCTCAGCAGCTCCACCGGAACTCCCTTCGGCACATCCACTGCCTCTCCCGCTGCAGCCCGCTCGGCTATTCTCTTCCGCTCGGCCGCATCCTTCTCCACATAAATCCGCAGCGCCCGGCTCTTGCCTCCGCCGCCAAACTCTACCTCCACAACCTCCAGATGGTGAGATGCGGCCACCCGCTCTGCCAGCCGCCGGATTTCATCCATCTGCAACGCCATAATCCCTTTTCAGCCAGCGTTTTGTGTAAGATGCCGCCGACCAACGCCAAACCGTCTTTGGAGCAACAAAAAGTGGGCTTTCGCCCACTCATCTCTTCCGCCATTTGCCGATCTCCCAACCAACTGGCTGGGGCCGGTTTGCCGGTGCGTACACGGCGCCTTGCCGAACAGCGGAACAAACTTGTTCGCCCTTACAAGATACGCCGATAACTAGGAAAATTCAATCCAATTCCGGGAGTGCAGTAAGATCTCCAGCCTTGCCCGGCCCGCAAATTCGCGAACCATGCGCACCCGCCTGGCAGACCTGTATCCCTTTTCTCTTTGCCCCGACGCTCTTCCAACTTTGCCCAAACCACTCCGCCAACCTACAATCAAACAAACCCGGCGTATGCAACCATCCCCCGCAGCCGCGTGCCATCCCCCGCAGCCGCGAGCCAGAACGGAAGAATATGATCCTCTCCCCGATCCCCGAAGCCCTCACCTTCGACGATGTCCTGCTGGTTCCCGCCTATAGCGAGGTGGTACCCAACCAGGTCAGCACGCAGACCCAGCTCACGGGCAGCATCACCCTCAATACCCCGCTCATCTCGGCCGCCATGGACACCGTCACGGAGTCGCGCCTGGCCATCGCCATGGCCCAGCAGGGAGGCATCGGCGTCGTCCACCGCAACCTCACCATCGAGCAGCAGGCAGGCGAGATCGACAAGGTCAAGCGCTCTGAGAGCGGGATGATCGTAGACCCGGTGACCATCTCGCCCGAGCAGCCCATCGCCGACGCGCTGGAGCTGATGCGCCGCTTCAAGATCTCCGGCGTCCCGGTGACGCGCAAGGGCCGACTGGTGGGCATTCTCACCAACCGCGACCTGCGCTTCGTCTCCCGCACAGACATCCCCATCGACGACGTGATGACCAAGAAGAACCTCATCACCGTCCCGGTCGGCACCACGCTGGAGGAGGCCGAGCACATCCTGCACCAGCACCGCGTCGAGAAGCTCCTCGTCGTCAACGACGAGTTCGAGCTGAAGGGCCTCATCACCGTCAAGGACATCCAGAAGAAGCTGAAGTACCCCAACTCATCGAAGGACAACAAGGGCCGCCTGCGCGTCGCCGGGGCCATCGGCGCCACCGGAGACTTTCTGGAGCGCGCCGCGGCGTTGATCGAGATGCGCGTGGACGCCCTGGCCATCGACAGCGCCCACGGCCACTCCTCGCGCGTGCTTGCCGCCGTCACTGCGGTCAAGAAGCGCTTCCCCTCGACCGACCTGATGGCCGGCAACGTCGCCACCTACGACGGCGCAATGGCCCTGATCGACGCCGGCGCGGACGCCGTCAAGGTTGGCATCGGCCCCGGCTCCATCTGCACCACGCGCATGGTCACCGGCGCCGGAATGCCCCAGATCACCGCCATCACCGAGTCCGCGCGCGCCGCCGCCAAGCACGGAATCCCGGTCGTCGCCGATGGCGGCATTAAATACTCCGGCGACGTGACGAAGGCGATTGCGGCGGGCGCAAACGTGGTCATGATCGGCTCCCTGTTTGCCGGCGTCGACGAGTCGCCCGGCGAGACCATCCTCTACCAGGGCCGCAGCTTCAAGGCATACCGCGGCATGGGCAGCTTGAGCGCCATGGCGCAGGGCTCCGGCGAGCGCTACTTCCAAAGCGCGGAAGACATGAGCGAAGCCGCCAGTACGGAACGCGAAAACCTCACCGCACGCGAGACCAGCGGCCAGAACCGCCTCGCCAAGTTTGTCCCCGAGGGCATCGAAGGCCGCGTGCCCCATCGCGGGCCGCTGGAGGCGATGGTCTACCAGCTGGTTGGCGGCCTGCGCTCCGGCATGGGATACCTCGGCTGCGCCACCATCCCGGAGCTTCAGGCCAACGCAAAGTTCATGCGCATCTCCAACGCAGGCCTGCGCGAGAGCCACGTCCACGACGTCATCATCACCCGCGAGGCCCCCAACTACCACGCAGAGTAGATCGCAAAGAATCCGCGATTCTGTATCGCTGAAAGTTCAGGTTGATGCGTCCAGTCTTTTTCTATAAATCATCGCAACCGACGCTAGCGCCCTCCGCGGCAGGCTGGCGCTGGGCTCTCAGCGTGTGGACTCCCGTCGTGATCGCCGTTGCAATCATCTGCGTCGAGTCCACGGACCTCTTTTCCGCGAAGAACACCAGCAGTTTTCTGCGGCCCATCGTCGAGCGCTGGTTTGGCCATATCAACGACAGCTCCTGGGACCTCTACCACCATTACCTGCGCAAGACCGGCCACTTCGTCGGCTACGGCCTGGTGGCCTTCACCTTTCTCCGCGCGTGGCTGCACACGCTCGACCTGCGCGCGCCGGGCCCGCTGTTCGCATGGCGTCTCAAATCCACGCTGCTCGCCATCCTCTCGACCGCCATCGTTGCCAGTTGCGACGAGTACCACCAGAGCTTCATCCCCAGCCGCACCGGCTCGCCCTACGATGTCCTGCTCGATACCGCGGGCGCCTGCGCTCTCTGCCTCCTGGTCTGGCTCCTCTGCTGGAGCAAACGGCAATCCCGCTCGGAACTCAGGGCCGCTTAAATCGCGTGTCCAGCACCATCGCGTCGAAGCGGTGCAGCTGCGTAAAGCCAAACCGCTCATACAGCCTTACGGCCGGGTCATTGCCTTCGGTTACCGTAAGCGTGATGGCGTCGAAGCCCGCATCGAGCAGACTCTGCGCGCTGCGGACCAGCAACTCGCGGCCAAGCCCGCGGCCGCGATACGCCTGGGCAACGCACAACTGCGTGATGTGCGCGACCTTCTCGCCCACCCGCGAGCACAGCACCATGCCCACCAGCGCGCCGCTTTGCCTTTCGCGCAGCATCCAGGAGAAGCGCGCCTCAAAGACGCCGCATCCGGGAAAGCGCACAATGTTGTGCAGAAAGCGCAGCGATCCGTGCAGCGAGCGGTACTGGTCGTTGATCTGCGCGTCGGTGTGGCCCACATAGCATAAATAGATCAGTTCGCCCGCGGCCTGGTAGTCTTCGGCCCTCCACAGCGACAACTCCAGCTCCGCCGGAACGCCTGTCAGATCGGCCTGCATCTCGACCGCCCGCGCCGCCAGCGTCTCCCTCTGCGCGCCAAAATCGCACTCCAGAAACAGGCGCGGGTACAGGGTGTACTCCGGCCCGGCAAAGAGCTCCGCAAAATCACCCGCATCGAACAGCAGAAGCTGCGACTCCACGCGCTCGATCCCGGGCGTGTGCCGCAACAACTCCAGCATGGGCACCAGCAGCGCCCGCGTCGCGGCGGCGTCGCTCATCGTCCTGTGGCCCATGGCGAAGGCGTCGCCGATCACCGCCTTGGTTCCCTCATACACGCAGAACGTGTAGCCGCACACGCGGCCCTGGTCGAGAGCCACAAACCCTTGCAGGATGCGCGATTCCAGATACTGCAGAAGCAGCTCGGTGGAGTTGCTGTAGTCCCAGCGCAGACGCTCCCGCCATACCCCGGCCTCGCGCTCCAGCAGAGGCCGAAGCTGGCGCGCGGAGAAGTGCCGCAGGTCGAGCACTTCGATCTCGGACGCAACCGGCACGCTAGCCATACACCACGACCTGCTCTTCAACTTCGATTGGATGAGCAAACAATACCGCTGCAAGGAAGCACGCTCTAAATTACCTGTCGCGGCAGCCCCGCGTCGAGCTTTATTGCGCGCCTCGCGCGAATCCATGCTTCCGGCCTACCGCCGGGCATAGACTTCGTACACTTCCAGCCCCTGCGATTCGTACAGAAACAGCGGCGCATAGACGCGGCCTCCCAGCCATTGTTCCAGTTGCGCCGTCTTGTTGGTCGGAATCACCAGCAGATGCTCTTCCGCGGGAACGCCGTCACTGTCGTATTCAATCGGCTGTTCGTTGCGATAGAAGGCGAGCCCGTAGACCATGTCCCGCCGCACACCCTGGACCGCGACCAGCCGTACCTGCGGGGCCTGCAGCTGCATCTGGCGCGCCAGCGGCCGGGCCGAATAGTTCAGGTCCAGGTCATGGCCGTGGAAACCGAGCAGAAACACCAGCGCCCCCAGCACCGGAAGCAGCGTCGCGTTGCGCACCTGCGCAATGCCTCCCAGGCGGATCGTCTGCACCACGCTGAACAGCACAAGCAGCGCCGCCCCGCCGGCGATTACGAGCCATCTGGCCGGCGGCACCAGCGTGTCGTACACCATGTGCTGCGGCGCCAGCACAATCACAAACGCCACCAGCGCGCAGGCTGCCGCATGCGACCACAGCAGCCATTGCGGAAGCCCCACGCGGCGGATGCGGTTCAGATAGTCGCCGGTCAGAATGGTGAGCGGGGGAATCGACGGCAGAATGTAGCCCGGCAGCTTCGACTTGGAGCAGGTGAAGAAGACAATGGGAAACAGCGCCCATAGCACGAGAAACTCGGGAAAGGCGTCGCCCGTGCGCGGCAGCCCAAGGTAGCACTTCGGATTGAGCTTCACCTTCCACTCGGCAATCGATGCGCTCATCGCCGCCACCAGCGCGCGGATGGCGAGCACCGTCCACGGCATCAGCCCCACCAGCATCACCGCCAGGTAATACCAGAATGGCTGGCGGTGCTCGTACAGATTGGTGGCAAAGCGTTCCAGATTGTGCTGGACGAAGAACTTCTCGACAAAGGTCGGGTTCTCCCGCTGCACCGCGATGTACCACGGTAGCACCATCGCCAGGTACAGCAGCACGCCGGGAACCCAGACGGTGCGGTGCAGCGCGGACCACTCCCGCCGCAGCCCCACAAACAGCAGAATGATGCACAGCGCGAGGAAAGGCGCAATCGGCCCCTTGGCCAGCGTCGCCGCCGCAACGAAGAAGTACAGATCGAAGAGCCAGAACTTCAACCCTGTCTCGTACCACGCGTACCAGCCCAGCATTCCAATGCAGAACGGCGCAGCCATCTGCATGTCGGTCGACGCCCCGCGCGCAAAGCCGATGATCGCCACCGACGACGCCGTAATCAGCGCCGCATCCAGTTGGCCTCCCGGCCGAAAGCGGCGCATGTGCACAAAGATCATCAGGATCAGCAGAAACGCGCCGGAGGCCGAGGGGACCCGCGCCGCCCAGTCCGAGACGCCGAACTCCTTGAACGCACTCATCGCGCGCCAGTAGTACAGCGCCGGCTTCTCCAGCCACGGATGCCCGTACAGAATCGGCGTCACCGTTCCCCCATCCACGCAGTGCAGGGAGTTCTCGATGTCCTTCAAGCGCAGGCTGCGCGGCAGCATCCTGGCGTGGAGTTCCTGGCAGGTCTCCGTGTGCGCCTCCAGCATCTCGCGCGCAATCTGCGCGTAGCGCGGCTCATCGGCGCCCACCAGCCCGATCTGGTCGCCGCCCAGAATCGGCACCAATCCATAAAACAGCAGGAAGGTCGTCGCCAGCAACAGGACAACCACCTCACACCACGATTCGCCGCACACGCGCTGCCACCAGGCGCGCAACCACGCGGCTGCCGCGCTGCGCGTTCCTGCTCCGTTGGGGGCGGGTTGTGTAGTTTCAGTCAAAGAAGGTCCATCGGAAATGAAGACTGAATAAGCCGGACAAGCATGGGCCAGACAAGGCTACCAGAGTCATCCCTCGCTCGGCACGCCCTCCTTGGCGGCCTTCTCCTCGCGCTTCAGGTCGCGCTTGCGCATCCGGCCCAGCAGCTCGTCCATGCGCCCGGTCAGCTGCTCCGAGCGGTCGATGGCGAAGGTCAGGTCCGGCACATGGCTCACTCCCATCCGCTCTCTCAGTTGCGAGCGGATGTAGCCCCGCGCGGCCGTCAACCCGGCCAGCGTGGACTCCTCCTCCGCCTCGCTGCCATGCACCGCGACAAAGACGCGCGCACTCTTGCCGCCCGGCGCCAGCACCACCTCCGTCACATAGCTCGGCGCAATCCGCGGGTCGGAGAGCTCGCCCTCCAGCATCACCCCAATCTCGTCGGCAAAAGTGCTGGCCACGCGATTGCGGTGGTACGTTCTGGCTCGTTGTTCAGGCATCAGTCTTCTGCATCCATCTCATCCAACAGCCAAGCATAACAAAAGGCAGCGCAGTTTATTCCGCCAGCATCTCCACCCACGAGTCCACAATCTCCGCTCCCAGCCCGTTGCACAGACGATGCAGCGCGTCGTCCACCTCGCGCATCTGCCCCGTCAGGTAATCCGTCGAGCCGGAGATCGCCACCACACCCAGCGTCGCCCGGTTCCACAGACTCGCATCGTCCAGCTCAGCCACCGACACATTGAAGCCATGGCGCAGCTTGTCCTTCAGCGAGCGCACCACCTGCCGCCGGTCCTTGATCGACTGCGCGTGCGGAATCGCAACCTCGACCGTCAGTTTCGCAATCGCCATCTCTGCCGGCCCCCTCGGGGGCATCTTACGTGCGACTGGTTCAGAATAATCGACAGGCCGCACAGAATGACGAGTTTCTGGCGGCCGGGGTGCGAAGATGGAAGTGTTGGCGACGGAGACCGCATGATCTCACAGGCGAACTGTACCGCAACGACGCCGATGGGCGCGACGCTCGTCTCGGACCAGGGACTGCCGGGCGGCGGCGCGACCTTCCGCGTCTGGGCCCCGCGCGCCCGCGCGGTCTATCTGAACGGCGTCTTTGGCGGAGTGGGCCGTAAGGGACAGCAGCCCGATCTGCTGCTGGCCAGGGACGCCAACGGCTACTGGTCGGGCTTTCTGCCTGAGGCCGCGGAGGGCGACACTTACTTCTTCTATGTCGCCGGCGCGGGATCGCAGGGTCCCAAGCGCGATCCTTACGCACGCGAGCTGGTCAACGATCCGGCCCAGCCATTCCCGATGTGCCCGGGAGTGGTCCGCTCGGCCAAGGCCTATCCGTGGCATGACGCCGGCTTCCGCACGCCGGACTTCGCCGACATGGTGGTCTATCAGCTCCACATCGGGACCTACGCTCCTTCCGGGCCGGGCCGTGCTTCCACCTTTCTGGATGTGGTGGAGAAGCTGGAGTATCTGGTTGCGCTGGGCGTCAACGTCGTCCAGCCGTTGCCCATGCACGAGATGGAGGACTCGCCCTCGCAGGGCTATCCGGGGCTGGGCTACCAGGGCGCGGACCTGTACTCTCCGGAGTTCGATTATGTGGTCTACGATGCGGACGACCTGGCGCGCCATCTGGCTACGATCAACCGTCTTCTCGCGGCCAAAGGCTTCGCGCCCATGACGCTGGCTGAGCTTACACCGGCAGTGGCACAACTGAAGGCGATGGTGGACCTGCTGCATGTCTACGGCATCGCCGTCGTCTTCGACGTGGTGTACAACCACGCTGGCGGATGGCAGCAAAACTACACGGTGCCCAAGGGCATTGTGCCTGAAGGCGTTCTGCATGGCGACGACTACAGCCTCTACTTCTGGGACCGCGCCGTGCCCACCGACGCCAGCGGCCATTGGGACAACAACCAGAGCCTCTACTTCACCGACCAGGGCTTTGTGGGTGGACTGTCGTTCGCGCTGTGGAATGCGGATGTACGCGGATTTCTGCGCAACAACGCACTGGGCCATCTGAAGGACCTGCACGCCGACGGGTTCCGCTACGACGAGATCAGCATGTTGCTGGCGATGAACCGGGCCAGCGGCTGGGAGTTCTGCAAGGAGCTGACGCAGGCTGTGCGCGCGCACAATCCGCGCGCCCTGCAGAACGCGGAGTATTGGCCGGGCGAGTACGGCGCGCCCGCAGAGCTGATGGTTGCGCCGGAGGAACAGGACGGCCTCGGCTTCGACGCGGTGCAGCACGACGGCCTGCGCGAGGCCATCCGATCGGCCATCGGCCAGGCAGCGCAGGGCGCGGACGCATCCGTCGAGATGAGCGGGATCGCGCGCTCGCTTTGGCCCACCGGCTTCGCCCATGCCTGGCAGACCATCCCCTGCGTGGAGAACCACGACATCGTGAAGCTGGGCGAGAAGCCGCGCGTGCCGCGGCTGGCCGACGGCTCCAACCCGCGCAGTTGGTACGCGCGCAGCCGCACCCGCGTGGCCACAGCGCTGCTGCTCACCGCGCCGGGAATTCCCCAGCTCTTCATGGGCCAGGAGTTCCTGGAAGACAAGCCCTGGTGCCCCAACCCGAACCGCCCGGACCACCTGATCTGGTGGGGCGGGCTGGTGGCGGGCGCGGACGGCCTCGCCACCGATCCCGCGATGGCCGACCATCTGCGCTTCACCCAGGATGCAATCGCACTGCGCAACTCGCAGCCCGCGCTGCGCGGCGAGGGACTCAACGTCTTCCACACCTCCAACGCCGACCGCGTTATCGCATTCCACCGCTGGGTCCAGGGCGTGGGTCGCGATGTGGTCGTCGTCGCCACCCTGAGCGAGACGACGTGGGGCCGCTATCAGATCGGATTTCCCTCCGCCGGCCGCTGGATCGAAGTCTTCAACAGCGACGCCTACGACAGTTGCAACGCCAACGGCGTGCTGGTGAACCCACAGGTCGCAGGCAATGACGGCGGCATCAACGCCGACGGCCCTCCGCTGCATGGCCTGCCCGCGTCAGCCAGCATCGTCATCCCGGCGAACGGCGTGGTGGTCTTCGCAAGACGGGGGTGAGTTGTCCGTTCTCCATCGTCGGATCGCGCGGCGAAACAAATTAGAAGTATCCAGCGTGGTTCATTTGGGCAGAAGCGGGTTTCAACCGCTGGCGCGCAGTGTCAGACTAGGTTCCACGGGGCCGGGTCGAGGCACGAGAGTTCGATCCCACGGACCGCGCCGGCGAGCGCGATGCATGGGGCGTCCGAGCTTATTCCGTCCCACCCTTCGCACAAGGCGCGAAGGATGGGGCGCCGGAAAAATTTGAGGGAGCAGAAGCCCATGTCCGAACGCGCAGACGATCTCCGCATCCAGTATCAGGACGACGCACGGCGCGGCGCGCGCATCAAGGTGATCGGGGTGGGCGGCGGCGGCAACAACGCCGTCAACCGCATGATCGCGGCGGGCGTGGAGGGTGTGGAGTTCATCGCCGCCAACACCGACGTGCAGGCGCTGCAGATCTCCAACGCGCCCATCAAGCTGCAACTGGGCGTCCGGCTGACCAGCGGCCTGGGCGCGGGCGCGAACCCCGACATCGGACGCCGCGCCGCGCTGGAAGACTCCGACAAGATCATCGAGGCGCTGGAGGGCGCGGACATGGTCTTTGTGACCGCGGGGCTGGGCGGAGGCACGGGCACGGGCGCGGCCCCGGTGATCGCCAGCCTGGCCAGCGAGATGGGCGCGCTCACGGTCGCCGTGGTGACGCGGCCCTTCGCCTTCGAGGGCAAGCGGCGCATGATGCAGGCCGAGCGCGGCGTGCAGGAGCTCGTCGAGTCGGTGGACACGCTGATCGTGATCCCCAACGAAAAGCTGCTGGCCGTGGCCAAGGACGCGGGGTTCTTCGAGAGCTTCCGCATCGCCGACGACGTGCTGCGCCAGGGCGTGCAGGGGATTTCCGACATCATCACCATCCCCGGCGTCATCAACCGCGACTTCGCCGACGTGAAGACCACGATGGCGGGCATGGGCTACGCGGTGATGGGCACGGCGACGGGCAAGGGAGAGAACCGCGCCATGGACGCAGCGATGGCGGCGATGGCCTCGCCGCTGCTGGAGGCGGGCGCCATCGACGGAGCGCGCGGCATTCTGATCAACATCACCGGCTCCGCCGGCCTGAAGCTGACCGAGGTGAACGAGGCCTCCACCGTCATCCAGAACGCGGCGCATGAGGACTGCAACATCATCTTCGGCGCGGTGCAGGACGAGCGCATGGGCGATGTTGTCAAGATCACCGTGATCGCCACCGGCTTCCGCCAGGAGATGCCCGAGCGCCGCGCGCGCATGTTGGCCGAATCCACGCTGATGTCCGACGAAGAGGTGCCCATCCGTGGCCGTCATTCGCAGCGCGATGCCAAGCCGCGCTTCGCCAGCGAGGTACGCGAGGCCCAGCAGCGCGTGGTCGAAGCCGCGCAACAGACCTCGCTGCCGGTTCCGGCGACAGCAGCCGTCGCCCAGACCACTGCATCCGGCTCCGCTGTCCGCACCACCGTCCTGCTGGCTTCCGATCCCGATTCCGGTTCTGACTTCGATTCCGACTCCGACTCCGACGACGATGGCCAGTTCGATCTCGATGCCGATGTCGATACCGATGCCGATGCCGATGGCGATTCGGATCGCGATTCCGATTCCGATCCAAATGCAGATTTGGATTCCGATGCCGATGCGGATTTAGTGCCCGATGACGATTCGGATTCAGCGTCCGGCACGCGCTCCACCGCTGCCGACGGGGTCGCCGGGGAGGAAGACGCCGAGCCGCAGTTTGCCAGCTCGTCCAATCCGCAGGCCGAGCGGCCCTCCGAGCCGGAGCTGGTCCCGGTGGCCGCCTCCGTCTTCGACGACGAGT
>Ga0116114_1001181_pt1 | contig 14478 bp, 13 predicted proteins | sample June2015DPH_10_5_FD_89823 | JGI IMG/M metagenome (GOLD analysis project Ga0116114, IMG submission 89823) | Peatland microbial communities from SPRUCE experiment site at the Marcell Experimental Forest, Minnesota, USA - June2015DPH_10_40 | ecosystem: Environmental > Terrestrial > Soil > Wetlands... | reverse complement strand
CCCGCCGCCGCCTGCCGCTGCAGCCGAGGCGTTCCCGGATGCTGCCCGTGCCGGTCTTAGCGGCAAGGCAAAAAGTCCTAGAGTGAGCAATATTGAACAGACAGCAGATTTCCCTCATAGAAATCTACTGTTAGTGCGTGGACGTGGGTGCTATCCAGAGCAATATATCGATGCGCATCCATCGAGTGCCCGCGTCCGCGCGCTTCTGCTTGCGCGTTGTGGCCCATGCCGTCAACGCACCCCTGCTTCACCCAAGCGAGTTTCTCGCGGTCAGTTCCACAGAAAAGCAACACACTCTTCGCACGGAAGCAGCGGTCTGCGGACCACTCGCGGCCTCTCAGAACGAGCGGGGAGGGCTAAACAGGCCACGCTCGGCCAGGAAGGACATATCGTACCGGTCGCAAGGTTCGTCCTCCGGGCGGGCGGCCTTCGCGGAATCAACCTGGGAAGCGCCCGTTGTATCCGGGCTGAAGTCGTCGTCCAGGTTGCACCTGCGCAAGTCGAAGTTTGTGTGTTTTCCATCCATAACGTCCTCCCCCCCCGCAGTGAATATGGATTCTAACTATGGCGCGAGGGTTGTCTGTTCCGGATTGACCACACCATGCCCAAGGCGGAAAAGTTGAGCAATTGCGGAAAATTTATTCACAAACGCCACGACGAACGGACTACATTATGGCTTAAGGAGTAGTCCCAGTTTGCGCGGGTGACTAACGTACAGGGCATCCGCCGCTCAGGGAGTGGGTCAATATGGGCAGCCAGGCCATACGGCAAACCCAGGGGTCAGCGCCAGATCCATCGCGACCTCCAGCACTGACTACGGGCCCACACGCGGCGAACGACAATCGAAATCGTCCCGCGAAACCACATCCGTAGCGAGGCACTTGTATGACCGAACTCGAACTACCGATTCCCAAGCCAATTCCCATGCCGAAGTTCGATCCTGCCGCATTTCTAGCCAATGCCGGACTGGGACGTAAGCTGCTAATCCTAAAGGCCAAAGAGACCTTCTTCACGCAGGGCAGCCCTGCCGATTGCGTCTTCTACCTGCAGACCGGCCACGCCAGGCTCACAGTAGTCTCCGAAAGCGGCAAGGAGGCCACCATCACTCTGCTGGCCCCGGGTGACTTCATCGGGGAGGAGTCGGTTGCCACCATCCCCGGCCTGCGGCTGGCCACTGCCATCGCCACCACCGCTTGTACCGCTCTGCGGATCACGCGCGACGAGATGGTGCGTGTGATGCATGAGGAACATGGCTTCTCCGACCTCTTCCTGAAGTACCTGGTAGCGCGTGGAATGCGCACCCAGGCCGATCTGGTCGACCAACTGTTCAACTCCAGCGAGAAGCGCCTGGCGCGCATCCTGCTGCTGATGGCGGAGTTCGGCAAGCCGGGCGAGCCCGAGCCGTTTATCCCTCGGATCACCCAGGAGACTCTGGCTGAGATGATCGGCACCACACGCTCGCGCGTCAGCTTCTTCATGAACCGCTTCCGCAAGCACGGATTCATCGAGTACAACGGGCGCATCCGGGTACACAAATCCCTGCTGAACGTGATCCTGCTGGACCAGCCCGCCGGGCGCAGCGCCACCAGCGCCGCACTGCTGGACACTGCACAGGCCAAAGCAAAGGCCAAGATCAAGGCCAGAGCAAGGTCCAGTCCGAAGACCTCAGCGCGCCGCCGTCGCGGTCAAAATTGACCAGACAGACAAGTTCTTATAGGGGATGCTCCAATCAGAGCGGTCTCTTCGATGCTCGAAGAAAGGCATCCCATGCTCACTCTCGAATCAGACCCCATACTCGCTCTGGCCGAGTCGCCCCCCAAGCCCAGGCTTCTTCTGGTGGACGACAATCAAGCCCTCCTGATCACGCTCAGGCTGGTGTTGGAGCACAACGGCTTTGAAGTGGTTTCGGCAGCCAACGTCAACGAAGCACTGAAATTCATCGGCTCGCAGACCTTCGATGTCCTGCTCAGCGACCTGCATATGCCGCAGCCGGGCGACGGCCTCACCGTGGTGAGCGCCATGCGCAACACAAATCCCAAGGCTGTCACGCTAATCTTCAGCGCCTATCCAGAGATGCAGCAGGCGACCGCGGCCATCCTGAAGCAGGCCGACGAAATCCTGCTGAAGCCGTTGGGCGCGGAGGTGCTGGTGCATGCTATCCGCGAACGTCTGGCGACAGGCGCAACGCCGGAACCGTCCCCTGTAGAGGACGTGGCCAGCATTCTGGAGCACGCAACCCAATCGACCATCGACGACTGGCTGCGCGCGGTGCAGCTCGATCCGGATGCAATCCAGGTGCGGATGAACGACGAAGAGCGATGCGCCCACCTGCCGCAGCTCTTCCGCGACCTTATCCTCCGGCTGCGCACGCCGCTTCCGCTGGGCACGCACGCGTTGGTGTCGAAGGCCGCCGTTGTGCATGGCCAGCTCCGCCGCCAACAAGGCTACACCGCCGCCATGCTGGTGGAGGAGTCGCGCATGTTGCAGGTCAGCATCTTCCAGACGCTGCAGAACAACCTGCCCAAGATCGACTTCAGCCTGCTTCTGGTCGGGATCATGGCCATCGCCGACGAGGTGGACTCGCAACTGGCCCAACAGATGGCCAGCTACATTGCCGAGTCCGAAATCGACTCTCTACCCGTCCAGGCGTACCTTCCATCCGAACAGATTTCCCGAACCGTCGCATAACCTGATTGACTGCGGAATCGATTCAGTCTTCCGCCGCACCCGGACCTGCGGTATCGCCCTTCTCCCGAGCGTCTTGGTTGGTGCGCGCGTCCAGAAACGATTGCAGGATAAGGACCGCGGCCACCTGGTCGATGATCTGGTTGCGCTCACGCCCGGCGGAGTGACCGCCGGCGTCCAGATGGCGGTGCGCCTCGGTGGTGGAGAGGCGCTCATCCCACAGATGCACCGTGAGGCCAAACTCCGCGCGCAGCTCTTCGGCAAACTGCTGCGCCTTGGCCGCCTGCGGGCTCTGGTCGCCGGACATGTGCAGCGGATTGCCCACCACGGCCTCCGCGACGGCGTGCTTGCGCAGGAGACGCCCGATGGACTTGAACTCCGCGCGGTGGCCCCCCTTCCCGCCAGTGCGGTGCAGGGTCAGCAGCGGCTGCGCGGTGTAGCCCAGCGGGTCGGAGAGCGCCACGCCGATGCGCCGGTCGCCCACGTCGAAGGCAACAATGCGGCGGACTAGGCCGGTCCGCGCCTCTGCGGGTTCGGTTTCGGTGGGCTTGGGGGCCGGTTGCGCACGCGCTGCATCCATGAGGCGAGTGTAGTGCAAGCAGAGGGAAAATTCTTGCCGCTCTACCGCTGCGCCGTCTCGATGGCCAGCCCTACGCGGAGCATGGTCTCCTCGTTGAAGTGGGGGCCCATGATCTGCACGCCGATGGGCAGCCCGGCCTTGGTCTCGCCGCAGGGAACGCTCATTGCGCAGATGCCGGCCAGGCTGGCCGCGACCGAGTAGATGTCTTCCAGGTACATCTGCAGCGGGTCGGCGGTCTTCTCGCCCAGCTTCCACGGCGGGGTCGGCGTGATGGGCGCGACGATGGCGTCCACCTCGGCGAACGCCGCCAGAAAGTCGCGGGTGAGCAGCGTGCGCACCTGCTGGGCCTTGCGGTAGTACGCGTCGTAGTAGCCGGCCGAGAGCGCGTAGGTGCCGAGCAGGATGCGGCGCTTCACCTCCGCGCCGAAGCCCTGGTCGCGCGTCTCGCGGTACATTGCGGAGAGTGTTTGGGTTCCCGCGCCGGCCCGGAATCCGAATCGCACGCCGTCGAAGCGCGAGAGGTTGGCCGAGGCCTCCGCCGTCGCGATCACATAGTAGGTGGGAATGGCGTACCTGGTGTGCGGCAGCGAGACTTTCTTGATCTCGCAGCCCGCACCTCCTGCGCCAGCGCGCAGGCCGTCCAACGCGCGCTCGATAGCCGCGCGAATCTCCGGGTCGAGCCCCTCGCCGAAGTACTCCGCGGGAACGCCGATGCGCAAACCTGCAACGGGCTTGGCCAGCGCGCCGATGTAATCTCCTACGGGCCGGTCAGAGCTGGTGGCGTCCTTCGCGTCCTGACCTGCGATAACGCTGAGCATGGTGGCCACGTCGCGCACGTTGGTGGCGAACGGCCCCACGCGGTCCAGCGACGAGGCAAATGCGATGAGGCCGAAGCGCGAGACGCGCCCATAGGTGGGCAGCACGCCGACCACGCCGCAGAACGCCGCAGGCTGACGAATGGAGCCGCCGGTGTCGGAGCCCAGCGAGGCCACGGCGAAGCCCGCGGCAACCGCCGCCGCCGATCCTCCGCTCGAGCCGCCGGGCACGCGGTCCAGCGCACGCGGATTGTGCACCGGCCCATAGGCGGAGTTCTCGTTCGACGAGCCCATGGCAAACTCGTCGCAGTTCAACTTGCCCAACAGCACCGCTCCGGCCGCCTCCAGCCGAGTCACCGCAGTGGCATCGTAAGGAGGTTTGTAGCCTTGCAGAATCTTCGAGCCCGCGGTGGCAGGCGAACCCTTCATCGTGAGCACGTCCTTGATTCCGACCGGAACGCCGGCCAGCGGCGGCAGCTGCTCACCCTTGGCGGCCATCGCGTCAATCTTCGCCGCCTGCGCCAGGGCGCGGTCGCGGCTCAGCGCGAGAAAGCTGTTGATCCCTTTTCCGCTGGGCCCATCCTCGGCCGCAATCCGCGCATAGTGCTGCTCGGCCACAGCCGTCGCCGTCGTCGCACCACTCGCAATCGCCGCTCGCACGCTGTCAATCGTCATTCCGCCCAATTCCGTCTCCTGCCTTGACCCTCGAACCGACATTTCGCCTCTAAAACTGCCCCGCGATTGCCCTTCACGCGCGCGAGCGCGTCGAAAACCGCACGAAGTGCCTATCTCTCAATTACCTTGGGAACCTTGAAGAAACGGCCATCGCTCTCCGGCGCCGCAGCCATTACAGCGGCCCGGTCGAGCGACGGACACACCGCGTCCACGCGCAGGCTTGCGCCGGTGGATTCGATCTCCGCGCCAAGCATCTCGCCCACCTGGGCCATTGCGGGCACGCCGGCTGTGTCCAGCTCATTCAACTGCGCGATGTGGCCCAGGATCGCGTTCAGGTCGCGCCTCATGCGCGGCAACTCCTCGGCGGTCAGGTCCAGGTTCGCCAGCTCCGCCACACGCAACACCTCGTCCATGGTTACGCCCGCAACGTCAGCCATCTATACCGTCCTTTGCATGTCATTCCGCGGCGACGCGGTGAATCTGTCTTTGCTACCGACTCTCAATTTTTCTTCAACTCGAAGTGTATCGCGGCGACCGGCAAGCCGGAGATGCGCGCCATCTCGCGCTGCAGCACGCCGCCGAGCGAGATCATCTGCCGCATCCACATCGCGTCGGCGACCTCGACGCGCACCACGCCCGCCTCGTAGCCAACCACCGCGCCGTGCTCGGCCATGGCGTGTCCGCAGGCCACGGTCCACGCCGCCGCCAGCCGGTCTTCCTCGCGCATGCCGCTGAGGCTCGACTTCAGACTGTCGCGCAACAGGTCCCTCATCGCCTCCATGCTGCCCTGCCTCGGGCGCTCGGTCGCGCCGCTAACTTCTTCTGCGCAGGAGATGGTTTCGCTCTTCTGCGCAGGAAACCGCATGCTATTTCTTCTTCTTCACCGGAAAGCGGTAGACGACTCCGCCGGAGATGGCAAAGAACTCGCGCGTCCCCGAGCCGAATTCATCCAGGATCAGATCGGGCGAGAGACGCACCGCCCAATTCTTGGAGCGATTCATGTCCACACTGCCTCCCAGCGCGAAGATGGGAGCGGTGTGATTGGCGTAGAGTCCGACAAGACGCGCGTTCGTCGTGGCATCGTACACATCGCCGGGGCCAGCTCCCGCGGTCCCTGCGTCAAAGACGCCGAACGACGGTCCGGCGTATGCGTGCAGGTCGAGCGCCGCGTGCTGGTTCTGCATCCAGCGAACCTGCGCGCCGAAGAGCACCATGTTCATGTACACCAGCGGACGGTGAATTCCGTAGATTCCCGCATTCGGGAGAACCGGCGACGTGCCCGCCTCGCCGCGATACTCCGCAGCCAGCCCCCACCTGCCGGTGAGCCAATATGTTCCTTCAATCTCGCCGCCGCCGAAGTCCATGCGCCGGGGCAGGTCCTGGCCAGCCATGAAGTTCATGAAGTTCAGCCCGCCGTACAGCTCGTATTTGTTGTCGTAGGTGACGGGCGGGGCTGGCCCCAGCTTGGTCTGCGCCTGCGCGCAGACAGTCGTCAGCAGGACGGTCGCCAGCACCGCTGCAATCGTAATCATCTTCTTCATCATTCTTGGCATTGATCTCCAAATCGGGGTCGGCTTGAGCGTGCGGCTAGCGCGTTGATCCTGACACTGGCGCGAGTGCAGCATCCAGACACCTTGTCCGGAGATCTGCCTCGCAACGCTTCCCTATCCAAGATATAACGTCCGGGCCGATCTAGTTTTGGGAGGGCCGTTCGAGGTGGTCGATGACGAGGACGCTGGCCGGGGCTTTGGTGGATTCGAGTTTGAGGCCGAGCTGCTCCTGGACGGCGGTGAAGATGGAAGGTAGAGCGTCAGCCTGAGAGCCCTCGGGAGGATTCGAGGAGGCGGTTACGCCGTTGTCTGGATTCCACCGCAGGGTAAAGTCGTAGTTGCCGGTGAGGCCGGTCCGGTCGAGGATGGTGCGGCCCAACTGCCGCGAGAGCATCGATAGAAAGTAGGGGATGGTGCATTCATTGGCCGAGATCATGCCCATGCTCATCCGAACGCCCCCGCCGCGCCTTGCGCTAGCGGGCACTGACGGGTCGATTGCGGACTCCTTGAGCTTTGGCCCTCCCTTGGCGACGGTCAGTGCGTAGACGGGCAGCTCGCGGGTCTCGCGGTGGGTGGCCAGCTTGAACCGTTCGGCGAGGACCTGCTGTAGCATCGCCTGGCGCTGATCGGAGTCGAGTTTGGAGAAGGAGGCAACGTCGGGCCCCGCAACTTTGGCCTCGATGTCGAAGACTTCGGAGCTGGCCCACGGTGGCTCGCCGATAATTTCGCCCTCGTGCAGCCCGTATGCTTGCAGCAGCAGCGAATGGACAGGGACGTTGGTGCCGCGGAATCCGTCGGTGGTGAACTCCGTGATGATCAGGCCGTGCGAACCAATGCTGGTCTTGTTGGGCTTGACCGAGATCACATCAAACGACGGCGGCTGAATGGAAGAGGCAGCGGGAGCCTGGGTCTGGGCGCGAACTGCCGGGGCGAGCGCGCCGAGGACGAGTGCGGTAAGGAGTGTCAATCCGCGGTTGAAATGCCTTGGAAATGCGCTGCGCGTGAACATGCGATGGGCCTCCGATTCACCGCGTCAAGTGTACGCCGTCGGCTGGAGACAGATGCGGGTGAGAGTGACAGAGAAGTCCCTCAGGGCCCTTGTTGGAGAGATAATGAGGCGAAGCCCTGCCTGCCGGTTGCCACGGCGACGTTGGTGCCCTCGGCCACGCCCGCAAGCTGCATCGGAACCACGCTGACCAGCCCGTTGGCGTCCGAGACCGCTGCGGTTTTGGAGCTGCCTAGCAGCGGCGCCAACGGACAGCGCCCGCGCGCCGGACACAGCATCTGTGCCGCATTCACCGTCTGATACACGGCGACGGGTGCGCCGGCCACCGGGTCGCCACTGCCATCCGTCACGATCAGCACCACCGGCGCGAAGGTCCCGGCCACTGGCACGGTTTGGCCCGCGCCATCAATCACGGCAAGCCGCCACGCCGACGGAGCCACTGCCACGGCTGCGAAGTTGGCGCATTGGGTTGTCCACGCACATGCCTGCCCGGTGGCCTGCGCGCCCGCTGGCAGAGGACCTGCGATCGCGGCGATCTGCGCCACGCCCATCGTATTTACCAGGCTTGATGCGGGCGAGACCGCCATCCCTGCCGAGGCCGTCCACGCCACGGTTGCGCCCGCTGCCGGCGCGCCATTCTGCACGACGCTGGCCTGCGGGGTCCAGGCCACGGTTGCGCCCGCCGCGATGAATTCTTGCGGCGGCGCCATGGTCATGCTGCGCACAATCGCAGTGAAGGCTGCCGCCTGGGTCGCGCCCACCGATGCCGCCTGCAGTATTACCGTTCCGAACGACGCCGGCGTTACGGTTGTCGAAGCCAGCCCGGTTGCGTCGGTCAGCGCCACGCACGGAAGCGCCGCACACACGCCGAAGTTCACCGCTGCGCCACTCGCCGTGAACGATACCGGCAGCCCCGCCACCGGGGTCACGCCATCGCCCAGAAACACTCGCACCGCGAACGGCAGAGCCGCCGCCGTCCCCACCTCGACCGAACCCGACGGAGCGGAGAGCAGCGTCATAACATCCGGCGCCACGCTTGCGCTGTAGGTGAGCGCGCCTGTCATCACGGTGGTCCCCCCGGTGGAAAGATCGACGACTTTGACGTCGACCGGCCCCGTGGGTTTCGACGGGAACACGCTTTGCGGCGGGGCCACCGCGACGATCGTGGTCGCCGTCCAGCTCGACACTGCCGCCGTCACGCCATTCACCGTAACCTGATTGCCCGCGCGAAATCCCATTCCGCTGATCGTGATCTGGCCACCGTTGATGCTGGTAATCGCCGGCTGGATGGTGTCCGCGTAGAGCACTCGTGCCTGATAGGCGAAGTCAGGCCGGCCATCGCCGCGCGCGTCCGCGATGACGAAGCGCAGGCCTTCCGCCTGCGTCGTCGCCACGCCAGCCGCGGTCATTCCCAGCGTGACGGTGTTGAATGCGGACGGAGTTGCAGCAACCGTTGGCAGCGTTCCGGTGGGGTCGGTCGCCTGCCACGCACCGATCAACGGCATCGCCTTTGCGGTAGTGGCCAGACCACTCTGGTCAAGCGACGTCACCTCGATCGTCGCTGTCCGCCCCGCCTTCGCAGTAAAGCTCGACCACGCCGTGTGCCCGCGCGCGCACAGCACTCCGGTCCACCATCCGCCCGAGGCAACCGGAAGCGGCGACGACTCCACGCCATCGCCCCCCGTGTTGCAGTTGCCGGCCGCGTCGCTCGGCGCAATATTGCCCAGCATCCAGTCCCACGGGTACCAGTTGGGAGTAACCGCATACCAATCGAAGAGCAGGCTCGTCGGCGCACCCGAAGGCTCCACGTTCCCTGTGGTGTATGGCCCCACCGAGTACGCTCCGACATAAAGCGGATTGATCGCCTCCGTGGTAACGACGACGAACATCCCTCCGTTTTCGGCGCCCGCGGGATCGATGTCCGGAATCCAGGAGAACTTGTAGTACCCCTCCCATTGGGGGTTGGTTGATCCCATGCTCGCGGCAATGCCGACACCCGCGCCGGTCACCGGGTTCCCGGCATTCCGCTGAAACACGGACCCGCTCACGGCGGAGACGTCGTACCATGCCTCTGGAATGTCCCATCCGCCGTCCTGGCGCTGCAACTCAAGATTCACTCCCTGCATTCCCTCGCCGGTAGGAAATGTCACCGTACCGCCCACGATGCTGGCCTGCACATAGCTCCAACTCTTGCCCGGCGCGGGCGGAGGGAGCGATGGATTGTAGTAAGTCAAATTCGGATAGAGGGAGGTGATCGATGCGACATCGTCATCGCGCAGCGTGAACGCCTGGGGCAGGCACTGGTAGGTGTACGCGCCGCACACAATGTCGATGGGATGCATGATGGGCCAGTGCATCGCCTGGTTGCTGGTTGGTGTCGTAGTCCGGGTGAAAACGTTGTCGTTGGTCTGCGACCAGCCCAGCCCAAGCACCCGCCCGAACGCCCGCTGCAACTGGTACTGCATCTGCAACTGCTGCTCCGGCGCGGGCCCTGTGCAGCGCCCGTTCAACACCAGGATGGCGTGCTGAATGAAGCCCGCTGGCGTGATTGAGTCCACACTCTCCGTCACCGCGTTCTGGCGGCACTCCGCCGGGCTGCTGGCGCCGCCGCCCAGCAGCATGTCAGTCACAGAACCATCGCTGTCGTAGATCACCGCAATCTGTATGGCCGCATAGTTCGTGCTCTGCACGTCCGCTGGGAAGACCGGCCCATTCGCGCTCAGGTAAGCGTTCGCACCGCTCACATGCTCCGCCAGAGCGCCGCCATACGAGAGCACCATGGCTGAGGTCGGCACGTTCCACACCCCGGCAGCCGCAGCCACCAGCGCGTTGGCAGCCGCGTTGTTCACGCTCGCGCTCAAGTCGCCGGGATCGGTGAAGTAGAGCGGCTGAGTGGTGTACCACGCCACCGGAGTGCCGGCGGTTGCGGTGAAATATGGCGGCCCAGTCACCCAGCGCGGCCCGCTTGCCCGCGCCACGCCCGCGCCCAGCAACAGGCCCAGCGCAATCGGCACGCAGCGCGCAATCAGCCGCCCCCGCGAGGTCCCATCTCGCGCGCGGCGAAGACCTACCCATTCCCTCTTTGCGTCAGCGCGTGGCACGATCGGCCTTCTCCCAACTGCGCAGCGTCCCTAGTACCGTCGCGTACGCCGGTCCCTGCGAGGCGGAGGCAGATGCCGCATCGATTGGAACAATAGAGGCCCCAGCACCGGAGATCGCGACATTGGCGGCCTTCAAGCTGAAAGCGGATTCCGGTCCCGGCGCAGACGCAGGGCCAGGTCTCACCGCATGCGCACGAGCGGAAACGGACAGCGCAGTTGGATGCACCGCCGGCTCCGTGCGGTATGACGCCGGCCGGACCGCCCGCGTCGCAACCCAGCGCAGATCCACCACGCGGCCATCTGCCAGCGCGGAAGTTCCCGCCGAAGCTGTTCCCGCCGAAACCGTTTCTGCCGAAGCTGTCGCCTGCGTCTGAACGCTGCCGCGAATCGGAATCGCTCCGTCCATCCCGCCGACCGGCGAACTCAACCCTGCCACTCCCGGCGCATGGAGAAGCATCAGAAACCGCTGGCCCACGCGAAACGGCTCGTCACCGGCCGGCCACAGGCCCGCCCACTCGCGCAGCGTGTAAGTGCTCCCGCTCACCCCGCGGACCGCATCCTCTACCGCAAACGTAATCTCCACCACGCCCGTCGCGCCGTTCACTGCATCCAGCCGGCGCACACCGATCACCTGTCCGGTAAAGATCACGCCTGCCAGCCGCGACATCGCATGGAGCGCATCGTTGGTGGTCTGCGGAGCCGTACTCTGCGCAGGCTCCTGCGCAACTCCGCATTCAGCCCCGAAGATCACGAAGCTCAATGCAAGAGCGCACGCAATCCGCACTGCCCATCGCGATGCCATACCCGCATCCTCCGTCTCCCTGTCCTTCGTCAGGGGTCGCAGGAGGGTACGTCTTTGTTGTGTTCCCACACATCTCTGTCGTGGATTGGGGCAACAAATCCGCTCCACTACTCGCAGGTAACGTGCTGGAAGTACCACGCGAGCGCAAGCCCGCATCCGGCCCGCCGCCACTGGTTCGAGCCGGTCAGAATCTGTCGCGAGGGAAAGAATTATTTCTTGATTGTGACCTTCGCCGTGGGCGCAATCTTCATCGCCTCACCCGTCGCCGGAGTGACCACCACGTCGTCCATCGCCACCGTCGCATAGGCGATCGACAATCCAGTCCTGGCCGCGATGTGTACGTTCTTCATGGTCAGCCCCAGCACCGGCGACTCCGGCAGGCCCACAATCGTTCCCGCAGAACTGCTTCCGGTCGCCGTCACGTTCTCGATTGAAATGTCGTGGAACCTGGGTGTCAGCCGGCCCACCGGCTCGGCCGGAACGTCGCCCTCGGGCGCAGGGTGCGGGTAGTACTCCGTGATGAGGATCGCCGTCTTCACGTCCTCCATCGTGATGTCCTTGAACGAGAGGTTGGAGACATCGTTGCCGCGGTCGCGTCCGGACTTGATGCGAATCCCCTGGTCAGTCCCCTTGAAGTGAATGCGCTCGGCTCGCACGTTCTGCACTCCGCCGGCGATCTCGCTGCCGATGGAAAGCCCGTGGCCATTCTCAAAGGTGCAATCGGTGATCGTGATGTTCTTGCTCGGCGCGTCCGGCCCTGGAGAGTTGATGGCGCCCGACTTGATTGCGATGTTGTCGTCGCCGGTGCTGGAGTAGACGTGGTCGATGACAACATTGCTCGAGCTGAAGGGATCGATTGCATCGGTGTTGGGCGACTTGGGCGCAAGGATGCGCACGTTGCGAATTACCACATCGTCCGTGTAGTAGGGCACAATCTGCCACATGCCCGAGTTCTGCACCGTGACGCCCTCCATGCGCACGTGACTGGAGTGGTCGAAGAGCACGCCAAACGGCCGCGGATGGTCGTTGCCCAGCACGCCGGCATCCCGCGCGCCGACGATGTAGTCCCACCAGACCTTGCCATTGCCGTCGATGGTGCCCTCGCCGGTGATCGTGACATTCTCCGCGTTCACCGCGCTGACCAGCGGCTGCACCGTCTGCTGCCGCGCAAAAGTGACCATTGGGTAATCCGCGCGGTCGGGCGAGCCCAGCAGCACCGCACCCTTGGCAATCTCCAGCGTGATATTGCTCTTCAGCAGAATCGGCCCGGTGAGAAATGTTCCTCCGCTCAGACGCACCGTTCCGCCGCCCGCGCTCGCGCAGTCCTCCACCGCAGCCTGGATCGCCTTGGTGTCTTTGGTGACGCCATCCGCCTTTGCGCCATACGTCCGCGCATCGCAGACCTTTGCGACTGCTACGCCAACTCCCGCCGCAGACGCGCTCTGCGCCATCGTCCCCACAGCCAACGCCACAACCAACCCCACTCCAACCGCGATCTTCATTGCATCTCCTCGCGCAAAACCAACTCGCAAATCTTACCCCGCTGGACCAACCAACCGCCATTCTGTTCCAGAATCGCGAACCTAGAAGACCTCTGACAGGTTGGCGGTTACATGCGTTACATATTTACGATCAAGTTTGGCCCTTTTCGTTAGATCGGTCCAAAATTTCTCAGTTACAACAGCGTCGCAATATGGAATTGCCATTGAGAGGAATCCGATATCCATTTCATCGTTGGCTTGTATGCGTCTGTCGCGATGGGCGTCCCGCTCCACATTTAGAGCAATCTCGACATCCCAAGGAGGAACCCCCTCTAGTATCTCGATGCACCCAGATGGTCCAATATCGTTGAGTGCCTCCAATGGAATTCCTAGTTCCCGCAAAACCATGTTCAACTCCTGCTCAATGCACATAGTCAACCGAGCGCAGTAGACTCGCTTCCGCATATCCTTCGTCTCGTTGACAGTCAAACCTCTCTGCTTTTCCCGATCCGATCGAATTTCGGACTGAAGAGTCAAGATGCTTCTGTGTAGATGACTAAAGGCCAAATAGTTTTCCAGCACGGGCAAATACTTGAGCATGCTCATAGCGAACGGGAAATCGACCAGCATTTTGGAAGCGGCTCGTCCAAACGCGTTTGAGATATTTTGTGAAAAGGGATCAACGACTTTGGGACTGACTGGAAGCTTGAAGAATTTTGCCACACTGTTCCTGAGCCCAGAAAACGCAACAATGCTAGGAGCAGCGATAAACCATCCACGACTAAGCTCAACCATGATCTTAGCTATTCGTGCGCGTTGGTCGGGATTGCCAATCTTGGCAATCTCTATGAAGTGGGTACTACTTAATGGGAATATGGCCCTGCCCTCAGACGCCTGAGCATTGGCAATCTCGAGCAATGGCGAGACATGCAGACTGTCCTTTCTCCCGGCCTCTGCCTTCGAGAGATTGACCCACCACATTTGATCCAGATAAATGCGGCGGACAGACTGTGTATCACTCATTCAACGAATGATAGCGCATCATGGCAGGCCCGCCTCGAAGGCCGTGAAGCGGCGCTCCAGCTCCCACTGCTGGGCCGCCCGCTCGCTCGATTCCAGCAGCGCCTTGCACCTCCCTGTTGGCGACGCCGAACCCAAAACCTGTCCCGCGCAGGCAGGCTTCGCGTGTGTAAAATCGTCGGGCTTCTGCCATAAGCTGTCGCCAGGCAGAAAGCTGTGTTCCAGCGAGGTCCGCGCCATCGCCTTCAGGTCGAGATAGCCCAGCCCATACTCCATCGCCGCGCGCACGTACTCGTGCGTCAGATCGATGCGTGAGACGCCCTCGTCATCGGTAGAGAGTGCCACCGGCACATGCGCCGCGCGGTACTCCGGCAGCGGATGGTGCGGCGGAATAACGCCCAGGATTACGTCGTTTGAGGTGAGGTTGATCTCCACCATCACATGGCGATCGGCCATCTCGCGCAGCAGAGCGCGAGGATCGTTCTCGTGCATCACATCGACGCCGTGCCCGATGCGCTCCGCGTGGCCCAGCTCGACCGCCTCGCGGATGTGGAACTTCAATCCGTCGGGCGGCACCAGTCCCGGCGCAAGCTCGCCCGCGTGCAGCGAGATGTGGACCTGCGGATAGACGCTGTGCAGGTAATCGAGCATCTGCATCTGAATGTGGTAGTCCTGCATGGAGATGCGACCGTCCTCGGGCATGACAAAGTTGATGCCTACGACATCGGGGTCGGCGCTGGCGACCTCAAAGCCGAGCAGGGTT
>Ga0116114_1001173_pt1 | contig 14550 bp, 9 predicted proteins | sample June2015DPH_10_5_FD_89823 | JGI IMG/M metagenome (GOLD analysis project Ga0116114, IMG submission 89823) | Peatland microbial communities from SPRUCE experiment site at the Marcell Experimental Forest, Minnesota, USA - June2015DPH_10_40 | ecosystem: Environmental > Terrestrial > Soil > Wetlands >... | reverse complement strand
GGACGGCGGCGTCGTTTGGGTCAATATCGGTCCCACCACCCGCGCGGAGATTATTCCCGCCATCACTCCCAACGTCTCCGGCAGCACCGCCCTTACCGTTTCCTATCCCAACCAGAACGACGACCCGTACTACTACGGCAGCCTCACCGGCATCTGCTGGGTGCAGAACTTCAACAAGATCTACACCGCATACGGCGGGCAGGTCCACGTCTTCAGCACCGTCGACGGCTCCGAGATCGACAACGAGTACGTCACCGTGCAGGGCACGGCGCTCGACGTGGCCTACATGGACGCGCTGAGCGACGGCGCCGACTGAGCATAGCCTAGCGGGTCGTCATTCTGGCCTGAGCTTGCCGAAGGCCAGAATCTCCGTAGTTGTCTTTCAAATCAATAACCCAACTCAGCCTCGGCTGAGCCGCGCCAGGTCGCGCAGGTACTGCTTCAGCGGGCGCGCCGGCCGGCCCCAGAAGACCTGGCCGGGGCCGTGGACCTTCTTGTGGCTGAGAACGCCCGCGCCTCCGCCGAGGATGACACCGGGACCGATGTGGGCGTGCTCTCCCAGGCCAACCTGACCGCCCAGCACCGCTCCGTCCTCGATGACGCAGGAGCCGGAGATTCCGGTCTGCGAGGCGATGACGACGTTGCGCCCCACCACGCAGTTGTGCGCGATGTGCACCAGGTTGTCGATCTTAGTCCCCGCGCCGATGCGCGTCTCTCCCAGCGCACCGCGGTCGATGGTGGAGTTGGCGCCGATCTCCACGTCGTCCTCGATGGCGAGCGTTCCCTGCTGCGGGAAGGCAATGTACTCGCCGCTGGCGGAGTTGCGCGCGTAGCCGAAGCCGGTGGCCCCGAGAACCGCCCCGGCCTGCACCAGGACGCGGTCGCCGATCACGGTGCCTGAGTAGATGGTGACGTTGGGGAGGACTTCGCAGTCGTCGCCGATGACGACGCCGTCGCCGAGGACTGCGTGGGGGCCGATGCTGGTTCCCTGCCCCACTCGCACGTCCACGCCCAGGACTGCCGTGGGATGGATGCGCGGAGCAGAGTTGCGCGAAGCGGATTCACTCGAGGCTTGCTTGTGGGACTTGAGAAAGCGCGCGGCGAGGGCGAACGCATAGCGCGGATCGGCCACGGCGAGCAGGCGCGGATCGTGCGGGTCGCTGGCCAGCGCAAGCAGTGCCGGACGGGTAAGGATCGCGCCCGCTGGTGACTTGAGCGCGACCGCGAGAGTTGCGGAATCGGTGGCGAAGACCAGCGCGGCTGGCGTCGCAGCCTCAATGCTCGCGACACGAAGGATCTCGTAGGCGCCCAGCGATTCGAGCGGCGCGGACGCGCCGACCAGTTCCGCGATCTCAGGGATGGTTGCCAACGGCTCTCCTTGCGCTTCCTAGAATCTCACACCCGACGCAGCAATGGCGCAGCCTCTCACTCCGCCAGACTCCCGTAGAGGAGGAGCGAAGGAGCGTTTGGGCCGGCGAGAACTCTCGGAATCTCGCTGAGCAGGGCCTCGCGCTCGATGTCGCGCTGGGCGCGCAGGCGGGTGATGACGCAGTCCAACTCGCCATCGTTGTAGCCGGGATGGCAGCAGATCTCGTAGGTCCCTGTAGGCGGAAGGACGCGCAGAATCTCGCCCAGGGTGGTGGCGTTCAACTCGCCCGTGGCGGAGATCGCCACCGTGCCATCGGTTGTAAGAACGCGGCCATCGCGTAGCTGCGCGTGGGCCTCGAAGCGCGGGCGCAGGCAACCGATGAGCCGGACGGCGAAGCGGCGCGCGCGGCCTCCGTGGTTGAGTGCGAGGCTCCAGCCCGGCTCGAAGGGGTTGCGGATGGCGCGGATTCCGCAGCGTTCGGCCACCTGCAACAGCGGGCGCGCAATGCTGGGAAAGAGATGCGTGTGCTTGTGCGTGTCGATGTGCGTGGGACGGATTCCGGCGCGTTGCAGCTTCTCAATCTGCGCGAGGGCCTCGCGGGAGACCTCTTCTTCGTTGATCCGTCCGAACAAAAGCGCCTGCACAAAATCGACCAGCGATGGGCGAAAGTTTTTTCCGTCGGCTCCGATCAGGCTGCGAATCGAGCTGGGCGGCGAGACGGGCGCGCCGTCGGTGAGCACAATGTGGCAGCCAACGCCGAGCGAGGGGTGGGCGCGGGCAACGGCAATGGCGTCGTCGAAGGCCGCCCCGCTGGCCATCAGCGTCGCAGACGAAATCGCACCCGCCGAGTGCAGTTCGGCGATGGCGCGGTTGATGCCGCGGGTGAGGCCGAAGTCGTCGGCGTTGAGGATGAGGCGCGCGGGCATGGCTTGGGTGATTGTAGAAGGTTCAGTCCGCGGCGCGCAGGGCTTTGCGAATCGTCGCGGTAGCGGCCAGGAACTTCTTCAGGTTGTAACCTGCGCGATGCGCGGCCTTGCGGGCGGCGGCGATGGAGGACTCGATTGCTGCGATGCCGGTGAAATGGGCTGATTTCGGCTGTGTGGATTCGGCGTGGGCGATCTGGATGAGGGCGGGAAGCTGGAGCCAGGTGAGCAGCTCGTCGAACTGCTCGCGGTTGAAGAAAGTGATGCCGCCGGCATGGTTGACGCCAGCGAGCCAGCGAACATCGGGGTCTGCCCAGAGAGCTTCGGAGTGGACCGCGTCCGGTGCAGCCGCAGCCGGAGAGAACAGCAGGCGCACCTGCGCGGCGGCCTGCCAACAGGCCTCGCCCTCCATGCCCATGGAAGAGAAAAGGTCGGCGAGCATGGAGCGAAACAGAAGCCGGTCGAACAGGGCTACGAGTTCCGCGCGGTCTCCGTTGGGGGCGCAGTGGGAGGGAAGGCTGCGCAGGACGATCCACGCGAGAATCGGCGCCCAAGTGCGTTCCTGGCGCGTGGCTGGAGCGTTGCCGGGCAGGACGGGGCGCGATTTCGCGGGCCAGTCGGTGGAGAAGGTCTGCGCGAGAGCTTGCAGGCGCGCCGCGCCGCACAACATTGCGCAAAGACCGGCGGCAAACGCGGGCTCAATCCCGTCCGCAGCCAGAGCATCGACGCCTGTTTGCGTTCCGGAGGAAGCGGCAGCATCGGCGCGAACGATCGGCGCGCGGTTCTCTTCGGGAATCTGTTCGAGAAGACGGTCGAAGAAGAGTTGGCCTTTTTCGGCGATGACGCGCAGGCGCGGATCAAGCTCGGTCTTCTCGCGTTTGAGTCCTTTCTTCGCGCGCCGGGATGAATTGGGGACGGCTCCCTGCTCAGTGTTCTGCTGCGCAATTTGGTTGGCGAGATCGGCGAGGGCGCGGACGTTGGCGGAGTTGACGGCGGCGCGCAGAGCGTCGTGCAGCGGGCGCAGGCGGAGCTTCACCATCTCGTCGTGAACGCTGCCGACGCCGCGTCCGTTGAGCGAGTCGCAGAGCCTGTCCCACGGCCAGTCGGAGGTGGGTTGCAACACGCGCCAGTCCAGCAGGACGACGCACTGGAAGCCGCGCAGATCGAAGGTGAGGCCGCGCCAGTGCAGGTCGGTGGCGCGGCGCAGGTACTCCAAGCCGTTGGTGTCGCGGCAGGCGATGACGATGGACTCGCCGGTGGGCAGGCCGAGGCCGTCGCAGAGGCTGCGCTGGCGCAGCGCGCCGGTGGCCTTGTCCATGAACGCCGCCGAGATGTGGATGGTGCCGCGCGTGCCGTCGTACCTGTTGTTGAAGAGGACCAGCGAGCGCTCGTCGCCGAAGCGGTTGGAGTAGGCGAAGACGTTCTCGTCGACTTTGCCGTAGCCGTTCCAAAAGTCGTAGAGGGTGAAGTTGGAACTGCCGGCGAAGATGTATCGCTTGGCCAGCAGCGGCGCGATCTCTCGCTGGTGGCGCTCGACCAGGCCCTCGTTGGGCCACTCGTTGAGCATCGCCTGCTTGAACTCCATTCCGTAGCGCTCGGTGAATCCCTCGATCTGGCCGTGCGCGAACATGGGCAGGCCGGGCAGCGTCGCCAGCAGGGTGCAGACGCCGAAGTACTTGTCGCCGGTGCCGAACTGGTCGATGGCAGTGCGCTCGTCGGGATTGCTCATGAAGTTGACGTAGCGCTTCATGATGTCGGGGTCGAACTCGATGGTCTTTTTGAGGTAGGAGCGGTACTTGGCGTTCTGTTCATCGCGCAGCATGTTCATGAACGCGGAGTTGTAGACACGATGCATGCCGAGGGTGCGGACGAAGTAGCCCTCGAGCAGCCAGAAGGCCTCGGCCAGGAGCAGCGTTCCCGGCACCTCTGCCGCCACGCGGTCCACCACCTCGCGCCAGAACTCGTTGGGCATCAGCGCGTCGAACTCCTCCTGCGACATCGCATTCTCCGCGCGCGACGGGATCGATCCGCCAGCGCCGGGAAGCGGGAACCAGAGGCGCTGGACGTGGCGTTTGGCCAGCACCATGGCGGCGTCGAAGCGGATGATGGGGAAGAGTCGCGCAACGTGCAGGATGGTCTGAATCACCTGCTCGCGCACCTCGGCCTTGGAGTAGTCGAGCTGCGCGGTGTCGTTCCAGGCAAACGAGGTGCCGTCGTTGCCGTGGTAGACGTAGCGCGTCTCGCCATTCGAGTAGTTGCGCAGGCGGAAGGCGACCGCAGCGTCACTCTGATCGTAGTAGCGGTCGTCGATCTTGATCTCGACGCGGCTGTCGCTGGAGAGGTCGGGGCCGTTGAAGCTGTAGGCCGGAAACGGGCTCTCCCAGCGATGCAGAAACCAGTCGGGATGCTCGATGAGCCAAGGCGAGTCGATTCCCATGTGGTTGGGCACCATGTCGCTGGCCAACCGCAGACCGAAGTGCGCAGCGCGGTGCTTCAGGTGGTCATAAGCCTGCCAGCCACCCAGATCTTCTGCGATGTCGTAGTTCTTGAGCGAGTAGGCGGAGGCGACCGCATCCTGGTGGCCGCGCAGCCGCTTGATGGTGCGCGATGCGATCGAGCGCTCCCAGAGGCCGATGAGCCACAGGCCGGTGACGCCGCGGCTGGCGAGCAGACGCAACTCCTCGTCGGGGATCTGGTCCAGGCGATGGATGTGGCGTAGATATTTTTTGGAGAGCTGTTCCAGCCATACGTAGGTGCTCTTGGCCATCAGCACCACGTTGGGCATCCAGGCCTGGTCGGCGCTGAAGTTTTCGTACTCGTCGAGCGGGGCCTGATAGCCGTGGGGGTATCGGCGGCGGCGCAGTTCGTCGAAGCCGATGTACTCATCGCCCTCGAATCCCATCGCGCCCCAGGAGGGCCCGTGGCGGAACTGGTCGGGGCCGGGGGGATGGAAGCGCATCCAGATGGCGAGGTCCTCCTCGCGCAGCACGTCGATGGCCAGCAGGATGCGCTTGATGTCGCCGCCCAGGAAGGGCGCCCAGCGCTCGCGGATAAAGTCGAGCTGGCCGATCAGAGAGTCGGGCGAGGCCAGGAAGGGAGCGCGCAGCGCGTCGTAGAGGCTGCCGATCTCCGGCGCCATGGGTGGGCGCGTGCTGAAGAAGTCCGGGAAGGCGGCGGTGACGTTGGCGTAGACGGTCTGCTGCTTCAGGCCCTGGTCTGCGAAGAGCTGGTGGAAGGGCTTGAAGGCGGGGTTGCTGTTGGCGATCCACAACATCAGCAACTCTTCCAGCGCGGCCTCGCGGTTGGGCCGGCCTCCGGTTGAGCCGCGCAGCCACTGGGCGGCAGTAAGCTTGCCGCGGAAGACGGCGGCGTTGGGAAACTGCTCGGTGAATGCCAGCAGGAGGGCTTCCAGCTTGCCCGGCCTGGACTTGTCGGAGTTGAGGCGCTCGGCGAACCAGCGGACGGCCTCAGCCAGTACGGCGGGGTCGATCTGCTTGCGGTACTGCTCGACCAGCGCGTGGCTCAACTCGTCGATCAGGCCCATGGCGAACAGCGCGCCGGCGTTGATCGCGCCGGCCGGATCGGCGTCCGCGCCGCGCGCCCGGTTGAGCGCCTCGGCCAGCTTGCGGCTGGCGGCAACATTGGCGAAGACGACGTTTCCGGTGGTGCTGAAGAGCATGTCATCAACCTTAGTTGCTTCGCGAACGGCGCGGGAGATGTGAAATTCCATTTGTCAGATGCCTCAGCTCGGTACTACCAGTATCGCTCGCAAAACAGGTCTGCTGCATTGGATGCAGGAAGAACAGCTCGCTCATCCCCGCTTTGCGCTGAAATTGACCTGCGTCAAACCGTGCAGTGCCTCGCGCTTCGGCTGGTTGCCCTAACGCGTCAGCCCCCCGCCGCATTCAAGGATCGGAGCGCGGCGGAGGGCTGAGAGGTGCAACCGGGGAGGGGCTGATGGACCGGATTGCTATGCTGTCCTGCGCAGGGTGTAGCTGCTCAGGGTCTTGATGTAGTTGCCGCGTTCGAAGGGCGAGGCGTCGGGTACGGAACGGCGGCTGAGGCTGCCGCGCATCTGGCGGATGGACTGGTACTCGTGCTCCTCCATCCAGTGCAGCAGATCGGACTGGATGGCAGCGAGGTGGGGGATGCCGTGGATGAGCAGCGCCGAGGCGAGCATGGCGACCTGACCGCCGGCCATAATGGCCTTCAGTACGTCTTCCGCGCTGTGCACGCCGCCGGTGACGGCAATGTCCGCGCTGAGATCGCCGTAGAGGATTGCAGTCCAGTGCAGGCGCAGCAGCAACTCCTCCGGGCGGCTGAGGGTGAGGGTGGGAGTGACGTTGAGGTTTTCGATGTCGAAGTCCGGCTGGTAGAAGCGGTTGAAGAGGACGAGCGCATCTGCCCCGGCTTTATCCAGCCGGGCGGCCAGGTGGGGAATACTGGTGAACTGCGGGGAGAGTTTGACCGCGATGGGGATGGTGGTGCTCTGCTTCACCTGGCGCACCAGATCGACGATTCCATCCTCGATGGCGGCGCTGGTGACACGCGGGTCGGTAGGCAGCGAGTAGGTGTTGAGTTCGAGCGCGTCCGCGCCCGCCTGTTCGATCTCTTTGGCGAACTTCACCCATCCACCTGCCGTCGCGCCGTTCAGGCTGGCGAGAACGGGAATGCCGGCGACGCTCTTGGCGCGGCGGATGTGGCTGAGGTAGGCGTCGTGTCCCTGCCGGTAGCTCTCGTATGCGGGGAAGTAGCTGAGCGACTCGGCGAAGGACTCCGTGCCGCGCGAGAGGTCGCTGTCGAGCGCGTTGCTCTCCAGCGTGAGTTGCTCCTCGAAGATGGAGGGCAGCACCACGGCAGCAGCTCCGGCCTCTTGCAGACGCTGAATGTTCTCCGGGGAGTCGGTCAGCGGCGAGGAAGAGACCAGAATGGGACTCTTCAGCTTCAGGCCAAGATATTCAGTTGTCAGGTCGATCATTCGTCGCCTCCTCCCCCACCCAGCGGCGCAACGGCCCCTTCTTTCTCCGGCGGGGCGATGTGCGGCGACGCCGAGCGTCCCGCCATGGCTGCGCGACCGGAGTAGACGCGCCAGGTGCGCTCGACGTCGTCCTGCGCCTCCTGCAGCAGCAGCTTGGCCACTTCGGGACGGCTGCGCGCGAGCATGGTGTAACGGGCCTCGTGGTAGGCGTAGTCCTTGAGCGGGATGGAGGGCGCCTTGGAGTCGAGCAGGAAGGGGTTCTTGCCCTCGGCGCGCAGCATCGGGTTGTAGCGCATCAGCGGCCAGTAGCCGGAGAGCACCGCACTCTTCTGCTGCTCCATTCCGTAGGTCAGGTCGTAGCCATGGGCGATGCAGTGGGCGTAGGCGATAATGAGCGCCGGGCCGTCGTAGGCCTCCGCCTCCTGGAAGGCCTTGACCGTCTGCATGTCGCTGCTTCCCATGGCGACGCGCGCCACGTATACCGAGCCGTAGGCCACGGCTTCCATTGCAATGTCCTTCTTGCTGTTTGGCTTTCCGCCCTCGGCAAACTTGGCCACAGCGCCGCGCGGGGTTGCCTTGGACATCTGTCCGCCGGTGTTGGAGTAGGTCTCAGTGTCCAGCACCAGCACTTTGACGTTCTTGCCCGAGCCGAGCACGTGGTCCAGGCCGCCGAAGCCGATGTCGTAGGCCCATCCGTCGCCGCCCAGGACCCAGACGCTCTTGCGAACCAGCGAGTCGGCCACGGTGAGCAATGCGCGCGCCTCACTGGAGTCGACTGTGGCCAGCTTGGAGCGGAGTTGCAGCACGCGTGCGCGCTGCGCCTCGATCTCGCTCTCCTTGGCCTGGCTTGCGGTGAGCAGTGCGGTGACCAGCTCGTCGCCGACGGTGGGCGCGAGGCGCTTGAGCAGGTCCTCTGCGTACTCCTTCTGCTGGTCGAGGGCGAGACGCATGCCGAAGCCGAATTCGGCGTTGTCCTCAAACAGCGAGTTCGACCAGGTCGGCCCGCGTCCCTTGTCGTTCTTGGTGTAGGGTGTGGTGGGCAGGTTGCCCCCGTAGATGGACGAGCAGCCAGTGGCGTTGGCGATATAGATGCGGTCGCCGAAGAGCTGGGTGAGCAGCTTGATGTAGGGCGTCTCGCCGCAGCCCGAGCAGGCGCCGGAGAACTCGAAGAGCGGTTCGAGCAACTGAATGTCCTTGACCTGTGTGTGCGAGAGGCGGTCGCGATCGACCGTGGGGATGGACTCGAAGAAGTCCCAGTTCTTGGCCTCGGGAGCGCGCAGGGGGGCCTGCATCTCCATGTTGATGGCCTTGTGCTTGGCCTCGCTCTTGCTCTTTACCGGGCAGACTTCGACGCAGAGGCGGCATCCGGTGCAGTCCTCGGGCGCAACCTGCAGGGTGTAGGCCTCCTGCTCCATGCCTTTCCACTTCGGCTTGGCGCTCTTGAAGGATGCAGGAGCCTTGGCCAGCAGCGCCGTATCGTAGACCTTGGCGCGAATGACGGCGTGCGGGCACACCAGCACGCACTTGCCGCACTGGATGCACAGTTCCTTGTCCCATACCGGAATCATCTGGGCGATGTTGCGCTTCTCCCACTTGGCGGTTCCGGTGGGGAAGGTGCCGCCGATGGGCAGGGCGCTGACCGGGAGTTGGTCTCCGTGGCCGGCCGCCATCTTGCCCAACACGTTGTACACGAAGTCGGGGGCCTCCTTGGGCAGCATGGGCAGCAGGTCGAAGGTTGCCGTGGCCTTCTCCGGCAGCTTCACCTTGTGCAGGTTGGCCACCGCCGCGTCGACGGCGGCAAAGTTCTGCTGCACCACCGCGTCGCCGCGCTTGCCGTAGGTCTTCTTGATGGACTTCTTGATCTGCGCGATGGCCTCGTCGGCCGGAAGCACGCCGCTGATGGCGAAGAAGCAGGTCTGCATGATGGTGTTCAGCCGGTTGCCCATTCCGGTCTCGCGCGCCACGGTGTAGCCGTCGATGACGTAGAACTGCAGCTTCTTCTTGAGGATCGTCTCCTGCGTGGTGAGCGGCAGGTGGTTCCAGATCTCATCCGGCCCATAGGGGCTGTTGAGCAGGAAGACCGCGCCGGGGGCGGCGGCGGCCAGGATGTCCATGCGCTCCAGGAAGGAGAACTGGTGGCAGGCCACGAAATTCGCCTTGCTGATCAGGTACGTCGAGCGGATCGGGTTGGGCCCGAAGCGCAGGTGCGATGTGGTGACGGAGCCGGACTTGCGCGAGTCGTAGACAAAGTAGCCCTGCGCGTAGTTGGGCGTCTCCGCGCCGATGATCTTGATGGAGTTCTTGTTTGCGCCGACGGTCCCATCCGCGCCCAGTCCGTAGAAGAGAGCGCGCACGGTCTTGGGGTCTTCGGTGGAGAACTCCGGATCGTAGTCCAGGCTGCTGTGGCTCACGTCGTCGTTGATGCCGATGGTGAAGCGGTTCTTCAGGTGCTCCTTCTTCAGCTCGTCGAAGACGCCCTTGACCATGGCCGGAGTGAAATCCTTGGAAGAGAGGCCGTAGCGCCCGCCGATGATGCGTGGCTGCGTTGCGATGGGCGAGGTCCCGCTGGAGATGGCCTCGCTGAAGGCGGTGAGAACATCCTGGTAGAGCGGCTCGCCCAGCCCGGTGGGCTCCTTGCAGCGGTCGAGCACGGCGATGGACTTGACCGTCTTGGGCAGTGCGGCGAGGAAGGCCTCGGTGGCAAACGGGCGATAGAGGCGGACCTTGAGCAGGCCGACCTTCTCGCCCTGCGCGTTCAGGTGTTCGATCAGCTCCTCCGCGGCGCCGGCGCCCGACCCCATCAGAACCAGGACGCGGTCGGCGTCGGGAGCGCCCACGTAATCGAAGAGGTGATAGGCGCGGCCGGTCTGGGCAGTGAAGCGGTCCATCACGTCCTGCACGATGGTGGGGCAGGCCAGGTAGAAGGGAGTGCAGGTCTCGCGGGCCTGGAAGAAGACATCGGGATTCTGCGCCGAGCCGCGCAGGACGGGGTGGTCGGAGCTGAGCGCGCGCTGGCGATGGGCAAGCACATGCTTCTCGTCCAGCATGGCGAGGATTGTCTCGTCGGAGACCTCGAACGCCTTGTTGACCTCGTGCGAGGTGCGGAATCCGTCGAAGAAGTGGAGGAACGGCACTCGCGATTCCAGCGTGGCAATGTGCGCGATCAGGGCCAGGTCGGCTGCCTCCTGCACGGAGCCGGAGGAGAGCATGGCGTATCCCGTGGAGCGGCAGGCCATAATGTCGGAGTGGTCGCCAAAGATGGAAAGCGCATGGGTGGCCACAGCGCGCGCGGAGACATGAATGACGTTGCTGGTCAGCTCGCCCGCGATCTTGAACATGTTGGGGATCATCAACAGCAGTCCCTGGGAGGCGGTGAAGGTAGTGGCGAAGGCCCCGGCCTGCAATGCGCCATGCATGGCGCCCGCGGCCCCGCCTTCGCTCTGCATCTCGGAGACCAGCGGCACAGTGCCCCAGATGTTCTTATGCCCCGCAGTTTGCCACTCATCGGCCCACTCCGCCATGTTGGACGACGGGGTAATCGGATAGATGGTGATCACCTGCGAGAGCCGATACGCCACTCGTGCGCAGGATTCGTTGCCGTCCAGAATCGCCATTTGCTGTTCCTTCATTCTGTTGCCTCCAATACCATTGCCTACCATAATCGCACCCTATTTTGCGCCCTGTGGATACTGGAAAGAAGTGAGCCCGATCACAAGACTAACCTTTGAGGCTCTGGTAGAGTGGAGTCTGAGGCCAGAAATCCATGACGAACAGCCCCTATCTGCCCGTCATTGTGCTGTTGCTGGCGGCCGTGGCGTTCGCCCTGTCGACGCTTCTGCTGGCCTGGCTGTGGGCCAAAAAGTTCTCTCCGCACAAGCCTGGGCCAAGCAAGAATGCCATCTACGAGTGTGGGCTCGAATCCAAGGGGGACGCCTGGATCCAGTTCAAACCCGGCTACTACCTGTATGGAATCATCTTTCTCGTCTTCGATGTCGAGGCGATCTTCCTGCTTCCGTTTGCGGTCGCATTCAGCGGCTTTTCGGCAGCAGAATCCATCGCCATGCTGGTCTTCCTGCTGCTGCTGGTGGAGGGGCTGGTCTGGGCCTATCAGAAGAACGTGCTGGTCTGGACATAGCGCGGTGCGAATCGAAAGAAAGACTGGAGTGCAGAACCCGGGCCCAGCTGACCAATTCAACACGAACCAAGGACTTCAGGGGTGGATGAAAAACTCAAGAACGAGTTGAGCAAGCAGGGGATCTTCACCACGACCCTGCAGGAGCTCTACAACTGGGGGCGCACCAACTCCATTTGGCCGTTGAACTTCGGCCTGGCCTGCTGTGCCATCGAGATGATAGCCACCACCATGGCACGCTACGACATGGCGCGTTTCGGCGCGGAGGTCTTCCGGCCGTCGCCCCGGCAGGCCGACCTGATGATCGTGGCCGGGACCGTGACCAAAAAGATGGCGCCGCAGGTGGTGCGGCTCTACAACCAGATGCCGGAGCCGAAGTATGTGATCTCCATGGGCGCGTGCGCCATCTCCGGCGGCCCCTTCAAGCAGGGCTACAACGTGCTGAAAGGGATTGACCGCTTCATTCCCGTGGATCTGCACATTCCCGGCTGCCCACCGCGGCCCGAGTCCCTGCTGGATGCCTTCATGGAGTTGCAGAAGAGGATCGACCGGCAGCCATTGACCGGGGCGGACCGGCCGCGTCACCTCAACGCCGATGAACCCAGCGAGTTCCCCGTGCCGCGCTTTGGCGCGCACGATCTGGAACCGGCGAAGAACACCGCGGTATGGAAGGCGCCGCTGGTGCAGATCGCGCAGGCAGGCAAGGATGAATCTGGAAGCCATTAAATCCGAGGTCGAAGCAAACGTTCCCGGCTGCCGGCTGGAGATGGTTGCGAACCCCAGCCCGTCGGACCAGCACTCGCTGCGGAGCGATGCGGAACACGCCGTGGCTGTGGCCATCGTTCTGCGCGATGCCGCCAACCTGCGCTTCGACTTCTGCTCCAATGTGACCGGCATCGACTGGCCGTCCAGGGAAGTCTCGGAGAAGGTGAAGCTCAAAAAGCTGGTCGATGGAGTAGAGCAAGAGGCCGATGAGATTCGCAAGACCGTCGTCCCCGGCTGCCTCGAAGTGGTCTATCACCTCTTCTCGGTGGAAAAGAAGCACGGCCCCCTGGTGCTGCGCATGCGCACCCAGGACCGCGACGCCGGCGTCCATCTGCCGTCGCTGACGCCGGTGTGGCGCAGCGCGGAGCTGCAGGAGCGCGAGGTCTTCGACCTCTTCGGAGTGGTCTTCGATGGACACCCCGACCTGCGGCGCCTGCTGATGTGGCCCGGCTTTGTGGACCATCCGATGCGCCGCGATTACGTCGATCCAGACGACTACGAATACGAGCCGACCGCGCACGACGAAGTGCCGCGCCGAGCGCAGCAGCATCGCGGCGATGCGGGTGGAAAGCAATTGAGCGAAGCGGAGGGCGGATGAGCACAGCGATCGTCCCCACCGCGCACTTCGATCTGGAGCCGATGAGCGAACCCGGCAAGGAGCAGTTGCTGGAGCTCGCGATGGGCCCGCAGCACCCATCCACCCACGGCGTCTTCCGCATGAACGTGGTGCTGTACGGCGAACAGGTGGTGCGGCTGAAGCCGGTCTTCGGATACCTGCATCGCAACCACGAAAAGATCGCCGAGAGCGAGACCTACCTGGGCTCGATGCCCTATACCGACCGGCTCGACTACATGTGTTCCATCACCAACAACTGGGCCTACGCGCTGGCGGTTGAAAAGCTGGCGGGCATCGAGGTGCCGGAGCGCGCCGAGTACCTGCGCGTCATCACCGGCGAGCTGACCCGGCTACAGAACCACGCCTGCCTGATCGGATTTCTGATGCAGGACATGGGGTCCAGCGGAACGCCCCTGATGTACGCCTTCCGCGAGCGCGAAAAAATCCTCGACCTCTTCGAGTCGCTCACCGGCGCGCGCATGATGTGCAACTACATGCGCTTCGGCGGCTGCCGCGCAGACCTGCCCGCCGGATGGCTCGATCAGGCGCGGAAGGTCGTCGCGGACTTTCCCCGCTTTCTGGATGAGTACGAGCAACTGCTGGTGAGCAACGAGATTCTGATGGACCGCACCCAGGAGGTTGGCGTTCTGTCGCGCGAGCTGGCCGTCAGCGCAGGCATCAGCGGGCCCATGGCGCGCGCCAGCGGCGTGGACTACGACATTCGCAAGGTGGACCACTACAGCATCTACGACCGATTCACCTTTCGCGTTCCGCTGGGCAGCCACGGCGATGTCTACGACCGTTTCATGGTCCGCCTGCTGGAGATGCGCGAGTCGGTGAGCATTCTCGAGCAGGCCATGCGCGATATTCCCGCGGGGCCGATCGTCGATCCCAGGATGAAGGTTCGCGGCTTCCGGCCCAAGCCGGGCGAGGCCTACGGAAGGATTGAATCGCCCAAGGGAGAGCTTGGCTTCTATCTGGTCAGCGATGGCTCGCCCAACCCGTACCGCTATCGCGTGCGTCCGCCCAGCCTCATCAACCTCACCGTGCTGGAAGACCTGTGCGTGGGGCGGAATGTGGGCGACATCGTGGCCATTCTGGGAAGCATAGACATTGTGCTGGGCGAGGTGGACCGATGAGGACACGCGCAGGGAGGAACAGCCATGGTTGGTGAAGGCATCCTGAAGGGAATGGCGGAGACGGCCCGAAATTTCTTCGGCAGCTACGTCAGCAAAGACCGGCTGACCACGGTGCAGTATCCCGAGCAGCGCGATGCGCAGATTGAGGCGGCGCGCAGCTTCCCGTTTCTGGTCTACGACGGCGCGGACTGGCACGATGGAATGCGCTGCGTGGCCTGCCAGATCTGTGAAAAAGAGTGCCCGCCAAAGTGCATCTTCATCGAAAAAAGCAAGGACAAGAAGCCGGATGCAAACGGCAAACCGCAGTTCTACCCCGCGACGTTCAACATCGACATCTCCGTCTGCATGAGCTGTCAGATCTGCGTCGAGGTCTGCCCGTTCGATGCCATCATGATGGACGTGGACACCGACCTGAGCACGGACGACCGCTTCGGCGGTCTCCTGCTCGACAAGCAGCGCCTCTCCAAATCGAACGAATACTACAACGCGATTCATCCCACCGAGGCCGCAGCCGTGGATGCGCGGCTCGCCGTGGAGCGGGCCCGGCAGGAAGCCAAGGCAAAGGCCGCCGCAGAGGCAAAGGCCGCTGCCGATGCAAAACTCACAGCGGCAACGCCGGCGCAACCAG
>Ga0116114_1001170_pt1 | contig 14556 bp, 11 predicted proteins | sample June2015DPH_10_5_FD_89823 | JGI IMG/M metagenome (GOLD analysis project Ga0116114, IMG submission 89823) | Peatland microbial communities from SPRUCE experiment site at the Marcell Experimental Forest, Minnesota, USA - June2015DPH_10_40 | ecosystem: Environmental > Terrestrial > Soil > Wetlands... | reverse complement strand
TTACAAAATTAAAATATTTTAATAAAAATCTGAGGTATTATAATGAAGTCTCGTATTATATCTTTATTTGTTATGGTTGCATTTGTTTTAACATTGGGCTTAGGCTCATCTTTTGGTCAAGATACAACTAAAACAAAAAGCACAACTAAAGTTGTCAAGACAGCAAAAGCTCCTAAGACAACTACAACAACAACAAAGAAAACAGTAACAACTCCTAAGACAGCAAAAGCTCCTAAGACAACTACAACTACAACAAAGAAAACAGTAACAGCTCCTAAGACAGTAAAAGCTCCTAAGACAACTACAACTACAACAGAGAAAGTTGTAAAAACTCCTAAGGCAACTACAACAACAACAAAGAAAGTTGTAAAAACTCCTAAGTCAAAAAAGACAACTACAATGAAAGATTCAACAGCAACAAAATAAGTTTTAAAAACTTTTGTTATATTAAAAAAGGAGAGTTTTCTAACTCTCCTTTTTTGTTTATATTTCTCGTATGAGAATTTTAATTATTGAAGACGAGAAAAAAGTTGCTTCCTTTATTAAAAAAGGATTAGAAGAAGAGTATTTTGTTGCAGATATAGCCGGGGACGGTAAAGAAGGTTTAAAACTATCAACAAGTGAAGAATACGATGTAATTATTATGGATATTATGCTGCCCTATATGGACGGCATAACACTGATAAAGGAAATTAGAAAAAGAGAAATAGTAACTCCAGTTTTAATGCTGACGGTTAATGACAGTATTAAAGATAAAGTTGAAGGATTAGATGCCGGCGCAGATGATTATTTAACCAAACCATTTGCATTTGAAGAATTGATTGCACGTTTAAGGGCGCTGCTTAGGCGAAATGAAAATTCCAAAACTTCAAAATTAACTGTCGGCGATTTGGTGTTGGATCTTCAGTCGCATAGAGTATTCCGTAATAATCAAGAAATCATCTTGACTCCTAAAGAATATTCTATCTTGGAATATTTGATGCGGAATTCGAAAAAAGTGATTTCACGAACAAAGCTTATTGAGCATGTATACGATTATCATTTTGACACTGAGACTAATATTATTGATGTATATATAAACAAAGTTCGTTCAAAGATAAACACCAATTTTGAAAAACCGTTAATTCATACAATTCGCGGGATAGGATATGTTCTTAAGGATGATGATTGAAATTGGAAATAAAACAGTCCTTGAAATTTTATGTTTCAGAAATTTAAACTTTTCCTGTCTTCAACCAGGTTCAAAACAACCATCTGGTATTCCACTCTCTTCTTAGTATTAGAGCTACTACTCGGAATTTTCATTTATCTTTATCTTTATGATAACTTAATGGATAACCTGGATATTGCGTTAAAAACACAAGCAAAGGGAATTCTGCGGCTTGTAATGGAAAAGCACATGGATATAGACAATTTTGTTCCCGATTCCATTTACACAGACCCGGCAGATTTAGTATGGGATGTTATCTATAATGAGGTGGCATCCAACCTAAGAAATAATTATATACAGATTAATTTTAAGAACAAAATAGTTTATAAATCGGCAAATCTTAATGAAGATACCCTGTCTTTCAAGGATAAGAAAGAGCCGATGAATCTATTTTATTTCACGGATACTACTCTTTCACAAAAGCCGATAAGATGCGTACAGCTTGCAGGGAACAATTATAAAATATTTGTTGCTTTTCCAATACAGCATGTAGCCCAAACGCTGAACAGTCTTGCGCATATTTTTATTCTTCTTGCGCCTATATTTTTTATCATTTCAATTCTTGGAGGCGCATTAATATCGGCAAAGTCGTTATCACGAATTGATGCAATCATAAAAAAGACGGAAGAGATTACCGCGCTTAATCTTGATGAAAAAATAATCGGTGAAAAATACAGTGACGAGTACGGCAGGCTGGTAAAAAAGATGAACGAAATGATCAGCAGGATAAAAACATCTATTGACTATATGAACCAGTTCTCTATTTCCGCCGCACATGAGTTAAAGACCCCTTTAACAATCTTGCGGGGTGAGACTGAAATAGCGCTTAAATCACCAAAGCTGCCCGAAGAATATATTGAAGTCTTAAAAAGTAATTATGAAGAGACCCTCCGGCTTACAAAAATTATAGATAACCTTTTCTTCATTTCCAAAATTGATCATTCCCTTATTGATATTAAAAAGGAAAAGATTAATTTGGATGAATATTTACAAAATACTGTTAATAATCTTAAAATTATAGGTGTGGAGAAGAATATAAGTCTTGTTGCAGACTCCAGAACGAATTCCAATGTAGAGATAGACAAAGAGTTGATGACGCAGGCGCTTTCAAATTTAATTGACAATGCTATAAAATACGGTGAGGAAAATAATGTTGTTACGTTAAAAGGGGATATATTTGACTACAATAGGATAAAAATAAGCGTGCTAAATAAAGGCGAAGGAATTCCGCAGGAATCTGTCTCTAAAATATTTGACCGCTTTTACAGGGTAGAGTCTTCAAGAAACAGGAAAACCGGCGGTGTGGGGCTTGGGCTGTCTGTTGTGAAAGCAATTGTTACTTGGCATAATGCAGAAATATATGCCAAATCTATTCCGAATGGAATAACTGAGTTTTATATTCTGTTACCCAAAGCCGCATAAGATTTTTCTATATATCATTATTCATTGTAGATATTAAAATAATACCCTTTATCAATAAAATATTTTTTATTCTTCTTTAGAAAATCCATTATAGATTCAATTGATATTACTTTAGCCATACCGTACTTTAAAAACTTTTCTTCCTTAACATAATTATCTCCTCTATACGGTACTAAAGGATTGTATTTATACGGATCTTCCATAGGCGCGGGCTGAAGAATATTTTCGCTTTCCTCAGGAACCCAGTCAATAATCCCCACAAGTTCAAAATGGGGTACACCGTCCCTGATAGCAAGCACTATCCCACCGCTGCACCCCCTGTTAATAACCCCGTCAATAAAAAATGAATCGGATTTATCATAATTTGGGCTGCTCACTAAAGCCTTAGATAACATTTTATAGTTTAGCGGAAAGCCGAAGAAGTAGACAAAATTTCCCCAGCTAAGTTCACCGGCATTCCCGAAAGGGTAATTGAAAAGATGAAAATATTTATCATACCGAGGGCCGAATTTATTTCCCAGTACGGCAATATCAAGAGATTTATCCGATAATATTTCATTTACTTCACTTCCCTCCGGGAAACCTGCCGCATAAATAACCTGTTTGGTTTTAAAAGCAATGCTTTGTACCTCATCGGTATAAACACCTTTTGCATCGGAAAAGTATGACACGATTGTGTCGGGGAAATCTATAACATGAGCGCAGGTCAGCAGTCCTACAGTACCGCCGGACGAGTAAATTACAGCCCCTGTACCCGAACTTGTTTTATCCATATAAGTGTTTTTTATAGAAAGCCTTTTAATAACTTCATCATCTATGTCTCTTAATTTGATCTTGCGATCGTCTGCAAATATATAAGCATGGTAATAGGCAAGGCTGTTTATCCGGTAAATTGTTTCACTGATTTCTTCCAACTGGGTTGAACCGTCCCTGTAAGGGAATTCGCTGTCATACTTATTACCATAAGTAGAGTCAGCTGTTACAGCCTTATAATTGCCTGATGAACATGATAAGTTAATAATTACAAATAATACTACTGTTATCTTAACATAGGACGAGGGGACCATGCTTTCACTTCTAATCTTGTAAATCTTATTAATAACAATAATCTTTTTTTCTCTTTCCCACAAGAATTTATGGTATAAATTTGTAATTTAGTGATATAGGTAGTAACATAACTATATAATTGTTATATAAAGATCTTTCTATTCCAATAATTTTATTTCCTCCATTTAATATTATTTTAGAATATTTAATCTATAATGTTTTGAAAGTTAAACGCTAATAATTTTTTTTAGGGAATCGTAATATGCAAATAAATTACAGTAGAATTAATTTAATCTCTGCAATAATGATTTTTATTTTTTTGTTTAACATTCAATTGAGCCCTGTATATGGAAGTGTTGTTAATAATTCTTCCCATGAAAAAGGGACCGCATTAAGAGGTTTTTCCAAAGATTTATTCCTTGACGAACAAATTCTTTCATTCGAATATTTCCCCGATATAAATGTGGAGATAAACGCACCATCTGCCGGTAAATTTGACGGGACAAAAAAGATTTCGATTATTTTTTATGCTCTCCCTAATACGAATTCAATTGAGCAGACTATCGGCAGGCAAAAACGCGAAGGGCTTGACTGGCATTTCGACATTCAGCATATAGGCGCACAAACAAGGTTTTTAAGAGACCAGGTTAAAGACAAAAACATCGTTGTAGTGTATTTGGGAACAAAGGAAGAGAGCTGGCCCTGGTGGAGAAGTAAACATCCTGACGGTGATTATATAATCAGAAGCCTTGTAGATTCAGTAAGAAATATCTTTAAAGAGTTTACTACCGAAATAGTTCTTGACGGACACAGCGGAGGCGGAAGTTTTATATTCGGATATATAAACAGTGTTAATGAAATTCCCAGCCGGGTAAAAAGAATTTCTTTCCTTGACAGCGAATATGATTATTCTGCAGGGTTGAAGCACGGAAGCAAAATTATAAATTGGCTAAAAGCCGAGCCGGATCACTACCTTTGCATAATTGCATATAACGACAGGGACATAATAATCAATGGTAAAAATATAGGTACACTTAACGGCGGGACTCTTTTTAGAAGTAATCTTATGAAGGATGATTTAGATAAAGCATTTCATCTAAATAAATCGGAAGATTCACTTTTTACCAAGTATTCCGGGCTTAACGGAAGAATTAAGATTTTTTTAAAAACTAATCCCGAACATCAAATGTGGCACACGCTTCTGGTGGAAAAGAACGGCTATATTGAAAGTATTCTTTCGGGTACACCTTATGAAGAAAAGGATTATCAATTTTGGGGTTGGAGAGCTTATTCGCAGTACATTCAGCCGTAAATTTTCTTAGTGCCCCCCTAAGTGTTCTTATGGCACAGCCATAAGAACACTAACATAGTGATGGTTTTGCCAAAAGATTCACTAAGACGTAGATTATTTCTCTTTTGTTTCAGCTACACGAGATTTTACTTTGGGAAGAGGAACTAATAATTCTTCCGGCGGAAAAGTACAAATAAGTTTATTCCCTAAAAATTTTTCAATAGCGGGTATTTGAAATGAATCATCTTCTGAAGCAAAGCTGATAGAAATGCCGGAGGCACCTGCTCTGCCGGTTCTGCCGATACGATGAACATAGTCTTCCGGGTCTTCCGGGAGCGTATAATTAATAACATGGCTTACTCCCTCAATATGAATTCCACGTCCCGCCACATCGGTTGCAACCAGCACTTTAATTTTCCCTGCCTTAAAATCATCAAGTGTTCTTAACCTCTGCCTTTGGTCAATATCTCCCGAAAGAACTTTACAATTAATCCCGTACTTAAGTAAGAGTTCTTCAACCAGCCGTGTTTCATCTTTGCGGTTTGTAAAAATTATTACCCTGCTAAGCTGCTGCCCGGTAATGAGATTATAAAGCAACGGAAATTTTTCTTCATTTGTAACAATATATACCAATTGTTCAATTTTATCACCCGCAGTTTGTTCATGTTCAATTTCCACATTAACTGCATCCTTAGTCCACTGAACCGCAAGGCGTTTAACAACTGAGCTGAGGGTTGCACTAAAGAAAAGAGTCTGCCTATTGGCTTTTAACGGAGTGCTGTGAATAATTTTTCTTACATCCGGAATAAAGCCCATATCGAGCATTCTGTCAGCTTCATCAATAACAAGAATTTCTACACCGCTCAGAGAGATATCACGCTTACTCATAAAGTCTATTAGCCTTCCCGGCGTTGCAACAATAACATCGGATGGGCCCTTATTTAATTTTGATTTTTGTTTTCTGTAATCCATACCGCCAAAAACTTCAGTTATGTTTATGGAAGTATATTTAGCGAGGAGCTTAGCATCATTTGCAATCTGAATAACAAGTTCCCTTGTTGGAGCAAGAATTAATGCACGGGGTCTGCCCGGTTGCCTTTTACTCGGAGAGATATCTTTTAAAAATTTAGTAAATATAGTAATAAGGAAGGCCGCTGTTTTTCCGGTTCCTGTTTGAGCCTTCCCTGTTGCATCCTTACCGTTTAGAGCAGCTACCAATATCTCCTTTTGAATAGGCGTGCAATACTGAAACCTTAAATCGGAGATTGCATGCATTATCTCAACCGGGAGGTCAAGATCATGAAAGCGCATTTTGCCTTCCTGAACCGGAACTTCAAAAGCTGAGATGTTCCAATTACCGGGAACCTTTTCGTTCTGCCACTGTTCCTCTTTTACTTTAGATGCATCTTTACTTTTTTGAAAAGATTCTTTTGAACGGTATCTAATTCCGCTCGAAGAATGAACATTTTTCTTGTCGTGTTCAGAAACGGATTTATTACTCCTATTCTGAGCCGGATAGTTAGTTGAAGTTCTCTTATTACCGGGTTTATAATTATTTTCCAACTTAGGGTGTTTTATTTTAAGTTCTGCAGAAGTTTCTGCCTGTACGGGCTTTTTATTATTTAAATTACTGCCGCTTCCGGATAATTTTATTAATTTTGCTTTAACACGTTTTAAAAAGTTTCTAACCAAAACAAATCCTTATCTTTATTACAATAACACTCAATTAGCAAATATTTATCATTTAGCATTTAGCTTTTTAAGCAAATCTTCGGCGTTGGTATCTTTAGGATTAAGCTTAAGCGCTTTTCCAAAACTTTCTATAGCCGATTCTTTATCTCCTTTTAACATATAAGCTTCCCCAAGACCGTCATAAATAATAAATGAATCAGGATAAGTTTCTGCATTAAGTTTCAACAACCCGATAGCATATTGATACATGCCGTTATTAATAAACTTGAAAGCAGTAGAATTTAGCTGGTCTTCATCAAAGTCATACTCGTTTTTCTTGGTCTTATAAAATTCACGATATCGGGCTGCCGCAGAATCTATTCCCTTCTCAAATATTGTTAAAAGCAAAGTATCCGCAATAGACGGCTTAGGTTCCCCGATCCCCATCAATTGAGTATCAAAAATTAATGTTGCATTAGGTGGAATAATACCATTACCTGCGCCGTTTTCGCCATAAGCAAGTTCCGGAGGAATAATAAGCCTTAATTTATCACCGACATTCATTAATGCAATCCCTTCGTCCCATCCTTTAATAACCTGCCCCTGACCTAAAATAAATTTTATCGGTTTTCCTCTTTTATAAGAATTGTCAAACTCTGTACTATCCATTAAATAGCCAGCGTAATTAACCGAAACTTGTTTTCCGGCTTCAGCTTTTGCGCCGTTTCCCTTTTCAATAACAATATATTTTAAACCACTCGCGGTGGTAACTGTGTCCTTACCGGCAGAATTTGTTTGGCAAATTGATAAAACAGGGATAAATATAAATGTGAGAAACAATATGAAGTGATTTTTCAACTTACGTCCTTTCTTTAATTTAGCAAGATATATGGTTTGTTTTTTTTTGATTAAATAAAATATTCTAAATTATTAAATAAAAATACATAAACATAAGGTAAATGTTAAGAGAAAAATTTATAGGAATAAGGGGGTCTAATATTTATTTATTTGCAGGGTACATAAGTCTTTTAAATTATAAGATTAGTAATCCGGCACAAAATAAAGGAACCGAAACGAATTATAAACGTCAAAAAGGGGTTAAAAAAAATAGTTTTAGGTTAAAAATAAGTTTCAATTTGGTAGTGAATAATTCACTTAATTTCAATAAGTTTGATCAGGATTATTTCAAATTTTTCACATACTCCTTAAGGTAAAAAAACATGACTGTTAAACTTACGAGAAGAATAATAGGCGCATTTGTATTCGTATTATCCGCGATAATTTTATTTTTAACGGTGCAGCCATCGGTTTCGTTCTGGGATCCGGGTGAAATTTCGGCTGCCTCATATTCCTTAATGGTACCACATCCTCCTGGTGGTCCGCTATGGCTAATCATCGGAAGATTCTTCTCTATGCTTCCATTTGCTGAAAATATCGGTTTTAGGATAAATGCAGTTTCTGTTTTATCCGGTTCAATCTCTATTTTACTGCTTTATCTTATTTCGATAAAGCTAATCGAAACCTATCGTGGTAAAGATTATAAAAATACTTCGAGTACAATATTGACATTCGGCTCAGCAGCAATAGGCGCACTTGCCTTTGCATTTTGCGATACTTTCTGGTTTAATGCTGTTGAGTCCAACTACTTTTCATTAAGCACATTATTATTCTCTTTAGTAGTCTGGCTTATGATGATTTGGTACGATCATGCAGATGAAAAGGGAAGTGAAAAATATATAATTTTAATGGCTTACCTAATTGGTTTATCATTCGGAGTTCACTTAATGAGTGTACTCGCAATATTTACATTTGTTTTTGTTGTAGTAATGAGGAAGTATGTCAACGATGATGAAACTTTCAAAAAGACGGCATATATCTTTCTTATCCATATGGGTATCTTGGCGATTATAGCAATTGCAATGTGGTCTTCACAAACAAGCACAACTCCTCCCTCCCCGGAAGAATATAAAGCATTTGACTCCAAGTTTGTCTGGATTATGTTTGGAATATCGGTAATATTTATGGGGGCTATGTGGAAGCAGATATTTCACCGCAATTCCTTTTATATCCCGTTAATTGCAGGCGGTATATTGCTGCTTCTTGCGTATCCGGGAGTTGTAAAAGGAGTTCCGGCTATATTACTGGCATTGGGCGGAGCAGGAGCAGCAACCAACTTAATTATATTTTTAGTAATCATTGGTATAGTTGTTTACATAATTTACTGGTCTGCTAAAAATAAAAAGAGTACCATCAACTTAGGAGCTACAGCGCTGCTTTTTGTTTTACTGGGATATACAACTTATGCAGCAATTATTATCCGTTCCGGCGATAATCCACCGATGAATGAAAACCAGCCAAATAATTTTAATAAGTTAATGTACTACCTGGATCGTGAACAATACGGAGATTTCCCAATTTTCAAGCGAAGATTCTCCAGCGAACCCCATCAGCAGGGTATATACTCAAATTACTCAAGCGACCTCGACTTTATGTGGAATTACCAGGTCGATCACATGTTTAATAGGTATATCGGCTGGAATTTAATTGGTAAAGTTTCTACTGTTCAGGATTCCGGTGTTAAATGGAGTCAACTTTACGGCATACCCTTCATAATCGGACTGATAGGTTTTTACTTCCTTTTCAAGAAAAATTGGAAGATAGGTTCAGCGTGGTTGATTCTATTTATCTTTATGGGATACCTGATTATGTTTTATCAGAACCAGCAGCAGCCGCAGCCACGCGATAGGTTTTATTTCTACCCGGGGGCACTCTTTGTATTTGCCGCCTGTATTGCTGTCGGTGTAAGGGAAATTACCGAACTTGCTCTGGAGAAAATAAAAGATGCATCTTTAGGCAGGACAACAGCATTTGTGTGTCTTGGAGTTTTCCTTCTGCTTATTCCAGGCAATATGCTTAGAACAAATTATTTTTCACATGACAGGTCAAAGAACTGGTTACCATGGGATTTTGCATATAATCTTCTTCAAAGCTGTGCGCCTAATGCAGTATTATTTACAAACGGCGATAATGATACTTTCCCTTTGTGGTATCTGCAGGATGTAGAAGGCGTGAGAAGAGATATAAGAGTTGTATGCTTAAGCCTGGCAAATACCGATTGGTATAATGAACAGTTAAAGGATACATCCCCTTACGGAGCATTGAAAGTTAAATTCTCAATGACCGACGATATGATTTCGCAGCTTACACCGGTTGAATGGAAAACTCAAATGATTGCAATACCGGTATCACAGGACGTCATTAAAAAGTTCAATGTCACGGATACTTCTGTTATCAAAACCGTACAGCTTATGTGGAGAATGAAACCTACGGTTGAGATGGGCGGCGTTCAAGGATTAAGAGTTCAGGACATCGTTGTTAAAGATATTGTTCAAAATAATACATGGGACAGGCCTATTTATTTTGCTTCAACATGTTCACCGGATTGCTATATCGGTTTGGATGATTACTTAGAAACTGAAGGATTGGCTTCCCGTTTAGTTCCTCAAAGAAAAACAACCGCAATTTATGTAAATGCCGAAATTACTAAGGAAGATCTTTTATCCGAAAATACTTCTTATTCGAAAACATTTAAACCCGGGTTTAAATTCAGAGGATTGAACAATAAAGATGTCTTCTTTGATGAAACAGAAAGCAGATTAATTCAAAATTACAGAAATGCTTATCTTGAACTTGCATATTATTATTATAGTGTTAAGAATGATAATGTTACAATTGTGAGTGTTCTTGATATGATGGAAAAGAAAATGCCTCAAACTGTTGTGCCTATGGATTACAGGCTTCTTTACGAAGTCGGTAATTTATACTCACAAGCCGGCGCTCTTGATAAGTATAGAAAAGTGGCAAATGAAATAATACCGGCGGCGTTGGAAAATCTTAACGATGTAACAATGGATGATCTAGCTTCGCCGGATAATCCATACAGCATGCTCGAAAGAACTTATATTAGTCTAAAAGAGTATGATAAGGCTATTGAAATTCTTCAAAGGCTGCAGAACGCTTTGCCAAATGCTGGCGGTGTGCAGGAAGAAATAAACAGGCTTAAACAAATAGAAAACGATACTACAAAGAAATAAAATTTTTTATGCAGGTTGATTCTGAAAGCTTTCGGAATCGACCTGCAATTTAAAAGCTATAGGTAAAACCAAGCCAGGGAATAAAAGGAAAGCCAATATTATCAGACCACTGGTTATAATAGAATAAGCCAATATCGCCCGCTATTTTATCGCTAAAGAACCTAAACCCTAATGAGTAAACTCCGACATTATTTTGTGGATTGTAATAATCTTCAGAGATAATTTTGACGCTGTTGGATACGCGCAATTCTCCTCCAAAAAGAAAAATATTTCCATTATGATTATCTGCACCAATAAATCCTAAAGTGACAGCAAACGGATTTCTGCTGAAAGTAGCGAGCCCGTAAAGCAACGATGTTCCAGGCAAATCCATGGATGAATAATTTGCAAATGTCGCACCTGCTGCAAGGCATAAATTATTTTCTCCAAAAGTTTTATTTAAAAAAGTAATTTTTATATTTCCGTAGAGCAACTGACTTTGGGATCCCGGGAATATGCTAACGCCGACGCCGACAGACATAAAGTCAGTAATACCTACGGTTAAAGAAGGAAAAAAAATCATATAATCAGTAAAATTGACTTTTCCTGCTTCAATGGGCTGTGCAGTAGGGGCTAAAAAAAGATGCGACTGATTGGGATCCTTTCTATAATATATTCCATTTATTACTTCTCCTTTCAATTCCCTGGAAATGTCTATTAAAGATAAGGGGATTGTCATTTCAACACCGGAAAGGGTCTTAAAAACAAGGGATGAATCATTTACTGATATTATTCTTCCGTTTAGCTGTGTACCATCATAAAGATTAAGGCTTATATCCTGGTTTAGTGCAATTTTTTTAAACTCATTCGAGATAGACCGGCTACTTTCAATCGCTTTTTTAGGAACTTTGATCAGTTTTCCATCATTAAGCTGAATCTGCACAAACAGGGAATCTTGTTTAACAATTTTGCCAAATAATTCCGTTCCGCCTTTTAGTATTATTTTTTGCGGGTATTTTAGCGCAGTACTATCCTGAGCGTATAAACAAATAGATAAAACAGTAAAAAAAATAATAGATATTATAAAAGAAAAAAATTTGAGATGCTTCATGTTCCTTCCCTTTCAAAGAATTCTCTTTAATATAATAATAATTTAACAAAATAAAATTTTTATATAAAAGAAGTAGAAGAGAAATGTATTTAACAAATAAGCATCATTAGAGGTTAGTCACGGATATATTATTTTATTGCTCGATTGATTACAATACTTTACTTAAACCATAATGTAAGAATTTAGTTGTGAAGTAATGTGCAATCTAAAAATCATCTACAAGATCAAATTCCTTTTCGTATAGTTTATATCTTTTCTTTTTTGATTCTTTAAGGAACTCCAGCTTTACAATGATAAAGCCGTCAATACAGCTTTGGAAATTGTAATCAATACAAAAATCTGAAAAACTTATGCCCCCGTCTTCGCAAAGCTCGGTATACTGCTTAAATAAAACAGGTATAGAAAGACTGTAAATTTTCAACAGCTTTTTAACAATCTGCAAATCTTCTTTATAATCGGCGCCTGTTAAGGCTATACTTATTTTTTGTTCCACTTTATCAGGGATAAAATATTTATTTTTTGCAAGAGCAAGAGGAGCATCGACGCTAAACCATTTTTTATAGAAATAAACGATTAAATTTTTAGCCTTTTCCGGGTATTTATTGTTTATGCTCACTGCGCCGTATAAATATTTTACATCGTCAATATTATTTATAAACAGGCCTATCCCCTGCCAAAGTGAATCAAGGGCATTTGTATTCCAATATTTAGCCTGCACAAAACTCCGTCCAAGTTCAATAGATTCGGGTAAAATCCGGACCAGTTCATCTGTATAATTAAAAAGTGAAGAAGTATAAAAATCGTCTATCCCGGTTTTTCCAATAATTTCCCTGCCAAGGGCTAATCTATAAGCTCCGGCTATCTCTAATTCTTTTTCGTCCCATAAAACAATATGATGATAGTAGCGGTCATATTTATCAATATCTATTTTTTCTCCGGTTCCTTCACCGACTTTCCTAAAAGTGATTTCCCGAAGTCTTGCTATTTCTGTTACTACGTCCGGCGCTGTTTCATAGCGTAAAAGAAATATTTTCTTATTATCGTTTGATTCACCGAGTAATTCACAGTAATCCAATTGTTTTTTTAAAGTCTTCCGGCTAACAGGCGGAACTATATTTTTATTAGTCCTAAATATTCCTTTTTTGTCTTTCCCAATTAATAAAACATGTTTTTTCAACAGCTTTGTATTGTACCTCTCATTACAATAATTTGAATTAAAAGCATCGGGCGGAATCGGATCGCCGATTTTTACCAGAGCAGCTTTACCGCTCTTATTAAACACTTCATGCGGTAGAAGTATTGTAGATAATTTTTTATTTATTACAGATAAAGCATAAAACAGGAATGAATTTTTTGCTTTTACATAAACAGGCAAAACCGGAGCATTGAATTTCCTTGACAAAAATAAAGCTCCCTTTTTCCAGTTGGGGTCTCTAATGCCTTTTAATGTAGGCCTGGAAACTTCACCCGCCGGGAAAATTATAATGGCTTCTTCATTCAATAAGGACCGGCTTATTTGTTGTATATTGTTCCGCTGTACCTTAGGATCATCAATATTGTAAGTAAGAAAAATACCGCTTAGGTTCTCAACATTCTTTACTATATCATTCACAACTATTTTTATATCTGACCTTACTTCGCTTATCATTTTCACTAAAACACAGCCGTCTATCCCACCGAGAGGATGATTAGATACACAAATCAACCTTCCCTCGCTTGGTATTTTATCCCTGTCTTTTTTTGAAGCTACATAAGAAAAATTAAGGTATTCCAGTATTTCATCATTAAAAGCAATGCCTCTTTTATCATTATGCTTTTCCAGAAAATCATTTAGTTCGGAGAGATGAAGTACTTTTGCAATTACAAAGTATATAATTTTTTTTAACCCTTTCGGGTACCCATTAAGATAACGGGGATAATATTGCTTTATTATTTCTTTTAAATCGATTTTCATATTTTTCCCTCGTTAAATTTCCTGAAGGTAAATAACTGCTGATTAATTTAATTCTTTGGAAAATCTACTCCCGATAAGCCATAATGCTTTTTGACTCAATGATTCCGGCTTATATGCAGTCTTAAAATCCAATCCCATATTGCCAGTTTGGGGGAAAAATTTTTATTATAACTCACATTACGCAGTTATTAAATAAACCCGAGTTTTAACTCGAGGAATAACGATAGCCTAAATATTATTGGCTTTAGCCACAAGTTTCATGTAATTTTGGCTTGGTCATCCATCCCTTTGGGAAAAGCCAGACATATTTTGTAATTAGTAGTCCCTAACATAAACCTACCGGCCGGCCGGCAGGTGTCGGGGCAATTTTAAATATCTTTTGCGTGACATGAGTTAATAATTCTAAACCGGGATAGTTTCATATAACATTAATATGTCGTCGCATACATGTCTTTTAAGGAATTAATCCTTCTAAGTTTTTTCATTTGGGACAATTCACTTTCATATACACGCTTGATACCATCACCCAAAGCTTTTTCAATATCACGGATATTATTAACAAGTCTCATAAAGCCGATTACTTCTACAGAGGCGGCTTGATCTGTTCCCCACATTGCCCTGTCTAAGGTAATATGCCGTTCAATAAATGAAGCACCTAAAGCTACTGCCGCCCATGTAGGTGCAAGCCCGACTTCATGCCCAGAATACCCTATAGGTATTGATGGATATTTTCCTTTTAAAGCATGAATTACATTCAAATTCAGTTCATTATTATTG
>Ga0116114_1001165_pt1 | contig 14613 bp, 12 predicted proteins | sample June2015DPH_10_5_FD_89823 | JGI IMG/M metagenome (GOLD analysis project Ga0116114, IMG submission 89823) | Peatland microbial communities from SPRUCE experiment site at the Marcell Experimental Forest, Minnesota, USA - June2015DPH_10_40 | ecosystem: Environmental > Terrestrial > Soil > Wetlands... | reverse complement strand
GAGCGGCAAGATCATGCGGAGGCTACTGAGGGAGCTGGCGACGACCGGCGAGGTGCGGGGCGATACGACGACGCTGGAGGACTTTGGGGTGCTGGCCAAGCTGCGGGAGGGGGACGAGTAGAGCAGGGAACAGGGGTCAAGGGTCAGGGAAGAACAAGCAACAGCAAAAGCCAATACGGGGTCGTTCGCTGCCGCGAACGATACCCCACCCTGCGCCGATTAAGCTGGCGCGAGGATGGGGCACCCGGCAAAAATCCCACCTATCGCGCAAAGAGCCGCGCGATGGATGGGGCACGCGGCGGAATATTTTTAGGGGATGTAATCGCATGGGGATGGGCGGGCGTCTACATTCTGTATGCAGCTTGCGCTCAATCCCGGTATGATCGGCTGCGCGATGGGTGAGACTGCCCTTTCGGAACTGGATGATATCGAGGCGCTGGACCGCATCTACCGGGCGCGGCTGCTGCGGTTTGTCGCCTACTCGACCGGGGACATGGACCTGGCGGAGACGGTGGTGCAGGACTGCCTGCTGAAGGCGTATAACGGCAGGAAATCGTTTCGCGGCGAGTGCAGCGTCTACACATGGCTGGCGCATATTGCGGGCAACCTGGTGCGGGACCAGCAGAGGACGCGGCGGTTTCAGTTCTGGCGCAGAGTGCAGAAGACGGGGCCCGACCTGAGCGAGCTGGCCGTGTTGCTGGCCAGTGGGGAGAGTTCGCCGGAGTCGCAGATACTGGCGCGGGAGAGAGCGCAGGAGGTGTCGGCGGCGCTGGAGACGCTGTCGGAACATCAACGCAGCATCTTTCTGATGCGCTTTGTGGACGAGATGGAGTTGCAGGAGATATGCCAGGCCACTGGGATGCAGATCAGCACGGTGAAGACACATTTGCATCGCGCGGTGAAGGCGGTAAGGAATAAGCTGGGAGGAAGAATGTGATGGAAGTCAAGCGCGAACACTTGAATCCCAACCACGAACGGCATCTTAGCGACGAGCAGTTTACCGAGCTTTTGCTGGGCGGCAGGCAGACGTGGGTGCAGGCTCACCTGCAAGAGTGCGCCGCGTGCCGCGAGGAGGCGGAACGGGTCTCTGGCGCGATTGGAGACTTCAGTACGCAGAGCCGGCTGTGGGCTGAGCGGAGAGCGGCGGCGCGGGTCCTGCGGACGGCGGCGCAAACCCCGCGGACGGCGGAGCGCGAGTCTGTTATGGCGTGGCTGATGCGGCCGCAGGTGTGGCTGATGCGCCCACAGGCCTGGGCGGGCGCGGCGTTGACGATTGCGCTGGCGACTGGGATTGGCGTCTCCATCCACAAGGAGCACGCACGGACGGAGCAACCGGCAGCGACCATGGCACAGGCTGATTCGACGAAGGCAGAGGCTGGGACGACAACAGCGCAGGCGGAGGCGACGATACCGGCCGCAACACTAAAGGCGGACAATGAGCTGCTGACGGCCATCGACGGCGAACTGCGCGCGGATGAGTCGACACCGGCAAGCCTGTATGGGCTGGATGCGAGTACGAGTGGGACAGGGACGAAAGCTGCGAAGAGGATCTCCAACTGATGAGATTGGGCAAAGCTAAATTCGCGCGTGTTGCGGTGATTGGGGTCTGCCTGGTTGTGGGAGCGGCCTCGACATTGCAGGCGCAGGGCCGGGGCGGGGGCGGGCCGCCGGGCGGCGGGCCGGGCGGGCCAGGCGGAGGGCCGGGCGGAGGGCCGGGTGGAGTCGGAATGGGAGGGCCGCAGTTTCCCGTGGGCGGGCCGGGGGTGGTACCGGGAGGGCCTCCACCGCCGCAGCAGCCGGGACAACGCGGGCAGGGGGCGGAGAACCGTCCAGGCTTCCAGCTTGGGCCTCCAGGTCGCTGGTGGGACGACCGGGCCACCGTCAAGAGCCTGAAGCTGAGTCCGGAGCAGCGGACGCGCATGGACACCATCTTCGAGCAGAACCGGGGAGCGCTACTGGTGCGCCTTCAGGGGTTGCAGCAGGCAGAGGCGCAGATGGATGAGCTCTCGAGGTCGCCCGCGCCCGACGAGGCAGTACTGTTTGCGCAGATCGACCGCGTAGCGCAGGCGCATGCCGAGCTGGAGAAGGCCACCACCCACATGCTGCTTCAGATTCGGGGAGAGATGGACCCGGAGCAGATCAAGCGGCTGGAGAAGCTGCGCTGAGACCCTGCGGAGAAGATTGTTCAGCGGTGGAGTTCGCCGATGTAGACGGCGAAGGGGGGCAGGTTGACTGAGTCGAGGTCCTGCGGGCCCATTGCCTGGTCTGTGCGCAGCAGGGTGAGCAGGAATGAGCCACGCAGGTTGAGGCTGTGGACGGCGGAGGTGAGCGACAACTGCAACGGGGAGGCCGAGAGGTTACAGGCCACGACGACCGGCGGAGCGAGAGCGGAGTTCGTGGCCGGGCGGATGACCCATACCAGAGCGTTCTGGGCGTCGAAGTCGAGCATGGTCACGCGGCCGGATCGCAGGGTTGGGTTGCCGTGGTGGAGGGCGCTGAGGCGGCTGATCCAGTCGACGAGAGCTGGGGATGGAGGAGCGGCGGGGCGGAAGATTGGAGCGGGATGGTTGACGGCGAGGGTGCGGGCGGCGGTGGGCGACAGTGGCTCGGCTTCGGGCGCGGGGGTTGTGTCGGGCTGAAGGACGAGGCTGGGGCCGGCGTCGATGAGCGCGGCGGAGTGGGTTGTGAGCAGGATGGCGGCCATGGCACGAGCCAGCGCGGGATAGGGGTCGGACCCGGTGGGCGGGGGCGCGGGGGGACGGAAGTCGAGCAGAAGGTTGGGCGTGAGGAGGGACTGGGCGAGCAGCGGGCGGAGGTTGGCGGCGTCGGGGAGATCGAGCTGGGAGAGCTGTGAATCGATCTGGAGCTGGGCGCCGGTGGCACCGCCGAGACGGTTGGCGCGACGGGTGGAGGCAGCGCGGGAGGGTTGGCGAGAGGCGGGCGAGGCGAGTGGAGTTGCGGTCGGGTTGGGGTTGAAATCGGAGATGACGATGCGCTGGCCGACAGAGCTGCCGGTGATCTTGCGCAAGGATTGTATGAGGGACTGGGAGTCCTGCGGAGAAGTTTCGGGCGGGGTGACGAGGCGGAAGCCGGCGACTCCGCGGCTGAGCCAGAAGCGCGCGGTTGGGGCGAGATCGGAGGGGACGGAGGGGGGTGGGAGGGTAACGAGGACCCGGATGCCGCGGCGGCTGGCCTGATGGACCAACTCGTCGAAGTCGTCGAGGGCGGGACCGGGGGCAAGCGAGGCGGGCAGCGGGGGCATGGGGACGAGCAGCGCGTCGACGCCGAGGGAGTGCAGGGCATCGAGCCGGGCGGCAATGAATTTGTAGTCGGCGGAGTGCTGGAGCCGGAGCTGTTCGGAGGGGCTATTGCCGGGTGGGTTGGCGGGGCTGGAGGAGATCTGATAGAAGACGGCCTGACGCCACCAGGGGTCAGAGTTCGGGCCGAATCCCGTCATGCCGGGGCGGGCCAGGGCCTGTGCGGAGGAGGGGAGGGTGGATGCGAGAAGAAGGAGGAGTGCGATGCGGAGGCGGTGTCTCCCACCCATTCCGCAAAGAGCGCGGCATGGATGGGGCACCCAGCGGGATGGATGGGGGAGCCGAAGTGTGCAGTCAGGCATTGGGGACGGAGGGTGAGGGAGCGGGGAGAAGCTCTGCATAGATGAAATTGTCGCGCGATACGGTCTCTGCGGGAAGTACGGAGATGGTACGCGAGAAGATGGGGCCAGCGCAGGCGAAGGTGTGGAACTCGCCACGCTCTCCGCAGGGATCGACCGAGGCGGGCAGATCGGCGAGCAGGGCGGCGTCGAAGGCGCGGCCGGCGAAGGAGGAGTCGAGCGAGCGCGGGTCGATGCAGGTGAGGTGGGCGCGCAGGCCGGAGGTGATCATCTGGCGGGCGAGTTCGGCGGTGGAGATGCCAAGATCCGCGGTCCAGACGGGGAAGATGGGTACGAGGCTGGTGGGTGCGAGTTTCTCTATACGGTAGGCGCGGATGTCCTCAAGAAAGAGGTCGCCGAAGGCGATGCCATAGATACCTTCGGAGACGGCGCGGGCGCAAACGGTGGACATGCGCGACTCGTAGTCGGCGTTGGAGCATGGGAAGGGCAGATCGACCTTCCAGAGCGGAAGGCCGATGGAGGCGGCTTGCTGGTCGAGCAGCTCTTCGCGGAAGCCGTGTATGGCGACTCGGCGGAAGTGCTCATTAATAGTGGTGAGGAGGGCGACGACTTCGTACTGCGGTTGCTGGCGGAGAAGGTGGAGTGCCCATGCGCTGTCCTTGCCTCCGCTCCAACTGAGCAGGATGGGTTTGGGGGCGGAGGTGAGGTGGGTGGGGCTGGGCATGAGGAGGAGGATACTGCGCGGGATCGACTGGTGCAATCGGAGGGATGAACCCACTCATGGCGATGAGACTGCCATGAATGGGGCACCGGGCAACCGCAGGTCCTTCGACTACGTTTGGCACAGGTGCGCGCCGAACTCCGCTCAGGATGACAGCGAAAAACAACAACGGCTAAATGCTGGTCAGCGCAGGAGTCAGCGCGGGTCAGCGGAGGAGGAGGACGATGACGATGATGAGAAGGACGAGGGAGAGGCTGCCACCGCCGTAGTAGCCGAGGCCCGGGCCCATGCGGTAGCCGCCAAAGCCGAAGAGGAGGATGAGAAGGATAAGAAGAAGAATCATGGAGGCTCCGTTCCGAGACGATTTTGAAGCGGCCGGTTCAAGGGCCTATGGGTTGGATGCGGATTTGGGGAGGGGTGGTAGACTTGGGGTGTGCCGGGCCCTACGCGACGTGATCCCGCCAACCCCGCCAGGTCCGGAAGGAAGCAACGGCAACGGGCCATTACGGGTGCAGTAGGTCGCCCGGTACTTTTTAAATGCAGTGGTCAGTGGCCAGTGATCTGTGGTCAGTGACGGCAGGTTGGACGGAATTGTTCCCTGAACAATTTGAGGAGTGGATGGCGGTCGAGCTTCGCTCGATACCCCACGCTCCACCCCAGCGAGCATAAAGCGCTCGCCGGGGACCCCTAGCTGCCGCGCGATGGAACTACGCGTCGAGGATGGGGCACCCGGTTGGCGGGACTTGTTCTTTGGGGCGCGGGTCGGCGAGAATGATTCGGGGCCGGGTTGGGCCAAAAGAGACAGTGAGGTGATGGATTGAGTTTGACGTTGAAGGCGCGGCAGAGTGTGCGGGCGAAGATCAGTTCGGTAGGGACATACGTTCCTCCGCGGCTGCTGACCAATGCGGACCTGGAGCGGATGGTGGCGACCAACGACCGATGGATCACGGAGCGGACTGGAATCCGCGAACGGCACATTGCGGAGAAGGGCGTGGCGTCGAGCGACCTGGGCGCGGAGGCGGCGCGGCGGTGCCTGGCGGCGCGTGGGACCGATGCGACGGAGGTGGAGGCGATTGTGGTGGCGACGGTGACGCCGGACATGCTGTTTCCGGCGACGGCGTGCCTGGTACAGGAGAAGATTGGGGCGAAGGGGGCGTGGGGGTTCGACCTGTCGGCTGCCTGCTCGGGGTTTCCCTACGCGCTGCAGGTGGGGGCGAAGCTGGTGGAGAGTGGGGCGCACAAGAAGGTGATGGTGGTGGGCGCGGACGTGATGAGCTCGATCATCGACTATACGGACCGGACGACGTGCGTGATCTTCGGGGACGGCGCAGGGGCGGTGCTGCTGGAGCCGTGCGCGGAGGGCGAGGTGGGAATGATCGACTACTGGCATGAGATCGATGGGTCGGGCGCGGGATCGCTGTATATGCCGGGAGGGGGGAGCCTGCATCCCTCGTCGGCGGAGACGGTGGCCGAGAAGATGCACTACGTACACCAGGACGGGCCTGCAGTGTACAAGTTTGCAGTGCGCAAGATGGCGGAGGCGACCGAGATGGTGCTGGCAAATAACGGACTGACCGGCAAGGATGTCGATTGCTTCATTCCGCACCAAGCAAACAAGCGGATTATCGTGTCGACGGCGGAACGTCTGGGAATACCGATCGAGCGGGTGATTATCAACATCGACCGCTATGGCAATACGACAGCGGCGACGATCCCGCTGGCGATGCAGACGGCGACGGAAGAGGGCCGGCTGAAGAAGGGCGACCTGGTTCTGCTGGCCAGCGCGGGCGCGGGATTTACGGTGGCGGCGACGCTGTTGCAGTGGGAGATGTGAAGGACAGGTTCGAGGTTCAAGGTGGGCGCGATACCGGTCAGGCTTGGGCGGCGGGGGCGACTGCGCGGGGAGCTGGCGCCTTGGGAACGGCGAGGGTGCGGGAGGTTTTGTAGAGCTTCCAGAAGCCGAAGGCGATGCTGAGCAGGATGAGGCTCCAGATGGCGATGAGGATGGGGACCGCCCACTTTCGGGTGAAGCGGTTCCAGAGGCGCAGGACGTGCGGGCCGAAGTAGACGCCCAGGGCGGCGGCTGCGGAGTGGCGCAACAGGCGGCTGAGGGTGAAGGTGACGAGAAACCGCTGGCGCGACATCTTGAGCGCTCCGGCAGCCAGCACGAAGGGCGAAAGCGGCATGGGCGGGGGCAGGATGGCGGGCAGCGCGACGGAGAGGATGGCGTGCGACTGCATCCAGATGCAGACCCGCTTGAGGATGCGCGGCGGGACGTGCTTTTCGAGGAAGCCCATGCCTCCGGAGTGGCCGGCCTGGTAGCTGATGGCGCCGCCGAGAAAGGAGCCGAGAGTGGCCGCGCCGACCAGGAGGAAGAGGTTGGTGTGCTGGGCGGCGAGGACGACGATCATGAGGTCGGTGATGCCTGGGATGGGCAGAGGGACGAAGGAGGAATCGACGATGGAGACGAGCAGGACTCCGATAAGGCCGAAGGAGAGCATGAGATGGAGCAGCGGGTTGGCGTGGTGATGGGCGGCGGCAGGCAGAACGGCGGCGAAGGCTTCGGCGATGGAGTGGGCGGAGGCGATCGCGGCGGTGAGCGTCATGGTAGTATGACGCGAGTTTGAGGGGGGAAGTCGCGTGGGGGAGGAATTGTTTGCAGGATGACGGCATAAAACAAACAACCGCAGGTCCTTCGACTCGTCGCTTCGCTCCTCGCTCAGGATGACAAGCGGATGATTAGAGGAAGCGGAGGGTGGGGAGCGGGGGCAGGAGGGCGGCTTCGGCAGCGTAGCGGCGGAAGAGCGTGATGGCCTGGATGCAGACGGGCGAGAGCGTGTAGTGGATGTGGTGGGTGAGGTAGTGGCGGATGGTGGCGGGTGGGATGGCGATGCGGGGGGTCCACTCTGTGACGAGCTGGTCGATGTGGGCGAGGCCGTGGTCGCGGGAGAGCTGAAGGTCCGCGGTGAGCTGCGCCGCGGTGATGGATGCGGCGGCGAGGGATTCGGGGCGGACGGCCCAGACGGCGGCGACCCAGGGAAGGCGGGTGCGGCTGGTCCACTGATGGGCGAGGTCGAGCCAGAGGCATGGGCCGACGGCGGATTCGATTCGGGCGCGGGATTCGAGCGCGACGAGCGCGGGGTCGCCGATGAGGAGGGCGGCGTCTGCGTGGGAGAGCATGGCGATGGGGTCGGCGGGCGCGGGGATAAAGGTGGGGTCGGTGCGGATGAATTTGCGGAAGAGGATTTGGGCGTAGGCGAGCGAGCTGCGCGAGGCCGTGTCGGCGGCGACGGTGCGGACGCAGGCGAGGGCGCGGTCTACGGATTCGGGGTTGGAGTCTGTGGCGCTGCGAGCAAAATGCGGGGATTCTTCCCCTTCCCCTTCACTACGTTCACGGTCAGGGTCAGAATGACAAACAGTATTGTCACTGCGGCGATGGTCTAGCTTGACGATGAGCTGGATGGAGCGGACGCGGTCCAGCGAGGCGATGGCGCAGTTGGAGACGATGGCGAACTCGGGCGTGAGCGAAGCGATGGGGATGAGGCCGAGGTCGGCGCGGTTGGCGAGGAGTTCGTCGGCACAGAGGGAGGGCTGGGTGGAGTGGACGAGGTAGCGGGCGGCGAGGGAGGAGGCGAGCGGGGGGTGGTCGAAGTCCCACATGAGGGGCGCGGGATTGAGGAAGCCGATGGCGGCGACACGCAGGCGGGATGGGGCGGAGTGGGGCAATAGATTAGTTTAAGGGATTCGTTGAGCGAGGGATAGTTTTCGGAGAGAGGTGGGTTTCGTGATAGTCTCCTGCGGGTATGGAATTTGTTTGCGATTGTGTGATGGAGTGAGATGACAACCAACAGCGACGCAGAGCGGGATGCGCTGAAGACGACGGAGGTGGGGCGGCTGGGGTGGATGGCGCTGGCGCTTACGCCGGAGATGGGGCCGACAAGAATTGCAAAGGCAATGGCGAAGATGGGAGCGGAGCGGGTGTTTGAGGCGACGCTGACCGAGCTGGAGGGCGCGGGGATGCCGGCGCAGGCGGCGCAGTTTGTCAGTGATGGGAGGGCGCGGGCGGCGGCGGAGAAAGAGGCGAAGCAGGTTGCGGAGGCGGGTGGAATTTTTCTGACGCGCGAGGATGCGGAGTATCCGGGACGGCTGCTGGAGATCTACGATCCGCCGGCGGTGTTGTGGATTCGCGGCGATGCGAAGCTGCTGGAGCGGCCGGGGATTGCGGTGGTGGGGACGCGACACCCGACGCCGTATGGAGTGGGGATGGCGGAGATGCTGTCGCGCGACCTGGCCAACCGCAGGATGACGATCCTGAGCGGGATGGCGCGCGGCGTGGACGCGGCGGCGCACAAGGGCGCGCTGGATGCGGGCGGAAAGACGGTGGCGGTGTGGGGGACGGGGATCGATGTGGTGTATCCCAAGGAGAACAAGAAGCTGGCGGAGCGGATTGTGGCGAGCGGAGGAGCGATTGTGAGCGAGCTGCCGCTGGGGACGTTTCCGGCGCCGCAGAACTTTCCTCTGCGCAATAGGATTTTGAGCGGGATGAGCGTGGGGGTGCTGGTGGTGGAGGGCGGCGAGTACAGCGGCACGCGGATTACGGCGCGCTGCGCGATGGAACAGAACCGCGAGGTGTTCGCGGTGCCGGGCAATGTGACCAACAAGAGCGCGTGGGGGCCGAATACGCTGATCAAGCAGGGCGCGAAGCTGACCGCGACGTGGGAGGACATTTGGGAGGACCTGCCGACACAGATCCGGTTGCGACTGGAAGAAGAGATGGAGGCTGCGGGGCAGATTGAATCGAAGACGGGCGGGAGCGCATCTCTGTTTGAAGACGAGAAGCCGATGCCGGAGGCTGAGCGGGTGGTGCTGGAACGGCTGCGGCGCGACGAGACGGTGCAACTGGACACGCTGATCGAGGGGCTGGAGGGAACGCTGGGGTCGGCGGAGATCTTTACGGCGCTGTTTGAGCTGGAGCTGCGCGGGCGGGTGAAGCAGATGCCGGGAAAGAATTACGTGCGGTGCTTCTGAGGGGGCTGGCGAGCGCGGATTGACGCGGATTTACTCGGATTGAGGGCGGGCGACGCGGCTTTGTTGGGAGAAAGGTTCGGGCGGTATTGGCGGGGCGAGCTTCGTCGGGGTCCTTCGCGCTCGAAAGACGCGCTCAGGATGACAGCAAGAACAGACAACGGCAAAAGCGAAATGCGGGGATTCTTCGCTGCGCTCAGAATGACAACTCTTTTTTGCTGCGCTCAGAATGACAACTCTTTTTTTGCTCCGCTCAGAATGACGAGCAAGAACAGACAACGGCAAAAGCAGAAGCAGATTCCCTTCGGGAATGACAAACAAAGGGGCTGGATTGTCGATCCGCGGGCGAGACGGATTTGTGGTGGGGGAGTGAATGGGTGTAGATTCTACGACTGGCGCCGGAGTTTTCTCCGGGGCGGGTGGGTTCGCATCTTTTGCGGTTCCGTGTTAGGTTCGCAATGGAACGGTGGATGAAGACGAGGATTGCCGTGCGGCAATCAATTTTGAATTGAAGGGGACGAATGGCAAAGTCACTTGTGATCGTGGAATCGCCGGCGAAGGCGAAGACGATCAATAAATATCTGGGCGGCGAGTTTGTGGTGGAGGCCTCAATTGGTCACATCATGGACCTGCCGAAGAACGACATTGGGGTGGAGCTGGAGCGGCGGACGTTCGAGCCGACGCTGGTGGTGTCTCCGGGCAAGGAGAAGGTGGTGGCGCACCTGAAAAAGCTGGCTGCGAAGTCGGAGATGGTGTACCTGGCTCCGGACCCGGACCGCGAGGGCGAGGCGATTGCCGCGCACCTGGCGATGCAACTGCTGCCGGTGATGAAGGACCCAAGCAAGCTGCGGCGGGTGACGTTCAACGAGATTACACAGAAGGCGGTGAAGGCGGCGTTCGCGCACTCGCGAGATATCGACGAGCGCCTGGTGGACGCGCAGCAGACGCGGCGGGTGCTGGACCGGCTGGTGGGCTACCAGATCTCTCCGCTGCTGTGGCACAAGGTGCGGCGCGGGTTGAGCGCGGGGCGGGTGCAGACGGTGGCTCTGCGTCTGATTGTGGAGCGCGAGCAGGAGATCAACGAGTTCAAGCCGGTGGAGTACTGGGGCATTGATGCGAAGCTGAAGACGGCGAAACGCGAGGAGTTCACGGCGAAGTTTGTCGGCGTGGATGGGGTTGCGGCGCGTGTTGCCAACGGCGTGGACAAGGAGGGAAAGGAGCAGTTCATCGCCGGCGCGCTGCCGGATGAGAAGTCCGTGCAGGAGGCGGTTGCCGAGTTGGAGCGCGCGCAGTGGACGGTGCGCGGGGTGGAGAAGAAGGAGCGGCGGGCGAACCCGACGGCGCCGTATATCACCAGCAAACTGCAACAGGACGCATCGAGCCGGCTGGGCTTCAACGTGCGGCGGACGATGGGCGTGGCGCAGCGGCTGTATGAGGGCGTGGAGATCGGACGGGAGGGGACGGTCGGGCTGATTACATATATGAGGACCGACTCGACGCGCGTTTCGCCGGATGCGATTGCGGAGGCGCGGGAGTTTATCGCGAAGCTGGGCAAGCAGTACCTGCCGGAGAAGGCGAATGAGTTCGCGGGCAAGCGGCAGGCGCAGGCGCAGGACGCGCACGAGGCGATCCGGCCGACGCGGGTGGACTTTACGCCGGATTCGATCCGCGCTTCGCTGAGCGAGGAGCAGTACAAGCTGTACAAGCTGATCTGGCAGAAGTTTGTTTCGAGCCAGATGACGCCGGCGGTCTTCGACCAGACGACGGTGGAGATTGCGGCGCAGGCTGCGGACAGGACGTATGACTTCCGCGCGACCGGGAGCGTGCTGAAGTTCGACGGGTTCCAGAAGGTGTGGCAGAGCGGATCGGAGGACACGATCCTGCCGGAGCTGCATGAGGAGCAGGCGCTGCAGAAGATTGCGGTGACGAGCGAGCAGAAGTTTACGCAGCCGCCGCCGCGGTTCAACGAGGCGAGCCTGGTGAAGACGCTGGAGGAGCGGGGGATTGGGCGGCCTTCGACGTACGCATCGATTATCAACACGATCCAGGACCGCGATTATGTGAAGAAGATCGACAAGAAGTTTGTGCCGACGGAGATTGGGACGGTGGTGACGGGGTTGCTGGTGAAGAACTTTCCGTACATTTTCGACCTGCTTTATACGGCGAAGCTGGAGAGCGAGCTGGATGCTGTGGAGGAGGGGGAGGAGCGCTGGACCGACCTGCTGAATGGGTTCTATGACCACTTTGAAGAGGAATTGGTGGTTGCGGGCAGGGAGATGGAAGACATTAAGCGGATGGAGCATGCGACCGACGAGATCTGCGACAAGTGCGGGAGCCCGCTGCTGTTGAAGTGGGGCAAGTTCGGGAGCTTCTACTCCTGCTCGAACTTCAGCAGGCTGAAGCCGATGACGGTGGGCTCGGGGGCGTGGAAGAAGGACTCGAAGGCGGTGGTGAAGAAGATCACAAAGGCACTGCACTTCCCGATGACGGTGAAGGCGAAGGTGGGGCATGTGACGGAGTTCTCGCAGGAGGTCGCGGACGCCGGGGAGATGGCTGCAGCGATCGAGCTGGCGCAGGGCGCAGGCAAGAAGGTGACGGTGGAGCAGGTGAGCTGCGACTTCACCAAGGAGAACTACGCGGCCAAGCCCGACCTGAGCGCTCCGGGGGCGGAAGACGTTCCGGAGGAGGAGTTTTGCGACAACTGCGGGCGGGTGATGGTGCTGCGCACCGGGCAGTGGGGGCCGTTCATGAGATGTCCGGGCTACTCGGAGGACCCGCCGTGCAAGACGATCCGCAAGCTGACGCAGAAGGTGCAGCAGAAACCGCCGGTGGTGCTGGATGAGATGTGTCCGAAGTGCGGCAAACCGCTGTTGCAGCGCGACGGGCAGTACGGCGAATTCATTGCGTGCAGCGGCTATCCCAAGTGCAAGTACGTGAAGCAGGAGCTGCTGGAGGTGCCTTGCCCGAAGTGCGGCGGCGACGTTGCGGTGCGCAAGACGCGGCGGGGCGATACGTTCTATGGGTGCGTGAACTATCCCAAGTGCGATTTTTCCAGCAACCAGAAGATGGTGAACCAGGTTTGCCCGAAGTGCGAGAGCGCGTATCTGCTGGAGTTGTCGAACGCGAAGGGGACGTTCCTGGTGTGCCCGAACAACCGCGCGGCCCTGCCCAAGCGGCGGCCGAAGAAAGGGGCGAAGGTGGCGGAGCCGGTGACGCCGGAGTGCGGCTACCAGAAGAAGGTTGGGCCGGCAGCGGTGGTTCCGGTGCTGGAGATGCCTGATCCGGAGAAGACGCGGGCGGTGGTGGAGAGCGTGGCGTAGAGGGGTGCGGAAGAAGTGCGGGCGGGCTTTTGTTTTCGTGTCAACTCTGATACAAAGGCGGTTGTGGAATGTTGGGCTTGAGGGCCCGCGATGCCTGTCTGGTCCTCTCCGCTGGCAGTGTAACTTATTGAAAAGAATGCAGGATTAGTCTATGGCTAAGGCAGTGTGGAATGGGCAGACCCTCGCCGAGAGCGAGAAGGTTGAGACGGTTGAGGGAGTGATTTACTTTCCTGACGAATCGGTGAATCGGGAGTTTTTCCGAGCCAGTTCGACGACTTCGAGCAGCACCTGGGGGCAGGCGCGGTACTACACGCTGGTGGTGGATGGGCAGGAGAACCCCGATGCGGCGTGGTACTATCCCGATCCGAAGCCTGTGGCGCGCAGCGTGAAGCACCATGTGGCGTTCTGGCGCGGGGTGGAAGTTACGACGTAGGAGGCGGGTTGTTGGTTGTTGGTTATACAGGGAAAGGCCCGGCTGGTTGGCCGGGCCTTTCTGTGTCTTGATAACTCTGCGGTTCACGCGAGGCGCGGGCCCTGGGATTACTGGGGCAATCCGGGGGAGGTGGCGAGCTTCCAGAGATTGACTGGGGTGGATGAGGAATAGAGCGCGGGGTGGAGGGACCAGATGATGAACCACTCTCTGGCGGAGTAGACGAGGACGGCGCCGGGCCCGGGCTGAGGGCCGACGATGTAGTATTGCGCGCCCCGGGAGCGCGCCCACAACAGCATGGCGGGGGGTGGAGCGTAGAGGTAGGGGATGGCTTCGGGACGGGTGATTCCACTGGTGTCGAGGATGGGGTGCTGGGAGACGAAGGCGATCTCTCCGATGAAGTAGGTGGCGACGGGCGCGTCCGGCGGGAGGCGGTCGTGGATGAAGAGGGCGAGGCTGTGGGTGATCTGGCAGTTGATTGCCTTGTTGCGGACGATGGGCCGGACGGCGACCAGGCTGACGGCGAGGGCTGCGACGAGCGCGGCGAGGTAGAGGACGCGGCCAATGCGCGGCGAGGCGGCGAGGGCGAGAACCAGAATGACGAGGGTGAGGCCGGGAGCAGTGACCAGGATGTAGCGCGTCTGGACGTGGGTGTGATTTGCGATGTAGAAGAGGGTCGCGACGGACGGCCAGAGGAGGAAGATCCAGCCGGCGAGGGGAAGGCTGCTGTTTTTCAGCGAGACTGTGGAGACAGGTTCGGTTGGAGACTGGAAGGCCGAGGCGACGGCATGTTGCAGGGAGCGGCGGACGGCGGAGGGACGCAGGAGGAGATAGAGGACTCCGGCGACGAGGCCGCATAGGATGAGGGGGAAACCAAACGAGTAGATGGAGAGGAGATGACGGACGACAGAGTCGGCGGGGCCGGCGCGCTTGGCGGCGTTGGTGTTGGGCAGGAGGCTTGCGAAGGCGTGCAGTGAGTAGAGAGACCAGAGCGCAAGAGGAGCGACGGCTAGGAGCAGGCCAGCGGCGAAGGATGCGAGTTTGGAGGGTGAGGTTGGGTTTCCGGGAAGACGGCGCCACTGGGCGAGGAGGGGCAGAATGAGGAGAGCGGTGAGGAAGAACATTTCCGGACGCAGGAGGGGGGCGAGGCCGGCGAGCAGGCAGGCGGCGAGGAGGGTTTTGGTGGAGGGCTGTGCCTGCGTGGCGGCGAGGACGGCAAAGAAGGCGAGGCCGGAGGCGGCCAGCGGCTCCATTCCGGAGAAGATCCAGTAGCAGGAGTAGGGGTTTGCCGCGATGAGGAGCAGAAGGGCAGCGGGGAAGAGCGCAGCGTCGGGGTGCGAGGGGAGGAGCGCTGCGGCGAGGCGGCGGGCGAAGGCGTAGCAGCCGGCGAGCGAGAGGGCCGCGGCGAGGACGGTGAGGAGTTTGCCGGCGACGAGCCAGTCGGGAATGAGGGTGTGGATTGCGGCGAGCAGAAAGACCCAGAGGGGCGCGGTATCGCCGG
>Ga0116114_1001157_pt1 | contig 14712 bp, 9 predicted proteins | sample June2015DPH_10_5_FD_89823 | JGI IMG/M metagenome (GOLD analysis project Ga0116114, IMG submission 89823) | Peatland microbial communities from SPRUCE experiment site at the Marcell Experimental Forest, Minnesota, USA - June2015DPH_10_40 | ecosystem: Environmental > Terrestrial > Soil > Wetlands >... | reverse complement strand
CACTGGAATGATCCCGATATGCTCGAAGTGGGAAATCCCGGCCTTACTCTTACCGAATCGCGTTCGCATTTCAGCTTATGGTGCATGCTTGCCGCTCCGTTGATTGCTGGAAATGATCTGCGTAAAATGTCTCCTGAAGTGTTAAAAATCCTTACTAACAAAGATGCTGTTGCTATCGATCAGGATAGCCTTGGCAAACAGGGCTATTTGTTTATGGATCATTTAAGCAAGCTTATTTATGTCAAGGAACTCTCCAATGGATGTTGGGCTATTTGCTGGCACAATTCAGGCGATCAGTCTTATATGCAACGAATCAACTGGGAACATTTTACTTTCCTGAAAGGCAGGTACAAAATTAAAGACGTATGGAAAAATAAAGTCATCGGGACTACTTCTAAAAACCTTAAAGTAAATATTAACAGTCATGGTGTATTATTATTAATTCTAACACCAAAAAAATAGTACGAGTTAATGTATTATTAACCGCCAAGGATTACTTAGTTTTTAATGATCTGAATTACTTTCGCTAAGATAAAATCCTGCAGAAAGCCAGCCGACCCAATGCTTTAATGAGAATGGTGCTGTCAAGCCAAGATTCGTATGCTTTATTGGAATTACGCCTTCTGTCCACGAATCCGAATATTTATAAATATTCCCATTTAATTCTTTGCTGCTTACACTTTTAATTACTTTCGATATAGTAAGCAATCCAAATGGAATTGAGAATTTTCCACACCAAACAGGAGATGGTGGCTTATCCATAGGTCTTCCCCAAAGTTCTTTAGTAAGTGTCTCGATTTTATTTTTTGTTAAAATTCCGTTAAATGCATTTTTAGCAATTCTTTTGTCGTTCTTGGTCCCATTTGAATGAGCCGATTCGTCTTCTCCGTAAGGGATATTGTCAAAATCTTTTCCGTAATGATTTGCATCTGAAGAAATTAAAAAGAAAATATCTTCACCGGGTTTCAATTTATTTTGACTGATATAACCGGAGATTATTTTAGTTAACTCATCACTAACCTGATCCATTCTTTCAAAAGGCATTTGTGTAACCATGATGGGAGTAATTTTGATGTTTCTATTATAGTATTGTAAAAATGGAACGAGCGCTTCTATAGAATGTTCAATGTCCTGAGCGGAGTCGCTTATTATAAAATCATTTTTATTCAGATTATTTTTTATGATTTCGCGTAATGGCGATATTTCCACTTTCCCGTATGGCCCATGCCAATATGTGTAATCATCAAGAATTATAATATTTTTAGGATCATTCATTACTTTACGAACTGTACCGTGAGTGACCCCGAATATTACAACTTCTTTTACTTTTATCAGCTTATAAAGAGGATAATAAACACTGGCAGCATATAGATAGTCATCATGCGGTGAAATTGCGGCAACCAAATCCTTAGATCGGAACTCTTCCTCATTATAGGCATTATATTCGAGGTATTTCATCAACTCATCCATCTCTGAAGAATTCCAGCAGAATCCGGTATTATCACGTATTGGTCTGATTCCTTGCGCCATAAGCATGGATGTAATATTATATAGTTGCAATATAATAAAAATTACGAATGTTATTTTGAATCGTCTCATATTCTCACCCGCAAAGATTTTTATAAACGATGTATGATTAATATAATGCAGCCGCATTGTAAGTCAAAGAATCTATTCCGATTGAAAAGTCAATGAAGTCTAAATTAAAAAAAAATCCCCTCCATAGAATATTAAATGTATTCGGTACGGAGGGGAACGTGCCCAAAGGCAGTTATTTTTTTAAGAAAAAATTATTTGATGTCTACGGCCTCCTTTAATTTAATATCTCTGGATGAACTGCCTATCAATATTTCATATTTCCCGGGATCAGTAGTCCATTCTTTCTTATCGGAGTTATAATAAGAGAAAGCGTTTTTATTGATATTAATTTCTACATTGCCTGTTTCGCCGGCTTTTAATGAAATTTTCTTGAAAGCTTTTAATTCTTTGGGTGCCCTCTCTATTTTTGAATCAACTGCGCTAACATATAATTGTGCAACTTCGGCCCCGTTAAGTTTACCAATATTTTTCAGGTTGAATGAAACCTTAAAGTACCGCTGGGTATCTTTTAAAGACTCTTGAACTTTTAGATTTTTATATTCAAAATTCGTATAAGATAAACCATAGCCGAACGGATATAAAGGTTCAATGTTTTTGGCATCAAAGTGCCTGTAACCGACAAAAATGCCATCTGAATATTCTGAAACGCTGTCTAGTGCTTTATAAGTTTTATATGCAGAGCAATCTTCCCATCGCTTTGGGAATGTGATAGGTAATTTTCCGGAAGGATTATAATTACCTAAAATAACATCTACAACAGCATTTCCTATTTCTTCGCCTGCGAACCAGGTTTCTAAGATTCCATCTACCTTGTCATTCCAGCCGTTCATTAAAACAGGTGACCCTGTTGTAAGGATAACGATAGTATTTTTATTTGCTTTTACAACTTCATTAATCAATTCATCCTGTCCCTCAGGTAATACAAGATTGTCTCTATCTTTCCCTTCGCTCTCATATTGATTTGTAGTGCCGACAAAAATTAGTGCAATATCCGAATTTGCAGCGGCGCTTACGGCTTGCGTAAACAAATCATCAACTGAAGTCCGCCACAACAATCTTGCTACTGCGCCGCCTATACTCTGGTAATATTCAATCTTAATTTTATATTTCTTACCTGCATCCAGATTTACCTTGTAAGAATCGAGCGTAGCGCCATGATCTGTCCAATTGTTAATAACAAGTTGGTCGTCTACATATAACCTGACGCCATCATCACTAAGAAAATCTAATTCATAAGTTCCCGGTTTGGGAACCTGTAAAAATCCCGTCCATCTAACTGAAAAATATTCTCGGGAAAAACCTTTCTTAGGGGATACCGAACTCCAGTTAAAATCTATTTTATTATCGTTGCGTGTGAAAGCAGGTTTACCTTCAAGATTTTGATTGCTAAAATATTCACCGAGTAAGCCTTCTCCATCACCGCCGGGTAAGGATAAATATTTTGATTCGATAAGTGTGCCGTTAAATGCAACACCCTCTGCATAATTTATTTTTACCGTATTTCCAATTTTCTTTTGTAAAGCAACTAAAGGACTGACTGAATAGATTGGTGTTACATCAGCGCTGCCTCCTCCGCCCGTCCTTGCTAAAGCTGCATTTGGGCCAATAACTGCAATAGACTTAAGTTTATTTTTATTTAAAGGAAGAATACCATTATTTTTTAAAAGTACAATTCCTTCACGGGCTATTTCTAAAGAAATCTCCTGGTTCTCTTTTGTGTTTAATAACTTGGCATCTTCTTTCCTTGGATGCTCAAATAAACCCAGCTTAAAAATTACGGTTAATATCCGTCTTACTTTATCGTTAATAGTTTGTTCGCTGACAATGCCGTTCTTTACTGCATCATCTAAAGTTTTGTTATTTAAATATTCGCCTGTTGGCATTTCAAGATCCAACCCCCCTTTTGCGGTAGGAATAGAACTATGAACCGCACCCCAGTCGGACATTGCCAGCCCGGTAAATTTCCATTCATCTTTTAATTTTGTTTTAAGAAGGTAATCATTTTCGCTGCAGAAATGGCCGTTCAATTTATTATAAGCAGACATGATCGCCAAAGTATGAGCTTCGGTTACTGCCGCTTTGAAAGCAGGAAGGTATATTTCATTCAACGCTCGTTCGCTGATTTTTACATCAACAAACGCTCTTTCATATTCCTGGTTATTTACGGCAAAATGTTTTACTGTTGCCGCAACATTCTCTTTTTGAACACCTTCAATGTAGCTGACTGCCATTCTTGACGTAAGATAAGGATCTTCACCAAAGCTTTCAAAATTTCTCCCGTCCATTGGCAGTCTTGCAATATTAACACACGGACCTAATATTACATCACGTCCATGTGCTTTTAATTCTCTTCCGATAGCGGAACCTAATCGATTGACAAATGAAGTATCCCACGTTGCGGAAGCGCCAATGCCTCCTGCAAATGCGGACGATTTAGTCCATCTGACGCCAAGAGGCCCATCCGACATTTTTAATTCGGGAATACCAAGCCTTTGATTTGGCTTTGTTGCGAATCCTGTCCCACCAAGAAGATCAATCTTCTCTTCGAGGGTCATCCTGCTTAACAAATCCTCAACGCGTTTTTCAACAGGCAATTTTGGATTTTTGTAAGGAAAATTATTTTGGGAATATGAATATGTCATAATAACCAGTAATAAAAAAGTAATAATTTTTTTCATTTTTACCTCCTTGGATGCTTTGCATTTCGGAGCAGTTGCAAAGAGCATTAATTATGTAAAGAACTGTTATTTAAGAAAATGTATTGTATTATACATACGACAGGATTATATCATCAATTAAATATAATCCCGTTTAGTAATAAAAACTTCTGGGAAGTATATATTTAATATTATTAACCCAGCACTGCTTCAATAATATTTTCTGATCCCGGATTGGCCGGAGGAATTATATCCCCAGATATTTCTTTCCCATTCAAAATCAGGCGCTTGATCCCTTTTGATACATGTTGCGGGTTTGCAATCTTAATTTTATATAGTGCGCCTCTGAATTTTCTGTTTATTTCAAATCCATCCCAGCTTTTAGGTATGCATGGATCAATCTTTAGTCCATTGTATTGTGGCTGAATACCAAGTATGTATTGTGAAGCCGTGTAAAAAGTCCATGATGCAGTTCCGGAAAGCCATGAATTTTTTGATTCTCCCGGTTTAAATGCATCCTTGCCTGCTATCATTTGAGAATAAACATAAGGTTCAGTTCTATGCAAATCGCTGATTTCCTCTAGGTATGAAGGAGTAATCTTTTTAAAGTACTCAAAAGCTCTGTCTCCGTTACCGACTAAAGTCTCGCCTATAATTATCCATGGATTATTGTGACAGAAGATGCCTGCATTTTCCTTATATCCGGCAGGGTAGGTAGAGATTTCTCCCATATTGATATAGTATTTTGTGAATGCGGGGTTATTAAGCACAATTCCATATTCACAGTCAAGATATTTTTTAACGGATTCAAGCGCTTGTTTTGCCTTCCCATCCTCAAGTCCAACTCCAGCCATAATACAGTAACCCTGGGATTCAATAAATATTTTTCCTTCTTCGTTCTCTTTACTTCCGATTTTATTGCCGAAGTAATCATAAGCACGTAGGAACCATTCGCCGTCCCAGCCATGAGCTTTTATTGCATCTATCATTGCATCGACATGTCTCCGGCACTCTTTGGCTTCTTCTTCCTTATTTAATTGCTTGCAAAGATTTATAAATTCTTCGCCGTAAGCCACAAACAATCCTGCTATCATTACGGATTCGGCAACGCCGCCTTTTTTGTTTTCTGTTGTCTGGAAAGATTCATCCGGGTTCATAGAAAAACAATTTAAATTCAGGCAGTCGTTCCAGTCGGCTCTGCCAATTAATGGCAGTTTGTGCGGTCCTAAATTATTTACAACATGGTAGAACGAAAGCTTCAAATGCTCAAACAATGATTTAGCTTTTGAGGCATCATTGTCAAACGGAACCTGCTCATCAAGAATTGACCAGTCTCCGGTTTCTTTAATGTAAGATGAAGTGGAAAGAATCAGCCACATAGGATCATCATTAAAGTTACTCCCAACCGCATAATTTCCCTTTTTAGTAAGGGGCTGATATTGATGATAAGCTCCGCCGTCTTCAAATTGAGTTGCTGCAATGTCAAGAATTCGTTCTTTAGCCTTCTGAGGAATTTGATGTACAAAACCTATAAGGTCTTGGTTTGAATCCCTGAATCCCATCCCTCTTCCAATACCGGATTCAAAGTATGATGCACTCCTTGACATATTAAAAGTAACCATACACTGGTATTGATTCCAGATATTAACCATCCTGTCAAGTTTCTCATCATTACTCTTAACGTGGTAAATTGAAAGAAGAGACTTCCAGTATTCTTTTAGCTCGTTAAATGATTCTTCAACTTTTTCGGGTGTTGAAAATTTTTCAATAATTGCATAAGCTTTCTCTTTATTTATTATTCCTTTGGATTCCCATTTCTTATCTTCTTCGTTTTCAACGTAACCAAGAATAAAGACAAATTCTTTTGACTCCTTCGGTCCGAGTTCTATTTCGATATAATGAGAAGCAATGGGCGACCAGCCATGCGCAACGGAATTATGGGATTTACCCTCGAATACCGCATCGGGTTTATCAAATCCGTTATATAATCCTAAGAATGTTTCACGGTCCGTATCAAAACCATCAATCTTCGTATTGACTGAATAGAATGCATAATGATTTCTTCTTTCTCTGTATTCGGTTTTATGATAGATAACAGAATCTTTTACTTCGACTTCACCTGTGGAGAAATTGCGCTGAAAATTCGTTTGATCGTCCAATGCGTTCCATAAACAAAATTCAACGAATGAAAACAATTTTATTGATTTTGTTTTGTTGCTTTTATTAGTGAGCTTTACCTTTTGAATTTCACAGTTAGTTGTTGTCGGAACAAAGTAAAGTAATTCAGCTTCCAGTAATTTTCTTTTACTTTTAATTATTGTGTAACCCATTCCATGCCGGCATGAATACTTTTTCAAATCAGCCTTAACGGGTTTCCATCCCGGTGACCATACGTCTCCATCATCACTTATATAGAAATATTTACCACCGTCATCGATTGGGACGTTATTGTATCTGTATCTTGTAATTCTTCTTAAGAGAGCGTCCTTATAAAAGCTGTAGCCTCCTGCTGTATTGGAAATTAAGCTGAAGAAACTATCATTGCCCAGATAATTAATCCACGGGTAAGGAGTTTTAACATCGGTTATTACATATTCTTTGTTCTGATCATCAAAAAAACCATACTTCATAATTGTAATACTTTCAATTGATTACTAGTTTAATTTAATAGTGATTTCAATTTTTATAATTAATTTTGGTTAGTAAAAACGTTTTTACCAGAAACGTTTTTTTTATATCCCAAATTACTAAAAATAGTTTTTATAATCCGCATTTATATTAACTTAAAATTTTTAAATGATCCTATCAAAAAGTTTCTTTTTATAATTCCGATAAAACTATTAAATATAAATGGGTTACCGGTTTACGTACCTTAATTTAGTTCAAATTTTATGCCCTAATACATAATTATAATATGCCTGAATTACTTATATAATTTGATATTAAAATAAGCCGGATAAATTACAAGCTAATTATGTCCAGTATTTTATTATTTTAATAACTAACTTTATTAAAATAATAATAAAACAACTAAGAAAAATGACCTAATCTTAAAGATATTCGAGAAAAATTTTGACGAAATTCTATTAAAAATATTCAGGAGATCTGAATGAAAGCATTATTAATTATCGATATGCAAACAGGTCTGTTTGGCAAGAACAGTCCCCGCTTTGATGCATTAAATGTAATTGATCGTATTAATAAACTTTCTGATATTATTTCATTAAATAATGGGAAAGTGATTTTTATTCAGCACAATGGTCCTCAAGGAGATGTTTTTGAAACAAATACTGACGGCTGGAAAATTTTACCCGAATTAGTAAGACGTAAGAATGATATCGTTATACAGAAAACCGTATGCGATTCGTTCTATAGAACAGAATTGGACACTATTTTAAGGGGTAATAAAATTAATGAAATTATTATAACCGGCTGCGCAACCGATTTCTGCGTTGATACCACTATACGTTCAGCGGTAAGTAAGAATTATGATGTAACCGTAGTCTCTGATGCACATACTACTTCAGATCGTCCACATCTAAAGGCGGAAGAAGTAATACAGCATCATAACTGGGTATGGAGAGATTTAATAACACCCTCAAAGGCTGTAAAGGTAATTCCTTTTGAAGATTTGATCAAAGAATTATAACCATCATCTTGGCAATACTTTTGATGATAAGAGACAATCATATGCAACACAACCGGTAAAGAATAAAATTGAAATACTAACTGGAATAAGAAGTTATTTCATTAATGTTTATCTTTTAATAAAATTTCTTTAGCGAGATTTAGATATGCCTGGGATCCGGGTGATCTTAAATTATACAATATAGCCGGTTTATGAAAAAACTCTGCTTCTGTTAAGGTTGTATTTTTAGGTATAACTGTTTCAAATAGATAGCTTCCATAACCCCTGACTAATTCCTCATTAGTTAGTGACCAGGCTCTAGTATCCGGTTCGTATATCGTACGGAGGATGCCTTCGATTTTAAGCTGGGCATTATAATGACTCTTTATCCAAAGATAGTAATCAAACATTTTTTTTAATGCAAGAATAGAGAAATCTCCTGCTTTAATCGGGATAAGAACAGAGTCGGCAGTTGTTAAAGCAATTGAAGTTAATCCCTTTAACGATGGAGGGCAGTCTATAATGATATATTCGTAAGAAAGAAGTTCCGGCGAATTAAGAATATTTTTAAATAGATATACATAACTTGTAATACGAATTAATCTTTCTTCAATATCGGGGGTGGAAATATCCGAAGGGATAAAGTCAAGGAATTCCAGTTCGGTTTTATTTATAACTTGAGTTATTGATTTGGCAAAACTAAAAACTTTGAAAATACCGGATTCAATTTTGTCGGGCTGGAAGTTTAAGAATCCGGAGCATGAACCCGACGGATCGAAATCGATTAGTAAAGTTTTTTTCTCGGATGCAGCCAGGCAGGCAGATAAATTAATAGCGGTAGTAGTCTTTCCTACACCCCCTTTCCCGACTGCAATTGCTATTATCTTCCTCATATTGGAGGTAAAAAAAATTTAGCAGGTCTGTTTAATTAAAATTATCATTATCTAATCCTGTGCCAATTTCAAAGAATAACGGGTATTCTTTGAATAATTTAACTATTTTCCAAATCTAAAATATATATTTGGTATGATAAATCCTTGTACTTATTAATTAATAAAAACTAAATTTGAAATGTTTTCTTTTTGACTCTATTGTAGGCATAAAACCAACATGCTTATTTAAGCAGCCTGTCGATTTCTTTTACTTCTTTCAAGGCGCCTATTTTTATAAAATATTTTTTAGCGCTTACAAAGTAGGATTTCTTTTCGCTTTTTTTTTGCATATACTTATAAAGTAATCCAAGCTCAAATTCAGTTTCAGCTTTATTCATTTCATTGTTAAGTTCTTTGTTTATTCTTAAACTGGTGCAAAGATAATTTTCTGCAAGTTCATAATCCTTTGTATCGCGGTGAATTATACCTTTTATCTTATATACCTCTGCTAAAGAAAGTCTATCATTGAGTTTATGGCAAATTTCCAACGCTTTCTCTGCAAAAAAGCTGCTTAGTTTATATTCTTTCTGAATTGCATAGACCGCTGCTTTACCAAGATATGAAATTCCTAATGTAGGCAGGTACCCTTTTTTTGAAGAAAGATCAATACTTTGATCGAACTCTTCAATCGCCTGCCGGTATAAATGCATTTTACTATGAAGCATGCCTATGTTATGTTTAATTTCAGCAATTATTTTTAGATCATTTACAGAATTAAATTTTTCTAAAGCATTGTTATAATGTTTTAAAGCTAAATCAAAATTGCCCTGAATATTATTTATGATGCCGAGATTAATTTCAATTTTAGCTTTTGTGCTGTAGTCCTTTTTATTCTTCAAAAATGATAATGCCTTTTCGAAATGAATATGCGCCTGGCTCAAATTTCCTAATTCACCGTGAATGGTGCCAAGAAGATTTTCGCAATCAGCACAACCTTTATCATTGTTAAATTTTCTAAAAATGTTGTAAGCGCCATTAATATAATTAAAACTAATCCCCCATAAGGCTTGCTTGCTAAAAATATCGCCCAAAGATAAAAGTGAATCGGCAGTTATATTATTTAATTTATTCTCACCCTTTGTAATTGCAACCAATTTTTCAAAAGTGTAAACTGCCGATGAGAATTTACCTGAAACGATTGCATAATTTCCAAGTTTCGATAATAATTTATAAAATTTTTCTTCGGATAAGATAGCTTCAGCTTTGGTGATAATAAAATCGATTGGTGAATCGGTTTGAAATGAATTAATGATTTCACTGCTAATAATGTCTGTAGTTTGAGTTGAAATTTCCGGAGTTCTATAAGCTTGTATTTTTACAGGCAGTTTCTTATTGAGTTTTGAAATAGTCTTTGCATCAAAAAACTCGATAAGAATATCGCTAAGATTGTCTTCTTTTTCCTTTTTGGGAGTTTTCATCTTTTACACTCGTAAATTGCAAATACGCAAGCGGATTTTATACACCATCTACAAACAGAGGTGATTAAATTATAAAAACAATATGATTCTAAAATTTAGGAACAAGCAGCATGCCAAATAAAGTAGGTAAGTATAGAGTAATAATCATTTAAGAAGTCTACATTTTGAACATTTAAGTAAAGTGCCCCAATAAATTCTGTCTTAATTTGAGAACAAAAATTGAATTGGGACAACGATATCCTTTTCTAGAAGATTCCTTAAGAAGATTTGTATTTTGATAAAAAAAATTCTTAATAATTATACAAGTTTTATGCTTCCTGGTAAAGTTTTCTTTCAGTACATTTATTTTTACCCTGCCCTTAATGCATTAACTATATTTAATCTTGCTGCGTGTACCGAGGGAAGAAATCCTCCTATAAATCCCATCAATACAGCAAAGATCAAAGAAGTGATAATGATTGACGGGGATAATGCAAATGAAAATGTAAGCTCGGCAAATGAACCGAAGTTTAGAGTCGAAACTGTGATAATCTGAAGAAATGATGCAATCACTAATCCAATTGCTCCTCCGATCAAGGTAATAAGAAGAGATTCAATTAAAAATGCTGAGAGGATACTTCGACGGCTAAACCCTAATGATCTTAAAGTACCTATTTCAACAGTCCTGTTAGCAACAGCGGCATACATAGTAATAGTTGCGCCAATTGTTGCACCAAAGCTAAATATAATTGTTATAAAAATTCCGAGTATTCTTATAAATGTTGCCATAACCCGGGACTGGTCTTCAAAATATTTTTGTTCAATTTTGGGCTCAAACTGCTGTAATCTTTTATCTGATTCAAAGATGCTCTTGAAGTTTGCAAAATTTTCCACATTATCCAACTTTAGTGTAATTGTAGAAACTGTTGTACCGCGCTTAAATGCGTTAAGAAGTTGTAAAGCATCCCCCCATATTTCAGAATCGAAACCGCTGCCATCAGTAGAAAAGATGCCGACTATCTTCCAGTAATCACCTGCAATTTTTACAAAGCTGCCAAGCTGGGTATTATTAAATCTTTTAGAAATTGATTCGCCCACTATTAATTCACGCATTCCCCAATTAAACATCCTTCCCTGAGTAATCTTCATTTGCGGGCGTATTTCATTTATCGTTGGAGATACGCCTCGTACAGTTATATTACTCAGTCCGCCGCCGCTGATTATTTCAAGATTTATAACCACTACCGGCTCAAATGATATTTTGGAAGTTCCGGCAGCATCTTTTGCGATATGCGGAAGCGAACGGATTATGTTTTGTGTTCCGGGATCGATTATACTTGATATTTCAGCACTTGCAGACTTACGAAATATCATTACATTATCCGCTTGACCGGTTGACTTCATTGTTTTCTGGATTCCGTAAGCCATCATTAATACTGCAGCAAAAACAAATACTACAAGGGCAATTCCAGTAATGGTAATACCTGTAGTAAGTTTCCGTGTTTTGAAATTTCTTAATGTATATTTCAATGGGATTTTCATTTTCAAACCTTTAAATAGAGATATAGATTGAATATATTATTCTAAATTTTTCATTATCCGACAAATCTAAACCCATCAATAATTTTAGTTTTCAAAGCTCTCTGAATAGGAAAAATTGCCGCTGCAATTCCGATAATAAGTGCGGCTGAAGCTGCTAATACTAAAGTGATAGTTTTAATTTCGAATACAGGGAACACACCTCTCGGTATTAATTCTCCTAACCCAACAACTATAGGGTAGGTCAAAAATAGTCCAATAATGCCGCCTAATAACGAGATCATTAGGGATTCACCCATAATAATTCCGGCTAAATGTTTTCCTGAGAATCCAAGTGTCTTCAAAACAGCATATTCCCGTGTCCTTTCTCTTGCAGACATTATCATCGTATTACCCAACACAAGCATTATTATTCCAATAATTATAAATGAAATAAAATTCATTGAAGTAATTATTGCTCCGGAAGCTTGAATAAAACCCTGTTGAAAAGCGCTTTCTGTTTCCGTTTTTGTTTCGGCTGAAGAGTTTTTGAATAATGCATCAATCTGATTTGAAACATTCGAAGCTTTGGCGGGATTGTTAATCATAACCACATACCAACCTACATCGCCGGCTCTTCCCGGCATTTCCTGTTTCATCCTTTCATCAACATAATCCCAATGGAAAAGCATCTGAGTTGCATCGGTTGATTTAAATTTCGGCTGATAAATCCCGCGCACAATAAACTCCCATCTGCCGGGATAAATATCCCCATCAACCGTCATTACGTCGCCTATTTTAAGATTATATTTCTTAGCTATTTCAGCTCCGATTACACATGTATTGCGCTCTTTTTTAAATGTTTCGAGTTGGTCATTTGGTACTACGAATTCATTGTAAACATCAAAATAAGTATCCGGATCTACCGCGAGCCTTGCAAAAAAGTTACTTTGGTCTATATAAACTCCGCCGAACCAATTGGCAAAAGTAACTTTTGTAACGTCACCTACCTGCAGAATTTTTTCTCTGTACGAATAAGGCAGAGGAAAAATAAATGATACAGCCTGTCGTACTATAAGACGGTTTGCTGCAGAAGCTTCAACGCCCTGATACCATGCTGTTACAAATGTTCGAAGAACTCCAAAGGCTATTACGGCAATTGCAATTCCGAAAATAGTAAGAAATGTTCTAAGCTTGTGGCGCAGTGTATTCTTAAAAATTAACTTTAATATTTTCATACCGCCTCCTGAATTAGATCTCCCTTTTCAAGATGGCGAATTATGTGGGCTTTGGAAGCCGCATGAGGGTCGTGTGTAACCAATATTATGGTTTTATTAAATTCTTTATTTAACCTTTCCATTAAAGTAAGAATTTCTTCAGCAGAATTTTTATCAAGATCACCGGTGGGCTCATCTGCAACAAGTATGATCGGATCGGTAACAATTGCACGGGCAATGGCAACCCTTTGTTCTTGCCCGCCCGAAAGTTGTTTGGGATAATGGTCTATTCTGTCACTCAACCCCACAATATCTAATGCAGTCTCAACATGTTTCTTCCTTTCTGATTTAGAAAGTTTTGTAAGGAGAAGAGGGAGTTCTACATTTTCATAAGCAGTTAGTACAGGTATCAGGTTATAAAATTGGAAGACGAAACCTATGTTAGTTGCGCGCCATTTTGCAAGTGCAGACTCTCCCAATCTTGCAATATCAGTTCCATTTATAATTATTTTCCCATTTGACGGTTTATCTATTCCCGAGATGAGGTTAAGCAGAGTCGTTTTACCGGAACCGGAAGGTCCCATCAGAGCAAGAAATTCACCTTCATTTATATTCAGAGAAATATTATTTAGAACGGGAATCTCAATGCTGTCCCGCCAATAAGATTTGTTTACGTCCTGCACTTTAATTATATCTGCCATTTTGGCTCCGATATTATTTTTAAAAACTTTTTGTGTAAAAATTATTTAATTTTTCTTAGCTCACTTTTACTTTTAATCCATCTTTAATTTTATCGGTAATGTTATCAATTACCTGATCTCCGTTTTTCAATCCCGACTTAATTTCTATATATGAATCAAACTGTTGCCCTATAGTTATCTGAACTTGTATTGCTTGATTATTTTTAATAATAAAAACAACATTTTTCCCATCCCTGTTAGCAACAGCGGTAGAAGGAATAACCAAAATCGGTTGTTGTTCTATTGAGGATGAATTTTTTGAATCCTTAGCTAAAAACATAACTTTGGCGCTCATTTCAGGAAGAACACGGGAGTCATAATTTTTAAAACCTACCTTAACAAGCACTGTTGCCTTAGTTCTGTCAGCGGTTGGAACAATTTTAGCCACATAACCGGAGTAACTGTGCCCGGGGTAAGCATCCAAAATTATTTCACCTTCCTGGTCTAAAGAAATTTTTTCAATATTTGATTCAGACACATCTGCTTCCACCTGTAAGGAACTCATATCAGCTATGGTTACAACTGCCCCACGAGAATTTATACTGGCTGCCAAAGGAGCAACTATTTCACCTACATCAGCATCTTTTGTAAGTACGGTTCCATTGAAAGGAGCTCGTATAATTGTATTTTCCAATGCAACTTCACCGGCTTGAACTTGTGCCTTAGCCACGTTAATGGATGCCAGCACATGGTTATAATTTGCTTCTGCTGCATCTACATCGGCCTGGGTTGTAGAACCTGTTTTAAATAAGGCTTTTTGCCGCTCATAGCTGTTGCTGGCATCTTTCAAGCTTGATTCCTGAAGTTCCAGATTAGCTTTAGCTTCAGCTAATTGTGCCATTACATCACTATTTTCCAGACGGGCAATTATCTGATCCTTAGTTACTTTATCACCCTCAACTACTCCAAGATATACGAGTCTTCCCGTACCTTTTGAAGCGACTGCTGCTTTCCTTTGGGCAACCACATACCCGCTGGCTGTAAAGATTGCATTGCTTTGTGCCGGTGTTTGCAATGTTGCTGT
>Ga0116114_1001154_pt1 | contig 14742 bp, 9 predicted proteins | sample June2015DPH_10_5_FD_89823 | JGI IMG/M metagenome (GOLD analysis project Ga0116114, IMG submission 89823) | Peatland microbial communities from SPRUCE experiment site at the Marcell Experimental Forest, Minnesota, USA - June2015DPH_10_40 | ecosystem: Environmental > Terrestrial > Soil > Wetlands >... | reverse complement strand
ACGAGGACGGAGGATATCGCCCTCACGTCCGAGTCAACGTCCTGGGTGACGGTTTACAACTGGCCGGTTTTCAGATGACCCTCACTGGCCGGTTTTGGGTGACCCCCGAGGATTTTGCCTGCCAGCGGAGATCAAGGAAGGGGTTCGCCGAAGAGCTTGTCTCCCCGAAGCGGATTTCTGGGATCGCGTGGAAAGATTCAGTTGGCGTTTCCCGACCAGTTGACGTAGAGGGGACATCACGGGAGTAATCTCCCAGATCGCCGTCTGAGAAGCTTGATGCCCGGCCAGTCCGTTCTACCTGTCGAGGACAAACCAGTCAAGTGCCCCCGCGGCATTCACATCACCGAATCACACAGCGAAATCTGGCTCCAGAGTAGCGTCATCTCCCTGAGGTCACACAGCTAAAACTAGGTGATAGATCTTGAATTCACGGAAAGAAAGTGAATGGGACGACTCACTGACTCTTAAGTCGTCTTTTAAAACAGACGAAGGTCTAAATCCAGGTGATCGCGAGCACTTTAGCTGTCCGTGATTCGACCCGATAGACTCAGCGATAGAAGAACGCGCCCTTGCGATCTGACCGTCGAACACGTAACCCAGCATCGCGCCACTTTCGAGGCCGCGTGCGTAGCGATCCTCGATGAAACACATCATTCCTTGGCGCCCGGTCACGTAATCCGAAACAAGCGACTTCCAACCCGATGCAAAGGTGACGTGGAGGCGTTTCGACTCAATCACGAAACTGGGCCATGGTTTTTCTCTCCCAGTTGAATATAGAAACATCAGATCGGGCCGGCCTAGCTGTCTTTGTCGCACCCGCTTTCGGTCGTATAGCGGCACCTCACGGAATAGCTCGATGGGGCGAACCCTCAAACCTGAGTCGCGGTCAAGCAGATTGCGCAGACGATCACTTAGGTCGTTTTCAAGTTCAGTGCCGTGCAACTTCTTCAGCCGCACACCGCTCCGCAGTATGGCGGCAAGGATGAAGGGAACCTCCCCCTCTGGGAACAGGGGAACCCATTTCGCAGCATCGTGTCTCATCCTATTTTCGCCTGCCGCCGCGCTCCGGCGATGTGGGCGCTGAGTTCAACGGCATCATTGAGCGCAGCCGTTCGGGTCCACTCCCCACGCAGAGCGGGCTTCACCAGGTAGATGCGCGAGCCGTCAAAAACCAACCCACTGCGCGAAAACTCGAGATGGCCTGCACGTTCGATGTTCATCTCCTGCAGGCGCTGCAGGGCGGTGGCGAGTGGTCCGGACATATCCCGAATGCGAAACTTCTTCACAGAGCGGGTCTGACTGAGTTCGACAAGGCCGACGCCGAGTTCAGTAGCCACGCTACCAGCGGCGCAGGCTCGTAGACTGCCAGTAGCCCATCCGTTCAGTGTGTTCACGAGCATTGTCGCGTACGGTTCAAGTCCGGCCGCGTCGACCGGCTGCAGCGTGGGAACCCCTCGCGCGGCTTCGAGGGAGCCGGGCGTGTCACTGCGGTCGAAGACATCCACCGTGTCTTCAATAAGCGCGCGTTCCTGCTCGTTGATGCCGAAATATTCATAGATGAGAGAATTGAGCCCAACCTGCAGCTTATCGGCCTTGTCGCGCTGCTGCCGAAGCCAGGCACCTAACGCCTTTCCTTCGTCGTCCTCCTCGTCATCGTCGCCGGAGCGCAAACGAAATTCAGGCTCCTTCGGTTTCTCAAGCAGAATCCGGGCGCCATCCTCCAGGTTCTCAACAAACCGGCGCATCTTGGCGGCGGATCTGCTCACGATAGATGCCGCATTAGGTTGTGCAGCTTCGCTGTCGGGCAGAAAGAATGGCAGACCTAGGGCCTCATGGGTATGCACTTGATCGCGCTCGGTACCTAAGCTGGCAGCGGTGTGAAAAACGAAATAGCGCGCTAGTGGGCTGCGCAACACACACGCTAGAAAGATGAGGTAGTCTGTGTCTTGAACCAGGCCTGAAACACAATGGAGCGCATGTTGATATCGGACCTTGTAACCAAAAAAAGCGGCGTTTGTGAATCCTCGATTCCAGAGAACAAGAGGCGGAGTAAAGAGTTCCTCCGGTGGCTCACGGCGTAGTTCGTCGAGCCGGTATCCTCTGCTAGTCAGATAGGGCCCAAGCTCATCGCTCAAAGCTTCAGGAAAAGCAGGCAGACCGGCGATAGTATCCGGTGAGACGACTCGATCGCGGAGGCTCCACTGCAGCGTCTTGGGCATCTTGATCTTGCCGGTCATTGGCTGGAAACCTACGCCTCGCCGCCAGCGGCTCTTGCCACTCCTCCAATCCGGCACGCTCCCAGCTAGCTCATGCAATCGTGGGAACGAGAAAAGGTAGTCCAGGAATTTGAGGTCGCGGGGTGTGCCCCACAGATGCGATTTCCACGCGATCCCGATGGCCTTTTGCTCCGTCGCTGCCAGCAAGAGGCGCAACGGAATCCACTTCCGATCTCGGGGAGCAACTGCGACAACGCCATCCCGGAGATCAGCGCGCGACACCTTAGGCGCTACATACTCGATCTCATGGGTTGCCTCATCGGGCTTCTGAGCCGTGAATACCGCCATGCTGCACGGGCAGAGGGCTTCCTTGAACAAAATGAAGCTATAGTCTGCGAGTTGGATAACTCTTTCCAGCGTAACGCGGCGAAGCCACTGTGCCTGGAACACGTCAGTCTGGTTCAGGAAGACCTTTGACGGCAGAAGAAGGCAAGCGCGGCCAGTTTCCTTGAGCAAACCAGGTGTCTTGTCCATGAACTGCTGAGCAACCTGCTTTGTTCCACGGCCAGCCCACGGCGGGTTGCCGACCACTATGTCGAATTGGCCTTGCCATTTCGGTGCCACATCGAAGAAATCCGCTTCCCGCACCACCGGGTGCTCCGGCGGGCGCTTCCCTTGAAGGTGGAGGATGTTGGGAAGCTTCTTGCCGGTATGCAGCTTGTAGGCGCGCACGTCGGGCGGATTAAATTGGTCGAGAAAGGCGAGGTACAGACTAAAGCAAGCGATACGGCAGGCGGTCGGATTCTTGTCAACCCCGCACAACCGGCCGAGGCGGTTGAGCAGTGCCTCGGCTCGAGCCTGAGGCGATGGCTCACGTTGTAAAGCGGTGCGCCACTCGGCAGCAAGACGGTTAAACAGCAACACCAGGAAGATGCCGGAACCACACGCGGGATCTATGAACCGGCACGTCTCCGAATACGGCTCAGGCGCTCTCTCTAGAACGAGGTCGACCGCCATCTCAGCGAGAAACCGCGGGGTATAGAAGGCTCCGGAATCGCGTTTGCCCTTGGCGTCCTCCTTTTCGAGGAAGTTTTCGTAGATCGCACTGATTGTCTCGACGGGAATGAACTTGAAGTCGTAGGCCCAGAAGCCAAGGGAGCGTTGGCCGTGTCCCTGTGCTATGTCATCTCCCGACAGAAATCGACGAATGACCTGGAAGTGGGCAGGCCGAATCCGGCTGCTCTCATCTGCCAGTTCGTCATCGAACATGCTCCCGTTGAAGTCGCGCTTGAGCGCAGGGAAGAGTTTCTCGTAGAGTGCGGGGCCGGGATCCTCGAGAGCTTCCAGAAGTTCGTGAAGGTGCCGCCACGATTTGCCCTTGAAATAGTTAGGCAGTTCGATGATTCCCCGGTCGCATAGATAGCACGTGAAGAGTAACCGCCCAAGAAACGCGTGTGCGTGCCGAGGGTCCAACCCGCCGTGAACGAGTTCATCACGGACGGCGGCCAGATTATCGAGCAAATAGGCATCGACAGCTTGCTCCGGGTCGAATTTCGCTTCACGGGCGCCGGCGTAGTAGTGACCGTTGCCAATCTGAACGTAGAACTGCCGCGCCCAACCCGCCAGCGCTGCCAGATCAAGCTTCTCCACTAGACACCGCGCTATATCCGATTCGGTCGCAGTCTCCGGACGGGTCGGCCTCGTCATGGAAGAAAAGACGCGCACGTAATGCGGGTCTAGGAGCAGCAGGACCGTTGCGACGCCTTGATTCCAGAACTGCAACTGTGCGGCGGCGGCGACCTCGGCAGTGACAGGCTTCGCCTCTTCCCGCAAATACACTGTGGGAATGCCGTTTAGCGTGAGTACACCAGAGAGGTGCATTTCCTCCCAGGCGCGAAGAAGCATGTGCTGGTAAGCGTAGATCTCCGGGCCTTGCTGCAGTTGCCGCCTGGAATGGTAGTACCGGAATCCGCGTGGCGGATCAGGGAGCGGGCGTGGGCGGGCAGCGCTCATTTGCTCAAGAACCGGATGACGGCGCGGCCGACGCCCTGGACCTGCAGATCCGAACCAGGTATCAGATCAGGGTAAAGGGGGTTTTCGGCACGAAGCCAGACCTTTCCGCTTCTGCGAACGAAGGTCTTGAGGGTGGATTCATTGTCGATTAAGGCGGCCACGACATCGCCATTCTGCGGAACGGCTTCGTGCTCCAGCAGGACAATATCACCATCGAAGATTTGGCGACCAACCATGGAGTTGCCAGTCACACGAAGCGCAAAGGCCCTTGATCGGTCGTGGATGCCATAGAACGTTGGGTCAAGCGCTAACCGCTCGGACGGTACTACAAATCCCGTGCTCGGAAGCCCGGCGGCTATGCTCCCAAGTACCGGAACGCCGGTACTCTTTTGAACCAGTCGTATGCCGCGAGCACACCGTTTCTCGTGGGTCACGATACCTTTCTTTTCCAATGCGGCGACATGATCGGCAGCCGCCCTGGGGCTCTTGTACCCAAAGCGTTCGCTGATTTCCCGGTATGTTGGGGGCGGTTCGCCGCTCTCACTCCGCTCCTCAAGAAAACGCCGGACCGATTCCTGCGGTTTTGTGAGCTTGGCGACCATGCTATACAAGCGTATAGTAGAGCGTTTCCCATCCAGATGCAATACAAATCTCTGCACAAAAGGGGCGGCGCGCTCAAAATCGCGGTCGAGCGCTGGAAATGATCGGCGGCGCAATGCACGGCACTTGGCCGTATCTCCCGACCCCTAGATGTGCGCCAGCGAAAGGAACCCCAAGTCCCGTTGGGGGAAGTTTGGGGACGGCGCGTCGCTCGCCGGAATTCCTCCCGTTAAACGCCGGTCACGCCACCGAACTCCTCACACCCCGTTGCCGAGGTCACCCGGTCGCAAAGTCGTCTCGGGCAAGTGGTCCCCAAGCTTTGTTATGGGAGGCACGTTGGGATGTCCGCTCCCCTTTAGGTGAACCGTATTGGGCCTGAGCCCACTCACGAAATGATGTTTTTGCGCACGGCGTAGAGGATCAGGTCCGGAACGCTGTGCAGGCCGAGTTTCTGCAAAATGTGGGTGCGGTGCGTCTCCACGGTGGTGAGACTGATGTTCAGAAGACCGGCTACTTCCTTATTAGCCTTCCCTTCCGCCACCAGTTGCAGGATTTCGCGTTCGCGATCGGTGAGCAGATCGTAGCTGTCCTCCACGCCGCGGCGTTCCATCTGGCGCACGTAATCTTCCTGCAACATGCGGCTGATTTTTCGGGTGAGGAAAGAGCGTCCCTCAGAGACCGCCCGGATGGCGTCGAGGATGTCGCTGCGCAACGAGTCCTTCAACAGGTAACCTTTGGCCCCGGCTTTCAACGAGCGCAGCACATAGCTCTCATCCTGATGCATGCTCAGGATCACAACCGCGGTGCGCGGGTTGGCCGCGAGAATGCGGCGGGTAGCTTCAATGCCGTTCATGTTCGGCATGGTGATGTCCATCACCACGACATCGGGCGACTGCTCCTCGGCCAGGCGCACGCTATCGCGGCCGTCGTCGGCCTCGGCCACCACGGTCATATCGGGCTGCCGCTCGAGCAGCGCTCGCAAGCCGTCGCGCACCACGGTGTGGTCGTCAGCCAGCAGAATGCGAATAGGCATCATGTCCATTTGCCGCCACGAACTCGGCCACCGGCAACTCGGCTTCAATGACGGTGCCGCGCCCCAAATTCGAGTCGATCCGGAAGCTCCCGCCCAGACGCCGGACTCGTTCCTCCATGCCGAGCAGGCCCAGCCCGCGCACGAAGCGGGTGTCAAAGCCCGCGCCGTCGTCGCGAACCGCCAGGAGCACGCGGTGGTTCTCCCGCCTGACCACCACCTCCGCGGTGCGGGCGTTGGCGTGGCGGCCGGCGTTGTTCACGGCCTCCTGCACCAGGCGGTAAACGCAGGTCTTGTGTTCGTCGGGCAGATTATCGGCGGCGTCATCGGCCTCCACCACCACGTTGAGGCCCGTGCGGTTGGTCATCTCACGCGCGTACCAGTTGAGCGCGGGGACCAGTCCGAAATCGTCGAGCATGGACGGGCGAAGAAGCAGGGCCAGGTCACGCACCTCGTTGACGGTCTTTTCCGCCAGCGTCCGGATGGAGGCCAGATGGTCCCGCATTTCGCCGGGATCCTCCGCACACGCCGCGCTTTCCGCCTCCATGAGAATGGCGGACAGCGACTGGCCGACTTCGTCGTGGAGTTCCCGGGCGAGCGTGCGGCGCTCGTTCTCTTGCGCACGCAGAAGCCGCGCGGAAAGATCCTGCAAGTCGGCGCGGGCGCGGGCATTCTCTTCCAGGCGGCGTTCCAGTTCGCGCCCGAGACGCAGCGTGTAGCCGATGGTCAAAAGCGCCAGCACCAGGCCGCCGGCCAGCGTGATTCCAAAAGTGAGGACTAAAGACCGGCGCAGGCCGTCTGACGAGGCGGCCAACTGTTCCTCGGCGCGGCTCAGGCCGCGCTCGTTCACGGCCTCGATGCGGTCCGCAATCTGAAGCATGGCGGTGCGGCGCGGAACCAGCTCATCGTAGAAGAACGAATATCGCAGGCGGTCGCGTTGCCGCGGAGTCCACGCCACAGTGCGGTTGAGGACGCCCCAATAGGCCTCGATTTCATTCTGCAAGGTCCGGAACGGCTCGCGTTCCTCGGCCTCCAAGATGCGCGAGTAGGCCTGAAGAGCGGCGTGAGTATCGCGCTCCAGGGCGGCCATGCGCTGAGTCTGCTCTTGTGCGCCGCTGGTGTCCGGAGACAGAAGGAAATCGCGCACGTATGTGCCGGACAGATAGATCTGGGCGCGGATCTGGTCAAGCGCGCTGAGACGCTGAAGAAATGCCTGCCGGATAAGGGTCTCCTGGTGACGGACGCGGTCCAGCGCCACCAGCGTGCCGGTGGCCGCGGCGACGATGAAGACCAACAGTCCTCCGAAGCCCAGGGAAAGCACCAGCCACCGAGGCTTGCGTCGCGTCCCCTCGCCATTCTCCTCCAACCCGCCCACGCGGGACCATTCGGGCATCTCGCGTCCTCTCAACCACAGTGTAGTCAATCCGGCCGCGCAGGAAAATCCTGTCCGGACAGGATAGGATTGCCGCCGTGAAAACGGTATGACTCAGATATGGAGGGAAATTCCAGATGACACAAACCCGCAAACCGGTACTGCTCGCTCTAGCGGCGATATCCTTGATGATGATCGCCGCAGCGTGCAAGAAGCAAGTAGCCATGAAACCGGCGCCACCGCCGGCGCCCGCCGCTACGGCCCCGAGCGCACCCGCGCGGGCCGCCGCAACGCCCATGCGGTCCAACCCCGCGCCAACGCAGACCGCGGCCGCGCCAGCGCCGCGCTATCCGAATGCGGCGACCCGGGCGCGTATCGACGAGCTGCTGGCCAGGATTGAGGACGCCTACTTCGACTACGACCAGCACACCTTGCGTCCCGATGCGATCAAAGCGCTCGCGGCCGACTCCACGGAGCTTCGCGACATCCTGAAGGATTATCCGGATTACAAGCTGACCATCGAGGGCCACTGCGACGAGCGCGGCTCGGCCGAATACAACCTGGCGCTGGGCGATGCCCGGGCGAAGGCCGCCAAGGACTACCTGGTCCAGGTGGGCATTCCCTCCGACCAGCTTTCGATCATCAGCTACGGCAAGGACCGCCCCGTATGCGAGGAGCACGACGAGGCTTGCTGGCAGAGAAACCGTCGGATCCACATCGTGGCGACCATGGCATCCCGCTAGACGCACCGGCCCGATCGCGCGTATTATACTCGGGCCTGTGAGCCAGGTAAATGCCTGCGGTCGCCGGGACCTCATGAAGATGGGTGTCGGCGCCGCGATGACCGTGCTGAACGCTGAAGCTTCGGCCGCTCAGACTACGACTCCCCGCGCCGCCGTCGTGACGCGGAGCGGTTGGAAGAACGATGCCGGCCGGGCCTCGGGCAACGGACCGATGGATGACACCACCCGCCTGATTGTCCGGTATGTGAGTTCTTTTTCCGAAGCGAATCTGACGGATCCGCTCGCCGGCGCTCTGGGCGATACGATGCTGGACGCCGTCTCCTGCATCATATCCGGGTTCGAATCCGAGCCGGCACGGATCTGTGCGCGCCTGGCGCGGACCACCCAAAGCACTCTCCAAAGCACCGTCCTCGGCTATGGCCTGACCACTTCGCCCGAGCTGGCCGCCTTTGCCAACGGCTGCATGTTACGCCACGCCGATTTCAACGACCTGGGTCCGGGCGGGCACGTCAGCGACATCCTCTCGGGGATCCTCGCCGTCGGCGAAGCGTTTCACTCGACAGGCCCGCAAATGCTGGCGGCGGTCGCCTTGGGCTATGAAATCGCGGGCGCCCTCACCGCCGCCTGTTCCAACGGCGACCAAGGGTGGGACGGTCCCTTCGAAGGCCCAGCGACGGCAATGGCTATAGGCAAGCTCATGGGGTTGAACGAAGACCAGCTCGCCAACGCCCTCTCCTTGACCCTCGTTCCGCATATGCCCATGAAAGTCAGCCATGCCGGCGCCCTGTCGCACTGGAAGGGCTGCCACAGTTCGGAGGCCGTTCGCTGCGCGGTCTTCTCCACCCTGCTGGCGCGCGAGGGCATGACTGGGCCGGCGCAACCGTTCGAGGGCCGGCAAGGTTTGTTCGATCACATCGGTCCATTCAAGGAATTGCATCTGCCGGCTGCCAGTCCCGACGGGCGAATGGTCGTGCAGAGGATGAGTTTCAAACGCTTTCCTTCGGAAGGCTCGACCCAGTCGATCCTCGAACTCATACCCCAGATCCGGGCTTGGACCAGGGCCGGCGACATCTCATCCATTTATGTTCAACTGCCTCGCGACGGATGGCAGGAAACCGCGGATCCGCCCAAGTGGGATCCCCGGAATCGCGAGACGGCCGATCACAGTATGCCGTACGTCATCGCCGTGGCGCTGATCGACGGCGATGTGTACCTCGATTCCTTTACGCCCAAACGCATCCAGGATCCGGCGGTGAGGCGGCTCATGGAGAGGATCACCGTCGGGCCGGACCCCGGCCTCACCTGTCAAGGAGCTGCCCGCCTCACCGTGCGCACCAAAACGGGTGGTGAACTGGTGAAGGAGACTTTGGTCCGCCTGAACACCCCGATGACGCGCCAGGAGATCATCGCGAAGTTCAACCGGGTGTGCGCCTTCATGTCCGTCTCGGACGAGCAGAGGGACCGCGCTCGTGGCGAGTGGTCGAATCTCCGCGCGGTCCGGGATATCGCGGAGCCGATCCGCGCCCTGGCGCACTTCGGCCGGCCTTTGCCTTTGTGAGACCGGCCAGGAACAAGCCGTCACTTCCGCGACAGGCTGGCAAGCACGCGATCCGCCGCCGCATCCAGGCCGGACGGCGCGCCGCACAGTCTCTGGCTGGCCGACCACAACTCTTCCGCCAGCGAAAGATCGGAGTCGGCGGCATCGTCGTACGACTGGCGGGCCGGAGGGCGGGCCAGCAACTCGCGCGCTCTGTCCGCCCGGGTCCGAAGAGACTGCGCGTCCGCGGGCTGGCCGACCTTCGGAAGACACTGCTCCACCGTGCCCAGGATGCCCTCGAGCAGCGCCGCGCTGCGCCGATACCGCTCCGCTGGACCGATCCCGTGAACGGTTGGGTCCAGCTCCAGTATCCGCTCGCAGAGCGCCATCTCCCGCTGGGCTGCTGCATCGGAGGGGTTCAACCGTAAGGCGCTGCGAAAGGCCTCGCGCGCCTCGACGTACTGAGCCTGTTCAAACTCGGCCGATCCCAACCCGGAGTAGGCTTCCGCATCGCCATTGTTCTCGCTCACCAGGCCACGGAATACGTCTGCCGATTGTCGGGGTGATCCGTAATCCAGCAACAGCCGCCCAATGCGCTTCTTGGTCGCGGTATCGTTGGGGAAACGCTCGATTATCGCCAGCAACTCAGCCGTTGCCTGGGTCTTCAAGCCCGCCGTTTCCAGCAAGCCGGCCAGCTCGAACCGGACCTGCAGCCGGTTGGCTTCCTGATCGGCCGGCCAGGAGCCGTAAATCGCGCGATGGTAACAGGTGACGGCGTCCGCTGTTCTCCCTTGCTGAACCGCGATCCTGGCCAGCCCGAGATTGGCGCGGCCGTCAGTGGGGTCGCGCCGCAGCGCCTCCTCCAGGTACACGGAGGCTTCCTCGAGGTCGTCGGTTTTCACCAGCGTGAGGCCCAGGGCGAGCCGGTATTCGCGGTTGTTGGGTGAAACGGAAAGCGCGTTTCGAAACTGCTCCACCGCTTCCTGGTTCCGGTCATGCAGCACCAGGTCGTTGCCCGCCTTGAAGTACCGATCGGCCCTGGCCGCGCGCTCGGAACGGTAGTAATAACTCAGGGCGCCCACCAGCAGCAGCGCCCCCAGCGTGGCGGCAATCAGGCCAGGCAGGAACGCACTCGAGCGGCGAGTCACTGAGTGCGACGGTTCCGGAACCGCTTCTCCCTCGCCGGTCACACCATAGGCGCGCAGGATGCCGTTGAGAGTGACCTCGTGCCGCAGGTTGCGAAGGTTGGTCCGGCTCACTACCGGCAGCACGTTCACCTTGGCTTGCGCCATGTATCTCAAGGCCGCATCGAGCGGCTGATCCACGTACACGTGAGGAAAGTTCTCCACGGTGAGCGGCCCTTTGGAATCATAGCCGGGCAGGATCGCGGCCAGCGTCCAGTTGCCGTGCCCCTCCGCCACATGCTTCCGCAATTGAGCCAGGGACACCATGCCCAGGAGGCCGTGTTCGCCCACGACCGGAGCGGCGTTGCGCTCTTCGTCGAGAGACTTGGCCGCGTCCTCCACCGTGGTACTGTCGGAAAGAACGTGTTCGGCGGGGGCCACGGCGGCCCAAACGACCGGCATCCCCTGGCGGTCGCGGGCTCCCGCGGGCAGGTGAATGCCATCCTGGTGTTGAAGCGCTTCATAGATCGGTTCCCGCTGCAGGCGGTACGAGATGTAAAAGCTGATGAGGTTGGAAATCATGAGCGGCACGATGATGGAGTAATCGCGCGTCATCTCAAAGATCATGATCACGGAAGTGAGCGGAACACGGACGATGCCCGCGAACGCCACTCCCATTCCCACCAGGGCATAAGCGCCGACGCTGCCGGTATAATCCGGCAGCAGGTGGTGAGCCACGCTGCCCGCCGCGCCGCCCATCATGGCCCCAATGAAAAGGCTGGGGCCGAAGATGCCGCCTGCATTCCCGGTGCCGTAGCAGGATGCAGTGGCAATGAGCTTGAGCGGCACCAGCAGAAGCATGAGACCGAGCGCCATCTGGCCATTCAATGCCAGGCTGACATTGCCGTAACCGACCCCCAGGACCTGCGGCACAAACCATCCCATTACGCCAACCAACAAGCCGCCCGCCGCCGGCTGTAGCCACTCGCTCCACTTGGGCAACTGCCTGAAGCGCAGCCGGATATAAAGCAGCAGCTTGACGAAGCCAACGGAAACCAGGCCGCCGATCAGCCCCAAGGCGGCATAGAAGAGGAACTCGATGGGGTGGACGAGCTGATAGGCGGGGACGTGAAACAACGGCTCGTCGCCGAGCAGCAGGTGGAGCACGATCCACGAGGTGGCCGAACTCAGCACTACGGAACCCAGCACTGGCGCGTGGAGATCGCCCATCACCTCCTCGAGCGTGAAAAGGACTGCCGCGACGGGCGTGTTGAAGGCCGCCGCCAGGGCCGCGGAAGCTCCGATGGGCACCAGCGCCCGGATCCGTTCCGGTCCCAGTCCCAGCCGCCGGCCGAAGACCGATGCCAGACCGGATCCAACCTGGACCGACGGGCCTTCGCGGCCCAGCGCGATGCCGGATGCCAGCGAGACCGAACAGCAGAAGAATTTCCCGACCGCTGTCCGAAAACTGATGAAGCCGTCGCGCAGGAACAATGCGGCCTTGGTCTGCGGGATTCCGCTGCCGCGGGCGTTGGGAAAATAGCGGGAGAGCAGATACCCGGTGAAAAGAGCGCCGGCCACCGGGATCGCCAGCCGCCGCCAGGCCGCCCCGCCCGCCGGGTACATCCGCGAACCGAGACTTTCGGTGATGTAGATGAAGGCCGCGACCACCAGGCCAACCACGGCTCCGATGATCAGAGTCAGGACGAGGAGGACAGTATCTTCGTGCTGGTGAAGCCATTCCGCATCCGACCAGTTCTTCAGGCGGCGTTTCCAGGCTGACTGTGACTCGGGCGAGGGCATGTGCGCAGAGATTTCCACGATATCAAAGACGGAGCGTAATGCGCAGCGGCGTGCGCCGTCGCAACAGCATGAATATGCCGCCCATGCGCTATACTGATGGGCAATCGGGAGCAAAAATGGAAACCTCGAACCGCGGTACTTGGACCCGGAAACGATTCCGGCCGCAGCCCCGTCTTCGAGTTTGGAGGACATAATACATGCAGAGAATGAGAAATGTTCCAGCCGTACTGGTAATCCTGGTGGGGATTCTGGCCGCCCCTGCTTTTGCCCAGGCACCCCCTTCGTTCGCTCCGGGACAGTTGGACCAACTGGTGGCGCGCATCGCGCTTTATCCGGACCCGCTGCTGGCGCAAGTCCTGGCTGCGGCGACCTACCCCAATGATATTCCCCCTGCCGCCCAGTGGGCGGATGAGCACCATTACCTCACCGGGCAGGCGCTGGCCAACGCCATCAGCGCGGACCAACTGCCTTGGGATCCCAGCGTGCAAGCGCTGCTCCCATTCCCGTCCGTGCTGGACATGATGAATTCGGACATGAACTGGACCACCCAGCTCGGAAACGCGTTCCTGGCCCAGCAACAGGATGTGATGGACGCGGTGCAGCGGCAGCGCGCCATCGCGCAACGCTACGGATACCTGAGGAGCAACGGCCAAATCCTAGTGAGCGGCGGGCCCTACATTACGGTCATGCCCGTGAATTGGGGCTATATTGTGGTCCCCTACTATGACCCGGCCATCGTGTTCTTTGCGCCGCGGCCTGGATTCGTGATCGGCGGCGCAATCCGCTTCGGCTTCGGCGTGACCATCGGCGGGTTCTTCGCTCCGTGGGGCTGGGCAGCGGGAGGGATTCACTTCGACTGGGGCGCGCACGCCGTATTCCTGAACAATGCACGCTGGGGCAGGACCTGGGTCAACCGCGCCGCTTACGTGCATCCTTACCCCGCGATCCATCGGCCCGCGCCGGGTGCGGTGCGTCGCCCCGAGGCGCATGCGATCCACCCACGCTCGGAGGCGGAAAGAAGTGCGCCGCGGCAAGGCAGGCCAATGCCTCGCGAAGAGCACCGGGAAGAGCGCCGCTAGGCATGCGAAGCGCCGTGCGCCGTCAGAACACCCGGTCCTGCTTCCTCAGCGTTCCGAAGCTCCCGAGGTTGGCAACCGTAAACGCCACGCGCCAATCACTCAGGTCGAGTATCCCGATGCTGTACCGGTGATACTCTACACTTAACCCGCAGCAATCCGTGTTATAAGTCACCTGGGTGGTGGAATACAGGATGACCCGTTGGCGGTAATCGTAAACCCCTGTCACACCGGCGTTCCATCCGCGGTGGTTGGGATCGCCGAATCCCGCCCGGAACTGGAACTGGTCGGCGGCGGGCAGGAGCACCGGGTCGTTGTGAATCGCGTTGTTTCCCGCCGAAACGAAGTACTTCTTCCAGCGGTAGTCCACCGAAAGCGTGCTATCCACAATAGCGTGCTGGCGGGGGTCGTAGTCGGTCTGCCACTGGATGCCCAGGCCGTTAATGGGGCTTATGCGAAGCAGGGAAACCACCGGCGAGGTGCTGCGCGGATCGACCAGAAATGCGTACCCCGTCAGGTCGGCCGTGCTCTCGAATACGTTGCGCACGCCGGGCACCAGCGCGCCGCCGAAGGTCGGGTCGAAGTAACGTTTCTGGAACAACTCCCAGGTGAAGATCTCCAGAACCGAATCGCCGCGCTTGGCGTAGATCCGGTTAGTCAGCGACAGCTCGACCTCGTTGGTGTTGGAAAGAATGTCGGTCTCATCGAAGCGGATGAACCGGTCGAACTCGCTCCCGATCCCAGTTACGTACTGATAGGTGGCGCGCGGCTCGATCACGTGCTTGAGCTTGTCCCCAAAGACCGTCTTCTTGTTGTAGATGCGCGCCAGCGATGGGAAAATGAGGTCCGCCGAGAAATCCCGCGCGCTCCTGACAATGTTGGTGCCCACCACCTGGAACCGGTCCTCATAGGGCGCCTGAGACTCGCTGTAAAAGGTCTCCCGGATGCCGAAGCTGGGCACCAGGTGGAAGTTCCACCAGTGAAACGCGGTAGTCACATGGGGCGCCAGATTCAAGCGGTTCATGAACGCGCCGGTCTTATAAGTGTCGATCAAGGCAGTTGGATTGGTCGTGCTGTCGAAGACCGGCTCGCTGCGGTACAGGAGTCCGGCGGCTGACTGAAACGAAAACCAGAGCGGTATGTTCTGCCAGATGAGATGGTCGCGGCTGCTCAGCTCCGCCTCCGGCAGCTTGCGAATGGTCACTGCGTTGGCCACGTAATGCGAATT
>Ga0116114_1001135_pt1 | contig 14896 bp, 11 predicted proteins | sample June2015DPH_10_5_FD_89823 | JGI IMG/M metagenome (GOLD analysis project Ga0116114, IMG submission 89823) | Peatland microbial communities from SPRUCE experiment site at the Marcell Experimental Forest, Minnesota, USA - June2015DPH_10_40 | ecosystem: Environmental > Terrestrial > Soil > Wetlands... | reverse complement strand
GTTCTGTCAGTTTCCTTGGTGAAAATTGCTTTTTCTTTTCAACCTTATTATTACTCTGATTCATTCGGTAATATGTTGCTCTTGCCAAATCTAAAGAATTACACATTTCGTATTTGTTCATTATACATCCTTCATCTCTGGATTTTTCTGTAATCATTTCTGCCTTCATAATTCTTTTATCTCCATCGGAGATTATTTCTCCTCCTCCAGATCTGGGTTCAGTAGTTGTGCAATTTTTTTTTGGAACTCGACTATCATTTCTGTTTTTGCTAGTCTTTTACGGGTACGTTCAAGTTCCTTCTCGAGAATCTTTATCTTTTCCTGGAGAGCTTTCTCCCTGGAACCAACACCTAATGGTTTATTCCCGGTACTAAATTTCCGTTCCCATTTCATTACCATGGAATAATAAATCCCTTCCTGTCGTAAATAGCTGCCTAATTCTCCACCTGTTTTCCTGAGTTCGGCTACATGAGCAACAACTTTCTGCTTATAACCGTCGGTATATTTATGACGTTTTTTGGGTACCTCTACCTCAGAATCATCCCCTACGGTTTTTCGCATTGAAACACCAGAAACTCCAGTCGCCCTACGGGCTCCTTCCGTTTCTGATGTTTCAGATTCTTCTTTGTATATCATCAATCTTTTCTCCAGTACCCTCTTTATTTTTCTTTCTTAGTTGTCTTTAACTTTCTGTCTCACTAATATAGGCAAGGAGGGAACCGGCTGCCGGATAAACGAAGCTCTTAATTTGGAATTTGGGGATATTAAAGATTCTTATCTTGTTTTCTATACCAGGAAGTCAAGGAATAGCAACCGAGTCCCCCGAAAAGTTCCTATTCCTGAATGTATTAAAGGATTAACGGGAAGAGGAAAGGTGTTCCCGGAATGGACCGAACAACCGAAGTTTTTAGACCATGTTCTAAGAGATAAAAAAATGAAAGTTTGGGGTTGGCATTGTCTTCGCCACCGCTATGCTTCATTACTTTCTAAACAGGGAAAACCTTTGTTTGAGATCATGAGTTTGTTGGGGCATAGCTCAATAAACACCACGCAAATCTACCTTCAATTATTATCGTAACCAATTCGTAACCATAAAATAAAAAAGCACTTAGAAAAATCTCTCTAAGTGCTTATTTTTTAAGGTGGTGGGGGCTTAGGGATTCGAACCCCAGACCCTCTGCTTGTAAGGCAGATGCTCTGAACCAACTGAGCTAAGCCCCCAAAATTTTAGATAAAAAAATAGCAATAAATTCAAAATCAGATTATATTATAACTTTAAATTTAAGCCTGCCAAATATCGGACAAATTAAAAAAAATTCCAAGCTTTAATCAGAATATTTTTAATTATTTGCAGTACCCCGTCTCTATATAATCCCTTGCAATAAAAACAAAATTCCTCCCAAACCTAAAATAATACTGCCGTACCACATCCATTTCTTTCTTGTAAGTACTGCAATAGCAGATACAGCAATTGCTATTTGAAACAGCGTCACGCTTTTTGCAAGGATATGATGGATTTCCATATGTCCCGAGGAAGATATCTCCGCTTCCCGTGCGATTAATTCAATTTCTTTCTGCTGCTTGTCATATTCGGTTAATTTGCTTTGGTCCTGAAAGGAGATTTTTTTATCTAAATTTTTCAATAGTTCAATTTTACTTTCAAGTACTTCGTGCTTTATTCCCTTAGCCTGGTAATACGCCCACTGATCAGAGGCTTTAAGCTGCTCTATCATTGCTTCATTTACATGGTAGCTTGCCAGCAAGGAAGCCACGGCTGCCAAAACTGCCAGTAAGGCAGCGGTAAGTGCAACCATTAATATCCACCTGTTATTGCTTTCCTCTGCTGCTTCTTTTATTGTTTCTTGTAAATGTTCCGTAGGAACTTCCATTTCTTCAGCCATAAATACTCCTTTATTTGTCCTTACAGTTAATCTCAATTTAAAAATATAATTAGATGATTTATGTCTAATCCTCATCCTTTTCTTTAACGGACTTATCATAAGCCATATATTGCTCTTTTGTCATTCCGGGAAGCTTTTTAATAAAAGCAACAATAGCCCAAATTTTATCATCCTTATGTGTCTTTCCGAAAGAAGGCATACCTGTCATTTTAATACCGTTTTTTGTAATCCAGAATAGTTGGGAGGAAGTCCAGTCTTTAATTGATCTTGCCAGTTCGGGAGGTCCTGGATAAAGCCCGCGCCCGATTTCATCAGGTTGGATGCCCGGAGCGCCGTGACAGTCAACGCACATTTCTTTATAATGAGCAAATCCTGTTTCTATTAAAAAAGAATCCGTGAGATTAGGCACAGTAATATTTTCTGAATAATGTTTAATTGAATTATCCGTTAAAAATGATATAAGTTTAAGGGTAACCCTGTTATGAGATACCATAGCACTGATATTATAAATTCCGGAATAAATAAAAATAATAAAGATGAAAAGAAGCGCTGCAACCGTCAGGACAATTCTCAGTAAACATTTCATTGTTATACCTATTATATTTTTAATCAATACATAACCTGCAATAATAAATTGCAGGTTATACTAAAGATAATTATTATTTAACCTGGAAGCCGTGATCCGTTAAGTTTTTCTTAGCCTGTGCAAGAGTAACTTCTTTAAGCTCCATTCCGCATTTAGGATCTTTACCCGGTTTATCTGATAAGACATCAAAATCCATCGGGCATTGATAAACTTTACCATCCTTGTTCTTATCAATAGCTTTTAAGTTAATAACTTTATTAACGTTTTCCTTATTTACTTTTTTAGAATCCATTTTCATTGTTTTGTCCATGTCTTTACAACTAGTAGATTCTTTGCATTTTCCTACATTTGCATTTTCCTGATTTTTGTGGTTTGTACTGTCTTTTGGTGTTAAACTGCCTGCATAAACAGAAGTTAAAGTTATACCCAAAAAGAAAAATATTAAAATTGCAGTTTTAATCAAATTAGACCTCATTGTTCTTACTCCTTTTTGTTTAGTTAATGTGATTATTTTGTTATTCATTATTACTATAAGCATCTAAATTTTTTTTAGCATCGGCAACGGATACTTTTTTCAATTGCATACCGCATTTAGGGCATGTACCCGGCTTATCGGAAATAACATCATAATCCATTCCGCATTGATAAAGATAGCCGTCTTTATCCTGATCTAATGAATCAACGTTGACATTTTTATCCCTTACAATAGATAAGTCGCCGGCATCCTTCTTTTCTGTTTGTTGAGTTTGATTCTCCGGGGCTTTTGTACTGTTTTCTTTTGAGCACCCTGTCAGTCCGATAAATGAAGCGATTATTAAAACTACTGAAAATTGAAAACAGTAATTGAGAAGCATTTTTGTTTTCATAGCTTTCCTTTTATTTAATTGTTTAATTACATTTTCATTCCGGGCATACCGCCTGAATTATCCTGTCCTTTATTAGATTTATCAGCCGGGTTAGTATTATTCGTACCTTTTAACCGGCTTTCCGAATCAAGAAGGAATCCGCCTGTGGCGGCGACTTCTTCGCCTTCTTTTAAGCCGGATAAGATTTGGTATTCATTATTAAATTTTATTCCCACTGTTACTTCGCGGGGTTCATACATTCCATCGGATGTTTTTATCCAGACAATAGTACTTTTACCTGTATAGAGAACGGCATCTTCCGGTACTACAAGGCCGATGCCGATATTGTTTTCAAAAAATGTCTGCCCGTACATTTGAGGTTTTAGTTTGCCTGAAGAATTTGCAAATACAGTTCTGACTTTTATTGTTCTCGTTTGTGAATTTACAACAGGATAAATGAAAGTGACTTTGCCTTCAAAGTTTTCACCGGGATAAGCCTGAAGTTTAAGTGAAACTGTATTTCCAATTTTTACTGCGCTTAAATCCTTTTCAAATACATCAACTGTATTCCATACAGTTGAAAGATCAGCTATGTTATAAATTTCGGAGCCTTCATTTACATATATTCCTTCTTCAACTTTTTTATCTATAACCGTACCGCTGAAAGGAGAGTAGTAAGTTAAAGTTAAATTCACTTCACGTGTCGCTTCAAGGTTCTTAATCTGTGAATCGGTTACTCCGAATAGTTCAAGCTTTTTTCTGGCGGATTTTAACAATACAGTATTATTCCCGATTTGCTCTGAATTATTAAGAGCAATAAGATATTCATTTTGTGCCTGTACAAGATCCGGGCTGTATATCTCAAAAAGCTTTTCACCCTTACGAATGTAGTCTCCCGTTTTATTCACAAATAATTTTTCAATCCTGCCGTTAAAACGGGCGGTAATCATTTTCTTATTTTCTTCTGCAAAATCTATATAACTATATGCAGTAAGCTGTTTTTTCAGAATTTCTTTTTTAACTTTTACGATTGAAACATTTGCTAACACCGCCTGTGCATTGCTTATTGATAGCATCCCTGCCATATTATTACCGTCTTCTTTGGGAGCAACAGTACTTTTCTTGACCAATTCCATACCGCAGATTGGGCACACTCCCGGATGATCGGAAATTACCTGCGGGTGCATAGTGCAGGTATATACTTCTTTTGCCTGGCTGTTTTGCGCTGATGGGGCTTTATTTTCCTGTCTGTTTGAGCAGGCAAACAAAAACAAAGCCAGAAAAATTAAACTTAAACTTAGATATTTCATTTTAGTTCCTTTTAAAAAATTCTTATACATATTTTAAATTATTTGTTATTTTAATTCCGTACCAATCATCATTTCAATCTCTGCAAGCGACATCTGATGATCTGCCTGTGCCATATAATAATTCATTTCCTGCATTAAGAGCATCCTGCTTGCGTCTATTATTGAATTAATATTTGTCCTGTTGTTTTGATATGCAGAAATTTGAGCTTCAACTGCTTGTTTATATAATGGAATAACATAAGTAGAGTTAAGCTTAATTAAATCGAATGAAGTCTTATATTTTACCAGGGCATTTTTCAAACCGGAAATCATTTCTCTATACATATCATCTTTTTCATATTCAATTCCCTTAATGCCGGATAAAATTTCCTCATCCTTAGCTTTGAATTTATTTACCGACCAGGGAGCAAACGGCAGTGTAATCGAAGCCATCAATGAGTACATATACTCTGTTTGCGGCATAAGCATTGAAAGATCTGATTTTGCCGTTAATATCATTCCCTGCGGCATACGCATTATCATACCCTGTACCATTAAATCGGGAATAAGTTCTTTATCATTTGCATTTTTCATAGCAAGATTCATTTCAATCATATTATCCATTTTTTTCAAAGAAGGATTCACTTCTTCAAGCCTTGACTGAAGCTCATCCATTGATGTGTTTAGAGAATCAATACGGATTTCTTTTTCAATATAAATATCTTTCGAATCCAATTCTCTTCCGAGAAGCTTATTCAACTTATAGGTTTCAGCTTCTTTCTGATTTTGAAGAATTAAAAGCTGCGTTTCATTTGAAGCAACTTCACTTTTTAGAGTGAGAAGATCAGCCTGGTTTATCTTATTCACCTGGTACAATATGATAACTGAGTTAATTAAATCATTAAGCAGCTTAATATCATTCTTCTGCAGATCGATTTTTTTATCAAACAGCCATAACGAATAATATTCCATCTTAACTTGTGCCGTCAGGTTTATTTTATATGCCTGGTAATCATCGCCGGAGATTAGCGCACTTTTCTTTTCAACATCGGACATAGCGCTAAGTTTCCCGCCGATCATAAACATTTGCGAAAGTGAAAGTGAATTTGAAAGAGCATCGTCCCATAGATTATATTTACCTGCCGGAATCTGATTAAACTCAATACCGAGAGTTGGCGGCGGAAGCGTGCTCACCGATTCCGATCTGTAATCCGCAGACTGCAGGTTATATTTAAGTGATTTTAATTTAGGATTGTTTTGGATTGCTTCAGTGACCAATGAATCGACCGGTTGGGCGCAGATATTCGGGACAAACCCAAAAATTAAGATCATTACAATCCAAAAGGCAGCCCGTGAAGTATCTGATAACATATTTTGTATTCTGTTCATAAATTCCCGTGTGATTATTAAATTATTCATTATCTCCCTCTTTCATCCAACCAGCCATTTTTGAAATTTCAAGTTTTCCTTTTTTAAGTGCACGCTCTTTCATAATAACAAATAGAATTGGAGTAACTATAAGAACGTGTACGGCAGAAGTTAATAATCCTCCAATCATAGGCGCTGTAAGCGGCTTCATCATATCGGAACCGGTTCCGGTTGCCCACATTACAGGAACTAACCCTATCATGGCGGTTAATACAGTCATCAGTTTTGGGCGAAGCCTTAGCACCGAGCCTTCAATTGCGGATTCATATATATCTTTATTTGTAATTTTATCCCGTTTGCCGTCATAATGTGCTTTTAATCTTTTATCAAGCGCTTCATGTAAATAAACGACCATAACAATACCCGTTTCCACTGCTACGCCGTATAGTGCAATAAATCCAACCCACACAGCTACGGAAAAATTATATTTGAGGAAAAATATTGTGTACATTCCGCCGATAAGCGCAAACGGAACTGAAAGCATTACAACGCCGGCTTCTTTATAATCATGAAGAGTGAAATAAAGGAGAACAAAAATTATTAAGAAGACAACGGGCATTATAATTTCCATTGTTCTCTGTGCATGTACTTTGCTTTCATACTGGCCGCTCCAGGTATAGGAATATCCCGGAGGAAGGTTTAAATTTTCTTCGATTATTTTTTTTGCATCTGACATAACATTTCCCATATCCCTGCCGCGTGTATTCATATATACTATAGAACGAAGCATTCCATTCTCGCTGCTTATCATAGGTGGACCGGTTACAACTTTTATATCTGCCAGTTCGGAAAGGGGAAGATAGGAAACAGTGCTTTTATTATCAGTAGATAAAAGACTGAAATCTGCGGAGCCTGTCGACGCCGTTTGAATTGAAGAACTATTTGAACCGGACATACCTTCCATTGAACTTGAATTGCTTTTAGGTGAAGTCTGCGCCATTGAATTCATTCCGGCTGATGTAACACTTCCGGATGAAGCTGATACAGGGATGATTAAATTTTTTATATCGTCTATATTATTACGGTAATCACGTTCGTATCGCATGCGGATTGGAAATCTCATTCTGCCGTCAATAACAACACCGAGGTTTTCTCCGCCTATTGCAGTCTCAATTATATTTTGCAAATCGCTGATGTTTAATCCATACCGGGCAGCAATGTTTTTCTTAAGCTGAATATCAAGGTAGTAACCATTTTGTACCCTTTCAGCAACAACATCGGCAGTGCCGTCAACCGTTTTGAGTAGTTGCCCGGCATGGATTGCATAAGCTTCAAGTGAATCAAGATTATCGCCGAAAATTTTTAATCCTATGTCGGTTCTTACTCCTGTTGAAAGCATATTGATTCTATTTATAATCGGTTGTGTCCATCCGTTTACGACACCGGGTATTTGAAGCATATCGTTTAATTCAGCCACAATATCCGCTTTGGTTATCCCCGGTCTCCATTGATCTTTCGGTTTAAGGAGTATGATTGTTTCAACCATGCTTAAGGGGGCGTTATCAGTTGCTGTTTCAGCCCTTCCTGCTTTGCCAAGTACATGAGCAACTTCAGGAACACTTTTGATTATTTTATCCTGTTCCTGGAGTATCCTGTTTGCTTCAGTAATTGAAATATTGGGCATGGTAACAGGCATATAAAGAATTGACCCTTCGTCCAGCGGCGGCATAAACTCCGAACCGGTATGCATAATCATCGGGATTGTTATAAGCAGGGCAATAATATTGATTGCAATAGTTATTTTGCGATGCTTCAATACCCAGTGAATTACCGGGTCATAAATTTTAATAAAAAGCTTAGTAACCGGGTTTTCATTTTCAGGCCTGAATTTGCCGCGCATAAGCATAGTCATCAGCACAGGTATTAATGTGATTAAAACTATCGCCGATGAAGCCACCACAAACGTTTTTGTGTAAGCAAGCGGGTGGAAAAGTTTCCCTTCCTGTCCGGTTAATAAAAATACAGGCAGGAATGAAACCAATATTATAAGTTCTGAAAAGAAAATTGCACGTCCTACCTGCTTGGCAGATATAATAGAGATGCGTTTGTAATCTTCCGGAGTAAGTTTCCCTTTTTCTTCCATAGCATGGGCAATATTACGGTAAGCATTCTCAACCATAACAATCGAGGCGTCGACTATAACTCCTATTGCCAGGATTATTCCGCCCAAGCTCATTATATTTGAAGTTATACCGAACAAGCGCATTAAAATAAACGAGAGCAATACCGATACAGGTATTTCAATTATAATTCTTAGTATACTTCTAAAATGTAGAAGGAAAATTGCAACCATCAGTGAAACAACAATTGCAGCTTCAATTAAAGAATGTTCAAGAGTATTTACGGACTGCTCAATTAATGTGCTGCGGTCATAAGAGGCTTTTATTTCAACACCCGGCGGAAGTCCCGGCGATATTTCTTTTATTCTTTCTTTTACGCGGTCTATTACCTGTTTAGCGTTTTCACCGCTGCGCATTACTATTATACCTCCGACTACCTGACCTTTTCCATCCTTATCAAGCGAGCCTCTGCGTATATCCCCGCCAATTTGAACTTTTGCAACATCTTTTAAAAGTACGGGTGTTCCGTTGGAACCGGATTTAATAATTGAATTTTCAATATCGCTTTTAGAATTGATATACCCCTGCCCGCGGACAAAATATTCAGCATCGTTTGCTTCAATTATCTTTCCGCCTACTTCATTATTATTACTTTGAATAGCATTTATTACATCGGAAGTAGTTGCATCATAGGCACGGAGCTGGTCAGGGTCTATATCTACCTGGTATTGCTTTACATATCCTCCTATACTTGCTACTTCTGAAACACCTTCAACTGAAGATAATTTATATCTGACATACCAATCCTGAATTGATCTTAAAGCGCCAAGGTCGTAGTCTTTCCCTTCAACTGTGTACCAATAAACATGTCCAACGCCGGTTCCATCCGGTCCTAAAGTCGGAGTTACACCGGCAGGAAGCTGTGAACTGATAGTGCTTAATCTTTCTAAAATGCGGTTGCGTGCAAAATAAGTGTCTGTATTATCGTTAAAAATAACAAAGACAAACGACATTCCGAACATGGATGTTGCGCGGACAGCCTTTACTTGCGGAAGTCCTTGCAGGGCAGAAACAAGCGGGTAAGTTACCTGCTGTTCTATTATCTCAGGTGAGCGTCCCATCCACTCCGTATAGATAATCACCTGGTTATCAGACAAATCAGGAATCGCATCAACAGGCAAATTGATAAGGCTGTAGATGCCGAATCCTGCCAAAATTATGTAGCCTAAGATTACAATAAATCTATTTTTTGCGCTCCAATCGATAATTCTCTCGATCATATATAAACTCCGAATTGATCAGTCAAAGTTTTTTGACTTAAAATTTTTTAAAATGAATTATATAGCCCGGCTGGTTAAACCGGAGGGAATCAGAAAGCGAGAGATTTAGATAAGAAGCACGGAATTACTTAGATACAAGGTGTTATTTGTAAGCAGAGGGGGAGAAAAGTCCTGAAAATATTTTTTATTTGAATTTAATTGTTCAATACTTTCAAACGGGTTGTTTGTTAAAACGAAGACTAACGATTGAATGTTATCGCTATTACCATTTTTTTGTGATAAATATTCATCCTTTACAGAAGTATCAATTGTCTTTGTTGAGCAACAGTTATTATTTATTTGTAGTAAATGAGCTTCTTTAACAGATTGATTTTTGCAGCTCATTTTGCAATGTCCCATCATATTGCAGTTGGAGGTTGTCGCTTTTTGAGCCATTCGGCAGAGATGAACAGTAATCGGCAGACTCGTTGTGGAAACGAAAAAAACTATTACTAAAGACAATATGAAGATTTTCTTTTTCATTTAAACTAAACAAAGATAAAATTTCCATTATTCAAAATCAATAAATATGCCAACCAACTCACAATGAAGAATATGTACAATATTTCAATATATCCATCAGAATTGGACTTAAAATTCTTAATTATGAAAATTCTTTTATTTGATTTTCAAGAAAATACTGTTTGATGAACGGAATTAACTCCGGATTCAGTTTTTAGTAAATCCTTTTAATTCTGAAGATGAATATCAATAATATCTCTCCAAATTAAAAGTAAATTGTGCAGAATACAAATAAAATTGATTGAGCAATAACATGATAAACAACTATTTTGGCAAACTCATCCCCTTTGCTTCCCCTTCCCTTAGCAAGGGAAGGGGATTGAGGGGTTGAGTTCGTTATTGTAATAAAACATTGGAATACGCCTTTCTGCCGGCTTGCCCATCTAGTATGCAAGTTAATTTTTCAAAACATTTTTATGGTCTAATAATTATTTTGGACACTAATGATATTAATCTTTAATTGTTAAATAATTTAAAAACGCTTGCCTGATATATCCAGGATTGTTATTTTAATGAGCCGTGACATTGGTGTTGGCAAAAGAAAAGTAATAATTGACTCTAATTTTAAGGAGATATATAATATGACGGTAAAATTACCTTTGGCAGTAATGACATTTTTATTCCTGTCGTTTATAATAACAGGATATTCAAAATCCGAAGTATTAAATCATAACAAAAGGAATGATTCTAATTTGGAAACTGTAAGAGAAAAACTTCTGCTTGACCCGGGATGGAAATTTCACCTTGGCGATGCGTCATCACCGGATGGGGATTTTGGGTTTGGCTTAGATAAGGTATTTGCTAAAGCCGGGGAAACAAGCGGCCCCGGGGCCCCGGATTTTAATGACAGTACATGGCGAACCATAGACCTTCCGCATGATTGGGCAATTGAACTTGATTTTGTAAATTCAGATAACGGCGTTTTAGATAGCCATGGATATAAACCGATTGGAAGGCAGTTCCCTAAAACTTCTATCGGGTGGTACCGCCGTTCTTTGGAAATTCCCAAAACCGATGAAGGTAAAAGAATTACTATCAAATTTGACGGCGTATTCAGAGATTGTATGGTATGGCTTAACGGACATTTCCTCGGTAGAAATTTAAGCGGGTACAACGAGTTCGACTTTGATGTATCTGATTATCTTAATTACGGCGGGAAAAATGTTCTTGTGGTAAGAGCAGATGCTACCCTGGCAGAAGGATGGTTTTATGAAGGCGCGGGTATCTACAGGCATGTGTGGTTAATAAAGACAGCCCCTCTTCATATACCCCTATATGGTACTTATGTTACAACTGATGTGGAAAAGAATTCAGCATTCATAAATATCAGTACAAAGATATTTAATAGGGATGAAAAGATAAACGAGTGTAATCTAATATCCGTAATTTTAGATGATAAAGGAAATGAAATCGGAAAAAGTTCAAGTGAAAATTTGTGCTTAAATAACTATGAAGAGAAAACTATAAGTCAGAAAATAAAATTAGAGAATCCGCATCTATGGTCATTAAACGATCCATATTTATACAAGGTGGTTCAGTATATTAAATCCGGTGAAAACGTAATAGATAATACAGAAACTAATATTGGCGTGCGTACAATAAAGTTCGATAAGGATAACGGATTTTTCCTAAACGGGGAGCGAGTAGAAATAAAGGGTACTTGCAACCATCAGGATCATGCAGGAGTCGGTTCGGCTCTACCGGATGGACTTCAATATTATAGAATTGAAAAATTGAAAGAGATGGGGTGTAATGCTTACAGGACAAGCCACAATCCACCTACACCTGAATTATTAGATGCATGCGATAAGCTTGGCATGCTTGTTATGGATGAAAACCGCTTATTGGGCAGCACCAAAGAATTTGAATCGCAATTCACAAAACTTATTTTGCGCGATAGGAATCATCCATCAGTTATAATATGGTCTATTGGCAATGAAGAATTTACTGTTGAAGGGAATGATGTAGGCAAACGAATTGCGGAATCATTAATCAGGATACAAAAGAAATATGATCCTTCACGTTTAAGCACTTTTGCGGCAGACAACGGAGGAACATTTGAGGGGATAAACAGTATCATTCCCGTTAGGGGATTCAATTATCGTATTAATTCCATAGATCAATACAGGCAGGATCATCCGGATAGAATTTTATGGGGAAGTGAAATGGCAAGTACTCTTGCAACACGCGGAGAATATGCTAAGGATACCGTTAAAGGTTATGTTAGTGACTATGATTTAAATGCACCGCCATGGGGTGAAACGGCAGAGGATTGGTGGAAATTTTTTGACGCAAGAAAATGGCTTGCAGGCGGGTTTGTGTGGACAGGTTTTGATTACCGCGGCGAACCCACGCCTTATCGTTGGCCATGCATTAATTCGCATTTTGGTATAATGGATGTATGCGGATTTCCAAAGAATAATTTCTATTATTATCAATCCTGGTGGAGTAATAAAGATATACTGCATATTTTCCCTCACTGGAATTGGAAAGGGAAAGAAGGGCAGCCTATTGATATATGGTGCTATAGTAGTTGCGACAGTGTAGAGCTATTTCTAAATGGAGAAAGTCTCGGTAAAAAAACGATGGAAAAGGATTTTCACCTAGAATGGAATGCAACATACCAGCCGGGAACACTTGAAGCAACCGGATGGAGGAATGGAAAACTTATTACGACTAAAGTTGAAACTACCGGCGAACCGGCTTCTATCCAGTTGATAGCTAATAGAATTACTATTAACGCAGACGGGGAAGATGTTTCAATAATTACAGTTACAGCGCTTGATTCACAAGGTAGAGAGGTACCTGTTGCAGATAATTTTATTCATTTTGAAATTGAAGGGGCAGGGAAAATAATAGGTGTAGGTAACGGCGATCCAAGCAGTCATGAAAAGGATAAATATATTGATGGCGGTTATCAAAGAAAATTATTCAATGGTAAATGCTCCGTAATAATACTATCTGACCGCAAAGCCGGGAGCATTAAATTAAAAGCCAGTAGTGAAAATCTTAAACCGGCAGAAGTAATTATAAATACTGTAACTTCTACCCTAATTCCTTTAGCGGGGAAATGATATTATTATAGAATTAGTTTTATAGCCGCGACCTTCTGTCGTGGCTATTCAATTATAAGATTTTACTTAATGTGACTAAATAATTCTAAACCAATATTTAAATAACTTTGTAAATTTTATATAATTGTAGATAAAATAAATGGGGTAAAATTAACGGAGGATATACGAAACCATATAGAATTATTATAAAAATAAGATCTCTGCCAAGTTTTAAAAACGTTGTAGGCGTTATTGTTGAATGTTTTTTAATAAGAAGGGAGGTACTTATCTAATTCCCATGGGGTTACTTCAAGACGGTAGTCATCCCATTCGAGGCGTTTAGCGCTGACGAAACGCTCAAATATATGGGTACCCAAAGCATCACGGACAACTGCATCTTTTTCCATTTCAATAAGAGCTTCGGCTAAAGAGCCGGGAAGGACATTTAACTTGGATACTTTTTGAGTGCCTGATGGAAGATAGACGTTTTCTTCGCTCGCTTCTGCTAAAGGCAATTCGCGTTTTATTCCATCAAGCCCTGCAGCCAGCATAACTGCAAATGCAAGATAAGGATTGCAACTGGGATCAGGGCATCTAAGTTCAATTCTTGTAGATTCCTCTGAATGTGCACGAGGAATTCTAATAAGAGCCGAATGATTTATACGTCCCCAACTTAGATAAACAGGCGCTTCATAACCAATTACCAATCGTTTATATGAATTTACCAAAGGTGCAATTATTGCACACATTCCTCTTGCATGTGCTAATTGTCCTGCGATAAAATGTTTAGCTATTTTGGATAACCCATGAGAATCGCCGGGATCTGCAAAAGCATTAGTCCCGTTTGCTTTAAAGCTTAGGCTTTGGTGTATATGCATACCGCTGCCGTCAAGCCCTCGAACAGGTTTAGGCATAAACGTTGCATATAATCCTTTATGTTCCGATAAAATCTTAACAAGGACACGAAATGTTACAATATTATCTGCAGTTTTAAGAGCATTTGAATGGCGGAAATCTATTTCATGCTGTCCGGTAGCGACTTCATGGTGCATGGTTTCTGTTTCAATTCCAAATGAATATAATGCATCGGTTATCTGCCTCCACAAGCTTGTTGCAACCATATCAACAGGCTGATCAAAATAACCTGCACTGTCCTGCGGGCGCGGAGGTATCAGCTTGCCGTCCGGAGATGGTTTTAACAGAAAGAATTCAATTTCCGGTCCGGTATTATAAATAAAACCCATTTTATCAGCTTCTTTTACAACATTGGAAAGTATAATACGCGGATCGCCCAAAAAAGGCTGGCTTTCGGGTGTAAATACATTGCAGATTAACCGGGCGGTAGTTTCATTTCCGGAAAGCCAGGGTAACACAGCAAATGTAGATATATCAGGGATCAGGTACATATCGCTTTCGGCAGTACGTGCAAAGCCTTCTATAGCAGAACCGTCAAACCAAATTCCATGGTTTAGAGTCGATTCTAATTCCGCTGTAGGTATAGTTACATTTTTGACAGCGCCGCCTACATCAGTAAATTGTAAGTCAATAAATTTAACAGCTCGCTCTTTAACAAGAGCCACAAGTTGTTCTTCAGTAAGATTTTGAATATTTATTGTCATTATTTAAAATGTTGAAGAATAAGAGCTAAAATAATAATTGCTATCAATAAAGCAAAAGCTGAACCAACTGCTATAAAAACCGGCGAACGCCAAAACGGTGCTTCAGAACCCGGACCGGCAGCCCGTTCAAGGATAGAAATATCAATTGATTCTAAATCATCCAGTTCGGCAAGAAGTGTGTGCATATCGGAATACCGTTCCTTAGGGTTTCTTTGCAAACAGCGTACAACAAATGCTGCAAGCTGTGGTGAAACTATTCCCTTCAGTTCTTTAT
>Ga0116114_1001132_pt1 | contig 14915 bp, 9 predicted proteins | sample June2015DPH_10_5_FD_89823 | JGI IMG/M metagenome (GOLD analysis project Ga0116114, IMG submission 89823) | Peatland microbial communities from SPRUCE experiment site at the Marcell Experimental Forest, Minnesota, USA - June2015DPH_10_40 | ecosystem: Environmental > Terrestrial > Soil > Wetlands >... | reverse complement strand
GCGCAAAATCCATTGGTATGACGATTACGTCGCCACCGGCGGATACGCGGCGCTGCGCAAAGCGCTGGACATGAAGCCCGATGAAATCGTGAAAACCGTCACCGAATCCGGCCTTCGCGGCCGCGGTGGGGCGGGGTTCTCGGCCGGACAGAAATGGTCGTTCATCCCCAAGGAAAAGAAAGGCCCGCATTACCTGACCGTCAACGCCGACGAATCCGAGCCGGGCACGTTCAAGGACCGTTATCTCATGGATTACGATCCTCACAGCATGCTCGAAGGCATCGCCATCACCGCCATCGCCACCCAGGTGGACGTCGCCTACGTCTTCATCCGTGGCGAATACCATCGGCAGATCAAGGTGATTGAACACGCGATCAAAGAGGCTTATGCCCACGGAGTGTTCGGCCGCAACGGCATTTTCGGCAGCAAATACAAACTCGAGTGTTACGTCCATGCCGGCGCCGGCGCGTACATCTGCGGCGAGGAAACCGGATTGCTGGAAGCGCTGGAAGGCAAGCGCGGCTGGCCCCGCAATAAACCCCCGTTCCCGGCCATCGCCGGCGCCTTTGCCCGGCCAACCGTCATCAACAACGTTGAAACCCTCTGCTGCGTTCCCCCCATCGTCGAGCGCGGCCCCGCCTGGTTCAAATCCATGGGCACCCCCTCCAGCCCCGGCCCAAAACTCTACGGAATGTCCGGACACGTCAATAAACCCGGCGTGTACGAAGACGAACTCGGCATCACCCTCGAATATGCCATCAACAAACTCGCCGGCGGAATGAAAGGCGGAAAACACAAGGGCACCATCTGCGGCGGAATCTCCATGGGCGTTCTCGGCCCCGATCAACTCCACATCAAATTGGATTTCGACGACGTCCGCTTCCGCGGCGGATGCCTGGGCCTCGGCACCGCCGGCATGATCGTCATGAACGAGTACACCGACATGGTCCGCGCCCTCCGCAATTGCGTCCGCTTTTACGCCCACGAATCCTGCGGCCAATGCACTCCCTGCCGCGAGGGCAGCGCCTGGATGCGAAAAATCCTCGACCGCATCCTCGACGGACATGGCCGCGTGAAGGATTTGGATATGCTCATGGAGCTTGAAAAAACTCAGGGCATCATGCCCGGCACGACGATCTGCGGCCTGGCCGACGGCACCGCCTGGGTCACCCGAACGTTCATCAACAAATATTACGATGAATTCGCCGCCCGATGCATTCCCGATTCCGTCGTTCCCGTCACCATCAAACGCGGAACCAGGAACGTTGTCACGCCGATGGGCAGCAATACGCGGTAAGCGTAGAATCATTCACCTATGACTCTGGCGCAGATCAGACTTCGTCCGTCAACCCGCCATCGCCCAACGAAGGTCTGGTCGTCGGACGAGCTTGACGATTTGTGGGAATTGGCCGGGCGGCTGCAAGGCCGGCCCCTGCCCGGCGTGCGGCTCACCGAAGCGGAGTTTGCGGCCGAATACGGCGACGAGGACATCAAAGCCGAATGGGTGGACGGGGAGGTTATCATCATGGCGCCAGTTAGCCGGGAACATTCGGAAGTGAACGTTTGGCTGCTTCGGCTGGTCGCGGAATTTGTAGAGCATCACGATCTCGGACGAGTTCTCGGATCCGAGTACCCAATTCGACTGGCGTCGATCCGCAAATCGCGCAGTCCGGATGTTATGTTTGTCAGTAACGCCAAACTCTCCAAACTTCGCCCCACCTATCTCGACGGCGCACCTGATTTGATCGTGGAAATCGTCTCGCCGGACAGCGAGGCCCGCGACTGGCGCGACAAATACGGCGATTATCAATCGACCGGCGTGCGAGAATATTGGGTGGTTGACCCGTTATCGAAGCGCCTGGACGCCTACGCCCTCGGACGATCCAAACGATATTCCATGATTCAACCGGATGATGAGGGACGCATTCACTCGAAAGTGCTCAAGGGCCTGTTTGTTGATCCGCAATGGCTCCGTCGCTCGCCTTTGCCGAAGCTCAGCGGCGTGTTGAAGGAACTGAAGCTCCGCTAAGATCCCCACGCTTTTCGCGGTCGTTGCCAGACCTTTGACCAATCGGACGCCGTTTCGCTTCCCGTGTTACGTTTCAATAAACATGCGCTTTTTTGCGGAGTCCGACGCGCCATTTCAAAATCGCGCCAAGATTGAAAGGTCCAGCGTCTGCTGCACGTAATTCGAGCCGCCGGAGCTGGACCCGTTGCTTTGGCCGAAAACCTTCCGATCGGAATAGTCCAAACGATACTCGGGCACGAGCTCAATCCGCGGAAGCTTGCCACCGCGGAACAAGTCCACTTTGAAGCCAACGGAAAGGTCGTACATTTCGTAGCTGCGGCCGGGCTCGACGAAATCCATCATCCGCTGCGGCGGAACATAAGTCTGCCCGGGCTGGTCGGGGACGTTCAGCGAGTAACCGCTGGAATCGTGATACCACTCCAAACGATCCACGATCGCAAGATTGGGAATGACTCGATACTGCGAATAGAAACCGGCCCCCACGACGTTGGAGTGGAACGGCTCCTGAGCGAAGGAAACGCTATCCGCCTCGTGCCATTCATGCCAATAGAGAAAGTCCAGGGCACAGCAGAAGGGACAGTCACACGGATCATAGCACAAGGTGCTATCCACCATGCCGCGACCATCGACGTTGTCCTCCGCAAATTCCGGTCCATAGGTTCCGCCAATCGACCAATGCAGCCCGTTGGCGATCCTTTGTTTGTATCCGAGAATCCCATCAATGGAGGAATTGTCGTCATTGAGCCCCTGGTCCCAGCCGCGGGTCACGCCGCCGTAGAACTCGCCATGGTCCCAAGGCGAGAAGGCCAACTCCGCCCCCGTGAGCGTCTTGGGCAACCCATAAGTATAAGCAAATCCGCGAGATAGAACGCTGTAACGCCCGTCCATCGGGTCGATCGTCTCCAGCCCAAACGGATTGGCCCACTCTCCAACGGTAAGCTTGAGGTGTGGAGCGCCGATCTGCACGTTGGCCTGATTGACCGCAAATTGAAGGTTCGGATCGGTAAAGCTCTTGTAGGTGTGAAGATCAAGAATGCCATTGGAATGCACAAAGGAAAAATCGCGCCCGTAGCCCACGTCGAGCATGCCGCCGATATTCCATTTGTCATCGTAAATGTTGACCGGGCGATAAAGCTTCAAATCGAGCTGATCGAGATTGGGACGGTTATTCAGATAATCGAACAGCCGACCCTGAAGAACGCTGCCGTCATGTTGGCCGTCGAAACCCAGGCTTTCAGACCCGGCGACGTCGAAGTGAAAGCGGAATCCGGCATCGTAAATCGGCTGGAGGACAGGTTCGTCGGCCATCAATTGATTAATGAATCCCCGATCCACGGGCAAAATCCGCGCAGGGATTTCGACTTGTGGTGGCGCGGTGTCCGCCCAAAGCGATCCGATGGCAACGAATGGAAACAATGCCGCAAGAATGGCCGAAACTCGCCCAAGCCAGGAGTGTGGCATGACAAGCTCCTCCCGAAAATGTGGGCACGAGACAGAGGTGGTTTGCCCGATGACCGTAGTCAGTATATCCACTTTGAGCCATTTGATGCAAATCCTTGAGACTTAACAGCCAGAGACAAGAAACGAAACCGGGAATGGCTCTGGACATGGAATTAACCACTTTTGACATAATGGCTTATGGTCTGAACGGCTAAACTTGCGTACACGAATCGACGTATTGAAAAGTGCTCAGTCTTGTTCGGTTTTGTTCGGTTTGGGAATCGGTGTTGAAGGCGCCGAATTTGGGGTCTCGAGTTGCTCCAATTTCTGCCGGACCTCGGGCCAATCGGGGTGGAGATTCAGCGCGATCTTAAATTGCCGAATGGCGGCGGGGCGCGAACCGAACGCGACGTTCCATATCCCCAGAATATAGTGGGCCTGCGCATAATCCGGCCGCATGGTGATCGCCTGTTCGAGCAATACGTGTGCACGGTCGCGCATCGCCGGATCGTGCCGGTCCACCGCTTCCTCGCCGAGGAGCTGCGCGTAATTGGTCATCGTGGCAACGGGGTCGGCGCCCACGCTGTTGTGGCTCAGCAGCCATTCATACTCCCGCGATGCCCCGCCGAAATCGCCCGTCTCGGCCAGGAGATTCGCCAGGTTGTTGTGCGCCGTGGCATCGTCGCCCTGGATGGAAAGGGCCTTTTGATACTCCCCGATGGCCGTGGACCATTCCCGCCGCTCCTGCGCCAGTCTGCCGAACCCATCGTGCGGCCCGGCGGCGTTCGGGCTGGTGTTTTGCCACTGGATGCAGAAGGATGCGTCGTTGACGTAACACGCGCCGCGAAGAAAGCTGACGCAGCCCAGAACCGCAGTCCAGAACAGGGCGAATCCCGTGATCGCCGGGCGAAGTTTCGGCCGAACCGCCCCGTCGAGCAGCACCGCCGCCGCGACCGCCGGCAACGCCAGGATCGCCAGCGCCGCGTAGCGCTCGGAATACGCCGCTTCTTGTTCGACGACGTGCGCCGTAGGCAGTTGCAACAGCACGAACCAACCGATCCAGAAGATCGCCGCCCGCCGCACGCCATTGCCGCTCAATAGAACCCCCACAATCAACGCGAAAGCCACGGCGCATGAAGCAGCGCTCAATCGCCAATCAAACCAACTCTCGAACGGCGGCTCATAGCGCAGCGACATGAAGGGCATCACGCCCGTTTGCAGGCCATACAGCAGCGACTTCAGCGGCTCCAGCGGATGTTGCAGGATCGTCAGATGCAGCGCCGATTGCCCGAATATGAGATGTCGAACGAAGAAATAGACAATGAAAATGACCGCGATCGGCAGATAGCGGCCAATCCACGCAATCAAAGTGTGCGGACGCTCGGACAACCCCAGCAAATCCGCCAGCAGAAATATTCCCGGCAACACGGCCGCCTGTTCCTTGCACAGCAGGGCGGCGATGAACGTCAGCATGGCCAGGCAAAACCACCCGATCCCCCGTCCCAGAAAGGCCCACGTCGCCAGAAGGATGAACAGGGCGGGCAAGAGCGTTTCGCGTCCCGAGGCGGCGGGATAAACGCATTCCGAAATCGCCGGATGAAGCGCCAGCCAACTCGCCGCGATCAATGCCGCCAATCCGTTTAATCGGAATCCGGGCCTGCGAAGAAGCGCATACGCCGCCAGCATGACCCCGCCTGCGACAATCGCATTGAACAGATGATACGCCCACGGGCTCCTTCCCCAACCGCTCCTCTGCAGCGCGAACGTCGTCCGCGTCAGCGGCCGGTAATACGGAAAATTCAAATAGTGCGGCTCGCTGAAGATTCGGCCCAGATCGTTCAGGTGCCGAATGGGAAACTGTTTTTCGATCACTTCATGGTCGTCATAGACGAATTGGTTGGGCCAAGATGCCGCCGCGTAAATCCCCGCAATGACCATCGCTACGAAGATTGGCAAAAGAGAGCGGCGGGGCGGGATGGTGGGCATGAAGAGATTATAATGGAAATTCGAAACTCGAAATTCGAATGACGAATCAAATTCGAAATTCGAATGATGAAACGGCCTGTGTTTCGAATTTCGAGTTTCGAATTTGATTCGTCATTCGAATTTCGGATTTCGAGTTTCCCGCACGTATTGACCATTCCCCAAGCCGGGTCGATCATCAACCTCGATGACCGAGCCGGACGTTTCCAAACTCATCAGCGTCGAGCAAGCCGTGTCAATCATCGACGCTGCGGCCGTCGCACGATGCGCCGAGCGGATTCCCCTGGCTCAGAGCCTCGGGCTTTATCTGGCCGAGGATCTGCGCAACGACCGCGATGCCCCGCCCTTCGACAAGAGCCTGATGGATGGATATGCCGTCAAGGCGCGGGATATCGCAACCGTTCCCTGCGAGCTTGCCGTGGTCGATCGCATCGTGGCGGGGGGGGCGGCGACTTCGCCGCTGTCGCAGGGGCAGGCCATGGCCATCATGACCGGCGCTCCCATCCCCCCAGGCGCCGATGCCGTCGTCCCGGTCGAGCATACCCAAACGATTTCCCCCTCCAATCGCATCGTCGTCTTGCAGACCGTTTCCCCAGGCCGATTCATCGCCGCCCGCGGCAGCGATTCACCCGCCGGTTCGGTTGTCCTGAAATCCGGCACGCGCCTCGGCCCCGCCCAGGTCGCGGTGGCCGCCGGCATCGGCGCGGTGTATCTCCCCGTTCACGCCGCGCCCTCCGTCGCGGTTTTGGGAACTGGCGACGAATTGGTCGCGCCTGAGCAAACCCCCGCCGCCACCCAGATCCGCTCCTGCAACAATTCCCTCTTGCTGGCGCTTCTGCACCGCTATCCCTCCCGGACCACCGATCTGGGACTCGTGCCCGACGACCCGGCGGCGATCGAAGAAAAAATAATCGCCGGCCAGGCTCACGACGTTCTGCTGATCACCGGCGGCATGAGCATGGGCGAGCGGGATTTTGTTCCCGGCATTCTTCGCCGCCTGCGCGGAGATTTGAAGATCACCAAGCTGCGCATCAAGCCCGGCAAGCCGTTCGTCTTCGCCCAAATGCCCGGCGGGAAATTCGTGTTCGGATTGCCGGGAAACCCGGTCAGCGCTTTCGTCTGCACGGTCTGCTTGGTCTCTCGCCTGCTGATGCGGATGGCGGGGGGGCCGGCGGCGGAAAGAGTGGGCGTTGCTCCGCTCTCGCAGCCGGTCGAAGCGAACGGCCCGCGTACGTTTTACCAACCCGCGATTTTCGACGGCCGCACGCTGACGCCCCTGCAATGGAAAGGCTCGGCCGATATTTTTACGCTGAGCCAGGCCAACGCCCTGCTCATCCGCCCGGAAAATCAACCCCCGCAGCCCGCCAGGGCGGAAATCGAATTCATCGAAATATAACCTGTGGCCAAATTGGCCCTGATGCGCCAAGCCACCGCAAGCGACGACGCGGCCAAATCAGGATAGGATGCCCTCATGATCGACGCGCGTTCATCCTTTCCCGTCAAGATCGCGGATGAAAGGCAGGGCTCTCGACTTCGCAACAGCTTCGCGGTGAAATCTTCCGTGTCGTGTGGTGCCGCGCGCTTTCGAAGCGGAGCCTAAGAGTGGCCTGGAGCGGACCTTGTGAGAGGCATAACCGAAAGTCGCAGATGGTTGGCACCTGAATAATTGGGGCAAGCTTATGTTCTCTTGGATACCGATACATCGGCAAGCAATTCAGAGGATAGTTGAACAGCAAATACCTCAGGCCGAATTGCTCAAAGTGTTGCAAGAAATGGCGCGCGCAGGTCTGAAGGTGATAAACCTTGAAGACAGGGATGCCAGTGGCAACGTTCCATTGTCCGAAATCGACCCCTTCACGTTTTTCGCCTCCTTCAATCGGGGTATCAGCCAAGACAACCGCCAAGAAAACTGGAGGTTCCTCAAACGCCAGTGGTCGTTAGACGCCGAAGTGCCACTAGACTTTGCAGGCATACCAGTCGTGCCCAATATGAATTCGTGGTTTATTCCGTACGCGACCAGGCGTTCCAAGAATCAAGTCCCCAATTTGTGGTCACTGGCGGCGCAGGCTGCGAAAGGCGGCCCGGAACTTCTGGACGGAGAACTGTTCGATCGGTGCCAGAATTTTCCCACAATAAAGCTCACTCGTCTGACCATCGGTTTGTATTGGATTAACCCAGAAAAGTTTCTGCCTGCCGACAGCAACACCAGGTATTACGGCACGGCCAACGGCATCGAGATTAAGCCCGAAGACTTCAAGACCTACCGCGCCTGGATGCGCGCCATGACAGATAAGTTCCGCCGAGGCTGCCCCCAAATCTCGCACGACGCTTATATTTTTACTAGCAAGGCTGACGCAACCGGGGAAGCGGAGACCAGCAGCGAATCCTCTGAAGGCAAGGTGATCGCAACATCACCAACCATCGGCTATTGGTGGCTCAACGCAAACCCGAAGATCTGGGATTTTGCCGCCTTGCAAGTGGGCGGGCGGCAAACTTACACATCCCACAACGACAAGGGAAATAAGCGTCAGAAATACAGATATTTTCAAGAGGTGAAGCCGGGTGACATTGTCGTGGGATATCTGACCAGCCCTAACAAGGAAGTGGCCGCCATTTGTAGAATTACTAGGGGCTTGCATCAAACCGCTGACGGGGAAAAAGTTGAAATCGAGAAGACTGAAGACCTGGCAAGTCCAATTCCGTACAAATCATTGCTGGCCAATCCCGAGCTCGCGCACTGTGAGCCTCTCATCAACAACCAAGGCAGCCTCTTCAAGCTCGAGGAATCGGAATATGAGATCATCCGCAGCATCATTGACGAGGCAAACATTGCGCCAAAGATAGCGATCGAATCTTACGACAAACAAAAGGCGATGGAGGGGCTGTTCCTCCCTGAAACACAGTTTGAAACGTCACTCGCTTCGTTGAGGGAAAGGAAGAATGTAATTCTCCAAGGCGCTCCCGGTGTCGGCAAGACATTCGTGGCGAAGCGACTTGCCTACGCATTGATAGGTTCAAACGACCCGCAGCGTGTGCAGATGATTCAGTTCCACCAGTCGTATTCCTATGAGGATTTCATTCAAGGATTTCGTCCAACCTCGAAGGGCGAGTTTGAATTGAAGTCGGGGATTTTTTACCAGTTCTGCCGGCGAGCCCGGCGCGATGAAGCTCATGATAAGCCCTATGTCTTCATCATCGATGAGATCAACCGCGGCAACCTGAGCAAAATCTTTGGTGAGTTGATGATGCTGATCGAACCAGACAAGCGGGGTAAAGAGTACGCCATTCCGCTCACCTATTCGGAAGAAATGGATGAGCAGTTTTACGTTCCACAAAACGTGTTTTTGATCGGCACGATGAACACGGCCGACCGTTCGCTGGCCATGGTAGATTACGCGCTTCGGCGACGGTTTCGCTTTATCACGTTGCGACCGGCGTTTGGTAGCAGCGTGTTTAGAAAAATTCTTGAGAGCAAGGGAGCGAAGCCGGAATTAGTCACAAAGATTGTGAACTCAATGGAGTCCTTAAATCGGACCATCGAGGAAGACCTCAAGGACCTTGGCCCAAATTACGCGATCGGGCACAGCTTTTTTTGTCCTCGTGACGGCGTAAATCTGGACGAGAGTTGGTATCGGAGCGTGATTAAGTTTGAAATTATCCCGCTGATCCGGGAATACTGGTTCGACAACGAGGACAAGGTGAATAGCCAGAGCGAAGCATTATTGGGTTGAATTGACTGTGAAAATTCCAATCCAGAACATTTACTTCCTGCTTTGTTACGCATGGGACAAGTTGGAAGAAAGCAAAATCGTCGATGTTGACGCTATCGAATCGACTAGTTTGGTGGATCTTTTCGCGCGAGTGCTAATAAGCGGCGCGAATCACCTATTAAAACGGGGAATTGATCGCGGCTATGTCCCCCAGCACGAGTGGGGGAGCCGGTTGCGCGGGCGTATTTGTTTCCAAGAGGCCCTCCGGAAGAGCGGAATGCGGGCAGCAAGTCTACCGTGCGACTTTGATGAGTTGAGCCATGACGTGCTACCGAATCGGATTCTCAAGTCCACAATATTTCGACTGATGCACGTTGATGGATTGGATAGTGAGTGCGCGGAGGGGTTGTCAAAGATCTGCCGAATGCTTTCAGATTTGCGCGATGTCGAACTGAGCAGCCGGGTGTTCGGCCGCGTTCAGCTCCACCGTAACAATCAGTTTTACGACTTCCTGCTAAAGGTTTGTGAACTGATCTATCGTAATCTTTTGGTATCTGAAAAATCCGGAAAGACCAAATTCAGGGACTTCGTTCGAGACCGCCGGCAGATGGAGAGCCTTTTCGAAGCATTTGTTCGCAATTTCTATCGTCTTCACTCAAAGTTCACTGTCAAACGCGAGGACATTCGTTGGAATTGGGTGCCTGCAGATTTGGCGTCGCGCGAGTTGCTGCCCAAAATGCAGACCGATGTGAGCCTGACTTCCCATGCCCGGAAAATCATCATTGAATGCAAATTCACGCCTAACGCCACGCAGCATCATTTTGATGCTAAGAAGCTTCGTTCGTACCACTTGTTCCAAATTCACGCCTATATGGACAACCTGCGTGAGAAGTTCGCTGACACGTGCGAGATGATCTTGCTGTACCCATCCATGGGCATCGAAAAGGCCGTGTCCGCGAGCTACCGCGACGGTGGCCACAAGATCAGCGTCCGCATGATTAATTTGAGTCAGCCTTGGCAGTCCATCCACAAGGATTTGTTGGCACTTATAGAATGAAAGGGCACCAAACCGCCATGGCCAACATCGAATCTTCACACCTCCGCCCCGACCGCATCGGAGGCGTGCATCTCCTTTGAAATACAAAACCAGATTACCCGCTTACCCCCCAAAACGCCGTGGCTACAATCGCCGCATCAGGCATCGACCATGGCCGATCCCACGCGCATTGTCATCCTCGGCGGCGGCTTCGCGGGCGTTCTGGCTGCGCGCCGGCTGGAACGTCTCTGCAAGAAGCGATCCGACGTTCAGATCACCCTCATCAGCCGGGACAATTTTCTTCTGATGACTCCGCTGATGTTCGAGGCCTGCTCGGGGACCCTGGAACTCCGCCATTGCTCCGTTTCCATTCGCGCGTTCCTGCGCCGGACCCGTTTCATCGAGGGGATTGTCCAGCGAATTGACTTGGACGGGCGCATCGTCTTTGCCGCCTGGGGCGAGGAAGGCGCGGCACATCAGGTCCCCTACGATCAGCTCGTTCTGGCGATGGGCGCCATCACCAACACCCGGCAAATCCCTGGCTCGGACCTGGCGCTGCCGTTCAAAACGTTGGCCGATGTCATCGTCCTGCGAAATCATCTCATCGAATGCCTGGAGCGCGCGGATGTCGAGACCGATCCCGCCGTTCGCCGGAGACTGCTCACGATGGCTGTCATCGGCGGTGGATTCGTCGGCTCGGAGGTTTTCGGCGAGCTTACGGCCTTCATGGATGAGATCGTCCGCTACTACCCCCGAGTCCGCCGCGATGAGATGCGGCTATTCCTGATCCAGGCCGGCCAGCGCATCATGCCCGAAGTCCCGCCATCCCTGGCCGATTACGCCGTCAGAATTCTCCTCCGCCGATCGGGCGTGCAAATTCTGACCGATACCCCTGTCCAATCCATCGAACGCGGCCGAGTGCATCTCAAGGACCAGGTGATCGAGGCTGAAACCATCGTCCTTTCCGCCGGCATTCTCCCCGCCCCGGTCGTGGCCGAGTTGCCCCTGCCCAAGGATCGTCACGGCCATCTCATCGTCGAGAGCACCATGCGCTGCAAAGATCGCCCGGAAATCTGGGCCATCGGCGACTGCGCCTCCATCCCCGATCCCCACGGCAATCCCTATCCCAAGCTCGCCCAATTCGCCATGCGCCAAGCCAGGACCCTGGCCGACAATCTCCACGCCGTCCTCGACGGCAAATCCCCGGCTCCATTTGAATTCAAGATGCTCGGCCTGATGGCCGCCCTCGGCCATTACAAGGGACTGGGCACGCTCTTCGGCCTGCGCATTCGCGGCTTTTTCGCCTGGTGGCTTCGCCGGACTTATTACCTGACGGTGATGCCGCGCTGGCCGCAGCGGATTCGCATCGTCGCCGATTGGACGATCGCCCTGTTTTTTCGTCCCGACATCAGCAAAGTGGACCTGGGCCGTGAACAGGTGTCGCGAATGCGGCCGACGCCCGGGAACCCACGGCCGTGAAATCGGAATAAAAAAACGTCGCAAGACTGCGATTGAAACTGCAGGCGCGTTAGGCTTAGCGGTCGCCAACAAAAGCTGCAATTCTGATATGCACTGCAGCTGTGATCCGATTGCTCAAGGAGTTAAGACTTTGACTTTGACGCCTTTTGAGGCCGAGGCAGGGTAGTAGGCGAAATTGCGCTCAAGCTATACGGGCCGGCAGCGCCACGGCTAGCGAGGGAGGAGGGTGGCACAGGCCGCATAGACGCTGGCAACGATTTTGGGAGATAAGGACTTGGGCGTTCGTTTGTCGTGCTTCCTTGGGCCATTGGTTATCATGATAACTAACTCATTGGCGATTGCAAGGCGTTCGTTTGTCTCGCTTCCTTGGGGCATTTGCATGCTCTTATCGAACGACGAGACCACTGTAACCGTATTGGTCGAATTCGGCGACCGAATTGTGTCGCGACTTACTTGGCGGTGTAGAAGTTCCAGAAGGCATTGGTTAGAAAACGGTCTCCTGTCACAACGCGGAACACCGAATCCGTGGACTGCTCTCGCAAAAGCAAATATCGGTTTTCGTCGATAATCTCCTCGCAGATTCTGAATTTCAGGGTCCTGGTCAGGATTCGAAGAATAAGATTCGCGCACTGCGATGTCGTTCGGGCCACCAGAACGCCATTGGCGACGCCAGTCTGAAGGTGTATTTGAATGCCGAGCGGATGGGATTCCTTCAATGTTTTTGCGCGACTGTCGTAGTGGTTCCCGATGCAGTCACCAAGCCTTCGTTTCGCATCAGCCAAATTCATTTTCGCACGGTTTACCACCCAGCCGATAACTTGCTTATCCTTCCACGCGGCATCGGGCTGGAAGACTCGAAGCTGTTGCAGGACCAGAGATTTTTCGTCTGTATTCGGTGATCCACGAGCAACCATTTTCAACAAGTCGTTGACATATTTGTCCTGCTCCTTTGGGGTTACCGAAGGGATGTACGCGATTACCGGCTTGCCTTGTGCAAGGGTACTCGCCAATTCTGAGTCCTTGCCAAGGGTGTCGCTCTCCTGCGCAAGATACAAAGTGCACGCCGCCCGTTTGAGCATCAAGCCTTCCACCAATCCTTTATCTATGCGCTCTTCACAAAATGCTTGGGTCGGGTCAAACCATCGCAGATTCAGTTTCTTGAGTTTGGGATGGTTGAATATCTCGTCGACGACTTGATTAACCATCTGGTATTCGTGGCTTTCCCGCATGGATGTGGCCACATAGACATCCATGTGGTCTGAAGCCAAGTAGGCCCCCTGATTCCGCTTGCCCTTTTCAACAATTCTCCGGCGTTCTTGAAGCTGCTGCTTGATGGCGCTGTCATTTGGGTTCTGCAGCAGGCGCTCGTCGAGTTGTCGTTTGATCAGGTAGCCAAGAAAGTAAGTCTTGTCTCCCGGAATCGGATCAACCGGGAGCAGAGGCTGATGTCGCTTACTAAAGTCAGCTGGTTCAATAGGACCAGCCCGGGCGAGTTCATCGGTAAGATCCCTCGTCGGATCTGAAAGGTATTTGAATCCGAACTTGACATTGCCGAAGTTGAGAATGGCTAGCTCTCGGAAACGATCAACGCCGGTCCGGACACTTTTCAAAGATTTAAAGGCCGCTCCGCTCCTGTACTCCGTACCTCCGTCAAGGAGGAATTGAAAAAAACTTCGCGTAACGCGGTCGTACCCAAGCAGAAGGAGGAGTTCGTTGAACTGGCTGTACCCGAGACCTGAACCTCTAAGCAGCCCATTTGTCCTGGTATCGAGGTTCTTTGGGAAGGGCGCGACTTCACCGGTCAGATCGCGCAATATCGAGCAAAGGGCGTCATGCATGGCACCTCCAAGACGATCAAGATTGTTCCAATTCTCGGCCATCTGCGGTTCATTTTGATTTGCCGCACCGACGCATGTCGATAATAACCTTGAAAGCGGCCTCGGCAAGCCGCCGCAAAAGAGATGTCTTTTTGACGAAACCTGAAAGTGATGAACATCTGTTCCCACCGACTCAGGCTCTGAAGCCGCTCGGGAGAGGTATCGAGCCTCCCGCAGTCGTCCTCGGCGGGGCGCTCCCGATTGAGTCCGCGGTCGTGAACAGGTGTCGCGAATGCGGCCGACGCCCATTGAACACGTAGAAACGAAATAGCGTTATACTTTTCACGTGCAGTGCAACATCGACGCCAGAGGCCGAAGGGCCAGGATTATCAGCGGGCTGGTATGTTGCGCGGCGGCCCTGATTCTAGCGGCTGTCGCATATTTTAGATTTGGAATTTTATCATGGCTCGGCGCGATCGCCCTGATCCTTTTGGCCGGCGGGGTATTCCAGATCTTCGAAGGGAAGAAGGGATGGTGCGCGGCACGCGCCATGGGTATTAAGACGCGAATCTGAAACTGGCGATTGCCCTGGTTACGGGGGACATCCAGCTGACACCACGGCGACGAAGCTGCCAGGCCAGGCTAAGATGGAATCATGTTGGACGCGCTCTCCGCGCTTGTCGTGAAGATCATGGATGCCAATCTTCACACCCCCGCGCCCACGGCATCGGCGACGTGCATCACCGCGTTCCTGAAGATTTGCAATCCGTCTCCCTCGTCCGGCAGCGGCCGAAGTGGAGGCGAAGCCTTCCACCGCGTTGTCCAGGCATAATGCTGCGTTGGATCGACGTGCCGTTCGGGGTGCGGCATCAGGCCGAACACCAAACCGGTCGAATCGCAAACTCCCGCGATGTCGTCCACCGAGCCGTTGGGATTCTCCCCGACATAGACCAATGCGACTTGATCCTGGTCCCACATCGCCTTGCGAACCGCTTCATCCACCGGAATGAATTTTCCCTCGCCGTGCGCGATGGGCAGATCGATCCGGCCCAGGCCCTTGGTCCAGACGCATTTGCCGCCTTTGGGCAGCAAGTGAATCCAGCGGTCCAGGTATCGGCCGCAATCGTTGTTGGTCAGCGTCGCGGTTTGCCCCCTTCGCCCGGCCAGGGGGCCGGGAAGCAGGTCGGTCTTGACCAACACCTGAAATCCGTTGCAGATGCCGATCACCGGCTTGCCCGCGTCGATGAAACTCCGAACCGCCTCGCCAAGGTGATGGACGATCTGGTTGGCCAGGATTTTCCCCGCCGCGATGTCGTCGCCATAGCTGAAACCCCCCGGCAGCGCCAGGATCTGAAACTCCTCCAGCACCGCCGGCGATTCCAGGATTCGATTGACGTGCAGCGATTGCGCCGTTGCCCCAG
>Ga0116114_1001130_pt1 | contig 14938 bp, 9 predicted proteins | sample June2015DPH_10_5_FD_89823 | JGI IMG/M metagenome (GOLD analysis project Ga0116114, IMG submission 89823) | Peatland microbial communities from SPRUCE experiment site at the Marcell Experimental Forest, Minnesota, USA - June2015DPH_10_40 | ecosystem: Environmental > Terrestrial > Soil > Wetlands >... | reverse complement strand
TATTGGCGGCGTGGCTGCAAAAATACTCCGCCGATGCCGGGCGCCGCTCGGCGCGATTTTACTCGGTCAACAGCCTCGGCGCGGTGGCCGGCGCGACGCTGGCCGGGTTCTGGCTGGTGCAAGATTTCGGAATGATCGCGACGTTGCAACTGACCGCCACCGTCAACGTGGTCATTGGTGTGAGCGCCATTCTATTGAGCCGGAGCGGCCGGTTGGAACGGCCGGTCGAGGCGGAGACCGTAACGACGGCGACTGCGCCGGAAGCGCCCGCCGCACCCGTTGCCTTGCGCTGGGCGGGAATTATCGTCGCTTTGACGGGCGCGGTTTCGATGGGATTGGAAGTGCTGGCGTCGCGTTCACTGGCGTTGATTTTTGGGTCGTCCCTGCAATCATTCGCGATCGTGCTGATGGCGTTCATCCTCGGCATCGGCCTGGGCAGCGCGTGGATTGCGTCGCCGCGCCGGAGCGGCAAAGCGGGCGAAAACATCCTCGTTCTGCTGCTGTGCGTGGCGGCGGCGTGGGTGACGCTGCTGGTGTTCAACATCGAACGGTGGGTGGATTTTTACCAGATTGCGCGCACCGGGCTGGGCCACACGGAGGTGGGCTATGTTTATCAACTGCTGCTGTCCACCGGCATCGCGCTAGTGATCCTTGGCGTGCCGGCGGCATGCGTTGGGGCGGTTTTGCCGCTGATGATCCGGGCGGTGTCGGCGGAAGGCCTGCCGCTCGGAGCGAGGGTCGGAGCGTTGCTCACCTGGAACACGCTGGGCGCAGTCGCCGGCACATTGCTCACGGGCTTCGTGCTGATGCCGGAGGTGGGGCTGCGCAACGCCTTTGGGGTACTGGCACTGATACTGGGATTGGCGGCGTTGATCATCGCAGGGCATCGTCGCTGGCGGATGGGGATGCTGATCCCGGCGGTCGTGTGCGGGTTTGCCATTTGCCTGTTCATTTTCGGCGACGCCGACTGGCAAAACGTGATGAGTTCGGGAGCGTTCCGGGTTTGGGAAACAAAGTTTGATCCCAGGCTGATGGGCCTGCGGAAGGAACATATCAAGATCCGCTTTTACGAAGATGCGCCGGACGCCACGGTCTCGGTGGAAGAGGTGGATGGCATCGTCGCCCAAGCCAGCCTGGGCCTGCGCATCAATGGCAAGCCGGATGCCGGCACGAGTTTGGATCTAAGCACGCAGTTTTTACTGGCCAACCTGCCGATGATGGTGAAGCCCGAGGCGAAGGACGTTTTCGTGCTGGGCTTGGGGTCAGGCATCACTGCGGGAGCCTTGTTGCCTTACCCGATTGAACGCATTGACATCGCCGAAAATTGCGCACCGGTCATCCGCGCCGCCCGGTTGTTCGGCGACTGGAACCGCCACGTACTCGACGACCCGCGCACCCACGTTGAGATTGAGGACGCCCGCACGGTACTCAAATTGCACCGCCAGTTATACGACGTGATCGTCACGGAACCGTCGAATCCGTGGACGGTGGGCATCGGCAGCGTTTTCAGCCGTGAATTTTATGAGCTGGCGGCCAGCCATCTGAAGCCTGGCGGGGTGGTGTCGCAATGGTTTCACGTGTATGAAATGAACGACACGGTTCTCAGGCTGGTATTGCGCACGTTTGGCTCCGAGTTTCCCTACATGGAAGTGTGGGATGCGCGGAATGGCGACATCATCATGCTCGGCTCGCGGCAACCGTGGCGCACCGGCCCGGAGGTGTTCCGGCAGGGATTTGCCATCAATCGGGTGCGGACGGACATGGCGATGATCAACATCAATTCGCCGGAAGCCCTGCTGGGCCGGCAAGTGGCCTCGCAACGCACCGGCTTTGCCATCGCGGGCGACGGGCCGATGCAAAGCGATTTGTTTCCGATTCTGGAATACGCCGCTCCGCGGGCCTTCTTCATGGGCGACGGCACCCGCCTGTTTGACCGGTTCGACGAACGCACGTGGCAGCAATTACTCGGGCCGCCGGAAAAGTGCGCGGCGCTCCACTCGCTCTCCCCACAGAACGCGCAGTATATCTTCAGCGATTTTTCGACGATTAATGGCGAGCTCTACGGTTGCCTCTTTGGTTACACCTCCAGCGCCGGCGTGCCGTGCGCCTTCAACACGCCGCGGCCCGCGCCACCGCCGGGGTCGGGCGGATCGGATTTGGATTGGGCGGAGAAAGCATTCAGCACGGGAAATTTAGCTAAAGCCCAACAATTGGCTGCCCTGGCATTGAAACAGAAGCCCGATGACACGATGGCCGGTTACGTCGCGCGGGTCATCAAGCGGGCGCAAAAAATGCGGACGGTGGACGACAAAACCCAGGCGACTCGTTAACTCCTTAAGCCCATGCAACGGCACAACGATTCATTATGGCGCAACGAATCTTGTCATTCTCCCGCGCCGTGAATTATTCTTCTCCGCCGTGAAAGAAAAGTGGAATCGCTGGCTGCCGTTTTTGTTTCTGGCGCTCTTCGCGTTGAGCCGCTGGCCGGGATTGTTCCCGCCGAACTTCAGCGCGGCAACGGCGCTGGCGTTCTGCGCGGGCGTCTATTTTGCGGGTGCGACGGCGTGGTGGCTGCCGCTGGGCACGATGCTGGCCACCGATGTTGCGCTCAACGTGTTTTATTATCACACCCGACCGGTGGGCGGCTACCTGCTGCTGAATTACGCCGTGTATGCGGCGTTGATCTGGTTCGGACGGCGGTGCGGCAAACGCGCGCGATTTCTTAGTTTGCTGCTGGCCGGTCTGGCCGGCGCGGTGATTTTTTATCTCGTCACCAACACGCTGTCGTGGCTGCAGGACCCGGCCTACGCCAAGACCATCGCCGGCTGGATCCAGGCGCTTACGACCGGACGGCTGGACGTGCATCCGACGACGTGGGAACTATTCCGCAACACGCTGGGGAGCGGCGGGCTGTTCACCGCGCTGTTTGTCGGCGCGGCCAAATTGACGGCCCCAGCCGAATCACCCGCGGAAAAGGAAGCCGGCGTGCGCGAGAAAGGACCCGAAAACGAAGAAACCCCGGAGGAGGCGAAAGCGTGACACGTGACGAGTGACGAGTGACATAACTTGCAATCGAACAACTTAATTTTACCCTGTCACCCGCCCCCCGCCCCCCGTCACTTTTTTATGAAGATTGGCGTCATCTCCGACACGCACGGTTTTCTCGACCCGAAAGTCCCTGAAATTTTCGCCGGCGTCAGTCACATCCTGCACGCGGGCGACATTGGCAACGATTCAATCATCGTTGAACTGGAAGCGATTGCCCCGGTCACCGCTGTGCTCGGTAACACGGACAGTTCGCCAACCTACCGGCTCACCGAAGTTGTCACGCTCGCCCGACGCAAATTTTTCGTTCACCACATTGTGAACCCGCACGCGCTGAAGGAAGAGTTCCAGCTCCGCATCGCGCGCGAGCGACCGGATGCCGTCGTGTTCGGCCACACCCACAAGGCTTTTTGCGAAACGATTGGCGGCGTGCTGTATTTGAATCCCGGCTACGCGGGCAAACCGAAGTTCGGAGCGGAACGCACCGTGGCCATTCTGCATTGTGGCGAAAAGGAGATCCGTCCAGAGTTTCTGCCGTTATAAACGTCAACCGGCACTGTCCGCCCCACCCGGTTTTCGTCCCGTCAGCCCGGCCAGGGCGCGGTCACACCACGGGGAGATTTTTGCGGCGACACCGGCGACCAACAAGGCGGTGACGGCGCCGGTGAACACGTCCATCGTGTAATGCGCGCGCAGCGTCAGGACCGCCGCCACCTCAAACAGGGCGACGCCAACACCGAGGACGCCCAGCCAGCGCCGGCCCAAGCGCGCCAGTTCGACCGCGCCAAACACGGCGATGGCCGTGTGCCCGGAAAAGAAGAGGTCGTTGGCCACGCCATAAGTCACCACGAGCGACGGGAGGCCGGGGTTGTGCCAGATCATTTCCTCCGGCGGCGGCAGGGCGCAGAGGGCCTGGCAAATTTGCCGCAGGGCGAAAAGCATCAACAGCCCGATGAACGGCCGGAAGGTCGGCCCGAAAATGGCGCGGCCCAGCAGAAAAAGCGCGAACAGGTCGATGCCGGCCGAACTCGCGATGAGCAGGCCGTTTGCCGCGCGCGGGTGGTCGAGCAGATACTGGTGCGCCGGCGCGGTCAGGACATGCAGCTCATCGCCGATGGCCTGCCCGGAAACCACCCGCTGGCCGATGAGCGATTGCGTCCAGAACCAGGCGGCCAGTCCCAGGACGACCAACAAGGCGCGAATCCACCACGGCGACGGAGCCGCGGCTGGTGTTGGGTGAATTTCCGGGTTCGGGTTGTTCATGGTGAATTCTCCGCGAGGGGCGTCGTTTCCTTCCCGCTCCGTTCGAGCATTGCCACCAGTTGACCGCGGATTTTTTCCATCAACGGGTCCGGGCCGCCACCGCGCTCGCGCACCGGGCTGACGGGCAGCGCCTCGCCGACCTCGATGATGGCATGAAGCGGCTGGTGGATGCGCGTGCGGTCGGTCAGGTCTTCTTCAAAGCGCTCGACGGTTTCCAGCAGCCGCTCGGCTGTGGGCCGTGAGCGGATGTAGTCCGGCGGATAACAGGAGAGCTGCTGGGCGAGGTCGAGATCGGCCAGTTCACGCCAGCGGCGGGCGCGTTCGGCCTCGTCAATTTCACCGCTGATCAAGTCGGGCAGGATGGCCATGCGCAGTTTTTTCACCCGTGCCACCACGTCGCCGTCCCCTTCGCCTTTGAGCCACTCCTTTTCCAGCGGCTGGAGCAGGCAGTTGATCAGGCGCCCGAGGCGCTCCGGCACATCGCCGGTCTGCGGCTGGCCGAGATATTCCAACTCCTTGAGGCAGAGCAGCGCTTCGCCGACCCGGTTGATCCGTTCGCGCAGCCGGCATCCGGGCGGCGGACGCCACGAAAAACGCGCTTCAATTTCCTCAATCACCGGCGTGAGTGCGGCTTCGAGGTCGCCGCGGAAAAGATAGCGGACAACGACGGGATGGATGACCACCTGCCCCGGCGGCGTGGCGGTGGCGCGTTGTTTGGCGGCGGTGTGGGCGATGAAAGCCGTGCCTTCCATCAAGTTGTTCAGCCGGTCATTCGTGCGGGAGACGACGCCCTCGGGAAAGAGCAACAGCGGACGTTCCGCTTCGTTGAGAATCCCCACGGCGGTCTTCAAGGCTTCGCGGTCCAGACCTTCGCGATAAACGCTGAAGGCGCCGATGCGCGGAAGCAGCCAGGTTTGAAAGCGGCTTTGCCTGAACAAGTGCCAGCTTGCCATCATGTAGAACGGCCGCCGTACCGCGAGCGACAACATCCCCAGCGTCATCGGGTCGCAAGGACGGCAGTGGTTGGAGGTGAGGAGAATGCCATGGCCGGCGTCGAGCGAGCGCCGCAGGTGCTCCACGCCGCGGCATTCAACGGATTCGATGCCGTGGCTCCGGTTCAAGTAGCGCGGCAGCCAGAGTCCAAACAACGCGTACCAGAACCGGTCGCGGTGCGGCGGCACGAACCGGTAGGGCTGGTCAATGACGATGTTCTGCATGGTGGTCGCCTCAAGTCTCAGTCGAGGATTTCATCGCGATTTCGCGCACTTGGCGCAGGTCCAGTTTGCCGGTGCCGAGCTGCGGGAAGGCGTCCACGCGGAAGAACTGGTCGGCGCGCGGCTTCCACAAATTCGGCAGATCACACCGGGAAAGCTTTTCCAGAACGGCCGGCAATTGCCCGTCCGCCAGTTTGTGCAAAACGACCAGGCGCTCGCCTTTTTTCTCGTCCGGCACGCCGGTGACGACAAACGTCTGCCCGGTTGCGCCGGCGAGTTCGTGGAGTTTTTCCTCCACCTTGATGTGCGGCACCATTTCGCCGCCGATTTTGCTGAAGCGGTTCAGCCGGTCCGTGATTTGCAGGAAGCCGTCCTCGTCAATCGCCGCCACGTCGCCGGTGACATACCAGCCATCGCGCAAAACTTCGGCGGTTTTTTCCGGGCGGCCGAGGTAGCCCTGCATGACGTTTGGCCCGCGCACGAGCAGCAGACCGGGCTGGCCGGTGGCCAGCGGCGCCTGAGTTTCCGGGTCAACAATGCGCACGGAAACGCCGGGCAAGGGGTGGCCGATTTTGCCGCGCTTGGCACCGACCTGGCGAAAACCGGCGGATCGGAAGTCCAGGGTGTTCACCGCCACCGCCGGCGCGCACTCGGTACAGCCGTAACCTTCGAGCGGACGGATGCCAAATTGCTCCTCGAAGGCCATTGCCAGCCGGTCCGGCAATTTCTCCGCCGCCGTCATGACCACACGCAAACTGCCGAAATCTTCCGCCGAGCAACTGCGGAGGTAGAGTTGCAGGAACGTTGGGGTGGCCAGGAGAAATGTCACGTTGTATTCGCGGACGAGCGGCCCGATGCTTTTGGCGTCGAGCGGATTCGGATAATAGACCACGCCGACGCCAAGGATGGCGGGCAGACACAACGTGCCGGTGAAACCAAACGAATGGAAGAACGGCAGGATGCCGAGAAAGCAATCGCGGTGACTCACCCCAAACACCTGCTCCAGCTGCTCGATGTTCGAGCCAATGTTGTAATGGCTCAGCATCACCCCCTTGGGATCACCCGTGCTGCCGCTGGAGAAAATGACAGTGGCGAGGTCGTCCAAGCCGGTTTTCTTTCGGGCGCCCAGCACCTGTTGCAGCACACGATCCGGAACCGAGAAGGCCAAGACGAAGGCAATGAATTTTTCAAGCGGGCCTGGCCGGCTAAATTGGGAGTCTGCCTTTGGCGGCAACGCGCCTGGAGCGCCGGCCTCCGGCCCGGCAGGTGGCGACTCCGCATCCGTTTCACGCCGGGTCGGAGACCGGCGCTCCCCACCCGCCACATCCTCCAGATAAACCGCTGCGCACGGCACCTTGAGCTTCAGTTTGTCCAGAAACCCCTTTGACGTGACGACGGTTTTGATTTCGCACTGGCGAATGCAGGAGGCGAGCGTTTCTTCGGAAACGGTGTAATTCAAATTCACCGGCACTTTGCCCATCAGCATCGCCGCAAAATTCACCAGCGCGCCCGGCACCGAGGGCGGCAAAAGCAGCCCGACCATTTTCTGGCCCGACCAGACTGGCTTCAATCGCCGCGCGAGGAAAACCGTTCGCACCAGCGCCGCGCCGAAACTGACCTTCACGTTCTGCGCGTCACCCATTGCAAACCGGAACGGATGCCGGCGCGCGGCATGCACCAGGGCGATGGGCAGCGAACGCATCCGTGCCTTTCGGTTCCGCCACGCCTCAACGAGAAGTTTCTGCACTTCGGAGCGCACTTCGAATGGCGTCGCCGTGTGCGGCAACGGCCGGCCATAGTTGATGGTGACCGGATACGGCAGCCGCCGCGGCAGTTTCCACAGGAACCGGCCCTTTTGAAAACTGAAGATGCTGCCCCACACACCATCAAGGCCAACCGGGATGATCGGCGCCTCGACGTCCTTCATGATGCGCTCGAAGCCGCGCCGGAACGGCAACATCTGGCCGATGCGCGTAATCTGCCCCTCGGCAAAAATGCAAACCACGTCGCCGGCACGTATGGCGTCGCTGGCGGTTTGCAGCGCCTGGATCATTTCGCGCGGGCGCTGTTCGGAGGAGATGGGAATCACGCCGAGGATGCGGGCAAACGGCTTCATCCAGCGCTGTTCGTAAATGTCCTTGAACATCATGAACCGCACCTGCCTGTCGGTCGAAGCGAGTAGCAGCAAGGCGTCCACGAACGAAACGTGGTTGCAAACAAAGAGAGCGCCTCCCTTTTCGGGTATGTTATCGCGGCCCTGGATGCGAATCCGGTAAATCGTCCGCGTAAGCACCCAGAGCACAAAGCGGAGCAATGAATCGGGCAGCAACACCACTGAATACACCAGCGCCGCCAGGGTCATCGCCGCGCCGGTGAGAAAAATCATCCGCGTGTCATGCGGCCACTGGCGGAGCAGGTAATAAACGCCGGCCGCCAGAAAACTGCCGACGCTGGAAATCAGGTTGGCGGCGGCGAGGATGCCTGCCTTGTCCTCCTTGCGAGGCCGGTGCTGCATGATGGCGTTGACAGGCACCGCAAAAAATCCGGCGGAAAATCCCAGCGCGGCCAGGTGCCAGAACACGCCGGAAAAACCGAGTTCGGGCCGGGCGAGCAATGCGGAAAACGTGGTCATCCCGACCAGCCCGAGTGGTACGAGGCCGTATTCGATTTTGCCGCCGGACAGATAGCCGGCCGCGACACTGCCGACGCCGATGCCGATGGACAATCCGGCCATGAGGTAACTGAGGTGCGCCTTGTCGCAGAGCAACGCGAACCGCCCGTGAGTGAACAGGTTAAGGAAGAGCAGCGTGGCCAGAAACCAGAAAAATGTGTTGCCGATCACCGCCAGGCGCAGCACGCGATCGCGCCGGATGAGGCGCCACTGGGTAAACAACTCGCCGGCAAAATTGAACCGCAGCGGATGCGCCGGGTCGGCCGCCGGCACCCGCGTGACGGCGCAACCCGTCAGCAACCCGAAGACCGCGAGGCCCATCAGCACCACGCCCGCCACCGCTGGCCGGCCCTCAAAAGCGGACGACAACAACCCGCCGCCGACCGTGCCCAGGATGATGGCAAGGAAGCTGCCCAGTTCGAGCACCCCGTTGCCCCAGGACAGTTTTTTCTCCGGCAACAGCTCCGGCAGCGACCCATACTTCGACGGTCCAAAAATGGCGCTGTGAGTGCCCATGAAAAACACACACAGCAGCACGACCCCGAGGGTGTGACTCGCCAGTCCCAAGGTGGCCAGGGCCATGATCAGAATTTCCAGGAACTTGACCGCCACAATCACGTTGCGTTTGCTGAATCGCGTGGCGAGCGAGCCGCCCAACATGGAGAAAAAGAGAAACGGCAGCATCAGCAGCGCCATGGTCAGCGACGACAGCCGGTCCTGTTCCGCCTCGCCCATCCCGAGGCTGATGCCGATGAACAAGGCCAGTTGCTTGAGCGCATTATCGCTGAAGGCGCCTTGAAATTGCGTAACGATGAGCGCCCAGAAGCCGCGAAGGCTTGATTCGGATTGCCGGCTGATGTCTTTTGGTTCAGTCACAGCGGCAAAACTAACCACTTGCGCACCGAACTGTGAATTGAAAAACTTTTGCCCGGCATCGATTGCAGCAATGGGACGGAAGAAAAGATTAGTATCCGGCTCCGGCATTTGACCGCAGATGGAGGCAAATACGCGGGTACTTCCTGTTTTTTTTGAAACATTTCTCCGGCCAGTCGAATATTGGAGAATATCGGGGAAATATCCCGCTTGAGCCTGATAAACAACACAAGTTGTTCTTTAAGGCAGAGCAAGGTGCAGTTTGGTCAATTTTTTGGCATGAACGGTGCTGTTTTTCTTAAGTTCAGTAAGGGTGCCTGTGGCCGGAGTTGTGCCCTTAGAGCCATGAAAGTCAATAGAACAATCCTTTTTGTCGAGGACGACGCCGTTGTGCTGACGACGTATCGGAATCTGCTCCAGCGGGAGGGATTTCGCATCGAGTCTGCGCAAGATGGGTTGGAGGCCCTCAAGGCTCTTTCTCAAGCCACGCCCGATCTGGTCGTGCTCGACCTGATGTTGCCCAAGTTCGACGGTGCGGATGTGCTAAAATTCATACGCGCCGACCCCCGGCTGAAAAGCGTTCCAATTATTATATTTTCTAACGTTCAAATTACAGATTTTGCTGAGGATGCGATAACCAGACAACTGCGCAAAACCGATTGCACGCCCTCCATACTGGTTCAAACCATCCAGGAAATGTTGATTGCCTCGCCCGGCGACGTCCCCAATGCCGACAAAGCTGTTCGAACTGATTACGCACCCGCAATCAAATTACACATGGCCAACGACAGTTCGGCTGATGAGCACAACGATGACGCGACCGAAGCGCCCGCCGACGAAACTTCACCCACAAAAGGGCGTGCGGACTTTTTAAAAGACGCGCCAGCGGACATCGCGAAGGTTCGCGAGCATTGCCTCGCATATATTAAGGCGCCTACTTCTACAGCCAAGCTGGAGCCGCTCTCTCAGGCAGTGCATTCCCTGAGCGCCAACGCCAGCAAAGCCGCTTGCGGCCGCGTAGCGTTGCTGACGAAGGCGTTCGACATGTTGCTCTCTAAAATCGCGTCCAAGCCTGCGCGAGTAACCCCTTCCATACTGCAAACTCTGGCTGAGGCGGCGGATTGTCTGGGTCTTCTGTTGAAAAGGGACGAAGCTGGTTCTACCGAAGCGGCACCAAGGGCCAAAGTGCTGGCTGTGGACGATGACACCGTATGCAACCACGTGATCGTCAACACGTTGAAACGGGCCAACCTCGACATCGTAAGCGTCGAAGACCCTTTGGAAGGCCTGAAACTGTTGCAGACCAACCATTACGACTTGGTGCTGTTGGACATTGACATGCCCAAGCTGACTGGCTTTGAAGTGTGTGAGAAATTGCGCGCTTTGCCTCATTATAAGACAACGCCTGTCATTTTCGTCACTGCCCATAGCAATTTTGGGAACCGTACGCAGGGGGTGCTAAGCGGCGGCAACTATTTCATCACCAAACCGGTTGACCCATTGGAACTGGCACTCAAAGTGACCATTCATCTGTTCAAGGCCCAGGTGCAACATGCTGGCACGCCACAACCGGAAGCTAAACCAGAAGTCAAACCACAAGCAGCCAAGGCCCCAGAAGTCGCGCCCAAACCTCCGGTTCCGACTCCAGCCAGCCAGCAAATGAACAGCAACGCCAGCATGAACGGCAACGCCAGCATGAATGGCAACGGCAGCATGAATGGCAAGGCGAAGAACGGTGATTCTTCCGGTGTGCCACTGCCCAAAGCTCAACCACGACCGGCCACTACCTCGGAAGCTGCGCCCAAACCCGCGCCGCCAGTGCTCAAATCCGCGGCCCCGGTTCCAATCAATCCGTCCAAGAACGGCAGGGGGAACAACATGCCAGCCATGCCCGCTCTGAGTGTGGCGCCACTGGTGCCGCCGCCAAGCATGGCACCTTCAGTCAAACCACGTGCAGCCAATATCTCAAAAGTCATGCCACCCCTCAGCGTGGCCCCCAACCTCGACGAAACTGGCACGCTGAATGTTACTAAATTGTCAGGCAGCAGAAATCGAAACAACATTATGAACAACGAACAAGACGAAACATTCGAAAAGATCGTCGTCGCAGTGGTGCGAATCATCTTCGGGGACGATAACTTGACGGAAATGAACGTCCGTCTGGTGCGCATTGCACTGGAGCGTTACAACGTCCATGAGGTCATTAATTCTCCTGTCGTAGCGTAAGGGGTTGTATCATGGATTTGCGCCGTCAATTCCGCCCGCGAGGGGAATGCGAAATGCGTTGCACTCAATCGCAAGATTGGGAGCAATCGCCCTGCCTGCTTCATGGAGTCCATAATGTTTCTGCCCACCCTGCTTGCTGCCAGCTTGAGTTCCCGGGAACACGCACACCCTCCCGTTAAAATATAACCAGTGTCCAGCCAACCTTCAGCGGCCCAAAGTTGTTAGCGAACAGTGTTTTTCATTGCTTCGGCGTAGGGTTTGCCGTCCACAAACACTTCCTTGACGCGCCCGCGTCCGGACGCGGGCACCACCACCTGCGCGGTGAGTTTGCCAGCCGGGTTGCCCGTGCCTTCGGCGACGTAAAAGCGTTCCAGTCCGTATTCAACGTGAATGGGATTGGTTGATGCATTCCAACGCGGCCAGGTGCTTTTGCCTTTCAACAAAACTTCGTCCGCCGCTGGCGTGAACTGGTTCGTGCTCGCCTTGACCACGACGTAAAACTGGTTCGTCGCTGGCGCGAGCGCGACAAAGACTTTTGTATCGCGGGGCAAATCCTTTGTCACCGGCGGCGAAAACAAATTCATCGGCACGTCGCTGATTTTGTAGTTCAGGATGAGATAATCACCCTGGAGCAGGTCGCGCGGGTCCACGCGCCTCGTTTCGAGCAGGATGATTTTGCCGTTGGCTAGTGCATGTTCCTGCACGGCGACCGTGCCAAGCAGCCACGCACTTTGGAGCGCAAGAATGAGAATGAGCAGTTTGAGTTTCATGGCTGATTTTTTCCAGGCATTGTGTTCTATTCCGTCAACTTTTTGAAATCCGGGTCGCTGTACAGGTTTTTGAAACCGGCTTCCTTGACGGCCTCGGCCTTGAGCGAAGGTTGCAGTTCGATGGCTTTCTTAAGGTCGGCGAGCGCGTTGGTTTTGTCACCTTTCCCGGCATACGCACAAGCACGACTGTAAAGTGGATCGGCCCACTTGGGAGCGAGTTCGATGGCTTTGTCACAAGACTTAATCGACTCGTCATACTTCCCCAATCTGTTCAGAACGCTGCCGCGGTCGTTCCAGGCTGCCTCGTGTTTCGGATTCAGCGCGATCGCCTGATCAAAAGCTTTCAACGCCTCGGCATCGCGCTTCAGCGCCACAAGCATCTCTCCCTTGCCAACCCAATTGCCGCTTTCGTTCGGCTGAAGCTCGGTGAGTTTCTCAAAAGACTTCAACGCTTCCCCGGGCCGGTCTGTTTCAGCTTCAGCCATGGCCTTGCACAACCAGCGTCGGGGATCATCGGGTTTGGCTGCCACCCAGTTGTCCAAGACTTTCGCTCCGTCATTCACCCGATTCAATTGCACGAGACTGATGTATTGTCCGAGCGCCGCCCGTTCGTTGTCAGGCTGAAGTGCGGAAGCCTGCTCGAAGGCTTTCAAGGCCTCACCGGGCTTCTGGTGGTTAATCAATTGCGTCCCTTTGCGAACGTATGTATCCGCGGAATCCGCGTTTGTGCCCGTTGCGGGAGCATTTTGTCCCGACGCGGCGGCAGCCAGCAACGTGCTGCACACAGCCATCAGCCATAGTTTGTTTTTCATAGTCATGTTCCTTTCATTGGTTTTGGTTTCAAAATTTCCCGCCGGTTCGTGACATGATCCTTTTCATTTCAGGTATCCCTCCAGACGCTTGACGAGCAGTTGGTCGCAGCGGTCGCGGGAAATGATCCCGATGCTCTGGTAATCGGGCTGATGCGAGTTCTGCAAATCCACAATCACCCATTCGCCCTTGCGGTCGCACACGACGAAATGCACGAAGCCCTGCTCCGCGTTTTGTGGATTGAAAACGTAGTCGGCGTAAAGCGCGTAGTCGGCCGCCGGCGGATGGGCGCGGACATAATCCCGGAACTCGCGCGCCAGATCCCACAGCGTCTTCAACTCGTTCGGGTCGGCCTGCGATGCTTTGAGGAGAACTGTCGCGTCGGCCGGGACGGCCTTGCACAAGCCTGCTTCGTTGAGCAGCCGCACGATGTTGGTCGCGCTGGGAAGGCTGGTCTGGTTCCCGCCAATCCGCGCGGGATAAATCAGCAGCGTCGCGCCGGGCAGCGCCTGTTTCATCGCCTGAAGGCGTTCGGGAAGGGCCGCCCGTTCATTCTCGGGAGGCAGGCCGCTGCGCTGATCCATGATGGCCGCCAGTTTGCCCGGTATGGCGGCCTTGGCCGTTTGGTCGTTGAGGCCGAGCTGTGGACCGAGCCGCTCGACGAGCAGAACGGACAAGGTCATCGGATCCCGATCTTCTATTTTTTTCAGCGCTTCGTCCTGCATCGTCAGACGATCGGTCCAGACGACCGCGCCGGTTTGATCCACGACGACCGCGCGCAGTTCATTCAACCCCGTTTTATGATCGCCGTTGTATTCGGCGTAAAGCGCGTAGCCGGTGGTAATCGGATTGGTCTTCACAAAGGCACCAACGGCGGCGGCCAGACTTTCCAAATTCGTTTCCGCTGGGGTGAACGGGGTTGTCCCAAGTTCAATGTTTTTCAATCCCTGTTGTTCGAGCAGAACGCCGACCACCTCGGTCACGCGATCCCACGGTTTGCCCGCGAGGCGCACGGGGAGGATGGTCAGCGAGGCATCCGGCGCCTTGGACTTCATCAACTCCAGCCGTTGCTGCTGCTCCGGCGCCATGCCAGCTTGTGGTTCAGCGGCAACCGGGAAACGAGCAACAAATATCGCGAGCAGAGCCATTGCCATCGGCATGGCTGCCGCGCGGAACGAACTGTTTGTGTTTGTTTTGATTGGATTTTTCATAGTTTTGCTCCTGTGGTCTGCGAATTGATTTGTTTCATCAATGCCCGCCGTTTTTTCTCCAGAAACACGGCGAACAAAATCAGGAATGTGCCGGAGATGACAAACATCATGCCGGTGAACGCCATTGAACCGAACAGGCCGAAGTAAGTGGCGATGATGTCCAGCGCGATGAGGGTGACGCCGAGGTTTACCAGAAAGCGCGAGCGTTCCTGCACGCCAACCTGCACCTGCAACAGGCCGTAAATGAAAAAGGCGATGGCGGCGACGGTGTTGAGCGGGGTCATGCGGCCGAACCAATGCCATTCGTTTTGTTGCGGGACGAAATTCGCCGCGACGAGCAGCGCCGCCGCGCCGGCGAGCGTCGCGCCCCAAGTCACGCGCCATCGCGGCAGGAGCGTGGTGAGATTGCGGCAACCCAGCGCGATGAGCAGTGCGGCGAACGTTCCGAGCGCGGGCAGCAGCCAGGGATTCAATTCCGCGTGCCGATAGCCCCAGCTTAAAAAGCCTGACCACGTCAGCGGATAGGAAAAAAGGGTGAAGGCCAACAGACCGAAAGTTTCCGCCACGACGGAAAAATCCTTGTTGGCGCTGCGCCGCAGCAAAAATCCGAAGCCGGTGAACACCAAGCCCAGCAACGCGTAGGCCAGCACCTGTTGTTCGTCATCGAAGCGGATGAGGCTGGTGGCATCGTTGATTTCGACACCGAACCAGATGCCGATGGCGAGGAGGAGCAAGGCGAACTGTGCGGCGGAACGCAGCAGCCACGGCAAGGCGGCGATGCCAATCCACCAGAGCAGAAAAGTATTCGGCGGGCGCGAGACAATGTTGTAAATCTGGCCGATGAGCGCGATGTTG
>Ga0116114_1001110_pt1 | contig 15118 bp, 13 predicted proteins | sample June2015DPH_10_5_FD_89823 | JGI IMG/M metagenome (GOLD analysis project Ga0116114, IMG submission 89823) | Peatland microbial communities from SPRUCE experiment site at the Marcell Experimental Forest, Minnesota, USA - June2015DPH_10_40 | ecosystem: Environmental > Terrestrial > Soil > Wetlands... | reverse complement strand
CAAGGCGACCTTCGCCATCGTGCAGGCGGAAGACGAGCTGGCCTCCATCGGCATGGCGCTGGGCGCGGGCTGGGCGGGCGCGCGCTCCATGACGGCCACGGCGGGTCCCGGCATCTCGCTCATGTCGGAATTCGTAGGCCTGGGCTACTACGCGGAGTTGCCCGCCGTGATCTTCGATGTCGAGCGCGTCGGCCCCTCCACCGGCCTGCCCACGCGCACCCAGCAGGGCGACATCCTGACCACGGCCATCCTCTCGCACGGCGACACCCGGCACCCCATGCTCTTCCCGTGCTCGCCTGAAGAGTGTTTTTCCATGGCGATTGATGCCTTCGACCTGGCCGAGCGGTTCCAAACCCCGGTCTTCGTCATGACGGATCTCGACCTGGGAATGAACAACTGGATGGCCGATCCGTTCCAGTACCCCGAACAGCCCATCCAGCGCGGCAAGGTGCTGACCGCCGAAGATCTCAAGAGGCTGGGCGGTTTCGCGCGTTACCGGGACGTGGACGGCGATGGCGTCGGCTATCGCACGCTTCCCGGCACCAATCACCCGGCCGCGGCCTATTTCACTCGCGGCAGCGGCCACAACGACAAGGCCCAGTACACCGAGCGCGAGAACGATTACATCAACAACATGGATCGCCTGGCGCACAAGTTCGAAACCATGCGCCGGCACGTTCCCGAGCCGGTGGTTCAGATCCGCCCGCGGGCCAAAATCGGCTTCATCGCCGTGGGAACTTCGGATTACGCCGTGCGCGAAAGCTGCGACCAGTTGCAGAACGAATACGATATCGAGGCCAGCTACCTGCGCCTCAAAGCGTATCCATTCACCCCGCATTTGCAGGATTTCATCCGCCGCCACGAGCGGGTCTACGTGGTGGATCAGAATCGCGACGCGCAGTTGCTGGGCCTGATGCGCCTGGAACTGGGCGCGGATTTGATCGCCAAACTGCGCAGCGTGCGCTACTACGGCGGCCTGCCGCTGGACGCGCGCACGGTCACCGAAGATGTCGCCGGACAGGAGGGCAAATGAGCACAGTTGCGACTCCTCCGCCCAAGAAGGTCAACCACATCGGGCTGGAGGTTATCAATTATAAGGGCGCCAAGACCACGTTATGCGCCGGCTGCGGCCACAATGCCATTTCCGAGCGCCTCATCGAGTGTTTCTACGATCTCGGCGTCGAGCCTTGGACCGTGGCCAAATTCTCGGGGATCGGCTGCTCTTCGAAATCGCCCGCATACTTCCTGGGCCTCTCGCACGGCTTCAACAGCGTACACGGCCGCATGCCCGCCATCGCCACCGGCGCCATCCTAGCCAACCGCAACCTCCTCGGCCTGGGCGTCACCGGCGATGGCGACACGGCTTCCATCGGCCTCGGCCAGTTCATGCACCTGGTGCGCCGCAACATGCCCATGATCTACGTCATCGAGGACAACGGCGTATACGGCCTGACCAAGGGCCAATTTTCGGCCACCGCCGACCTGGGCTCGACGCTCAAGACCGGCGTACACAACGATCTGCCGCCGTTCGATTGCTGCGCCCTGGCCATGCGATGGGGCGCAACCTTCGTGGCGCGTTCCTTCAGCGGCGACAAGAAGCAGCTTCAAGCCATTCTCAAGACCGCCATCGCGCACCGCGGCCTCTCCGTGGTCGACGTGATTTCGCCCTGCGTCACCTTCAACGACCACGAAGGTTCCACCAAGAGCTACAGCTATGTGAAGGACCACGAAGAGATCCTGCAAGAGCTGGATTTCGTGCCATCGTTCGATGATATTTCGGTTGAGATCCCGGATGGCGCGGTGATGGACGTTCAACTGCACGACGGTTCCCACCTGCGCATTCGCAAGCTCGGCCGCGATTTCGACCCGACCAACCGCCAAGCCGCGCTGAACATGCTGGAAACGGCCGACGCCAAGGGCGAAGTGGTCACCGGCGTGTTATACGTGAACACCGCCAAGCCCACCTTCATCGACCTGCTGGACATGGTGGACGACCCAGTCGGCACCCTCCCGCAATCCCGAACCCGCCCCCCCAAGGCCGCGCTGGATGAAGTGATGGAGGAGTTGCGGTAGAGTCCTGCGGGGCCGGATGGCGTCCGGCGCGGCGGTTGGTAACCGCCGCGCGTGCCAAGTGCCACTCGGCACGCAGGTTGCCTAACGGCCAACCTGCCCCACAACCTAACCTGTGATACTCATTTTGTGCAAGCTCCCTAGCCTTGGAGGCCTTGAGCCAAATAAGCCGCGTCGCAGAATATCGTCGGGTATCGGACCGGGCCGCAAAGCGGGGACTGCCACCAATTTCGCTTTTTGGAATTGGATGGCTGTACCCGGTTTGCCCAGCGCCAATGGCACGGGCATTATCTTGAAATCCCTCCGATAACCTGCCCCCACCCCTCTCATTCGGCGTGATCCAACATGGGCGGTACGCAGCTTCGGCTGCGCCAGCTCACTGCACCGAGACCGTCACGCCCTTCTGGCTCGTGTTCCCGCCAACTGACACCAGGATCGGCAGTTCACCCGACGGCGCATTCGCCGGAACCTGCACATTGAGCTGCATCATCCCCGCCACCAGCCCCGGCGCCTCCCCGGCGTACACATAAAGCGCCGGCTGCCCGTTGATCGTCACCCCGACCGCCAGCAGCGGCGCCGGCGTCACCTGCGGAGGCGGCAAGGTCGCGGTGGTAATCGCGCCCGTGACGCTCGGCGGGCTGGTCGCGCCCTCGCCCGTCAGGTACACCTGCACGATGCTGCCCTTGGCCGCCCGATTCCCCGGCCCGTTCACGCTATTGTCCTGGTTCAAAATAGCCCCCGGCCCATTGCCCGACGCGTTCTGCGTGAACAGCCCCGGCGCCGTAGTCGTCGAGGTCAACTGGAACGCGTTGGAAGTCTGTCCCGCGTACTTGATCCACACCGACGGGCTGGCAACGGAAGCCATCTCATACGGCACCACAGCCGACACCTGTGTGCTGCTGGCGTAGATCATGGGAGCGGCGGTGCCATCGAACAGCACCTGCACGCCGCCGATGTTTGTCGCCAGCTTGCCGGTAGCCGGGTCCGTCATCGCGCCCGCCGCTGTGGCCGGTCCGATGGCCGTGCCAAAAAAGGTGATCATCTCGCCTGGGGAAACCGCCCCGGTGGCATAGCTCGCCGCGTTCGTCACGCCCTTGATGGTGGGCAGCGGCGCTGCCTGAGCGACGGTGACTGAGGCGCCCGCGACCGAAATCGTTGTGCTGCGGGCTGCGCCGGAGTTGGGGGCTACCACGAGAGCGACGGAGGCGAAGCCGGCGCCGGAGGATACGCCGAAAGACGTGATCCAACCCGGCAAGCCGGAGAGTGCCCAGGAACATGGGGCAGCGGTTTGGATACTGACGGTCAAATCACCGCCCGACGCTGGAACCTGCAACGTGGTTGGCGAGACCAAATAAGTGCAGGGAGATAACGTCAAAGCACGGACGCGGTTATTACCATTGTCCGCGACGTAGACGTTGCCAACAGAGTCCACGGCGAGGCCGAAGGGAAGGTACAGCCAGGCGCTGGTGGCCGGGCCATTGTCGCCGAGGGACGCGCCTCCTCCCGCTACGGTGGTGATCACCCCGTTCGAGACCTTGCGGATGCGCTCGTCAGCCGTGTCGGCGATGTAAAGGTTGCCCGCGGAGTCCACTGCGACGCCGGTGGGAGAGCCCAGTTGGGCGTTGGTGGCCGGGCCGCCGTCGCCGCTCAGGCCCTGGGTCCCGTTTCCCGCCACGGTGGTGATGACCCCGTTCGAGACCCTGCGGATGCGGTGGTTACCCTCGTCGGCGATGTACAGGTTACCAGCAGAGTCCACAGCGACGCCTGCGGGATAGTCCAACTGGGCGCTGGTTGCTGGGCCGTTGTCGCCGCTGAAGCCGCCCTCAGAAGGAAAGACAGCTCCACTTCCTGCCACGGTGGTGATCACCCCGTCCGAGACCTTACGGATGCGGTGGTTAGAAGAGTCGGCGATGTACAGGTTGCCTGCGGAGTCCACGGCGACGCCGAGGGGGTCGTAGAGCGCGGCGCTGGTGGCTGGCCCGTTGTCGCCGACGGTCGAGCCTCCCCCCGCCACGGTGGTGATCACCCCGTTCGAAACTTCGCGGACGCGGCTGTTATACAGATCGGCGATGTACAGGTTACCAGCAGAATCCAGGGCAACCCCGGATGGGCCGTTCAGCTTGGCGTCAGCGGCTGGGCCGTTGTCGCCGCCGAAGCCTGCTACCAGGAACCCGTTTCCCACCGGCCCGTTTCCCGCCACGGTGGTGATCATCCCGCTGGAGACCTTGCGGATGCGGTTGTTAAAGGTGTCGGCGATGTAGAGGCTGCCGACAGAGTCCACAGCGACGCCGGAGGGATTGTATAACTGGGCGCCGGTGGCCGGTCCGTTATCGCCGCTGAGGCCCCCCGTCCCGTTCCCCGCCACAGTGTAAATCGTGTAGGTCTGGCCAAACATGGACCAGGGCATGAGCAAGGTGAGAAGAACAGCAGGCAGCAGACGCGTCTGGACACTCTCCTGGAGCGACATGCGCCACCGGCCTACAGTTTACCACCACGCCAATTGAAACGAAACTGAAGGAGGCTTCCCTTGCTGGAACGAAGGGGCACGAAAGCTTCGAGTGGCTCCGGCGGCCGCCAACGGGCGTTTAATTCTAAGGACATTTGATGGGTTTCTTTTGGATCTTTGCTTTCTTGAACGGGCCCGCCAGCGTCGCGCTCTCTGGCACAGTGAGCAGGGCACTCATCGCATCCCATCCTACTCCGGCGGCTCCAGCGCAGCCAAACGTTCCAATTCTGAGGTTGCGCCAGTGGCCAAAGCACGCAGGATGACCCTGTCTATTAGCTGGGGCCTTTCAGTGAAGCACCGGTTCAGACACAGTTTGATTTCCGCTCGGACAAGCACGGTAGCTGGGTCTCCCCCGCCGCCGACTGGTAAATCCTTTAAATCCTTGAAAGCGCTGTGCGCCAGGAAGTCCGCCGCTTGAAGCGGAACCACGGATTTCCTGGAGCGATAATTTAACTCCTCGCCAAGGCGCCCTCCGTCGCCTCCGAGCTGACTACGAACAATCTTGTACAACTCCTGGCCGCGCCACTCGAAATCTTTCTTTTGGTCCGCAAAACACACCACCCTTGAAGCTTCAAATTTTCGATCAGCAACCGAAAGGATGCGAAACAGAATCAACAGCAGACCTGAGAGATATGGGGCCCGCGCTCCTTCAGGTAGAGTCGGAGCAACGATCTCGTTGAAATCAGGAACGGGAATAGCCACCGCAAGCCCGTAGACCCTACTACTCCACTTGACCAACAGTCTTGCGAGGTGCAGCGCCAACGAAAAGCACTTGAACCTGGTCCAACCCTCAAAAGCTCCGTGTCCTGCCCACATGTCGGCAGCATGAAATACGACTCCACCAAATTCGGGCCGGTTGAGGATCGCGTTCCAATCATCGGTGAACTGACCCCAATCTGCGGCGGCTCCAATATGCCCAGCAACTATGCACCACGGCGATCCGTCGTGAGTACCGCTTTCGTCAAGATACACGGCTACTGTCGCCATCGGTCTCCAAGTAGAACTCTGCGAGCGCGAAAGGGAGAGAAGACCCCAAGTAGAGCCTATCGCTTTGCTGCTGGTCAGTCAAGATGGTCTACGCCCTACGCTGCGCCGGAGACAGCGTCCGCCGTCGGCGGGCCGCCAACCTCGCAAGAGCGTACCCCCGAAGACCTCGTGGTATCGTAGGAGCATGAGTGCCTCCACCGCGCTCGACGGTTTCCTGGACCCCTTGGGCCGCTGCCTGGACGCCGAGTCGGCTCGCCGCGTCGTCGAATTGCGCGTCGCTCCGCCCGTGCAACAGCGAATTGACACGCTGGCCGAACGGGCCAATGACGGCGTACTTACCGACGACGAAGCCGCCGAGTACGAGGCGTTGATCAACGCCGCGGATTTCATCTCAATCCTTAAGATCAAGGCCCGCCAACACTTGCGCCCGATTTGCATGTGACCCGATGGATGCTGCCACCCGTGACTTCGTGCGGCGGCGGGCAGCCGGCCGTTGCGAGTACTGTCTGCTCCGCCAGGAACACTGTGATCTCACCCATCACGTTGAACACATCGTCGCCAAACAGCATGGCGGGTCGGACGATGCGAGCAACCTGGCGCTGGCATGCCATCGGTGTAACCTTCGCAAGGGGCCGAACCTGACGGCAATCGACCCAGTAACAAGCGAGGTTGTTCCGCTGTTCCACCCACGGAGCAACGACTGGGCTGAGCATTTCATCGTGGAAAGCGAGCGAATCATAGGAATCACCGCGATTGGGCGCGCCACGGTCCAACTTCTGGCGATGAACGACGCCCGCCGGCTCGAACTAAGGGTACAAATCCTGAGTTCTGGCGAACAGCCTTGACGCATCGAGTAAACCTCTTTGAATCACAAGCTCTTTCCTCAACCGTTTCAGTCACTTCTGCGCAGACCCGATTCGCCGCATGCTACCCTGGTGGCAGGTAGTGGTACATTCGGGACGCTGTCCCAAGACGGTCTCCGAGCCATTGATTCATTGGGGTTTACCTCTCAATTGGGTTCGTTTCGTCATCCTTGCTTTCGTCCTTGGCACCCCGGCCCCTGACCCATGTTCTTTGACAATTTGGCTTTGTTTCGCAGCCTCGTAGGGGCGAGGCATGCCTCGCCCGCGGTTCGTGCCCGGCCCCCTCCGCTAATCCCCACCCTCCCCGCTCGTCCTGTCATTGGAAGAGCCTGATAGGATGAAAGCGCTGATGGCTGCCCCCACCGAACCGGCCAAACTGTCCCCCGCGGACCTGGAGCCGATCTTCCGCGAACACCACGCCATGGTGTTCAGGGCGGCCTACCGCATCACCGGCAACCCCAACGACGCGGAGGACGTTCTGCAAACCGTCTTTCTCAGGATGCTCAAGCGGGACCCCGGCGCGGAGCCGGTGGGCAATATGGGCAGCTTCCTACACCGCTCGGCGGTGAATGCCGCGCTGGACTTGGTCCGCTCGCGGCAAAACGTCCGCAGCGTGCCGCTGGACGAGCTGGAACCGGTGCTGGCCGACCCTGCCCATCGCCGTCCGGACCGCGTCCACGGATCCGGCGAGATCCGCGATTGGCTGCGCGGCGCCATGGCCCGGCTGAATCCGCGCATCGCCCAAATGTTCATCCTGCGGTTCTTCGAAGGAAAAGAGAACCCCGAGATCGCGCGTCTGCTCAACACTACGCCCGGAACCGTGGCGGTGACGTTGTCGCGCACGCGCGACCGGCTCGAGAAGGAGTACCGTGCGTACCTGGGAGGTGTGGCATGACCGAAAACAACCCCATGGATACTGCCCTGGAACAAGCTGTGACTGAAATTCGCGACGAAACCATCGAGGATGCCGTCGTCGAGGCCGCTGCCGCCCGCGTCTGGGCGCGGCTGGCTGAGGCCGCTCCGCCGAAGTCCGCGGACCACATCCGCGGCTGCGCCGATTTTCAATCGCTGATCCCCGAATACCGCGCCGGCCGGCTCACCGAAGCGCGCGCTATGCTATTGCAGGACCATCTCCATCAATGCGTGGCTTGCCGCCACGTTTTCGAAGGCAAAGTGGTCGCATTCCCGACTCCTCGCGCCGCTCGCCGCACGGTTCACACCGTCCGCTGGGCTGTGGCCGCCGTGGTGGTGGCCGCCGCCGGTCTCTCCATCTGGGTGGCCGTCGATCAGTTCGGAGGGCGCACCGGACGCGCCATCGTCCAAACCGCGACCGGCACGCTCTACGAAATCACGCCGGCGGGAATCCGCGTGCTGGTGGCGGGCCAGGAACTTCCCGATAATGTCGAGATCCGCACCGCCAAGGACTCCGACGCCATGCTCCAACTGCGCGATGGCTCGGTGGTGGAATTGCGCGAGCGCTCCGGCTACTCGGCTTCGCAGGCCGGCAACGATCTCACCATTCACCTGGACCGCGGCAGCATCATCGTCGAGGCCGCCCGGCGGCGCTCGGGCCACCTGTTCGTGGCCACCGCCGATTGCCGCGTGGCCGTCACCGGCACGGTTTTCAGCGTGAGCGCCGGGGTGAAGGGATCGCGTGTTTCCGTGATTCAGGGCGAAGTGCGGGTGAGCGAAGACAACCGGGAAAAGGTGCTCCATCCCGGCGAGCAGGCCGTGACCAACGCCAGCCTGGAGCCGCTTTCGGTGCGTGACGACATCTCCTGGAGCCGCAACCGGGAGCGCCTGCTGAAGCAGTTGGACGCCCTCCGCACCAGTATCGAGAAGTTGCACCTGCCCGATCTGCGTTATTCCAGCCGGCTCGCCGGCCGCTTGCCCGCGTCCACGGCTTTTCTGGTGAGTATTCCCAACCTGGCGCAGTATTTGGGCGAAGTGCAAACCGTGTTCCAGCAGAACATACCGGACAGCCCCGAGTTGCGCCGCTGGTGGGCCGGAAGCGGCCTCAAAGTGGAGCCGACGATCGAGAAACTGCGCGCCGCCAGCGCTTACCTTGGCGATGAGATCATAGTCACGGCCTTCGCCGGCGCGGATGGCAAGATGCTCGGCCCGGTCGTCTTTGCGGAAGTGAAGCGCGAGGGTTTCCCCGAGTTTCTGAAGCGGCAGGGCTTGCCTGTCAGTATCGAAACGCGTCCCGGCGCGGTGGCCTTCGGCCCGCCGGGCGGCGCGGTCGCGGCGTTCGCGGCGGCGCTGGATTCGGGCTTCCAGAACACCGGTCTCTACGCGCGCATCGCCCAGCGGTACGGCGAAGGCGCCGGCCTGCTATTGTGCGCCGACCTGGCGCGGCTGGGCCCAGAGGGCGCCCCGCCGCCGCAGCAGCAACCGAACGGCGTCCGCTACATCATCGCCGAGCAGAAGGAAGTTAACCACCAGATGGAGGCTCGCGCGACCGTGGGCTTCGACGGTCCGCGCACCGGGATCGCCGCGTGGCTGGCCGATCCCTCGCCCATGGGCGCGCTCGATTACGTCTCGCCGGAAGCCACCCTGGTCGCCGCCTTCGTGGTGAAGAATCCGGCTGCCATCGTGGATGAAACTCTGGCGCTCCAGCAGCGCTCGCCGGCGGCGGCCGACAAGGCCCTCGCCGACGCCCGCCAGCAGGCCGGCTTCGATGTGCGCAGCGACCTGGCCGCCAGCCTCGGCGGCGAATTCGCGGTGGTGCTCGATGGCCCCACCTTCCCGGTGCCCTCGTGGAAGCTGGTGGCTGAAGTCTACGACCCCGACCGCTTCGAAGCCACCGTGCAAAAGGTGGTGGAGGCGTACAACCGGGAAGCGGACAAATCCGGGAGCAAGCCGCTGCGCACCTCGCAGGAGACCGCCGACGGCCACACCTGGTACATGATTGCCGCCGCCGTCCCCAACCCGCTGACGGAGGTGCATTACACATTCGCCGACGGCTATCTGATCGCCGGACCGACGCGGGCGCTGGTGGCCCGCGCGCTCCAGGTGAAGGCCGCCGGAACTTCGATTGCGCGCTCCGCCAAGTTCCTTTCCATGGAGCCGCGCGATGGCCACGTCAACTTCTCCGCCGTCGTCTACCAAAACCTGGGCACCACGCTGGCCCCGCTGGCCGGGCTTCTGAGCGCTTTTGGCGGCGCGGGGGTGCCCTCCGGGCCCGGCGGGCGGAATCCGCTCCAGGACCTGGGCAATCTCAAACCCAGTCTCATAGCCGCCTATGGCGAGCCGGACCGGATTACGGTGGCCAGCAACGGGAATGTGCTGGGCAAGAGCGTGACCGATCTGTTGAGCGGAAATCTCCTCGGCATCGCCGGAAGCGCCCTGCCGTTCTCGCAATTGCAGGGAACACGCCGGCCGCAGCCTGCGTTTAGATAGATTCATGGACCCGGTCATCGAACTGGACGGACTCGAAGTTCGCTTCGGCGAGCGCGTCATCCTCGATCGACTGAAAGCCGCGCTCACCGGGCGCTCCATCGGCCTGCTGGGGCCGAACGGTGCGGGCAAATCCACCCTCATCAACACGCTGCTGGGCTTTCACAAGCCGGCTGCCGGAACCGCGCGCATCTTCGGGCGCGACATTCGCACGCATGCGCGCGAAGTGCGCTCGCTGGTGGGCTACATGCCGGAGAACGACGCCTTCATCGCCTCGATGAGCGGCGTGCGCTTTGTGCGGCTGATGGCCGAATTGGCGGGCCTGCCGCGCGAGCACGCCCTGGAGCGCGCCCACGAAGCGTTTTTCTACGTTGGCTTGGGCGAAGTGCGCTACCGCGCCCTGGGCACTTATTCGCTGGGCATGAAGCAGGCCGCCAAGCTGGCGCAGGCCATCGCTCACGGTCCCAAGCTGCTGTTTCTGGATGAACCCACCAACGGGCTCGACCCGCCCGCCCGCGTGCGCATGATCCAGCTCATTCAGGAGATCCGCGACCGCGGCGACTTGCACCTGATTCTTTCCTCGCATCTGCTGCGCGACGTCGAAGAGTGCTGCGACGAGGTGCTGATCCTTAAGGACGGCAAGGTCGCCGCTTTCTGCAATCTGGAGGAGGAGCGCCGCGCCAACCGCCGCTTCCTGGAAATCGAGACGCGCGGCGAAGTCAACGGCCTTTTCCTCGAAGCCGTGGAAAAGCTGGGCTGCGTGACCGCTCCCGGTGCGCCGGGCCGCGTCAAACTGATTCTGCCCGATGGGTTGGAGGTCCGCCGCCTCTACCAGGTGGCCGCCGAGCAGAACGTGCAAATTCGCCGCCTCAGCCACAAGCGCGATTCGCTCGAAGACATCTTCCTCAAAGCCATGGAGGTCGCCACCGCCGATGGCCGTTTATAAGAAGACCTACCGGCCGTACGATGGCGGGCTTACGTCGCAGTGGACGCGCTTCCTGACGATTCCGCGTTACGCCTTCGAGGACCTGCACCGCTCGCGCTTCCTCACCACTTTCTTCATCGCCAGCTTCATCTACCCGCTGATTTGCGCGCTCATAATTTACGTGCAGCACAACGTCAGCGCGCTGAACCTGGTGGGCGTGCCGGGCGCCAACCGGCTGATCGCGATCAACGTGACGTTCTTCATGTCGCTGCTCGGGTGGCAGAGCATGTTAGCGCTGTTCCTGGCGGCCTTCATCGGTCCCGGCCAGGTGTCGCCCGACCTGGCCAACAACGCGCTTTCGCTATACCTGGCGCGGCCCTTTTCGCGGCTCGAGTACGTGTTGGGCAAGCTCTCCGTTCTGGTAATCCTGATGTCGTTGATGACCTGGGTGCCGGGCCTGCTGCTATTCGGGCTCCAGGGCTATCTGGAAGGCTGGAGCTGGATTGGGGACAACGCGCGCCTGGCCTGCGGCCTTTTCTTCGGAGCGTGGATCTGGATCGTGGTGCTGGCGCTGTTGGCGCTGGCGCTCTCGGCCTGGGTGAAATGGAAGCCCGTGGCCGGCGCCCTGATGTTCGGAGTCTTTTTCGTGGCTGCCGGGTTCGGCGCGGCGGTCAATGGCGTGCAGCGCACCAGGTGGGGCAACCTGCTCAATGTCAGCAGCTTGATCGGCAACGTCTGGCTGCATCTCTTCGAGGGCGACGCCCACACCACCAATGGCGCGGTCTTCTTCCGCGTGGCGCAAGGCGAAGAACTCCCTCTGTGGTGCTGCTGGACCGCGCTGGCGATGCTCTGCCTGGTCTGCCTGTACATGCTGGCCCGCAAGATCCGCGGCGTGGAGGTGGTGCGGTGAGCGAATCGCTGGTCACCTTCAGCAACGTCTCGCGGTTCTATGGCGAGGTGCTGGGCATCAACAATGTGAGCCTCACAATTCCGCCGGGCATCACCAGCCTGGTTGGCCCCAACGGATCGGGCAAGACCACCCTCATGAACCTCATGACCGGGCTGATCCGCCCCACGCAGGGCGAGATTCGCGTGCTGGGCATCGCCCCCGACCATCCTGAGAAACTTTGCCGCGTGGCGGGCTACTGCACCCAGTACGACGCGTTTCCCAAGGGCCTCACCGGATACCAGTTCCTGTACTCGTATCTGCGCGTCTTCGGCATGAGCCACGCCGAGTGCGATGACCGCACCCTTGCCGCTTTGCAACTCGTGGGATTGTCCGACGCCGCCAATCGCACCGTGGCCGCCTACAGCAAAGGCATGCGGCAGCGCATCAAGCTGGCGCAGGCCATTGCCCACGATCCGCAAGTGATGGTGCTCGATGAGCCGCTGAACGGCCTCGATCCGCTGGCGCGCTCCGAAGCCATCGCGCTGTTCCGCCAGTGGGGCGAGAAGGGCCGCCACGTGATCGTCTCGAGCCACATCCTGCACGAGGTGGACCAGATCTCCGACCAGGTGATTTTGCTGAGCCAGGGCTACGTGGTGGCCGAAGGCCAGATCCAGGGCGTCCGCAGCGAGGTGAAGGACCAGCCCATGCAGATCCTGGTCCGTTGCGACCGGCCCGGCATGTTGGCCGCGCGCCTCTTTCAGCAGGACCACGTGGTGGAAGCCAAGATCCACGCCGACGGCAAAGGCCTGCTGCTACGCACCAAAGACGCCGACAGCTTCTATCTGCTGCTGAACCGAGTGATTCTGGATTCGGGCCTGGAGGTGGAATCCGTGGCGCCCGCGGATGACGACGTGAACTCGGTTTATCAGTACCTGATCGGCAGCGAAGGGAGCGCGGTATGAAGGATCTCTGGATGAGCCAGATGGGCGGCGTGCTGCGGCTCGAGATGAAGAAGACCTTCCTCTCCCGGCGCGGCTGGTGGATCTACTGCCTGGCGCTGGGCCCCGTGTTCCTGTCGCTGATGCACTGGCTGGTGGCGATGCGGCAAAACTTCGGCCGCCACAGTATAGGCGAGGACAGCGTGGTGTTCGCTGCCCTCTACCACTTTTATTTTCTCCGCTGCGGAATTTTTTTCGGCTGCATGGGCATTTTCTCGAACCTGTTCCGCGGCGAGATGCTGGAAAAGACGCTGCACTACTACTACCTCACGCCGCTGCGCCGCGAGCTGCTGGTAGCCGGCAAGTACGTGGCGGGCCTGGCTTCCGCGCTGGTGCTGTTCGTGGGCAGCACGGCGCTCTCGTTTCTCCTGCTCGGCCGCCACTTCGGCCCGGCCTGGACCGACTACCTGTTGCACGGCCCCGGTCTGAGCCAGCTCGGCTCGTATGTGCTGGTGACGGCGCTGGCCTGCATCGGCTACGGCGCGGTCTTTCTGATGTGCGGCATCCTCTTTCGCAACCCCATGATCGCGGCCGCGGTGGTGTGGGTCTGGGAGAACCTGAACCCCTTCCTCCCCACGCTGCTGAAGAAGATCAGCGTGATTTTCTATCTGAAGAACCTCTGCCCTGTGGAAGTCCCCATCCCGCCGCCGTTCAACGTGATGGTGATCGAGGCCGACCCCACGCCCTTCTGGATCGCGGTGCCGGGTTTGCTGGCGGTGGCGCTGATCCTGCTGGTGTACTCGGCCATTTCAGCGCGGCAGTTGGAAATCAGCTACGGGGAATGATTTTCCCGTAAATGGGCGGTCGATCCTCGATAGAATAAGTTAATCAAGGAGGCAACACCATGCGTAGACGTTCATTTCTCGCGGCTGCTGCGGCATTGGGTAGCACGCCGATGATTTCACCAAGAGCTCAGGCGGCAACCAAATCGGCCAATCTGAAAATTACCGGTGTTGAAATCTGGCGGTTAACAGGCAATCCGGATCAGATGAAGGCGTACCAGGCAAGCTTTGGCCATGGGACGACGAGAAATCTGAGAAACCAGCCAGCCAGCCAGTTGTATATGAAAATACTCACGAACGAAGGCGTCGAGGGTTTCTATGGGACGTTCGATCAAACTGCGGCCAATGCCGTAATGGGAATGGCTCGAGATGTGATCGGCCAGGATCCGCTCGCCATCGATACCATATGGGAAACGATGCACGGTGGCGCTCACAGGTATAGCGGAACCTACATGTTCGGTGTGAGTACGATAGACAACTGCCTCTGGGACCTGAAGGGGAAGTTTTTCGATATTCCGGTTTACAAACTTCTCGGCGGCTCGCGGAAAACTTTTGATGTCTATGCAAGCTGCATAGGACAACCCTTGGAACCCGACCGGGTCAGGGAGAGCGCCGCCCAGTTGAAGAAGGAAGGATACAAATCGCAGAAATGGTTCCCCACGCGCATGCCATCGGACGGGCAATTGGGATACGAAGAGAACGTGGCGCTGATCCGGATCCTCCGCGAAACCGTCGGGGAGAATTACGATATCATGATCGACGCGTTGCTGAGATGGGACCTCCCGTATGCGATGAAATGGTGTAGAGATGCGGAACAATACCGCCCGCGCTGGCTCGAGGAACCGGTTCCGACAGCGGGCCAGGTTGAGAGTCTTGCCCGCCTGCGACAGATGACTTTTATTCCGATCGCAACCCTCTACTATTTCGACAAGAATCAGCTCATTCCGAAAAACAGCCAGATTACACTTCCGGATCTGCCCGGCCTCGGAATCGAGCTTGATGAATCCAAGATTGTAAAAAGGGAAAGGATATATCCTGAGGCATGACGCGGCGGCGGTCGACGCTGCATCGCGGTCGCTGGCGGAGATTGCCAGGCGTGCCGGCTCGGTCTCGTTTCTGTGCCTTTTCCAGGAAATCGGTATTGTAGTGGCTCTCTTTATGGGTTCTTTATGGCTTCTCTATGACTTTCTTAGCTCTCTTCCGATAACCTGCGGGTAGGAGATCCCAGTCGATCCCCTGTATGAGCGATTCCGGCGAACCTGCGGAAGGAACGGCCAGTGAGCTTCCGCTCCTGCTTCCCCGTGCAAAACTCGGTGAGCAAATTCGGCCTGCAATCTTGAGCGTGCTGGTGTTGACGCTGCTAACCGGCTGTGCCTTCCCCTTGTTGTTAGCCGCGATTGGCCGGCCGCTGTTCCCACGCCAGGCCGGCGGGAGCCTGGTAACGCGCGGGGGAATTGTCATCGGTTCGGAACTCATCGGGCAGGAATTCTCGCGGCTGGAATACTTTCAATCCCGGCCATCGGCGGCAGGCAAAGGCTACGATGGAACTTCGTCTGGCGGGACCAACCTTGGCCCCAACAATCCTAGCTAGTACTACTGTGTTATAAACGGAGCGAGCAGCAAAAAGGACAGCAGGGGAGTTGCTGGAGCAGGGCTCGGGCGATCCGGATGCGGAGCGTGGCGATGGACTGTGGGTTAT
>Ga0116114_1001108_pt1 | contig 15126 bp, 12 predicted proteins | sample June2015DPH_10_5_FD_89823 | JGI IMG/M metagenome (GOLD analysis project Ga0116114, IMG submission 89823) | Peatland microbial communities from SPRUCE experiment site at the Marcell Experimental Forest, Minnesota, USA - June2015DPH_10_40 | ecosystem: Environmental > Terrestrial > Soil > Wetlands... | reverse complement strand
CGCCTAAAACAGGCTGGTCTATTGCGCATAATGAGCTCCTGCTGCGGCTGATGAATTCAAAAAACCTTTCTATAAACCAGGATTTATGCCTTACTTCCACAAATTTGTCATACCCGGAAAAAATCTCTAACAAATTTTTCACATGATTTGCATTTTCTTTGTCCAGTTTAAACGAATAAGGAAACTGCAAAAGCAATCCGCCTAATCTTTCCGCTTTTTGAAGTATCTCAAGATTATATTGAACAGATTTTATCTGATCTTTAGTGTAATTTTTTTTGTGCGTAAAATCCTGGTGAAGTTTTATAGTAAAGATAAAGTCTTCCCTGTCTTCAACTTTGTTTATCCAGCCTTCAACAATTTTAGGATTTACATAAGTATAATAGGTTGAATTAACCTCTATGCAGTTAAAATATGCGGAATAAAATTCCAGCATATCGAAATCTTTTGATTGCCCCTTAGGATAAAAACTGCCTATCCAATCCTTATATGACCAACCGGCAGTCCCTGCGTAAATCTTTTCCATCTATATCCGGGATTTTTTCCAAAAGTTCAATAAATTACTAACAAACATAAAGAAAATCTCAATGTTCACTTTATACTATCCAGCAGTAAAAAATCATTTTCTTTATAATTTGAATTCCCGTTATACATTTTTTTTTCATAACCGCACACTTTTAATAAAGGACAAATACTGCAGTTCGGCTTTGAAGGTTTGCAAATTTCCCTGCCCAGCCTGATTAAATTTGTATGGAATGAATGTGCGATATCATCAGGCATATTTTTATTCAGCAAGGTAAACGTTTTATCAGGCGTATTTGTATCTGCTATTCCAACACGGTTTGTTGTCCGATGTACATGAGTATCTACCGGACAGATATTCCGTCTTAACGAAAAAAGTAATACACAGCTTGCCGTCTTTACACCTATGCCGTTATATTTTGTCAATTCTGATATAATATAGCCGTCATTCATTTCTTTAAGATGATCCAGGGATATCTTCCCTTTCACTTTTTTCAACGAAGAGAGAAATTGTTTTATGGCAAGTGATTTCTGCTTTCCCAGACCGGCAGTTTTAATAAGATTTTCTATCTTTTGCCGCGGAAGTTTTTCAACGAGATTCCAGTCGTTATATTTTCCCTTTAAGTTCTGAAAAGCTTTATAAGAATTCTTATCATTTGTATTTTGGGAAAGTATTGTAGCTATAAGAAGGTCTACGGGTTCCGGTGGTACTTTTAATCTCGGCGGGATACCATATTTTTTAACAAGTAATTTATTTACAAGACTGATTTTTTTCTTAATTTCATTCATATATAGAGTTAAAAGTACTTTAACAAAGATAATTATTTCCAAATCAAATAAATTTTCTTTCCCCACAGCTAAAAGCTATGGGCTGCTTCATTTACTTATTTGATGATTCTTAGCATTTACTGTCTTTGATACAACAAAAGTCTATATTATTTTTACTAAATTATTATGTTTGTAGTCTGTTAAAAATTTATTTTAATGCTGTTTAACTAAAATGGAAAAGAAAAAGTTTGTTATTATAGATGCAATGGCGCTTGCTTATAAGGCATATTTCGCTTTTATAAACCGCCCTTTAGTTACTTCTAAAGGAGAACCTACTTCCGCAGTGTTTGGCTTCTTGAGCCAGCTTATTAAAATACTCGGGGACAATAGACCCGACTATGTTGCTGTTGCATTTGACTCCAAGGAGAAGACTTTCCGGCATGATAAATTTAAGAACTACAAATCATCGCGTGCTGCTATGCCGGAAGATATGATTCCTCAGATAGACAGAATAAAGCAAATTATTCAGGTTCTAAATATTCCAATTTACATCCTTCCCAAATATGAAGCTGACGATATAATTGGAACCGCCGTTAGAGAAGCGGCTGGAAAAGGGTTAGAATCTTTTGTGTTTACTCCTGATAAAGATTTTAACCAGCTTGTAAGTGATAAAGTTAAAGTTGTACGTCCGGGAAAGACCGCCGATGAAATTGTAGTTTTTGATGTTAAAAAAGTTAAGGATGAATTCGGTTTTGAACCCAAACAGATGATTGATTATCTCGCTTTAATCGGCGATTCATCTGATGATATTCCCGGAGTTCCAGGAATAGGACCTAAGACTGCCATACCGCTAATACAGAAATATCACTCGGTGGAAAATATATATAAGCATATAGATGAAATAGACAAAGAAAGCATAAAGAAAAAATTATTGGAAGGGAAAGAAAACGCCATTTTATCTAGAGATCTTGCAACTATAGACTGTAATGTACCTCTTGATTTTGATTTTGAAGCAGCCAAATTCCAAAAGCCTGATTTCGATAAATTGCGTTCAATATTTGTTGAACTGGAATTTAAAACTTTATATGGCAATCTGCTTAAAATATATGATAATAGCGGTAAGCAGGAAACTAAATTAGAAGATACAGCAGGTGAAGAGCTAACTGTGTTTGATAAGGAAAATGTTTCATACAAGCTTATTACCATTGTTAAAGATGCAAAAGCGTTGGCTGAAAAACTTAATGGACAGTCTCTTTTTGTATTCGATACGGAAACAGACGGGCTGGATTGTTTCAACTTAATAATGGCCGGCGCTTCTTTTGCTGTTAAACCTAAGGAGGCTTACTTTGTTGCATTAAATCCTAAAGAACATAAAGGCGAATTGTTCTCAAAAGAAATAAACGACAGGCTTGATTTAGCAGACTTCGTAAAAATATTCAAGCCTGTTTTTGAAAATTACAAAATTAAGAAGGTCTGCCAGAATGGCAAGTTTGATATTGCTGTTTTAAGAAGTCAGGGTGTTAATGTTGAGAATTTTTATTTCGATACAATGCTTGCCAGTTATATTATAGACCCGGATCAAAAGCATGGTATGGATGATCTGGCACAAAAATATTTAAAGTACAAGCCTATCCCCCTCTCGGATTTAATCGGCGCTAAAAAAGATCCTTCAAAAATTTTTGATGTTGATATTAATACCCTTGCCGAATATGCCGCCGAAGATGCGGATATTACTTACCGCTTGTATGATATTTTAGACAAGGAACTTGAAAAAGAAAAATTAACAAAAGTGGCTTTTGAAATAGAGTTTCCCCTTGCGCCTGTGCTTGAAGATATGGAACGTGAAGGCATATCTGTTGATAGGTCAGCGCTTAATTTAATTAGTAATGATCTGCTTATTTTGCTTGTTAATTACACATCGACGATATATAAATCTGCCGGTAGAGAGTTTAATATAAACTCCCCGCAGCAGCTTCAAAAGATTCTGTTTGATGAATTAAAGTTAGCCACAGGTAAAAGGACCAAAACAGGCTTTTCAACCGATGCACACTCTCTTGAAGCGCTTAGGGGCGAGCATGAAATTATTGATTTAATTTTGGACTACAGACAGATTTCCAAATTGAAATCAACCTATGCCGATGCTCTTCCTACTTTAATAAAACCCCAAACCGGAAGAATACATACAAGCTTTAATCAAACGGTAGCATCTACAGGTAGATTATCAAGCAACGATCCGAACTTGCAGAATATTCCCATCCGTACGGAAAAAGGCAAAGAAATAAGGAAAGCATTTGTCCCACGCAATAAAGATTATGTCCTTTTAAGCGCCGATTACAGCCAGATAGAACTTAGAATTCTTGCAAGCATTTGCGGCGATGAAGGATTAACTAAAGCATTTAAACACGGAGAAGATATTCATCGCAGTACGGCGGCTTTAGTATTTATGGTAAAGCCGGAAGATGTTACGCCTGATATGCGAAGAAAAGCAAAAGAAGTCAATTTTGGAATCTTGTACGGTATAGGTCCCTTCGGATTAAAGACAAGGCTTGGAGTAACCCAGACACATGCAAAAGAAATTATAGATACATACTTTAATACCTTTAAACGTGTAAAGAATTTTATGGACGATTCTGTTTTGAGGGCAAGGGAAAAAGGTTATGCTGAAACATTATACGGCAGAAGAAGATTTTTAAGAAACATTAACAGTAGCAACAGGGTTGTAAGGCAGTTTGAAGAAAGAGTCGCTATAAACATGCCCATTCAGGGAACAGCCGCTGATATGATTAAGCTTGCAATGATAAATATTCATAAGGAACTGACCAGAAGAAAAACAAAAACCAAAATGGTGCTTCAGGTGCATGATGAGCTTTTGTTTGATGCACATAAAGATGAGGTGGAAGAACTTAAACCGGTAATAAAAGAATTAATGGAAAATGCTTTGCTTATGAATGTGCCCATAATTGTGGAAATCGGTACAGGCGATAACTGGCTGGATGCACACTAAATAGTTGGTAAATTTTACCACCCCTTTTCCCTTCTGGACTTTCCCCTCCCTACTAAGGAGGGGTTGGCTTTGACCCGGGGTGGTCAAATCATGATAAAAACTCCTCTAAAGAAATCCCCTCTTGGGAGGGGTAAAGGGGTGGGTTAAAACTTAGTTATATAGATATGATATTTAACAAAGAAAATATAAAAAAAATATTGTGCATAAAACCCCGCGGCATTGGCGATATAATTTTATCAACAATTATTCTTGATAATCTTAAAGCTTATTTCCCCGGTGTAAAGATTGATTACTTGACGGAGATATTTGCTAAAGATGCAGTTGAAAATAATCCGCTGGTAAATAAAGTACTTACTATTAAGCGTGCTGAGTTCCCGCTGAAAGCGGCTCTTAAAATCAGGAAAGAGAAATATGATCTTATTTTAGATTTATGGTCGAATCCCCGAAGCGCTCAAATTACTTTCTTATCCGGGGTGAAATACCGGGTAGGTTTTTCTTACTGTGGAAGGAAATACGCCTATAACATTCTTGCTTCATCGGACAGAGGCGCGCATCATTCCGCAGAGCATAATCTTGAACTCCTGAAAGTATTGGGAATTCCCGTTATATCTAAAACGATTCATTATTATGTTTCCGAAAGCAATAATAATTCCGGTATAGATTTTATAAAAAAGAATTTCCCGGGCAATATAAGTATTACCGGAATTATTCCTTCAGGCGGATGGGCTTCCAAGAGGTGCGATGCTGTTAAGTGGGTGGAAATATGCAAAGCCTTACATAAAAGATACAAGATGATGTTCTTAATTTTATGGGGACCCGGTGATGAACAGGATGCAGACTATATTAAGCAGCAATTAACGGAGTTGACTGTATTGGCTCCGGCAACAAGTATTATAGAGATGGCGGGTTTGATCAACAATTGCGGTCTTATAGTTGCTAATGATTCCGGTCCAATGCACATTGCGGCAGCTTTGGGTGTTCCTACGCTAGGTTTGTTTGGCCCTACAAACCCTCAAATGCACGGGCCTTATGCTGAAAATTCCTGTTATGTGATAAAAAAAGATTTGTTTTGTATTATCTGCAATAAGACGGAATGCCCGTATAAGCATGAATGCTTTATTAATATGGATGTTAACAATGTGGTTGATAAAGCCGGAACTCTCATGTTGATCATTTCTCCCCCGGCTTAAAAATCGGGGCGATTTGCAACACCCTGTTTAGGCTCACCCTTCTTTATTAAAGAGGGGATTTTAAACTGTGATTTTATAATATTAACGCTAAATGAAAAAAATTGAACTCATATTAAAAAACTTATTGCTTAGAATTCTGCTTTTATTAAAAGGTAAATCAAACCTTCCTGTAAAAGACTCTTTTGATGAAAATTCTAAAATATTATTTATAAGGCTTAACCATATAGGCGATGCGTTAGTAACCACTCCATTGCTTCATGAAATAAAGCGGTCGTTGAAGAGTAAAATTTATGTTTTAGCCGATAGGAAAAATCTTACCGCTTATACTAATAATCAGGATATCGATAAGCTAGTAATATTTGAGAAAGGAGTTAAAGGCTTCTTAGATATTTTAAGATTCATAAAAGATAATAATATTGATACAGTTGTTGATCTGCATGATGATGTTTCCACAACGGTCAGCTTTCTAATTGCATTATGCAATGCGCAAAATAAATTCGGATTGGAGAAAGAGAACAAAAATATCTACACACGTACAATACCAAAGCCCAATAGCAATATCCACCATGTTGTTGACAGAGTTATGGAGATATCGAAATTGTTTAATATACAGCCTGATAAGTCACGGATAAAACTGCACTATTATCTTGATAAAGCATCCATCGAGAATGCGGATAAGTTTATTTCAGGGAAGTTTGGACAAAATAAATTCTTAGCCGGTATAAATATTTCAGCTGGTAGCGATGCAAGGTTTTGGGGTATAGATAATTTCAAAAGCCTGTTAGGCTATTTATCAAATTATGATATAAATATTTTATTGTTATCATCTCCAAAAGATTCCAAAGCCGCCGTTAAGATAGCCGGTAAGGAGTATAACTATTTTTATTCAAATAATTTCAGCGAGTTTGCAGCAGTTATTTCAAAACTTGATTTGCTTTTCACACCCGATACTGCCGCTGTTCATCTTGCTTCGGCATTCGGTATTTCTACATTTGGAATTTTCGTAAAATACAATACGCAGGATCTTATTTGGTCGCCGTATAAGACAAAGTTTGATTGCATTGTTACAACCGGTCATAACTTATGCGGTATTACTGTTGAACAGGTAACCGCCGGGTTAAAACCGTTTCTTGAAACAATAATATTGGAATATAATGCTGTTAAATAACGTAAATCCTTTTTCCTTATCAACAAGAAGAAACAGGCCTTTAATTTTAGACGGCGCTATGGGCAGCTTATTGCAGCAGATGGGCGCTAAAGTTAATAACAAAATGTGGATGTCATTGATAAATTTAAATAAGCCTGAAATGGTTCTGAACGCACATGAGCAATACATAAAGGCAGGAGCAGATATAATTACTACCAATACTTTCAGGACAAATCCTATTGCCGTAAATAAATGCGGCAAGAGTATAAATATTCAAAAGCTTGTAAGAGAAAGTGTGAGTCTTGCGATGGCAGCGGCTAAGGGTTTACCTGTTTTTATAGCAGGCTCAAATCCTCCTGCTGAAGATTGCTACCAGTATGAACGGAAAGTATCTATTAAAGAGCTTAAAGCAAATCACTTTAAACATATTGATCTGCTGATGGAAAGCGGATGTTATTTCATCTTAAATGAAACGCAGAATCATTTTGATGAAATAAAAATAATTTGTAATTATTGCAGTAAAAATAATGTTCCGTATGTTTTAAGTATATTCTTTGATGAATATTATAAATTGTATTCCGGTGAAAACATTAGCGATGTTTTAAAATATATTATTGATTATTTCCCTCTTGCTATTGGTATAAACTGTGTAAAGCCCCATACATTTCTAAAATATTTTAACCGTTTGAAAATAAATTACAATTGGGGACTTTATTTAAATTGCGGCAAAGGAGAATTTGCCAACATAAATATTGTATCCGGAGTTACTCCAAATGGATATTTAAGCACGATAAAAAAAGCTTTAATCAAATCACCTTCATTTGTCGGCGCTTGCTGCGGTTCAACACCTGCACATATAAAAATGATAAAAGAATTTTTAGATGAAAAACATAAAAATTAAAACGTATGCCAAAATTAATATTGGCTTGAACATAATAAACAAAAGGCCGGACGGCTATCACAATATTGAAACTATATTTTACCCCATAAACATATTTGATACTATTACATTTGAACTGTCGGATGCTTTTTCTATAGAATCAAACAATAGTCAATTGGTTAAGGAAGACGGTAATTCCATAATAAAAGCAGTGCATATATTGGAAAAAGAAACCGGAAATAAATTAAATGTAAAAGTTTTTTTAGAAAAGAATATCCCCATAGACGCCGGTATGGGCGGGGGCAGTTCCGATGGCGCTGCCGCATTAATGGCATTAAATAATTTATTCGATCTAAAACTTAATCAAAATAAGCTGAAAGAATTAGCCCTGCAAATAGGTTCCGATGCTCCGTATTTTATAAATCCCGTTCCTTCCATTGCGCAGTCGCGCTGTGAAGTGTTAAAGGAAATAAAATTTAATATACCTTACCCTGTTTTAATAATAAACCCAGGAATTCACATATCAACCAAGTGGGCATATGAAAATCTCATTCCGGATATGCCGCATAAAAACATAAGCGAGATACCCGAATTGGATAAAATTGATTTTCGTGAACTAAAAAATATTCTCACAAATGATTTTGAAAAAGTTGTCTTCCCTAAATTTCCCGAAATAGAAAATATTAAAATTCAGCTTTATGATTTGGGAGCAGTATTTGCCTTAATGACGGGCAGCGGATCAACAGCATATGGTATCTTCCCAGACTCAATGACGGCTGAAAATGCTAAAGAAAAATTCCCCGAAAATTATTTTAGATTTATTTCTTAGTGGTCGTAGTGCTTTAGTGGTAAAATGCCTTCACCACTCCCGAAGGGATCACTTTGTGATTAGACACTCATAACAGTGATGGCTTTGCCATAAGATCACGAAGGAACACTAAATAATAATCTCTCAGCTAACTGCACTTTCTGCTATCTCTAAATAATTTCTTGATGCGTTTAATTTTACCATAATTCCAATAGGAATGGTTATGCTGTCTTTAATATGTCCGTGCTTAAGATTATAGATAACCGGAATTTTGAGGCTCTCAAAATAATCTGCAATAACTTCACCAAGGGTTAAAGTTCTTTTAGCCGGATCTGTTTCATTGCAATCAGTAAATGCGCCTAAAATAACTCCCTTAACCTGGTTGAAGACCTTTGCAAGTCTTAGCTGGTTAAGCATTCTATCTATCCTATATGGCACTTCGCTCACTTCCTCTATTAAAAGAATTTTATCTTTTAATTCCGGAAGATAATTTGTACCAACAAGCGACGACAGTAATGATAAATTTCCCCCTGCAATTCTTCCTTTGGATACCCCCTTAACTAAGGTAAAGATTTTTTCATCATCGGGCTGATGTATTTTCCCAATTTTTTTATTGGATGTAACCATAGCCCAAAATATCTCTTCGGTAAAACTGCTTACTTCATCTGCAAAATCTACTGCAAGCATTGGCCCGGCAAAAGTAATAAGTCCGGTTTTGCTTAATATTGCCATCTGCAATGCGGTTATATCGCTATGCCCGACGAATATTTTTGGATTATCCTTAATTAATTTATAATCAATTTTATCAAGCAGACGCGTTGAGCCATAACCTCCTCTTACACACATTATGGCATTAATATATTTCCTCTTAAACATATAGTGAAAATCATCTGCTCTCTCATCATCATTCCCCGCTAAATAGCCGTGAGTTTTGCCTACATTTTTCCCAACTTCAACTTTATATCCGATTTTTTCAAGATACTTCACCCCAAATTCAACATTTGTAAAATCATCTGTCGAAGAAGCCGGAGAAATAATTCCTATAACATCCCCTTTAGAAAGTTTTTTGGGTTTAATAATTTTCATAAATTCCCACTAAAATTAATTTATAATTGTGCTGTTTAATATTTTAATGTATTAAAACTGTTTCACAGTAACCGGCAGACAGAGGCGAATAAGCAAAACGGTTAATAAATTTTGATTCTCTTTTGTAACCTATTACTTTTACACGAAGTTTTTGCGAAAGTAATAGATTATCCAACACGAAATATTTTTAATTATTTCAATATTCTATAACAACTTAAAAAAAATTAGGGCAATAATTATTTTTTTAAAATAACTATTATTAGGAAACGTTATTATGAACCCAACTAACAAATTGAAAAATAACAAGTTATCACTAAAGAATAAAGCGTCGGCAATAAAATTATTACTAACCGATAACGATGGCGTTCTGACGGATACCGGTGTATATTATTCCGCAAAAGGAGAAGAATTTAAGAGATTTTCCATCCGCGATGGAATGGGAGTGGAGCGTCTTCTTGAACTTGCAGGTGTGGAAACCGGCATTATTACCGGGGAAAAATCGGAAAGTGTGCTCAAAAGAGCCGAAAAACTTAAAATTAAAGAGCTTTATCTGGGTGTTAAGAACAAGGAAGTGCTTTTACATAAAATTTTAAAGATAAAACGTTTAAAAAAAGAAAATGTAGCCTTTATCGGGGATGATGTGAATGATTATAGTCTGCTTAAAGCAGTCGGTTTTTCTGCCTCTCCTGCCGATGGTATTCAGGAAATCAGGGATATTGTAGATTATGTCTGCAAAAATAAAGGCGGAAACGGCGCATTCAGGGAAGTGGCAGAGTTGATAATTAAATTTAAATTAGAATAGTGGGTTGATAAGAAATCTAAATCTAATCATTAGTCTTTATATAAGATTATTCTATTATCTTTTATTTAAACTTCATACTCAATCTTTTACTGAAAACATTTGAGGTGGCACATGCATCTTTACAAAACTGACTGCACTAAATTTCTAAGTGAATTTACTTGCATTTCTTAACTTATTTGCTTTTGTTTGTCTTTCTGTCTTAATAATTTATGCCGTTTTAACTCATATTTTTAACGGTTCACGCCTCTTATAAATGTGTCTTTAATTGCATATATATACATCATAATTTAACAATTTCATAATATTTAGCAATTTATTTGTATTCTTATACATTTTTTAATTGACAAATAATCTTTTTTGTTTTATATTTATTCTTGATGAAATCGTATTATTTACATACAATTAAACAGAAAAACAGCCATGTTTTTCAATACCCTCAAAGCATCCGCCGCATGCCGCGTCCCCGTATGGGGTAAAATATTCTCTACCAGTAAATAGGTCCCATGTTTTTTTGTATAAATATAAATATTAAAAGGAGTTTTTTATTATGATTTCTGTAGGCATTCTTGGCGGCAGCGGCTACACAGGAAAGAAATTACTACAATTCTGCAATTCTCATCCTTTTGTAAGCGAATATAAGGTATATGGACTTAAATCCGCAGGAACTTCATTATCGGGGATTTTCCCTGAACTAACTGACCAGATAACGGATTCTAAGGTTGAAAGTATTGAAAATATGTCAAATTCTCACGATTTATACTTTATTGCCCTGCCCAACGGCGAAGCGCTAAAATATGTTCCTGCAATCATTAAAAACGGCAAGAAAGTAATTGACCTCGGCGGGGATTACAGGCTTGATACTAAAGAAGAATACGAAAAATGGTACGGCATTATTCATACTTCCTCCAATTTATTGAATCAAAAGCTGTATGGTTTAGCCGATTATTACGGAACTAAATATTCAAACATCAATTTAATTGCAAATGCGGGTTGCTACCCTACGGCAACTTTATTGGGGCTTCTGCCTTTTACTGCCGGTTTTGGCGATGAAATAATTTCCGCAAGCACTATTGCTTATTCGGGGACAAGCGGCGCAGGTAAAACTCCAAAACAGGAACTTTTGATGGCAGAAATGGATGGAGATGTTTCCGCTTATAATGTAAATAAGCACAGGCATCAGCCGGAAATTTTACAGACGTTAAAAAAATTAGGGTTTAACTCCCCATTTTCTTTTACAACACATTTACTTCCTGCGTCTGTTGGAATTTATGCTACTACATCCGTACATTTGAAAAATAATATTGATGAAAAGACTATTAAAAACTATTATAAATCATTTTATGAAAATTCTCCGTTTGTTAGACTGCGGGATGTGCCGCCTCACATGACTTGGGTTATTAATACTAACTATTGCGATATAAATATTTCCATTAAAGAAAAAGTTATGATTATTACTTCTACTATTGATAACTTAATTAAAGGCGCTTCCGGTCAGGCTGTTCAGAATATGAATAAGCTTTTCGGTTTGGAAGAGGGGCTTGGAATAAAATCTCAGGGAGCTAAAAATGTATCAGTTTATTAAGAACGGCTCCGTTACAAGCACAAAAGGCTTTAAAGCCGCCGGAATACATTGCGGTGTAAAAGAAAAAAGTAAAAAACTTGACCTTGCTCTCATCTATTCTGCAGAACCGTGCACTGTTGTGGGAACTTATACTCTTAATAAGGTTAAAGCTGCTCCCCTTCTTATTTCGCGGGATACCGTTAAGAAGAGCAAATATGTTAAAGCTGTCGTTGTTAATTCGGGCAATGCAAACGCGTGCACCGGCGAAGAAGGCTATCTTGATGCGCTTGATATGCAAAAAAAATGCGCTGAGGGATTGAATATTAGACAACATGAAGTCTTAATTGCATCTACGGGTGTTATAGGACAAAAATTGCCTCTTAATAAGATTATAAGCGGGATTGATAAAATTATTCCGAGACTTTCCATAAAGGGCGGAATCGACGCTGCAAATGCTATAATGACTACTGATTTAAAAGTAAAATCTTATGCCCTTAAAGTTAAACTTGCTTCCGGTAATGTTACAATCGGCGCTATATGCAAAGGCAGCGGGATGATTATGCCTAATATGGCAACCATGCTGGCATTCATTTCCACCGATGCAAAAATAAGTAAATCGGTTTTGTACGATATCCTTTTAGACTCGGTTAAAAAGAGCTTCAACAAAATATCGGTTGACGGTGATACAAGTACTAACGATATGGTTATTTTGTTGGCTAACGGGGCTTCAGATATTTTAATTGAAAAAAATTCCCGTGACTATAATTTGTTTAAAGACGCTCTTGACGTTATCTGCATTAAGATGGCTAAATCAATCGTTTCTGATGGCGAAGGCGCAACAAAGCTTATTACAATAAATGTAAAGCACGCTAAGTCAGAAAAAGAAGCCGATATTGTTGCTAAATCTATTTCAAATTCTCCTTTAGTTAAAACAGCGTTCTACGGCGGCGATGCAAATTGGGGCAGGATTTTAAGTGCTGCCGGGCAAAGCGGCGCCGATATTGACCCGGCAAAAGTTTCTATCAGCTTTGATAAACTTCCCGTTTTACTTCCCAATTACAAACTTGTAATTGATGAAGTAAAAGCTGCAAAGATACTTGCAAAGCCTGAAATTTCCGTCACTATCGATCTTGGAAACGGTTTAAAAGAAAGCACATGGTGGATGTGCGACCTTTCCGAAGATTATGTAAAAATTAATGCCAATTATAGAACTTAGGCAACGAGGAATGAACATGAAAATTTCACTTATAAAAATAAGCGGCAAAACAATAACTGAATTTCTTAATACCGATAAATGGATTAGAACGATCAAGAGTCTGAAAAAAGAATATGACGGAGTTGTTTTAGTTCATGGCGGCGGCAAATCAATTTCAGAATGGTCTGAAAAATTAGGACTTGAGAATAAATTTGTCAACGGTCAGAGAGTAACTACCATTGAGCAGATGGAAGTTGTTGCGGCTGTTCAGGCAGGCATGCTTAACAGTCAGTTGACTGCTAAATTAAATGCTTCAGGGCTTAATGCAATGGGGTTATCCGGTATTGACAGAGGCACTTTCAAAGCAGAATATATTAATAAAGACCTTGGCTTTGTAGGGAAACCGGAATTGGTCGGCTCGCCAAGCTGGATAAAGAGTCTGATAAAATCAAATGTTATCGCTGTCTTTTCAAGCATATGTATGGATAAGAACGGTAATTTGATGAATGTTAATGCCGATGTATTTGCCGGAGCACTGGCTTCGGCTGTAAATGCCGAAATAGTATTCTTTGTATCCGATGTTGACGGCGTTAAAATAAACGGTACGGTTAAAAATACATTAACCGGTGAAGAAATTATTTCCGGGATTGCTAACGGTGATATTACCGATGGCATGATTCCAAAGCTTCAAAGTTGTATGGAGCTTCTGAATAAAGGAATAAATAAAATCTGGATTGGTTCGCAAATAGAGAACCAATTCGATTTTGAAAACGGCAATACCGGGAAAGGTACTTTAATTATTAATAAGGTTGTAAAACAATATGAAATACTCAGGATTGCTTAATACATATACACGCTACCCTGTCGAGTTTGTGAGTGGAAATGGTCCTTTCCTTTACGATGTAAACGGTAAAGAATATATCGATTTTTTATGCGGTATTGCTGTTACCGGTTTTGGACACAACCACCCGGCAATTAAATCGGAAGTGTTAAAGCAGATAAATAATTTCTGGCATGTATCAAATCTTTTTACTTCAACTCCGCAGGAAGAACTGGCCGGGAAACTTGCAGAACGTTCCGGCTTGAATTATGTATTCTTCAGTAATTCAGGCACCGAGGCGGTTGAAGCTGCAATTAAATTTGCACGGAAATGGGGCAAAGGAAAGTTTGAAATAATTTCAACCTTAAACGGATTTCACGGAAGAACGCTCGGAAGTCTTTCTGCCACAGGGCAGCCGAAATTTTGGGAAGGATTCAAACCGTTAGTGCCCGGTTTTTCTCATGTGCAGTTCGGCAGTATTGTGGCGGTATACGAAAAAATAAATTCAAATACCGTCGCTGTAATTGTCGAAACAATACAGGGAGAGGGTGGAGTAAATGTTGCTCCCGAAGGCTATATTAAAGCTTTAAGGGAATTATGTACCGAGAAAGAAATCCTGCTGATAATAGATGAAGTTCAAACCGGCATAGGCAGAACCGGGAAATTCTTTTCATATCACTATGATAATATCATTCCGGATATTGTTGCGACCGCAAAAGGTATAGCAAACGGCTTGCCGCTTGGCGCTACAATATGCTCTAAAGAAGTTGCTGATGAAATTAAACCCGGCAACCACGGCTCCACATTCGGCGGGAACCCTGTTGCTATAGCAGCGGCAAATAAGGTTGTCGACCTGCTTGATGAGGATAAACTGAAGGAAATTGCTCAGCTTGGCGATACTCTGCAGGATGCACTGCATGGACTTAATTTACCTGAAATTAAAAACATTAGAGGAAAGGGACTGATAATCGGCGTTGAATTTATCGAAGGGATTTCTGCTAAAGTTGTTGCGCTTAAACTTCTTGATAAAGGATTTCTTGTCGCTACTTCCGGTGATTCGGTGTTAAGAATTCTTCCTCCTTTTGTTATTACTCAATCGGAGTTGATGAAATTTCTTTCAGCGTTAAGAACGGTTGTTCAGGAAATTTTCATTAAATAGCTTATTATTATTAATAAAAACCCGGTGGCATATGTCCGCAAAACTGAAAAGATTAAATAGGATAAAAGAATTATTAAACTTTAAAAACATTTCATCCCATGAAAGTTTGGTTAATTTTCTTGCTGATGAAGGAATCCAGGTAACACAGGCTACATTAAGCCGTGACTTTGCAGAGCTGGGAGTAATT
>Ga0116114_1001107_pt1 | contig 15131 bp, 12 predicted proteins | sample June2015DPH_10_5_FD_89823 | JGI IMG/M metagenome (GOLD analysis project Ga0116114, IMG submission 89823) | Peatland microbial communities from SPRUCE experiment site at the Marcell Experimental Forest, Minnesota, USA - June2015DPH_10_40 | ecosystem: Environmental > Terrestrial > Soil > Wetlands... | reverse complement strand
GCAACGGAAGTCATGACTTAGACCTGACTTAAACCCGGTCAAGTACTGACAAGTCACGACTCAACGAACCTCTTTTGAAGACTTTAGACTTTTTTCGTACACAAAGGGAGTACACCGATGACCGACGCTGAACTCCCGCCCCCCAACGCGCCGCTCCAGCAAAATGAGGGCCCGAAGGCCCTCTCTTTGCAATCTCTCAGCTCTCCCTTACGGCTTCGCCGCAGGCGCCGCTGCAGGTGGTGGTGCTCCGGCATTGGGGCGAGGTGGGCGCGGAGGACGGGGCGGCAAGGTGATTCCATCCTGCGCCGCGACCTGCGCGATCATCCCCAGATGATCGTGCATTGTTCTCATGGCATTGACCACAGTCGACGCCAGCGTGGGGTCAGCCGCCACCGACGCCTCCATGTAGAAGTCGTGCAGCTTTTTCCAGTGCGCCTTGAGGATAAATGTGATGTATTCCGTGTCGAAGTCCTTACCCGAGAGGCCGTTCAGCTTGTCGTACTCCGCCTGGTCGTCCTTGTTCATCTTCTTCGCCACCAGAACGCCCAGCGAGTCGGCTATCGTCGCCATCTCCTTGTTGATCGTCTCGTGGTCCGCCACTATCTTCTGCGCGAAGGCCTTCACATCCGGCCCACCCTTCTCCTCGGCGAGCTGCCCCAGCTTCACGTCCGCGATGCCCTCCTCGGTCGCCGTGCGCAGAAATTCCTGGTCCAGCATCTGCCGCCCCGTCTGCCCGGGAGCGCCCAGCGTATCGCGCATCGAGTTTGGCACTGTCGGCTGCGCCCCATTTGGCCCAATCGGCGGCGGCTCCGGCTGGCCGGTCGACGGAGATTGGCCTGGGTCCGTCTGCGCCACCAGCGCCAACGGCAGCAACACCACCGCTCCAACCACCACAATCCATGCAAATTTCTTCATGGCGAACCTCCTCCATCAACTTCCCATACGATGCTGTCGCATCGGGTTGGCGTCGTCAATCGCTGCGAGTCGCCCGGTTCGCAACCCGCCATCCGCACTCCCTGCTTGGAGCGTTATCCTATCCCCATACGCTCTGAAGTGGCAACCTCTCCTTCCCTTGCGCCCAGCAAAACATTCAACCCGTCCAAAGCAGCCAGGAGTCACACCAGCCATGTCCCACGCCAGCGCCGCAGCAGAATCGAACCAGCCCGCCCAGCCGCCCGCCCAGCCGCCGATTGCCCGCCGCGATCCTACCTCCACAACGCTGCACGGCGTCACTCTGCACGACGACTTCCGCTGGATGCGCGACAAGAACTCGCCCGAGCTGCTGGCCTACCTCCAAGCCGAGAACGCCTACACCGCGGCCGTCATGGCGCCCACCGCCGAGTTGCAGACCAAGCTGTACGACGAGATGCTCTCCCACATTCAGGAGACCGACGAGAGCGTTCCCTACCGCCTGGGCGACTGGTTCTACTCCACGCGCACGGTCGAGGGCAGCCAATATCCCATCCACTGCCGACGCGCCGCAGCCAGCCCCGACCTCAACTCCGCCTTCGATCCATCCCAGCCCGAGCAGGTCATCCTCGACGTAAACGCGCTCGCCCAGGGCAAGCCCTTCATGGACATCGGAGCCATGGCCATCAGCCCCGACGGCAACCTCCTCGCATACACCACGGACCTCACCGGCTTCCGCCAGTACACGCTGCACATCCGCGACCTGCGCACACTCACCGACCTCGCAGACACCGCCGAGCGCGTCGGATCGCTGGCCTGGGCCGCCGACTCGCACACCCTCTTCTACTCCACCGAGGACGAGACCACCAAGCGCCAGGACCGCATCTTCCGCCACACTTTGCGTGCGCCGGTCGCGGATGACACACAGGTCTTCCACGAAGAGGACGAACGCTTCAATGTTGGCGTCAGCCGCACCCGCGACGGCCTCTATCTCCTCATTGAGGCCGGCAGCCACACCACCAACGAGTTCCGCTTTCTCCCCGCCGGCGACCCCACCGCCGATCTCCGCCTCATCGCTCCACGCGTGGACGAACAGGAGTATTACCCGGACCATCGGGACGGTCTCTTCACCATCCGCAGCAACGACGCGGGCAAGAACTTCCGCGTCGTCACCGCGCCGGTCGCCACGCCTGGCCGCGACCACTGGACCGAACTGGTCCCGCTCGATCCCATCCTCCCTCTCGAAGACTTCGACCTCTTCCAGTCCTTCGCCGTCGCCACCCGCCGCAAACTCGGCCTGCCCACGCTGGAGGTCCTCCGCTTCACCCCAGACAATACGTTCGAACCCCCAGTCGAGATCGCCTTCCCCGAGCCCACCTACTCCGCCGCGGCGCACGTCAACCGCATCTTCTCCACCGATGTCTTCCGCTACAGCTATCAGTCGCTGATCTCGCCGCCCTCGGTCTACGAGTACAACGTCGCCCGCGCCGACTCGACCCTCCCCATCGGTCACTCCCTGCTGCTCAAGCAGCAACAGGTCCCCGGCGGATTCAACCCCGCCCGTTACGCCTCCGAGCGCCTCTTGATCATCGCCTCGGACGGCACTCGGGTCCCCGCCTCCATCGTCTACCGCCGCGACCGCTTTCGCCGCATCGCCATCAATCCCCTCTATGTCTACGGCTACGGGTCGTATGGCCACTCCCTTCCAGTCGGATTCAGTCCCACGCGCCTTTCGCTGCTCGACCGCGGCGTCGTCATGGCATACGCCCACATCCGCGGCGGCGGGGAGATGGGCGACCAATGGCACGACGCCGGCAAGATGTCCGAAAAGAGCAACACCTTCACCGACTTCATCGCCACCGCCGAGCAGCTCGTCATGCGCGGCTACGGCAACGCCAACAAAGTCGCCATCGAGGGCGGCAGCGCCGGAGGTCTCCTCATGGGCGCTGCCGTCAATCTCGCCGCCGCCTCCGGCAAGCCCAACCTCTTCCGCGTCGTCCTCTCCCATGTCCCCTTCGTCGACGTGATGAACACCATGCTCGACGCCAGCCTCCCGCTCACCGTCGCCGAGTACGAGGAGTGGGGCAACCCCAACGAACCCGAGGCCTTTGCCAGGATGCTCTCCTACTCGCCGTACGACAATCTCGAATGCCTCAAGGACAAGCCCGTCCCGGCGATGCTGGTCAAGACCAGCCTGAACGACTCGCAGGTGATGTTCTGGGAGCCCGTCAAGTACGTCGCCAAGCTGCGCACCCTCAAACGCGATGCCACGCCCTTGCTGCTGCACATCAACATGGATGCTGGCCACGGCGGGGCCTCCGGCCGCTACGACTACCTCAAGGAGATCGCCTTCGACTACGCCTTCCTGCTCACCCAGCTCGGCGTCGTCCCATCGCCCTGACCCATCCCTTGCGAGAGATGTTATAGTCGGCGAGTCGGCAGGTCGATGGGCCGGAAGGCCGGCAAGTCAGCAAACAGAGAGCAAGAAGGAGAGCGACATGGGATTAGTACCGATGGTGATCGAGCAGACGAGCCGCGGCGAACGCGCCTACGACATATACAGCCGTCTGCTGCGCGACAACATCATCTTTCTGGGCACGCCGATCGACGACAACATCGCCAACGTCATCATCGCCCAGATGCTGTTTTTGAGCGGCGAAGACCCCGAGAAGGACATCCAGCTCTACATCAACTCGCCCGGCGGCTCCATTACGGCGGGCCTCGCCATCTACGACACCATGCAGTACATCAAGAACGATGTGGTGACGTTCTGCATCGGACAGGCCGCGTCGATGGGTGCGTTTCTGCTGATGGCGGGCAAGAAGGGCAAGCGGTTCGCGCTGCCCAACGCGCGCATCCTGATTCATCAGCCGTCAATGGGCAACCTGAGCGGGCAGGCCACCGACATCGACATCCACGCGCGGGAGATTCTGCGCATCCGCGAGATCACAAACAAGCTGATCAGCAAATCGACGGGGCAGTCGCTGGAGCGGATCGAGCGGGACGTGGAGCGCGACTTCATCATGACCGCCGAGCAATCCAAGGAGTACGGCATCATCGACGACATCATCGACCGGCCGCGAACATAGCCTAGACTGTCGTGTGCCGAGACCCCGGCCCTGGTACCGAAGTGTGTAACCAGAAAGGGGTATCTCCGTGACTTCCGTGTAATGAGGCAGGGGCGGATTCGGTGTAGACTTTAGAAGTTCCCGATACGACGGTACGTGTTCAGGAGTTGCCGCAACCATGAAAACGTCGCGCGGTTCAGACGAATCGCTTCGCTGCTCATTCTGCCACAAGTCGCAGGACGCGGTGGCGAAGCTCATCTCGTCGCCCTCCGACTATCCACGGGCCTACATCTGCGATGAGTGCGTGGGGGTGTGCAACTCGATTCTGGAGGACGACCGGGGCGAGGCGCTGCCGGGCCCTGCGCCAGCGCCGCTTCCCAAGCCCCAGGAAGTAAAGGCGTTTCTGGACGATTACGTAATTGGGCAGGAACAGACCAAGAAGAAGCTGGCGGTGGCAGTCTACAACCACTACAAGCGCATCCAGATGAACAAGACGCGCGGCGGCGATGTGCGCGGCGGCGATGTGGAGCTGACCAAGTCGAATATTCTGCTGGTCGGCCCGACCGGTTCGGGCAAAACGCTGCTGGCGCAGACGCTGGCCAAGATGCTGGATGTGCCCTTCGCCATTGTGGACGCGACCACGCTGACCGAGGCCGGCTATGTCGGCGAGGACGTGGAGAACATCATTCTGAAGCTGCTGCAGGCGGCCGAGGGCGATGTGACGCGGGCGCAGAATGGGATTATCTACATCGACGAGATCGACAAGATCGGGCGCAAGGACGAGAACCCTTCGATTACGCGCGATGTGTCGGGCGAGGGGGTGCAGCAGGCGCTGCTGAAGATTCTGGAAGGGACGGTGGCGAATGTGCCGCCACAGGGCGGACGCAAACATCCGCACCAGGAGTTTACGGCGGTGGACACGACCAACATTCTGTTTATCTGTGGCGGGGCGTTTGTGGGACTGGAGAAGGTGATTGGGAGGCGCGTCGGCAAGAAGGCGCTGGGCTTCCGCGCCATTGCAGACCCGGATGCGAAGGAGGGCGAGGTGACTCCGATCCGCGCGCAGAGAGACGGCGAGTTGTTGCGCCAGACGGAGCCGCAGGACCTGTTGAAGTATGGATTGATTCCGGAGTTTGTGGGGCGGCTGCCGGTGCTCGGGGTGCTGGACGAGTTGGATGAGTCGGCGCTGATCGAGATCCTGACCAAGCCGCGCAACGCGCTCCTCAAGCAGTATGCCAAGCTCTTCGACTACGAGGGTGTGAAGGTGACATTCACCGACGACGCGGCCAAGGAGATTGCGCGCGAGGCGCTGCAACGCAAGGTGGGTGCGCGCGGGCTGCGCATGATCCTGGAAGAGTTGATGCTGGACCTGATGTACTATGTGCCCGGCAACAAGAAGGCCGGCGACCTGACAATTACGGCAGAGATGGTGAAGAAGCACTCACTGACGCTGCTGACCCTGCTGGAGAAGGCTGGATAAGGCAGGCGCGGTCCGTTTGTGCTTGACTGCCCAAAACCATCAATCAACAGCTGTTACTGAAGTTCATAATGGCCGCAAATGGCCACTCATCGCAAGATGCGCAATTAATGGCGCAACGGTCGTATGTAGCTGTCTGTGAATCTGGTGGAGCGGCGGGAGTGCGCAGTTTGTCAACGAGTTACCAAAGGGTGTGAGGAAGAAACGGCGCGCAGGCATTACAATCACTGGGAAGCGTTATCCGCAGGTTGCATTCTGGGCAGCGAACGGCACGTCTTATGGAGTGAGCCATGGCAATCCAATCCAAGACCGTTTTGACCGGCCAAGCCCGGAAGCTGCCGATGATGCCGATCCGCGACATGGTGATCTTCCCCCATATGATGACCCCGTTCGTGGTGGGACGGGTGTCCAGCGTGCGCGCGCTGGAGGAGGCGTTGAGCGGCGACCGGAAGATATTTCTGGCCACTCAGCACGATGCCTCGGTAGATGAGCCGAGCGTGGACGACATCTATGAAACCGGCACGATTGGAAATATTGTCCAGAGCGTGAAGATGCAGGACGGCAACATCAAGGTGCTGGTGGAGGGTGTGGAGCGGGCGCGGTCGATCGAGGTGAGCGACGACGACGGCTTCTTCGTAGCAACCGTGCGCACCGGCAAGACGCAGCTCGAGATGACTCCGCAGGTGGAGCAGATGATGCAACGCGTTCACACGCTGTTTGAGCAGTATGTGAAGCTGCAGCAGGCGTTGAATCACGAGACCATGGCGGCGGGCGTGCGCATGGACGAGCCGGCCAAGCTGGCGGACACGATTGCGGCCAACCTGCAGCTTTCGATCGACGAGAAACAGCAGTTGCTGGATGTCTTCGACCCGGAGACGCGACTGGCGCGAGTGGGCGACGTGCTGGATATGGCCATCGAGAAGCTGAATATGGACCGCACCATCCAGTCGCGCGTGAAGCGGCAGATGGAGAAGGCGCAGAAAGAGTACTACCTGAACGAGAAGATCAAGGCGATCCAGAAGGAGCTGGGCCGCGGCGAGAAGTCGGAGTTCGACGAGCTGAAGAAGAAGATCGAGACCGCCGGAATGCCTAAGGACGTGATCGAGAAATCCTTGCAGGAGCTGCGCAAGCTGGAGGCGATGCCGCCCATGTCGGCCGAGTCCACGGTCTCGCGCAACTATCTGGACTGGCTGCTGGCGGTGCCCTGGAAGAAGCGCTCCAAGGAGATCCGCTCCATCGAACACGCGGAGACGATCCTGAATACGGACCACTATGGGCTGGAGAAGATCAAGGAGCGGATTCTGGAGTTCCTCGCGGTGCGCCAGTTGGTGAAGAACCCGAAGGGGTCGATTCTGTGCTTCGTTGGGCCTCCGGGCGTGGGCAAGACGAGCCTGGGAATGTCCATTGCGAGGGCGACGGGCAGGAAGTTTGTCCGCTTGAGCCTGGGCGGCGTGAGGGATGAGGCGGAGATCCGCGGGCACCGGCGGACGTACATCGGCGCGCTGCCGGGGCAGATCATCCAGTCGATGAAGAAGGCGGGAACCAAGAACCCGGTCTTCATGCTGGACGAGATCGACAAGATGGCCTCGGACTTCCGGGGCGACCCGGCGAGCGCGCTACTGGAGGTCCTGGACCCGGAGCAGAACGGCTCGTTCCAGGACCACTATCTGGATGTGGAGTACGACCTGTCGAACGTGCTGTTTGTGACCACGGCGAATGTGCTGCACACCATTCCCAGCGCCTTGCAGGACCGCATGGAGATTCTGCGGCTGCACGGATACACCGAGCTGGAGAAGATGGAGATCGCCAAGCAGTACCTGGTGCGCAAGCAGCGCGAGGGCACGGGGCTGACCGAGCAGCAGATCGTCTTCGAGGACGACGCGCTGCGGGCCATCATTCGCGGATATACGCGCGAGGCCGGAGTGCGCAATCTGGAGCGCGAGATCGGCAATGTGTGCCGCAAGGTGGCGCGCAAGGTGGTGGAGAGCGGGGCCAAGCATCGCGAGCTGCTGACCGGCGAGAACCTGGGCGATCTGCTGGGCGTGGCCAAGTTCCGCGACTCGCAGGTGCATGAGAAGAGCGAGATCGGCCTGGTCACTGGCCTTGCCTGGACTGAGGTCGGCGGGACGCTGCTGCAGACCGAGGTGCAGGTCCTCGACGGCAAGGGCAAGCTGACGACGACCGGACAGCTGGGCGAGGTGATGCAGGAGTCGGCGCAGGCGGCGTTGAGCTACATCCGGTCGCGTGCGCAGTATCTCGGCCTGGGCAAGGAGTTCTACCGTCACGTCGACATCCACGTGCATGTTCCTGAAGGCGCGATCCCCAAGGACGGGCCGTCGGCGGGAATTACGCTGGCGACGGGACTGGCGAGCGCGCTGACCAGGATCAAGGTGCGGCGCAATATTGCCATGACCGGCGAGATCACGCTGCGGGGCAAGGTGCTGGCCATCGGCGGGCTGAAGGAGAAGCTGCTGGCGGCGCACCGCGCGGGAATCTTCGAGGTGATTGTGCCCGAGGACAACCGCAAGGACATGGCCGACATTCCGGACCTGCTGAAGAACGAGATGAAGCTGCACTTTGTGGAGCAGATGGACGAGGTGCTGCAGCTCGCGCTGGAAGAGAAGCTGCCGGAGTTGCAAGCGGAGACCCCGGATATGCTGGCCGTGGCGATCCCGCCGATGATGCCTGAGACGCAGCCCGTTACGCCGCAGTAAAACAGTTGACTGTTGCAGGTTGCAGGTTTTCAGTTGAAATGCGAAAAGGAGCGCCGGTGAATGGGCGCTCCTTTTTTGCGTGAGTGCGATGGAACAATTATCTGCTCAGATCTGGCTGCAGCCTCCTGCTTCGTGCTATCCACGGCCGCCAGCGATGGAGGGGATGAGCATGACCTCATCCCCATCCTGGAAGGCGTAGGCGTCGCCGCCCAGGAAGCGGATGTCTTCGTCGTTGATGTAGATGTTGATGAACTTGCGCAGCTTGCCGTTTTCGTCCTTGATCTGGGCGGCGAGCGCGGGGAAGGTGCGGTCCAGCTCGGCGAGCAGAGCAGGCAGGTTTGCGGCGTTCGAGTCGAACTGCTTGCGGCCATCGGTGTGGCGGGTGAAGGCGGCGGGAAGGACTACCTGGATGGACATCGTTCGACTCTCCTTCTAGTCTGCGGTACGAAAACAGGTAACAACAAAGGCGAAATGCGGGGATTCTTCCCCCTTCCCTTCGACTGCGCTCAGGGTCAGAATGACGACTTATATTTTTACTCTTCGAAACAGTGACCCTTCCTCGCACGAGCGAACTGGGCTAACCGGCGACCTCGACCAGATCGGTGGCGACGGCTCGTTGAGTCAGGCGACAGGCGAATTTGCAGGGGAGAGGAAGCTGACAGGAATTCAGGCGTGAGGGGTCAGGGGTTGGGGGTGGGAGGCAATGGGGGAAGACCGAGGTCGCCGCGGAGTTGCTGGAGCAAATTCCTCGCCTCCGCGGAGTCGTCTTCGGCCAACTTACGGTCGAGTTCCAGGGTTGGGTCGAGCTTTTGCTGGGCTTCCTTTTGCTTCTGGGCTGCGCGCTGGATATAGTCTTTGAGGTTCTGTGGAACTTCCATGTTTCTGAGCTGGTACTGCTTCTGCATTGCCAGGTACTTGTCCAGGTTCGCGGAGGCCGCGGAGGCGGCCTTGCTGCGCGCGCGGATTCGTTGGTTGGCATCCGAGGCAATTTGCGCCAGTTGCAGGACCCGCTCGAACCGAGCTTCCACTTCGGCGTCGCGGGTTGTGTAGATCTGCGAACGGGCATTGCCGAGGTCGATCAGAACGTCGCTGTCGGTGCTGCTGGGATCGACCGCCGCGATCAGGGTTTGCCTCAGGCCGGAGCTGAGGCGGGTGCGGTCGTAGTGCCTATACCCAGCGTAGCCCAAGCCAGCAAGCAGGACGAGGAAGATTCCCCGGCGAACCCATGAGGTCGATGACTTTGGCATAAAAGCGCCTCCAGAGTATTACCTGGCGAATATTACTTCCACATGAAATAGAAGCCGGGGGCCTGGTCGAGGAGCCTGCTAGGGTTGGGGAAGAGGTCGTCGGAGTCGTCGGAGAGAGTTGCCAGGAGGCCTTTTTTGTCGCTGGCGGGGCGGGCGATGGTGGGTTCACCCTTGATGCCAGCGTCGCGGGCGGTGTCCATGAGGGCGACGCGGAAGCCTCCGATCTTGTCGATGAGGCCGAGGGGGATGGCCTGCTGGCCGGTCCAGACCTGGCCGGTGGCGAGCGGGCGGATCTTGTCGTCGGTGGAGTGGCGGCCACTGGCGACGTCGTGGACGAACTGGCCGTACATGTTGTCAACCAGGGACTGGAAGTAGGCCTGCTCGGCAGGGGTCATCTCGCGCGTGGGGTCGCCGGCGTCCTTGAGCGTGCCGGTGTGGATGACGACGCTCTTGAGCTTGGCCCACTTGAGCAGATCGCCGTAGTTGGTCCACTCCATGATGACGCCGATGGAGCCGACGACGGAGGCATTGTTGGCGTAGATCTTGTCGCATCCGCTGGCAATGTAGTATGCGCCGGATGCGCCGACGGACTCGACCGAGGCGACGATCTTCTTGTTTTTCTCGTGGCGGACGCGAAGCACCTCGTTGTAGATCTCCTGGCTGGCCGCAGCGCCACCGCCGGGAGAGTTGATGTGCAGAATGATGGCCTTGATGGAGGAGTCGTCGCCAAACTTGCGGATCTCGGTGTTGATCTTGTCGGCGTCGAGGATGACGCCGGTGATGTCGATGACTCCGATCTTGGAGCCGCCGCCGAGGCCGTCGATGGAGGCCGAGGTGTCGCCATTGATGCTGCGCACGATGGACCAGACCAAGCCGGTGAAGAGCAAGGCGATCAAGGCAAACGAGCCACCCAGGATGGCGATCCAGAACCAGGCGGAGTGGCGCCGGCGCGGCGGCTGAGGGTAAGGGGGATAGGGCGGGGTGGTGATGTCTTCCGGCATAATTTGCAGTTTAGACTATTTTTCCGCTTGCCATGACGGAGATTTTCTCTGGCACAGGCGGCCAGGCGCGCAGAAATCCGGATTGGCGGAGAAAAAATGAGGCGCGGAGTGCGATGGATGCGGCTATGCTGGTTACTGAATCGTACAAAGATTGCATCCGGTTGAAATGTGTCTGCCGCAGTGTCCGCGCCCAACGCGATCTTCGCGCAGGGGACACTCGGCATGAAGCAAGGTCTGAGGAGACGATGGCAACTCCGCGGTTGAGCATTGTGATTCCGGCGTACAACGAGAGCGCTCGCATCGGGCAGACGCTGGAGCGCGTGCTGGCGTGCGTCGATCGGCAGGGCTGGGACGCGGAGGTGCTGGTGGTGGATGACGGCTCCGAGGACCGGACCGTGGAGATTGTGCGCGGGTGGATGGAGCGGAGCACGCGGCTGCGCCTGGTGCGGAACGTGGGCAACCGGGGCAAGGGCTACAGTGTGCGCAATGGGCTGCTGCAGGCCGCGGGCGAGGTGGTGATGTTCACCGACGCGGACCTGTCGGCGCCGATGGAAGAGGCGGAGCGGCTGCTGGCGGCCATCCAGGAGGGGGCGGACGTGGCCATCGGGTCGCGCTGGATGGACCGCACGCGGCAGACCATCCACCAGCCGCTGTACCGCAGGTTCTTCGGACGATGTTTCAACTGGGTGACGCGCACGGTGATGGGGCTGCCGTTCAAGGACACGCAGTGCGGCTTCAAGGCGTTCACGCGGGCGGCGGCGCAGGTGATCTTCCGGCTGCAGCGGATCGAGCGCTGGGGCTTCGACCCGGAGGTCCTGTTCATCGCGCGCAAGCTGGGATACACGATTCGCGAGGTCCCGGTGACCTGGGGACACGACGAGCGCAGCCGGATGAGCTACCTCAGGGACGGCTTGAAGATGCTGGAGGAGATGGCGGCGATCCGGGGCAACTCGCTGGCGGGACGGTACGACAAGGACATCGCGGCGATGCAGGACACCAGCGCGATGGTGACTCCGCCGGTGAAACAGGGGAAGACCAGCCCCAGCATATAGGCGCAGCGCAAGCGGGCAGCGGTCAGCGGCTTCAGGGAGCGGGGGTGGGGGTGGGGGCGCGTGTGGGGGGATAGGGTTCGACGGTGAGGAGGGTGGAGAGCATGGAGCGCTCGCCATCGGAGAACTGGGCGCGGAAGGCGGGGGAGTTCAGGGTCAACTGGCGCTGCTCGGGGGGCATCTTGCGGAGGTCGAGGATGGCGCGGGTCAAGACGCGGCGGCGAGGCAGGGGAAGCGCGCTCCACTGCTGCTCGGCATTCAGGAATTGCTGACGCTGGGGCGGAGTGAGACGCTCAAAGGCCTCGTTGCGGCCGAGCATGCGACTGCGCTGCTGCGGGTCCATGTTGTAGAGCCGGGCCATCTCGTTGAGCTCGTCCTGCTGGACTTGCCGGGGAAGCTCGCGAAAGCCGGGCATGTTTTGCAGGGCGCGCTGCATTTCGGGCAGCGAGAGATTGCTGTGGTTGTCCATCCACCGCTGCATATGTTCCTGGTTCTCTGCGGGCCTGGCGGCAATATTTGGACCGGGCCTGGCGGCGGCGCGGGGCGGCTCGGTGCGCTGAGCCCTGGGAGCAGGCGGGGGCGGCGCAGAACGGGGTCCGCGGGCGCGGGCCAGCGCCGGCGCGGCGGCAAACAGCAGAACCAATGCCGCACCAAGACAGAGCCGGGATGGAAGATGCATTTTCATGATGAGTACGGCGGCGCCTAACCCAACCGCGACAACCAATGGGCAATGCCCTACGGGCGAAGGTCTTCCAGATCGGACAGCTCTTCAATTCACGTTCGGACTCGCCGGGTTTACTTGCTGTATCTGAAGTCTACTGCGCGGGGTGAAGATCGCAAAAGTCAATTTTTTTGAACCTCCTGTTTCGAACCTCTGTGCTTATAACCCAGGGCATTATTGCTGATGGTGCAATGTTGGACCGATGGACAAAACCCGAGATTCCGGCCTGCGACTTCGCTCCGGCCAGAATCCCGATCCTGCAAGCGCTGCGTCAGAATGGTAACCTCCGTGGGCCTAGCTCTGAGGAAGCGCGGTGTCGGAGTCGGAGTCGGGCGCATCGTCCTGCAGGAGCTGGTCCATCTGTTGCAGCGCCTGCTCGTCCTTCTGAAGGAGCTGCAGGTCGTTGACGACAGCGGACACCTCAACCGGGTGGGGGCGCTGGTAGGTGGCGATGCCGAAGCTGCCGCCTGCGACGACAAGTACCAGGGCCAGGGTCCCGGCAAGCGCTGGGCGGAGGTGGCGGCCGGTGTTGAGGAGCAGGCGCGTTTTGAGCTGTTCGAACCAGCCGGCGGGGGGCGCGGACTGCATCTCGCGCAGGCGGACCGCCAGTTTCTGGTCGAAGTAAGGCGAGACCTCGGGGACCTGCCAGGCGTCGAGCAGAGAGAGTGTGGCCTCAAGCGAGGCGAGATCGCGCGCACAGTCGGCGCATGTGGCAATGTGGGCGCGCGCTGCGTCGTTTGCGGGCGCGGCGGGATCGAAGAGCAGATTAGGAAGCGCGGTTTGGCAAAGTTTGCAGTTCATCGTGGTGTTTCCTTTCCTTCGCCGACGCGTCGTATGGCTGCGCTGCGCGTCTTGCTGTGTGAAGTCCGGCGGTGGTTGCCTGGCCGGACTTCCATTCAATCAGGTCTCTCGAAATCAGGCTCCTCAACAGTATGGACGAGAAGCCATGGACAAAGTTGCTGCTAAATAAACTCCTTCAGCTTCTCGCGCAGGGTCTGGTAGGCGCGGAAGAGCAATGATTTGGTGGCCGACTCGCTGAGCTTGAGGACGTCGCCGATCTGTTTGTAGTCCATGCCCTCGTACTTGTGCATGAGGACGGCCATGCGCTGTCGTTCGGGGAGCGCCATGACGTGCTGGCGGATGGCGTTCATGCGTTCGCGGCGGAGCAGGCTGTCTTCGGCGCCGGGGGTGGAGTCGGCAACATCGGGGGTCGTGCCGGTGTCGGGGTCCGTCTCGTCGAGGTAGACAGTGGATGCGGCGCGCTCGTGGCGGGTGTCGCGCGCGTGGTTGACGCCGAGGTTGGTGGCGATGCGGTAGAGCCAGGTGCTGAAGCGGGCCTCGGCGCGGTAGGTCTGGCGCGACCGATAGACGCGCAGGAAGACCTCCTGGGCGAGCTCCTCGGCGATGGCCTGGTTATGCACCATGCGGTACATGAAGTTGACGATCGGCCTGCGGTACTTCTGAATGAGGAAGTCGAAGCCGGACATATTTCCGGCGCGCAGCTCCAGCATGATGGCGGAGTCTTCCATCTCGGCAAAGTGCGCGGAGCCCTGCGCGACACAGGGCGAGAGCACACCCTCGAGAAGACCCGGGTTGACGGCCAAGGTAGCCATATCCTCCGAAACCCCATCCGGGTCGCGAGGTTGCGCGGAAGCGGCAAAATCCGCCTGAATTTCGTCGCCGGGCTGGCCGCCGGGCGGGCCGTCTTGGAGGGCGTGCGGGGCGCCGTGGAGAGGCATTCCAGCGGGATTGGACGTCGGTGCGTGGGGATGCAGCGGTTTCTGTGGCCGAGCGGACATCTGGCTTGCCTATTGTACTTGGCGGGCGCAAGCCGGATACGGCGGCGAGGCTGGTGCGGCGCGTCTCTCCGGATCATAACGGCCCAAAACAAGCGTACTCCCGACTCTGCGAGCAAGATGCGGAGATTCTACGCGGGGTGGGGCAGGCATGAGCGCGCCCTAGTGCGGCGGACCATCCCCGTGTATGCTGGAACAGTACGGTGTTGCCTCACGGCGCGGTGTCGGGCGCATAACTCAGCGGTAGAGTGCCACCTTCACACGGTGGAAGTCGTAGGTTCGAATCCTGCTGTGCCCACCACTTAACAATTCTAAGACATCCAATACAATCCAGAGAAAACAGACAAGCCGCTGAAAAATCAGCTGCTTTTGTCTTTTTGCGTCCAAGGGCGTATTGTGGAAGCCATGTTCCCCTGGGGGCATTTCTGGGGGCACGCATTTCAGAAATTGGGGGCATTCTAGCCTTCAGCCGTGTGAGGTTGAGACAATGGCATTGACCGATACCGAAATTCGCCGCTCAAAGCCCGCCGAAAAAGCCTACAAGCTCTTCGACAGTGGCGGGCTACATCTACTGGTCACGCCCTCTGGGGGCCGTCTGTGGCGCTGGAAATACCGTTTCGAGGGCACAGAGAAACAGTTGGCATTGGGCAGTTACCCCGCGCTCTCCCTTGCCGATGCGCGTGAGCGTCATGCTAAGGCGCGCAAGCAGCTCGCCAACGGCATCGACCCGATGGCCGAACGCAAGGCCGAGAAAACCGCTGTACTGGTCGCCACGGAACACACCTTCCAGAAGATCGCCGAGCAATGGCTGGAGCACTGGCGGGGGAACAAGAGCGCCCGCCATTCAGAGACAACCCGGAACCGTCTGAAGGTGAATGTCTACCCGATCCTGGGCGAAAGGCCCATCGCGGAAGTCGAGCCGATGGAGCTTGTCCAGCTTGCCAAGAGCATTGAGTCGCGTGGGGCCTCAGACATGGCGAAGCGGATTTTGCAGATCGTAGGGATGGTGTTCCGCTACGCCGTTGCGCACGGCTACAGCAAGCGCAACCCCGCCGCCGAGATTCGCCCCTCGGACATCCTGAAGCCCACCCGCAAGATAAACATGGCCCGCATCGACGCGAAAGAGCTTCCTGCCCTGCTCCGCGCAAT
>Ga0116114_1001101_pt1 | contig 15162 bp, 9 predicted proteins | sample June2015DPH_10_5_FD_89823 | JGI IMG/M metagenome (GOLD analysis project Ga0116114, IMG submission 89823) | Peatland microbial communities from SPRUCE experiment site at the Marcell Experimental Forest, Minnesota, USA - June2015DPH_10_40 | ecosystem: Environmental > Terrestrial > Soil > Wetlands >... | reverse complement strand
AAGCTTCTGCCGCTGCTTTTGCGCAAGCCAGCGAAACGCCGAGAATTGCATTTGCACCGAGATTTGCTTTGTTTGGGGTTCCATCAAGCGCGATTAAAAGCTGGTCAATTGCAACTTGATCTACGGCGTCAAAATCAATAATTTCTTCGGCTATTTTATCATTTACATTTGAAACTGCTTTCAAAGTACCTTTTCCATTATAACGGTTTTTATCACCATCTCTTAATTCTACAGCTTCATTTTCACCTGTAGATGCACCGCTGGGGACAGCAGCACGACCAATCACCCCGCATTCTAATGCAACTTCAACTTCCAATGTAGGGTTACCGCGTGAATCCAAAATTTCCCTTGCGAAAACATCAACTATTGTAGTCATTACTATTTCTCCTGATTTTTTTAATAATTTATTGATTTCTTAATAAAATACAAACTGAAAAATTCTGTACATTATATTGTTAAAATTAGACAAAGGCGAAGAAAAAAAAAAGGACATTTGAAGTACAACTTTTAAATGCCCTGCTTGACGGAATCGGATTGGATTATTTCTTTGATAAATCTATGTTCCCCTTAAATGAAGTTAAAGAATATCTTCTGAAAAGATACAGCAAGGAGAGAATTGATAAATTAAATAGTTTAGGGCTTTTGGATTAAATGTCATTTACGTGAGACTCACCTTTAAGGTGAGCCTCACTTATAGATCGCAAAAATAACAAATACTTATTTGTTATTTCTTTTTGAATACATACTCCAGAAATTTTAAGCTGCTTATGTTACCCATTTCATCAGTATAAAAATTAAACATCTCATGTTTCCCAGGATCACTTGCAAAACAGAAACTATTCAAATTTAAGGGTAGTATACGCGCATTAAAATCAGGTTTTTCAATGAGTGAAAAGTGCAAAGTATCATCCTTTATAAAGACTTCAGCATTTGCATATCCGCCCTGAACAGAATAGCTGCCGACATATTTATTGAGATCGATTTTTTTTGGATCAAAAACCAGTTCTGATTGTTTCTTTTCCAGAATCGGTATAAACTTTTCATAAATGATCTGTGTTAAATGTTTCACCGGGCCAAGATCGCCTTGCGGATAATTGCAGTTCGTCATAATAACAACACCAAACTTAAGGTCCGGAATGAATTCTGCTTTTGCAAAAAACCCCCAATGTCCGCCAGCATGTCCAACCACTTCATGCCCCTGGTCCTGGTACATTGCCCAGCCGATACCATAAACATCTTTTGATTGAGGACTCATCAGCGTTTGCTGAGAACGCATGAGCCTTAGATTGTCACCATTTAACACTCGTTGAGTATTTTCAACCTGATCACGGAATTGGAAGGAAATAAATCTCGCTATATCTTCCGGTGTGGTGTACAGACCGCCCGAATATTTTATAAGTTCACCTCCCCACTCAGGCGCACTGTACCTGTCAAAATTTGGTTCAAGATACACATACCCCTTTGCTAAACGGCTTTTTTGTTCATCATTGAGCTTAAAGTCGGAATTATTCATATCAAGCGGATTTAAAATATTAGATTTGATATAATCATCGAACGGTTCCTGAACAACTTTTTCAAGCGCAATACCAAGAAGCTGATAACCGAAATTTGAGTAATTAGGATACATATTCGGCGTATATTCTATCTCTACCTTATTAAGTGTTGATATCAATTCATTCTTTGACACACCCCATGGAATTTCTCCTTTACCTTTGTTTACAACCCATAAAAAATTTGCAAAATAATGCCAGAAACCCTGGGCTGCATCTACATGTAATCCGGCTGTATGCGTTGCAAGCTGCCGTAAAGTAGTCGGACCTGTATTTACCGGGTAATCCGGCGTATACTCAGGTATATATTTAATTAGAGGATCGTTTAAATTTACTTTTCCCTTTTCGGCAAGCTGCATAAACATTGTTGCAACAAAAACCTTAGTAATTGAACCGGCGCGGTAAATAGTCTTTGTCGTAGCCGGTATTTGATTTTCAATGTCGGCATACCCAAATGCCTGAGAAAATATTATTTTTTGATCAAAAACAATTGCGATAGAAAGACTTGGCCAACCACGCTGTTTCATTAAAGATTTACAGGTTTCAGGTAAATTTTGTATTAATGAATCGAGAGAATTTTGAGCGAATACCGGCATGTTTAATATTACAATTATCAGGCTCAAAATAATTAAAGTTTTTCTTCTATTCATCTGATTCCTCTTTATTATAAATAATACAATAATAAACCGCTAACAATTATAAGTAACTGAAGTTACGCAGTTATTACAAATTTTATTAAATAGCTCCGAGTTTTAACTCGGGGAATAATGAAAGCCCGGACATTATTGGCTTTAGCCGCAATTTTCGTGTCATTTTGGCTAAAGCCGAACATGTTTTGAAATTTATAAAACCCCGACATAAATGTCGGGGCCATTTTAAATATCATTTGAGTAACTTCAGTAAGTAACATAATGATAAATGACTAAGCGTCTTTTATATTAGACCCGGCTAATTTTAAAAGGTTGGGTTAGATAAAATGAGGATCTATATTTATGCGTAATTTTAATTATAATCGGTATCCAATTTGGTCTTGTATAAAGTTCTACTTTCCAGCCGCTACTTTAAATAATTTTTCAAATGCACTTGTAACCGGCAGTTCACATTGACCGTATGATTTTTTAGCCGCCTCCAGCAGTATTATACTCTCATTAATCCAGTCTGCATCCGGTTTCTGATTTTTATTTATAAAATTTATAGCTTTCAGTCCGGCTTCTGCCAGAAGTTTTAAATTCAAAGCCATCGGCGTCATTTCCCGCAAGATTGGAGATGATTGAATAATTTCAATCAACTTTGGATAATTTTCTTTCCACAGGCTCAATTCAGATATAATATTATCTGCAGCGTCTTTATTTCCGGATAAATATTCATCAACTTTATTTCTAAACTTTCTGCTGATGTTTGATTCGGGATTTGCAGCATCTACAGTGCGCGTGTAAGGGGAAAATGAATTATAATGTACTTCTTGAGAAATCCTTGCATATCCCTTTAAAGGTTCAATTACGTCGACAAAATCTTTCAGGGCACTTATATCATTACCGCCTGTCAATCTTCTTAGCATCATATCATAATTCTTTAGCTGCGTTACCCCGCAGTCTTCAAGCTTATGATTTATTATATCAAGTCTTCTGTACATATCCCTAACATCTTCGACAGAGGCCGGAGACCAGAGTCTTTCCGCAATTGCAGCCGTCCTTGGCCAGATGCGGGAATCAATATTTTCAGGTGTTACAAGTTCACTCCACATAGCTGCTTCACCCCCTAATATATTTTTGACGGCAGTTCCGCTTAATATAGAATCAACAGGCACAGGATCATTTAGATAATGAACCAAAGCGGGCTCGCAATGGTCAAGATAATATCCGTAAGATAATATTCCTTTATATCCTTTCAGGGCGGCATCCTGCAATGCCGATTGGCCGCGCCATGATTGTATAACGATATCTTCCGGCATACCCGGCTGAAGAATTTCATCCCAACCTATCATTTTCTTATGATACTTAGATATTATTTTCCGAATCCGTTTAGTGAAATAAGCCTGAAGCTGTTCCGTTGTACTAAAATGATGAGATGCCATAAATTTTTGTATAGGTTTATTTTTGCTCCAGTCTTTCCCGTTATTTTCATCACCGCCTATATGAATGTATTCATCGGGAAAAAGCTTAGACATCTCTTTAAAAAACTTATCGAAAAATTGATATGTTGCTTTTTTAGCCGGGTTGAAAACCGGATTAAAAATTCCCCAACTTCTTTCTATTTTATTTTCAGGATTTTGCTCTCTTTGATCCTTAGGCAGACTTGAAAATTCCGGATAAGCGATAAGCCAGCTTGTTGAATGCCCCGGGATATCAAATTCAGGTATTACGCGTATTCCCCTCTCGCCGGCATAAGAAATAATATCTTTTATTTGCTGCTGCGTATAATAAAAGCCATCGGAGCCGAGTTTTGTAAGTTCCGGAAAAGTTTTACTTTCCACGCGGAATCCCTGGTCATCGCTTAAATGCAAATGCAGTACATTCATTTTCAAAAAAGTCATCGCGTCCAGATTTCTTTTAATAACATCAACGGGCATAAAATGGCGGCTTACATCAATCATTAATCCGCGCCATTGAAAGCGGGGCTTATCGATAATCTTTACTGCAGGGAAATAATAACCAATGCTGTCTGAACATAATAATTGAAGAAAAGTTTGCAATCCATGTATTGCGCCTAAATCAGTTTCTGCAGATAATTCAATTTTTAAAGGCGTAATTGTCAATGTATAAGATTCATCTTCATTTAACACCAGTTTACCGGGATTTTTACATTCAATTACAAACTCTGATTTGTTACTATAGTTAGTCACTATGGAATCTACTGTAGTAATAAAATTCTGAGTAAAGAAAAAGCCTGTCTGACCAGATAAGTGCTTAAGTGCCCTCGTTGCAGAGCCATATAGCCGCTTATCAGGGTTTCCTTTAATAGAAATTGTAAATGCAGTATCCAGCCTGAACCTTCCGTCCATTTTAATAAGCTTTTCTGGAACAGGCATAAGATTGCAGAAAGTATCATTTCCCTGAGAAAAGGTAGACGTTAATGAAATAAATAAGGAAATAATAATGTAAGGAATAGTTTTACAAAGCTTCATTTTACCTCCGGATAAATCTTAATAAATGAACGCCCCCGGGAAATAATCAATTATATAACTGTTAAATTAAATATAAAAAAAAACCGGGTAAAACCCGGCTTTAAATTTATAAATAATATTTTAAAAAAATTACCACGCATAAGCTTCCGGCGCCTGATTACCAGGCCCGGGCCAAATTTCATCAAGCTTTTTCAATATATCTGTGGAAAGTTTTATATCAACGGCCGCCGCATTCTGTTCAAACTGTTCCAGTGTCCTTGGACCAACAATAGGTGAAGTTATTACGGGATTGTGCAAAGTCCATGCTAATGCAACATCGGCAGGACTATGATTTATTTCTTTACAAAGTTTTTCATAGGCTTCAATTTTCGGGCGAAGTATTTCCGCCGAGCGCTGGAGCGGTTCGCGGCTTCTGCGCTGGCCATCTTTTATTTTTTCAAGAACGCCGGCTAAGATACCTCCGCCGATAGGGCTCCAGGGTAATACTCCAACACCCATAGCTTTACATGCCGGAATCACTTCAAGTTCAATGTGTCTGTTTCTTAAGCTATAAATACTTTGTTCGGAAACCAATCCTAAAAAATTTCTTCGTTTAGCGGCGTAATTTGCTTCAACAATATTCCATGCAGCAAAATTACTGCTTCCTACATAAATAACTTTTCCTTCATTTACAAGGCATTCCATTGCCTGCCATATTTCATCCCATGGGGTCTCACGGTCAATATGGTGCATTTGATAAAGGTCTATATGATCCGTTTTCAAACGTCTAAGACTATCCTCACATGCTTTGCGAATATGATAAGCGGAAAGCTTTGAATCATTCACCATTTCTCCCATTTTGTTATAAACTTTTGTAGCTAATACAATCTTATCACGATTTTTACTTTTTTCCAGCCAGTTACCAATAATGCTTTCAGTAGTACCGGGGCCAAGCTTTCCACCATAAATATCTGCCGTATCAAAATAATTTACACCAAGTTCTAATGCTTTATTCATTATTTTAAAGCTGTCCGCTTCTGATGTATACTCGCCGAAATTCATAGTGCCGAGACAAATTTTACTTACAAGTAAACCGCTTCTTCCAAGATGTGTGTAATGCATTTCAACTCTCCGTATGTTTAATGTAGATGATAGTAAAGCGAAGCACTAAGCGATTCAGCGAATCACTTTACAATAATATTATTTTACAATTTCTCAGTTATAATTTAGAAATATTTAATCCCTTTTAACAATACCTCTGACAGGTTTGTTTTCTATAAAATTCACAACATTTTCTGCAGCACGTTTCTGACCGTCAATTAATGAGTCCGCTATTACTGCTGAGTTATGCGGTGAGCCGATTACATTCGGAAGATCAAGGAATGGAAAATTTAATCTGAACTCTCCGTTTCTAAATGGTTCTATCCACCAGGCATCAATTCCTGCAGAAAACTCCGGATTTAATACTAAATGATCGAATAAATCTTTCTCTACAATTAAATCCCCCCTTGCGATATTAATTAATATTGCATTTGGTTTCATTAATTCCAATTCCCGTTTTCCAATAAAACCCCTGGTTAAATTATTTAAAGGAATTGAAAGAATAACTATATCCGATTTACTTAAAACATAATCCAAATCATTTAGCGTTCCGATGAACTCAATATCCGCATCAGTCGCGCCGCTTGTGTTAACAGCTAAAGTTTTTACGCCAAAATTTTTTAGCAACTCTGCAGCGGCTTTACCGATGCCGCCAAACCCGATTATACCTGCTATGGAATTTTTTAATGACCGGTTAAGTGTTATTTGATCAAACTCACCCTGCAGCAGCTTTTTATGATTTATTAAAAGGCGCTTGGAAAGGGCTAATATCATTGCAACTATATGCTCAGCCATTGGTTCGGCATAAGCTCCCTGATTTGCTGCAATTAAACAATCATCAGGGAATACATTAAAATTAAGATGATCATACCCGGCGGATAAAAGTTGAATAAACCTAAGCCGGTTAAATAAAGTTTTTCCCGCGCCATTTAATTCCTTAGGAACATTCCATATTAAAAGGATATCAGCTTTTCCCAATACTTTCTCACGGTCCTCTTTATTGACGTCTTTTAAAAAGATAACATTAGCTTTGTTTCCAAGCACTTCTTTATAAAGATAACGTTCATTTTCAGCTACATAAAATGTAACGGCAACATTCATGAAATTCATTTCATCTTACCTAACGGTTTACCGTATTCATAGTATTCTCCGGGTAACGCGACCCTTTGGCTACATTCTTAGGAGCAATTTTTTCCAATAACTCAAGTTCTTCTTTTGTTAAACTCACATTAACAGCTTCTACATTCTCTTCAAGATACTTAATACGTTTTGTCCCGGCTATCGGTATAACATCTTCTCCCTGAGCCAGCAGCCAGGCAAGTGCGAGCTGTGGTGCAGCACAGTTTTTCTTCGCCGCAAGTTCTTCAATTTGTTTAACAATAGAAAGATTATATTCAAAGTTTTCTCCCTGAAATCTTGGATTGAAACGGCGGAAATCATTTTCAGCAAGGTTATCAATCTTTTTAATTGCTCCCGTAAGAAAACCACGGCCTAATGGACTGTAGGCGACAAAACCAATTCCCAGTTCACGACAGGTTGATAACGCACCGTCTTCCGGGTCGCGTGTCCAAAGCGAATATTCAGACTGCAAAGCTGTAATGGGATGAACACTATAGGCACGTTTGATTGTATTTGGCGATGCCTCAGATAATCCTATATATCTGACTTTGCCTTCTTCAACCAACTTAGACATAGCCCCGACGGTATCTTCAATCGGCGTTTCTATATCAACACGATGAAGATAATAAAGATCAATCACATTTATATTTAATCTCTTTAAACTTGCTTCACAAGCTTTTTTGACATATTCGGGTTTTCCGTTGTAACCCCGTGAACCATCGGAATGCCGGACAATACCAAACTTCGTTGCAAGTACAACTTTATCTCTTCTATCATTAATAGCTCTTCCTACAAGTTCTTCATTATGCCCTATGCCGTACATATCGGCAGTATCTAAAAAATTTACACCAAGTTCAATTGCCCTGTGAATTGTCTTTACAGACTCTTCATCATCGGTTTTTCCATAGAACTCGGACATTCCCATGCAGCCTAATCCGACTGCAGAAACAAATAAATTCGATTTACCAAGTTTTCTTTTAAACATTTTTAACCTGCAATTTGTTTATAAGTAATTTACAAAAATAAATTAATTTAATCAGTTCCCCCGTATGGGCTGGAAGAGAATTGCTTTAACTCTTCATAACATAAGAATTCAAAAACGCGATTGCCAAAGCCCATGCTTGTTTAGCCGCATCAGGGTTATAGCTTGCACGGGCATTACAAAAAAAGCCGTGATCTGCATTTGAAAAAACAACATTAACATAATTTTTATTATTCAATTTCAAAGATGCAGTTATTGTGTTTATCTGATTCTCATCTATATGCTTATCAAGTCCGCCCCAGAACATTAACATTGGCGCATGGATATCCGGTACCCGATCCAATATTGAGGGCATACCTCCGCCGTAAAAAGATATAGCGGCTTTCAAGTTTAATAATGTATTTGCAAGAAACGATACTCTGCCACCCATGCAAAATCCGATTGAGGCAACTTCGTTTGACAGTAGCCGCTTCTCATTCTTAAGCCACTCATTAACCGATATAATATCGGCGATTAATCCTTCATTAGTAAGCGCCTGGACATGTACCCATGTACTTTCGAAATCATTATAATTACCTTCAAAGCCCTTTCCTGTACGATGAAATAATTCAGGGGCAATTGATATAAAACCTTCTTCAGCAAATCTTCCGGTAATATCCCGTATATGTGAGTTTATTCCGAAGGCTTCCTGAAATACTAATATACCGGGATGTTTTTCGGAATCTTTGGGACGGGCAACAAAAGCTGCCATTGTTGTACCGTCGGAAACGTTCAGGGAAATATCTTCAATTACAACTCCACTCATCTTTACCTCGGAAATGATAAATATTGAAACTTAAACAGGTGTAAAACTGTTTTTAAAATATTATTTGTTTTAATAATAATAAATTTCCGGATATTTTATTTTATAGAAAGATGTATGGATCACTAAATTTTTGTAAAGCGTTTTCCGTCACTTTTACTTGCAATTACGTTATAAAAAAATAATTTGGCCTGTATTTGTTGAATAACACAATAGGCAGATATAAAATCCGCCTTGAATAATTTTTATTTTCCTTGCAAGCCAAGATCATCGTCCGATTCAGCAATTACTTTCTCTTTTTTAGAAAAAATCTTTGAAAAGAATGCCGGAAGTTTTTCCCTGTAACCTTCGGCAATTGAATAGATAACCGGGACAAGGACCAAAGTTAAAAAGAGAGAACTTATTAATCCGCCGATGATAGCCCAAGCCAAGCCCGATTTCCACTCGGAACCTGCATCTACGGAAGTTGCAATCGGAAGCATACCAAAAATCATTGCAGCAGTGGTCATCATAATAGGCCTTATCCTGCTTTCACCTGCTTCAATCAGAGCATCATAAGTTGAATCTCCTTCTTTCTTTTTTTGGCTTGTCCTGTCAACTAAAAGAATTGCATTCTTACCGACAAGCCCAATTAACATAATTACACCAAGAATGGACATAATGTTTAATGACTTCATTGAAAGCGCTAATGCGAGTAAAGCACCTATCATTGCAAGCGGTATTGAGAATAAAATTACAAAAGGATCAAAATATGAATCATACAAAGCTACCATAACCATATAGACGAATATAATTGCCGCTATCAAAGCTAAGCCCAAACTGCCGAACGAATCTGCCTGGTTTTTAAGATCGCCCCAGTACAAAATATCAACTCCCTTTGGTAAACCCGCTTTAGTAACTGCTTTCTTTATATCCGCACCAATACTGCCTGCGGGCCTGCCTATAACTTGTGAATAGACCGTTACTTCAGGAATCCTGTTTACTCTTTGAAGTTTTGTCGGGCCGGTTGTCTGGTAAACTTTTGCAAACTGCATTAGCTGGATTGACTGACCGTATTTATTAACAAAGGTTAGATTTTCAAGATCGGATATTCTTGACCTGTCAAATTTATCAAGCGAAATTTTTATATTATAATCATCATCACCATCACGGTACTTGGAATCATCATTTCCTTGAAAAGCGACATTCAATACAGAGCCGACATCTGCAATAGATAAACCAAAGTCAGCAAGTTTCTGCCGGTCAATTTCAATTTGTGTCTCGGGGTTTCCATCTTCCGAAGATAGGCGTACATCAGCAGTACCCGGAATTGTTTTAACAATGCCCTCTACAAATCCTGCAGCTTTTTGAACATCATTCCTGTCCGAACCGTTAATAATTAATTGTATAGGAGACGAATTAGCTGTACCAAATATTCCTATAGGATTAATACGGACTTTCACACCGGGAATTGTTTGCGCAAATTTCTTAATTTCGTTTCCTATATCATCGGTTGATTTGATTCTTTCCTTTTTAGGAACTAACGTAACATCAAGTTCGGAAGTATTGCTGGCATACTGGCCTATTAATCCTTCACTTGAAGCGCCGACATTCGCGAACAAATTTTTCAATTCCGGCATTTTCCGGATATAATTTTCAACTTCTTCACTAACATAATTTGAATGTTCCAAAGTATAACCAAGCGGCATTTCAAGGGTAACTGCAAATTCACCCTGGTCGGTCTGGGTCATAAATTCAGCGCCAATAAATCCTAACGGAATCAGCATGATCGCTGCAATAAATAAAACTAATGCTGCCAAAATAACTTTTATTCTATTTACAAGAGCCCATCTGAGAATAGAGATATACTGATCTGTTAATTTATGAAAGCCCTTTTCAAACCAGAGAGCAAATCTTCCTATTATCGTCGCTTTGGTTCGTCTTTCAAGCTTGCTTATTCTTGAAGCAAGTAAAGGAGTAACAGTGAATGAAACAAATAAGCTAAGCAGGGTTGAAGTAACAACAACAACCGCAAACTCTCTTAAAATGTTTCCAACCAATCCCCCGGTTAAGGCAAGCGGAACGTAGATTACAACATCAACCATGGTTATTGCAAGCGCCGCAAACCCGATTTCATTTCTTCCTTTAAGAGCAGCGACTTTTCTTTCTTCTTTACGCTCAAGGTGGTGATAAATATTTTCCAAGACCACAATTGAATCGTCAACCAAGAATCCAACAACCAGCGAAAGACCCAACAGCGTCATAAGATTCAGGGTAAAACCAAAAATAAGCATAACCGTGAAAGTTGAAATCAGCGAGCACGGTATTGCAAGCATAACTATAAATGAGTTTCTGAAACTGTGAAGAAACAGAAGCATTACAATTGCAACCAAAAGTACTGCAAGACCAAGATCTAATTTTACACCATTTGCTGCATCAATTGTAAATTGAGATTCATCCTGGGCAATATTAAATTTCACATTATTAGCTTTAAAATCACTTTCAATTTTTTTTAATTCTTGTTTAACCAGACGGCTTACATCAACAGAGTTAGCGTCTGTCTGTTTTTGTACAAGCACTCCTATGGAAGTAACACCGTCGATTCTGCTTATACTATCGGGATCCTTTATTCCGTCTTCCACTTCCGCAATATCCGCAAGGCGTATATTGCTGCCGTTTGCCAGATGAGCAACAATAAGGCTTTTCAATGTATTTATTGAATTGAATTTCCCTGCAAGCCTAACAACATATTGATTTGCACCATTGTCAATTTTACCGGCAGGAAAATCGAGGTTGGAAGATTGAATAGATTGAACGACCTGCGTTATAGATAAGCCAAAAGAATTAATCTTATCTGCATTTAAATTAACTTTTATTTCTCTTTCATTACCCCCTACAAGAGTAATTTGACCCACGCCGGAAATTTTAGAAATTCTCGGCTGAATTCTATCAACAACAAATTGGTAGAATTGCTTCGGAGGCATGTTACTGTTAACGCCCATCCTTAATACCGGGATTTCATCAAGTGCAAATTTTGAAAGTACCGGGGATTTTACATCAGATGGTAATGTATTTAATATTTGATTTACCTTCCTTTGTGCACTTTGAAGTTGAATATCTACATCTGCCGACTGCAAAAATTGAATTACAACAAATGAAACTCCCTCACTTGAAGTTGAGGTTGCGTAATCAACCTGATCAAGTGTTGAAATAGCATCTTCAACCGGTTTAGTAACTGAAGTCTCAACTTCGTTCGGGGATGCCCCAGGGTAAACTGTTGATATAGTAATAACAGGCGGCGTAATCTTTGGCAGAAGCTCATAATTAAGCTGTGTATAACTGTAAATTCCCAGCAACACCAACGCAGAAAATATAACCACCACTAACGTAGACCGTTTAATCGAAAGTTCGGTAATCGTCATCTTTTAATCTCCTAAATAAACTTTTTTCTTTTCAATAGATCCTGTTTAAAAGGCAGGTCCATCCATAAGAAAGGCAGTTTAAGCCATTTATCTAATAATTTTAACTTTATAATTTTCTTTTAAATTATTTTGACCATTTATTACAACAATGTCTCCCTCTTGCAAACCGGATAGAACCTCCAAAGTATTATTTGAAGAATTCCCAATTACGAGATTCCGTAATTTTGCAACTCCACCTTCAATAACATAAACCTGTGCATCTTTAATGCTTCCTAGAAGAGCATCACGCGGTATTATAAGAGATATTGAATTCGAAGCCGGGCTGAATAATATATGTGCAAACATTCCTGCTTTCAAAGGATGTTCTTTGCTGTTTGAAAGGTCTACTTCAACAGGATAAGTATGTGCAGCATCTCCCTTGCTGCCTATTGTTTTAATTTTCCCTTCAAAGGTTACACCCGAATAAACATCAGTTGTAATCTGCACTTTATCGCCGACTTTCAAATTGAAAACGTCTTGTTCCGAAACATTAATCATTGCCTTAAGAGTGGCAATGTCAACAACCTCTGCAACAGTATTATTTTTTTGAATATAATCTCCCAAATCCACATTTCTGGAAGTTACGATACCTGAAATTGGCGTAACAATCTTTGTATCTTCGTAAGCTTTTTTAGAAGTAACATACTGCGCTTCTGCCGATTGTAATGCAAGCTTTGCCGTTTCAAGCTGGGAATCGGTAACGGATTTTTCGGCGGAAAGAGCCTGGTAACGTTCATAATCTTTTTGAGCATTAAGATAATTAACTTCGGAGGTTTTAAAAGCAGCAAATTCAACTTCATCGTCAAGCTGTATTAAAGTTGAGCCACCTTTTTTGAAATCACCAATCTGCGCCGATACTTTTATTACTTTCCCCTGCGCTTCGGATACAATCGGAACATCATTATTAGCCTGGATAGTTCCCACCAGGTTAAGATGATCGGTAATATGTTTTGAACCGACAGTAACTACATTAACCGGATATTCATCTATCTTTTCAACATATTCCGCCGCCCTAATCTGCGATTTATTATGCAAAAGGATAACAATAATGACTATGAATGCTATAACAGCTATTGTAAAATATTTTAGGTTTTTACTCATTTTTTACCTCTTCTTAATTTTCTAATTGTCATTTCCCGCCAGTCGATCTTTCAATCAGTGCTTTAGCAAGCTCATAATCTACTATTGATTGGGCATAATTTGTTTTAGCCTGCACCAATGCAACTTCGGCATCAAGTAATTCAGAATTTAATGTAAGCCCTTGTTTAAATCTTTCATCGGTAACACGGTAATTTTCTTCTGCCTGACTTACTGTCTGCTGCGTAACTAAAATTTTTTCTTTTGCTTTCACCAGGTTGTAATAAGTTTGGGTAACATCAAGGGTAACAGCATCTTTTAAAGTGCTGTAATTATCCTTCGTCTGTTCGTACTGAGACTCGGCTTGAATAGTTTGTGCTTTTGTTGTACCCCAATCCCATAATGTATATGTTAAACCAATATCAACAGCCCATGTACCGATAAATTTATTTTCAAGAGGAAGAATTCTTGAATTGGGTTTTTCATAATCATATTCACCTCCTAAAACAACCTGCGGGAACCAGCCGGACTGCGCTAAAGTTATTCCGTTTTTACTCGCATTTAGCCGGTATTGTAAAGACTTCAAATCCGGGCGGTTCTTCATTGCTTTATCTATCAACTGATCGATATCTTCAATATTTTCATTTTCAACTTCAGCATCTTCTTGTATTTCAATTTCAGTGGCTAAAGAGATATTAATGACATTATCAAAATTTACGGTTGCAATTTTAACCGAATTTCTTGCATCTATTTGTGAAAGCTGTGCTTCAGATAATTGAACTTCAACTTTAAGAACTTCATTTTTAGTAGCCAGTCCCTGTTTAAAGAAATTTTGAATATCATCCAGATGCACTTTCATCTGTTGAACATTTTCATCTATTGCTTCTTTTAATTTACCTGCAAGAAATAAATTCCAGTAAGCATTTTTAATATTGTAAATAACGTCCTGTTCATCTTTACTATAATCCTGTTTCGCAGCTAATGAATTGTTCTTAGCAATTTCCGAATTGCTGGAAATTTTAAACCCGGTAAATAACGGCTGTTGTAAAGATAATTTTGCAGTATAATTATCAAGTACTGTCGGCGAAAGAGTATAAGTACCAAATTCGGGAATAGTTATAGTATAAGGTTCAACATTGCTTAGGCGCGTATAATTAGCTCCCAAAGCAAGAGACGGCAGTCCTCCAGCATTTGCCAGGCTTAATTGAGCATCGGCAGAAATTATTTTCATTTTTGATGAGTGAAGTGTTTTACTGTTTTCCAAACCGATTTTCAGACTCTCCTCCAAAGTAAGATGACGCTTCTCTTGAGCGTTGTTCGGATTTGTAAACAAAAGAGACAACAAAACTACCGGTATAAAGCTTTTTCTTATTATATTTATCAACATATTACTCCTTAATCACTTTAATTGATGAACAGAAGGAAAAATCATTCCGATTATTATAACTAAAATCGGTAAAAACATTCATCACAAAACTATATTTCATCTCTCCTTATATGAATAGAAAATCGGTAAACGTATGATATTTACCGGTAAATATTCGGCTGCAAATCATTTTGTTTTTCATATGCAAATTTGCTCTCACCGGAATTAATTGAAATATATTTTGCCCTTCCTTCTTCCGTAAAAATTCCTTCAAAAATAACTTTAAAAATTGTCTCCATTGCCTGTGCACCTGTAAAGGGTATCTGTGATAAAACTTCGGGATTAAGGATTCCTTCTGTAACAATGGTGAACATAAGTATAACCATATCCTGCCCGATGTCGCTTCTGAAAGCTCCGTTCTTAACTCCGAGTTCAAACAAACCTTTAGCTTTTTCCAAACTTTTTATTTTTTTAAAGTCATGAATTTCATTCCATATATCAGGAATACATTTGCGAATATCATCCATAAGAGGTCCTCTTACCCTGGAACTTTGTTGACTTAAATAATCCATCATATTTTTAAGTTTAGCCACAAAGTCTAAATTTTCATCTTCCCAGATTT